>Ga0209742_10001470_pt1 | contig 10668 bp, 9 predicted proteins | sample DeeMarSeWOR38_10_FD_187462 | JGI IMG/M metagenome (GOLD analysis project Ga0209742, IMG submission 187462) | Marine sediment microbial communities from White Oak River estuary, North Carolina - WOR-3-8_10 (SPAdes) (version 2) | ecosystem: Environmental > Aquatic > Marine > Intertidal zone >... | reverse complement strand
TTCAGCAATTTCAATGTTATCCTGATCCTCAATGCCGCGGCCGACCGAAACCAGGATATCTTCTTTCGTAATATCCACATCACCGGCTTCGGCCACAACCACTTCCAGATACCGTCGATCGGCCGTCAGCTCACCGACTTCGGATGATTTGTCTATCACCTGTCCGGCAACCGATTGGCTTTCATCCGGCTGAAACACACCCGGACGAATGTTGATGACGGCGCCTGCGGCGATATCTGCCTTCACATGCGTGCTGACCTGCCCGCTGTGCTCCTGGCGAATCACTTTGAGGCTTTCCCCTTCCATCCCCTCAAAGCCGACGGCATCGGATATAAAAGCCGCATCCAGCTTGATGGCTAGGCCGGGAGAAAGATCCATGCCGAAAGTATCATGCGGAACGAGCACAACTGCGGTTGACGGCAAAACACCCACCAGCAACTTTCGAATGAGCTCGGCATTGGGGTAGGCCAGGGCCTCGCTGCCAAACTTCCACACCTCGGCATAGGAGGCCGCCAGTTTGCTGCAAACCCCATCCAGATCCGTACCGGACCCGGTAACAATGGCGGTCGGCGAAGCGTCCGGGAAGATATGTTTGGCTGCTGAAATGAGTTCTAGAGCCGTGTCATCGGCAACGCCGTTTTTATGTTCAATATACGCAAAAATCTGTGCGGCCATTATTTAATTCCTCCTTTGGCTTTTAATAGGTCAATCAGTTTTTCGGCGATCTCTTCATTGCTGCCTTCAAGAATTTCAGCGCCTTCGCCAAGCTCCGGAACAAAATAATCGATTCGTTTCACGCCGGCACCGGATTCACCCACTTTTGAAACGTCAAGGCCCAGATCGGAAGCACCCCAGACCGGTATGTCCACCGAAGCCACTTTGCGGATGCCGCGAATGCCGACATAGCGGGGTTCGTTGATGCCGGTCTGGATCGAAAGCACACAGGGAAGCGCAATTTCGTTCATTTCCTGATTGCCACCTTCGATTTCCCGACCGACTTTAAGTTTGCCGTCGTTTAAAACTTCGATGGAGTTGACCACCGAGGCATAGGGCATATCCAGCATGGCAGCCAGCATGCCGCCGATCTGCCCGGCGCCGTCATCCGCCTGCGCTCCGGTCAGGATCAGGTCATAGCTGCCCTTTTCGACCACCGCCTTCAAAATTGCAGCGATGCCCTTGCCATCTGATCCTGCAAAGGCCTCATCGGACACCAGAATGCCGTTGTTGGCCCCCATGGCCATTTCTCTTCGAACGACCTCCTCGGATTCCTCGTCGCCCAGGGAAACCACCGTAACAGCACCGCCCACTTTGTCTACGATCTGGATGGCCTCTTCGACCGCATAATTGTCCCACTCGTTTACCGAATAAACCAGATCATCGCGTTCGATGTCGGAACCGTCGCTGTTGACCTCGATCTCATTTTCAGCGCTGTCCGGAACCCGTTTGACACAAACCAAAATTTCCATGCTATTCCTCCGGAATGTTTGTTAATAGTTATTTATTATTAGTTAACAGAGGACAGAGGATAGAATTATTAGTTCCTGCTTCTAATATCTGTCATCTGTATTCTGTATTCTGACTTCTGACATCTGGCTTCAGTCTTCTGGTATTAAATGCCTTGAAATAAGTTCAGTCAGATCCAGCGCTTCCATCTTCCCTTCCAGTCCGCTGACTTTGATGGCATCTTCAAGGTTCACCAGACAGAACGGGCAGGCGGTTACAATCACATCGGCCCCGGCCTCTTTGGCCATCTCCACCCGCAACACACCCATGCGCTGGTCTTCTTCGGGCTCATAAAAGAGCATCAGACCACCGCCGCCGCAGCAAAAGGAGCGGTCCCGGCAGTTGCCGGTCATTTCAACCCGTTGAATGCCCGGGATCGAATCGATCGCCCGGCGGGGGTCATCGTACACATCGTTGTGCCGGCCCAGATAACAGGCATCATGATAAACATAAATTTTAGCCGGATCCTCAACCGCTTTGAGCTGAATTTTGCCGGACTGAATCTGACGCACAATCGTCCGGCTGATATGCTCCACCGGCGGCAGATCGGAATAATCCTTTTTCAATGCATTGAAGGCGTGCGGATCGGCGGTCACAATGCTTTGCACGCCTGAATTCAGAATGGCCTCGGTATTTTGATCCCTTAAGTCCTGATAGAGCATTTCTTCACCGAAGCGTCTGGCTTCATGGCCGCTGTCTTTTTCGGCCTGACCCAGGATACCGAAGTTAATTCCGGCCGCATTCAGAATTCTGGCGGTGCAGCGTGCAATTTCCTGCATGCGGTCATCAAATGAAGATATGCTGTCCACAAAATAAAGGACGTCGGCGGTAGCCCCCTTTTCAAGAATTTGGGCGCTGCAGCCTTCCGGAAGTTCACGGGTCCATTCCGCGCGCTTTTTCTCCATCTTGCCCCAGGGATTGCCTCGCTTTTCAAGTGAGCCCAGCGGCTTTTGCAAAGATTGGGGCACCAGCCCCTCGTCGACCATGCCGCGCCGCAAATCCACCATCTTGTCAATGTATTCAATTCCCAGGGGGCATTCCTGCTCGCAGGCCCCGCAGGTCGTACACGACCAGATTTCGTCTTCGTCATAAATGCCACCGATCAATGGCTTGGCCGCTTTACCGTTACCGCCGATCAGGGGGTAATGTTTAAAAGCGTAATCACGTCCCTTGATGGATATGAACCGCGGCGACAGCGGGCGCCCGACGGCATTGGCCGGGCAGCGGTCGGAACAGCGGCCGCAATCGGCACAGGTATAGAAATCAAGGATATGTTTCCAGGTAAAATCCTCAAAGACCTTGACGCCGAAGGAATCCAGATCATCGAGCTGTTCATCTGAAATACCGTAGCGCACGGGCTTGACGTTGCCCTTTTCAACCCGCATGAAAAAGACGTTGAAGATGGAGGTGATCACGTGGAAATGCTTGCCCAGGGGCAGAAAGCACAGGAAAAAGAAAAAGGTCAGATCATGGACAAAATAGGCGGTCAGATGGGTATTCTGCAATGCCGTCAGAGAGGCGCCGCCCAGCATATGGCTGAACATCCAGGCAAGGCTCAGCGGCGCCGGGAACTCGGCCGGAACACCCTTCTGCGACTGCGCGGCGACCTGGCTGGCCTCAAACAGGCTTTCCGAAATCATCAAGGTCGATATCAGGCCCAGGACAAATATGGCTTCAGCGGTATGGTCTTTGCCGTAGCGGGATGGCACGGCATAGCGCTCCGGTTTAAGAATTCCCCTGCGAACAGCGGCAATGACGCAGGCAATCAACACCCAGGTGGCGGCATAATCTTTTAGCACACTGTAGATCTGTCCGAGCGCACCACTGAATCCGGGCAGCACGAAGTTTTCTGAAAAACCCATTATGACCAGCTGGGTTGAACGTGCGCCCAGAATAATAAAGCCGGCGAATATAAAAATATGCAGCACGCCGGCAAGCATATACCGGGGCTGACGCCACTGAGCCAGCCAGATTTTTAATATAAGGCCAATGCGTTGCGGAATGCAGCAAAAACGGTCATCGGGAGCGGCTTTGACAAGCGGGGTCATCCGGCGGACGACAATGTATGCGAACAGGGCGATACCCGTAAGCGGTATGAGAATGGAAAAAATGATTGTCGGAATACCCCATAACGAGGCAGCGGCCGGAGAAGTCAGGGCAGATTCCATTTTTAACTAAGTTCCCCCTTTTTTCGAAAATAAGCTGATGGTGACGACTTGAGATATCGAAAAGTTTTTCAATAATGCCGGTGGCAGCATATGAACCAAGGAAGCAGCCATATCACGAATACTCCCCTCAGGCAATAGCCCCTCAGCAGGTTCAGAGGTTCTCGGGCTCTGGAACTTGTTAAATCCGTATTATTTGTTTCATCGGTTGAATGGGCTGGCTTAAACCGAAGCCATTAAACAAATTAGACCCATCAAACCCGTTAAACGAATCTAACACCTGGCAGCCGGCTGACACCAGAAACCTTCGAACCCTGAACCCGGAACGCTGAACCTTTGCACGCTGAACCCTGGACTACTTGCCCCCGAAAGCGTCTGCTGAAATATCGACCGCCGCACTGTCGGATCCCAGAATGACATTCATTTTGCCGCGGCTGATCGGTAAAATCGAATGCGCGAAAAATTCGGCGCTTTTGATCTGACCTTCATAAAATGCCGCATCTTTTTTCCTGGCGCCGTTTTCCAGATTTTTAGCCGCTATGGAAGCCCGCCACAGCAGCAGCCAGGCAAATACCACGTCGCCGAACACCTCCATAAAGGAATAGGCATGGGCAAAAGCAATCATGCGGGTATCCAGCGACATTCCAGCCTGACCGATATGCAGGGCCACCTCACCCAGCTTGTTCACCGCCGCTTCCACTTTGGTGGCAATCGCTTCGAGGTTTGAAATCGACTTGGCTGCCGCGATCGTCTGCTGGACGACTCCCAGAAGATCCATAATCGGTTTGCCTTTGTTCAGGCCGAGCTTGCGACCCAGAAGGTCCATGGCCTGAATGCCGTTGGTCCCTTCGTAAATCGGGGTAATCCGGCAGTCCCGCAGCAGCTGTTCCATGGGGTATTCTTTAATGTAGCCGTAGCCGCCGTACACCTGAACACCCAGGCTGCAAACTTCAAAAGCCTTATCGGTCACATAACCTTTGGCGACAGGAATCAACAGATCGATCAAGCCCTGGTATCTGGCCCTATCCTCCTCTTTGGCACTGAGCTGAAGTTTATCCTCGCAATTTGCGATATAATACAAGAGGCTGCGCATGCCTTCGACGTAGACTTTCATGGTCATCAGCATGCGTCGCACGTCGGGATGCTCGATGATCGACACTGCGGGGGCATCGTCTTGCTCGATTTTTAAAAGATTCCGGCCCTGCACCCGCTCGCGCGCATAGTTGACGGCATACAGATAAGCAGTGCTGGCGCATGCCAGGCCCTGGAGCCCCACGAGCAAACGGGCTTCATTCATCATCTGAAACATGGCCCGCATACCCTTGTTTTCCTCACCCAGCAGCGTGCCGCGACAGTTGCCCTTGCTGCCCAGCGACAGTGAAGCCGTGGCATTTGCATGGATGCCCATTTTATCTTCGATACCGGTGCAGACCACGTCATTGGGCTCGCCCAGGCTGCCGTCGTCGTTTACCCTGATCTTGGGCACCAGAAACAGGGAGATCCCCCTGGTGCCTTGCGGCGCTCCCTCAATGCGGGCCAGCACCGGGTGAATGATGTTTTCAGCCATGTCGTGCTCGCCCGAAGAGATAAAAATTTTGTTGCCGGTAATCGAATAGGTCCCGTCGTCATTTTGAACAGCCGAAGTTGTCAGGGCGCCCACATCCGAGCCGGCCTCGGGTTCGGTCAACAGCATCGTGCCGGTCCACTGCCCGGTAAACATCTTTTTTAAAAACAGGTCTTTTTGTTTTTGGGTGCCGAAGGTTTGAACCAACCTGCCGGCCCCATGGGTCAAACCGGGATACATCATAAAAGCGAAATTGGCGCCTATAAAATAATCGTTGGCCGCCAGCGCAAGGGTCGCCGGCATTCCCTGACCGCCCCATTCCGGGTCATCTGATAGGGCAACCCATTCGCCTTCCTTGAACAGCTCCCAGGCCTTGTGGAACGACTGCGGAACCGTCACCTTTCCGTTTTCAAAACGGGCGCCCTCTCGGTCGCTTTCTTCCCGGATCGGCAGAAGTTCCTTGACCGCCAGATTGCGGGCCTCGGATATGACCAAATCGATGGTTTTTTTGTTAAATTCTGCATACTTTTCATGTTCGCTCAGGGCTTCGACCTGAAGCTGTTCATGCAGAACAAAATCGACATCCCTGCGATCTGCGATAAATTGTGCCATGTTTATGTCTCCTCTTTTGAAACCACTTCATGTTTTTTTTTATTCATCGGTAACACCGATTGACCCGATGAAAGCTAATGGGTTGCATTATCTTTCTGCCCAATACCATTAATAAAAAGCTCGACCAGCGGATCGGCCATCGAAACCAGATCATATTGCCCGTCGGAATGCAGCCAGGTATTGATGACCTCATCGACCGCGCCGATGATAAAGCGCTTGACCAGCCCGACATAGAGGTCTTTGCGAATCGTGCCGTCCTGCTGCCCCTGCTCGACGATCTCGGAGATGAGATCCCGATACATCTGGGACATTTCCTTGATTTGCGCTTCCGCCAGGCGGCTGTTCTGATGGGTTTCAACCTGGTAGACGACCGCCCCGTCTCTGTCGCGCTGAAATTCCGTCAGGTGTCGCCGCACCAGGTTGCGCAGTTTGTCCAGGCTGGTTTGGGCCCCATCGACCGCCTCCCGGAAACGTTCAAATACCTGTTTGGCCCGAAAGCTGAAAAATTGAACCAGAATGTCGTCTTTATTTTTGAAATAGAGGTAAATGGTGCCGTCGGCGACCCCGGCTTCTTTGGCAATCTGGGCAACGGTGGACTGATGAAATCCCTGTCTGGCAAAAACCTTAACCGCCGCCTCAAGGATCTGATGATATTTATGATTTTTTTCGATCCGGTTCGTGGCTGTCCTCAACGTGCGATCCTTTCAAAAAGAAAAAATGAATGAATACTCATTCATTTTTATCAAATCTCATTCCCGCATGTCAAGCACAAATTTTAAAAATACCTGAATGTTTTTATATTAATTACAGAACCCTAATGCATATCCCAGATTAACTGGCAAAAAGGACGCAAGCGGTGTTCAGTTGGAATATGAGATGAGCGCTAATTCATTGTCTAATAATTATCATCGCTTTTTAGAAGATTAAACTAAAGATTAAAAATTTTCGATGGCCGATATCCCCTATTCGGCAAAATTATGGATTTCGTTGTGTGGTCACAAATTTGAGTACCACATTTTTTGACCTGATAATGATTCCACCAGGCTTGTAATTCTCAGAACTGTAGTTGTAGATTTCTACTGGCCCTACCGGGGCCAATTGAAAATATTTTTCGGCATTCCCCATTCTATAAGAAGCTTGTTCATCGGTTTCCGCCATTGTGGAAATGGCGTGCTGTCTGTATTTCGCGGTATACTCTCAGATGGGCAAAACGGAGTCAGTGAAATTTAAAGTGTCAATCGAGAAATCTTTCTGCATAGAATACCGCCGGCAGCACGCATCTATTAAACGCCATGTTCAGCTAAAAACCTTTAGATTTTTCCTTCCGCCGCTACCCTCTGATAAATGTCACAGGCTAAAAAATCCTTCAGGCAGTATTTGATCGCATAGGGGATCTTCATGCTGGTCATGTCGAAGCAGTAACATTCCGGGAGCGGGTCGGCGAGAACCGGGCACATCTTGTCGCCGTCGTCAAAATCATCAAGGCGTTTCGGCGTGAATGGATTCATAACGGCGGACGCATCCATTATGCTTGTCTGAAAGTCAGGGCGAATTTAGCAACCCGGCGCCCGCCGTTATCGCGCGCGGGCGGCCGGGAAGCTCCAGAATCCTGCTATGGGCCCGGCCGCTGCGTTCAAATGCAAGGCCCCGCACGTTCAATCGCACGGGGCCTTGTTTGCGAACCGCAGAAAAAAGCTGTTTCTCAGCGATTGTTTCTTTTAATCCACCCCTTGTATCCGGGTTAAAAGATCGCGCCCGGCCCCTTAAAAGCCGCAAGGCCGTCATCTATCGGTTCACAGGGGCACCATAACCGCTGCCGTCCTGCGGGCCTTCGCCGTCGTTGCCTTCACCGTCACCGGGTCCATAGCCATACTGCTTTTGTAGAGATTTGTCATACTGGTAGGTGTGCCGATACTGATACCTGTAAGGCGAATCCTCATCTTCCGCAGGACCCTGACCGCCCCGGGGGCCATTGTCGCAGCAGTCTCCATCACTAATGCCGCCGCTGCTGCCGGAACTGTTGCTGCCGGAATTGCTTCCGGAGCTGCCGCCGCTGCTGCCGGAGTTGCCGCTGCCGCCGCTGCTGCCGGATTTGCCGCCTTTGGCCAGAACAAACGCATCCCCCGGCAGGTCTGCCGCCGCCGGGCAGCTGTCGGCCATACGGCTCTGTAAGCTAAGTACTGGCGGGTTTTCAAGATTTAAATGATCGGGCGTTGCCGCCAGCGCCGGCGCCGCCATCAGCCCCAACACCATCATCGGGAATAGCAGGTAGATAATTTTTTTTGACATCATTTCTCCTCCTTCTCTGAAAATTTTTTCAGGCGGCCGGGAACCATGCGCATTTTTCCAGCGAAGCCCTTGCATGCTCCGGCCAACCCAATTATTGTCGCAAACATTTGTGCGCCTTTTATCCCTAAACGGCTCAGATTAAAAAAGGTTACAGTTTTTTTGGAGGGGAGACACATCCATGGGCATAAAAAAGGCGGCATCCAAAAGGATCCCGCTTTTAAGAGGGGAAATAAAATAGATGCATTCGGCTCAACAGGCCCACAGACGGCTTACGAAAAGTATCAGGGCAGCGCCTGTATCTTCAATTCCGGCCGCCGGAACCGCCGCCGCCCCCAGATCCGGAGCCGCCCGAACCGCCGCTGCCGGGGCCGGAGCCGTTCGAGTCGCTACCGCCGCCGGCCGACCCGGCACCCCGGCCTGGGCCCGTCTGGCCGCCGGCCGGGCCCTCAAAACTTTTTCCCTGCTCGATCGACCGGCCGTAACGGACTGCCAGTTCCGCGGGGGCGTTCGTCCGGGCATCGTTTTTAAAGGCCGTGCGCATATTTTGCATCTGCCCGGCACTGAACTGACGCTGCAGCGCCTGGCCGAGCAAGGCTGCGGTCTGTGAAGGGGACACGCCCAGACGGGCCATGTCCCGGGCTGCTTGAAAGGTTTCCAGCGCCAGCGCTTCCAGCGCGTCGGTTTTCATGGTGCGCGCCCGTTGCAAAAGCCCTTCGGCGACGGACTCGACGCTTTGCGCTGTCAAACCGGCGGCCAGGCCGGCGGCAATGACGTGCGCCATCTGATTCAGCGCTGATTTGCTGTCGGTGAGCCTTTCGGCCTGCCGGTGTGCAACGTCATACCGCTCTCGAACCATGTTCATGGCTTGCACGATCCGGTCGGCCTGAACGCGCTTGGCCATGCCCTCAAACGCCTTGTCGACGATGGGATCCGGCGGCAAGCCCTGATTTTGGGCTTCCCGCAGCACCCGCTGCGCCGCTGCAACCTGCTGCGCATCAAACCCGTTTTGCACCATGGCCCGGGTCACGGCGATGGCGCTCTCGGCCGCCAGGCCGGATTGAATCAGCTCGCGCGTGCCCTGCACAACCGCCTGCGGGGCGATGCCGGACAGCGCCTGATCGACCTCATCCGCGCCGGCGATGGCGGTTGCCAGCAGCAAAATGCATGCAGCGAGCCCTATTTTTTTCATTATTGTTTTCATTGCATTCGATGATTCCATAGCGATCCTTGAAATTGACCGTTAGCGGGCCGGCTCGAAAATGCAATTTTCGGAGCCGAAATCGTCGGCCTCCCGGATATCGCACCCGGGAAGGTACGGCGCCCCGTCGACCAAAAAAAAGTACCTGAATTCAATGTCCGCCGGGACGGCGATCGTCCATGTGCCGGCCCGCTGTTTGTTAGCCTCGTGCAGCCTGAACCCATCAAGGGAATAGGCAAAGTAAACCTGCTGCGCATCGAGCAGGTCAAGATAAAAAGTCACCCGCCCATCGGTCACCCGATAATGGAACCCCCGGGCGCAGCCGGATATCAGCAGCAATGCGGCCAAAACGGAAATCAGGCATCTTCTCATATCCTCCTGTGTATATCTAAAATCGAATTTTCGCCACCAAAATCATCTTTCTCACGGGTCAGAATCGTCGGGTCGGGCATGCGCCGGCCGCCCTCGAGGATATAACTGTATTGATGCTCGCCCGGATGAAGATCCACGGTCGCCTCCCAGTAACCGCTGGTCCCCATTTTTTTCATGGGGATGGTGTTCCAGCCGGTAAAACTGCCGCTAAGCTCGACCCGGCCGGCGTCGGGCTGATAAAGAACGAATCGGTAAGGCACGGTCGCCATTTTCGGCCCGGGCAGGGAGAAAAAGACAACAAGCAGCGCCGCCGCCAGCCCGCAGGCAAAAGCCGCGGCCGGCTTCCAAAAGCGCAGGGACAGCCTCGGTCGGATGTTGACCTCGGCTTCGCGAATGCGGTCAACGACCCGGGCGCGAATCAATTTTTCCTGCCGCAGGAGATCGATGGTTTCGTCTTTGACCGCGGCATCGGTGTGGACCGTCTCGACAAACTCGATTTTCTCATCGACGCTCATCTCGTCGTCGATGAACATGCTGATCATGTAATCCTTCATTTTTATCCCTTCCCCCCAAGGATCTTTCTGAGTTTCACCCGGGCGCGATGAACCCGGACTTTCACGTTCTGTTCGCTGGTATGGTGAATCTCCGCAATTTTACGGTAGGACATATCGCTGCTGACAACCAGGCTCAAAACGTCCCTTTCATCCTCCTCCAATTGCTGCATGGCCAGCAGCGTGCGGCGGTATTCGTCCCTGACCATCAGATGATGCTCCGGATTTTCCCCCTTAGGCTCGTCGTCATCCTGGAGCGGGGCGGTGCGATTCGATTGGCGCCGATGGTCCACCAGGGCGTTGCGCGCGATTTTAAAAAGCAGCGGCGCGCTCGGTTCGCGCTTGCCGTATCGGTCGAGATAACGGGTAAAGCTTTCCTGCATGATGTCGCCGGACAGATAATAATCGCCGCTG
>Ga0209742_10001469_pt1 | contig 10678 bp, 8 predicted proteins | sample DeeMarSeWOR38_10_FD_187462 | JGI IMG/M metagenome (GOLD analysis project Ga0209742, IMG submission 187462) | Marine sediment microbial communities from White Oak River estuary, North Carolina - WOR-3-8_10 (SPAdes) (version 2) | ecosystem: Environmental > Aquatic > Marine > Intertidal zone >... | reverse complement strand
GCAATTTTATTGGCGGAGGGAGTAGGATTCGAACCCACGGAGGTGTTACCCTCAACGGTTTTCAAGACCGCCGCTTTCGACCACTCAGCCATCCCTCCAAATTTTATATCAATCTTTATTTTTATCACCCCCGGGGTCGATGGTCAATATTTATGTCCGATTTTGTTTGCATTATGTATTGACAGGCTTGATTTTTTATGGTTTCGAGAGCGATAAAAATATGAAATCTAATCTGTTTTGGCTGGAAAGGGAACTGAGATGAAGCAAAAGTATACCATAATCAAAGACAATAAAAATAAGCAACTCATCATTCGTGAATTTGCCGAGCTCGATAAGGAAATCCTGTCATTGCTGTGCGAGGAAACCTACGAGCAAAAAGTGATTATTGCGGCCATGAAAAGCGGCAAGGAAAACCTGATTGCAGCACTGAGAACGAATAATCTCTATCCTCCTGGGATTTATGCAGAAAAAATAGCAGATGCGGTTAAAGATCTGTATACCACCAGAGGCAAGGAATCAGAGGATCTTTTTTTCGATGACCTGGAGTTGCTCTCCCATGCGAAAGAGCCCAAACCGCGGGCCGTCGTAAAGCCGGAAGAAGAGCCGGATGAAGAAATGGATGAACTGCTTGAGGATGATTTTGAACCTGATTTCGACGAGGACGATGACCAGTTTAAAAAACCCGACTCCTCCCTGAAAATTGCAGATGACGAATACGGCGATACCAATGATGAAGGCTGAGCGGAGCGTTTTTGCTGCACTTTTTCATTGACTTGGTTTTGATCTTGCTTTAAAGAAAGAACGATATTCAGTTTTTTTAGTGCTGACTATTTTTTTTATTTCCCTCCTAAATTTATTCAGAGCTATTTAAAATTTAAACGTTTCAGGTTTTGCAGACATAACATGCCTTTTTAGTCCGGCCAACGATGAAAATAGCTTGCTAAATCAGGCGGTTAAAGAATTTGCGCAAAATCCTGTTTGTTTGATTCTGGCGATAACTGAATGAACACTTAATACCATCAAGGAGGAGGTGTAAATGGAAAAGGAAAAGGCATTTTATGAGAGGTTGGAGAGCAAAGGCGTCTCCCGCAGGGACTTCATGAAATACTGCACGTTCCTGACGGCGACCATGGGGCTCTCGTCATCGTTTGTGCCAAAGGTGGCTGAAGTCTTTGCGGCACCGGCCCAGCGCCCTCCGGTGATCTGGCTGCATTTCGGCGAGTGTACCGGCTGCTCTGAGGCGGTTCTCAGAAGCCAATACCCTTATATTGACGATTTGATTCTTGAGATCCTTTCCCTGGAATATCATGAGACGGTTATGGCGGCTGCCGGACAGCAGGCTGAAGATCAGCTTCATATGGCCATGAAAAAATACGAGGGCAAGTTCATCTGCGTGGTTGAAGGCGCCATTGCCACCAAGTTCAACGGCGGTTATGGCAAAATTGCCGGGCGGACCTTTTTGGACATTGCCAAAGAAGTCTGTCCGAAAGCGGCCGGAGTGATTTGTATCGGCGCCTGTGCGTCCTACGGCAATATTCAGGCCGCCAAACCCAATCCCGGCGGGTACATGGGTGTTGGTGAGGCCCTGGGAATCAAAACGGTGAACCTCGCCGGGTGCCCGCCCAATCCGGTCAATTTTGTCGGTACGGTGGTCAATTATGTTCTGCTGGGCAAACTCCCCGCCCTGGATAATCTCGGTCGCCCGCTGTTTGCCTATGGTAAAACCATCCATGACCAGTGCCCGCGACGGTCACACTTTGAAAACGAGGAATTTGTCGAACAGTTCGGATCCGAAGAAGCCGCTTCAGGCTATTGCCTTTACAAGGTCGGCTGTCGGGGTCCGGAGACCTACAACAACTGCCCGGTGGCCAAATTCAACGACGGCACCAGCTGGCCGGTGGAGGCCGGTCATCCCTGCATCGGCTGCAGCGAGCCCAATTTCTGGGATAACTTCACGCCGTTTTACGAGGAACTTTAGGCTAAGGCAGTACTTTGATCAAATGTCCTTATCAAAGAAAAGGGGAGGAACCATATGGCACAGCGAATAACGATAGATCCGATTACCCGAATTGAGGGTCACCTTCGAATCGAGGTCGAGGTGGCCGGAGGCAAGGTGGTCAATGCCTGGAGCTCAGGCCAAATGTTTCGAGGTATTGAACTCATTCTGCAAGGCAGAGACCCGAGGGACGCCCATCACTTTGTGCAGCGCTCCTGCGGCGTCTGAACGTACACCCATGCTCTGTCCTCGGTGAGGGCAGTCGACAATGCCGTGGGTGTCAAAATACCCAAGAATGCGCGCATCATACGCAACCTGTTGATGGGCGCCCAGTTCCAGCACGATCACATTATCCACTTTTATCATCTGCATGCCCTGGACTGGGTGGATATTGTCAGCGCTTTAAAAGCGGACCCCAAGAAAACCGCCGCGCTCTCTGACAGTGTCAGCAATGCGCCGTGGGGTGGGGCCCCTTACTTTAAAAGTGTTCAAGAGCGAATTAAAACTTTTGTCGAAAGCGGCCAGTTGGGGCCCTTTTCCAATGCGTACTGGGGCCATTCGGCATACAAACTGCCGCCTGAAGCCAACCTGATGGCTGCGGCGCACTATATTGAGGCCATTCGCCTGCAGGCTCGAGCGGCTCGAATGCACGCCATTTTCGGCGGCAAAAATCCACACCCGCAGTCGCTGGTGGTCGGTGGGGTGACCTGCGTCAGGGATCTTCAGCCGGATCGTATCGCCGAATTTCTGTTCATCACCAAAGAAACCCAGGAGTTCATCGAGAATGTCTACATCCCGGATCTGCTGGCCGTCGCCTCTTTCTACAAGGATTGGGGCGCCATCGGCGGAACCAGCAATTTCATGGCCTGGGGCGAGTTTCCCGAATCCGACCAGGAACCCGATAGTCTCTACATGCCCCGCGGCGTCATCATGAAACGCGACCTGGCCGGCGTGAAGATGGCCAAACAGGAAGCGGTTTCAGAAGATGTTACCCGGGGATGGTATGCGGACGGCTCCGCAAAGCATCCCTACAAGGGGGAAACCAAACCCCTGCAGGAAGATCCGAAATACCGACCGGGTGACGGCAAATACAGCTGGTTCAAAGCCCCGCGTTACGATGGCGAACCCTGTGAGGTCGGGCCGCTGGCAAGAGTGCTCGTGGCTTATGCCAAGGGTCAAAAAGACATCAAGCCCGTCGTTGATAATGTCTTGAAAACGCTGGGGGTCGATGCCAACGCCCTGTTTTCAACCCTTGGCCGGACAGCGGCCAGAGGGATCGAAACACTGGTGATCGGCCAAAGAGTCCAGGCCTGGGTTATGGAACTGGTCGAAAACATCAAAAACGGCGATACCAAAACCTACGAGCCTTATGAAATGCCAAACAGCGGCATGGGGGTCGGGCTAAACGACGTTCCCCGCGGCTCCCTTGGACACTGGGTCCAGATCGAAAATAAAAAGATTAAAAACTATCAATATGTGGTGCCGTCGACTTGGAATCTGGGCCCGCGGGACGCCAAGGGCAAGCTGGGGCCGGTCGAAGAGTCCCTGATTGGCACGCCGGTCGCCGATCCAAAGCGGCCGCTGGAAGTGTTAAGAACGGTGCACTCCTTTGATCCGTGCATCGCCTGCGGTGTGCATGTCATCGACCCGGATTCCAACGAGGTTTACAAAATTAGAGTACTTTAATGGGTATTTTTCATGAAAGCGGCCCCTCCTATTTTCGGGGGGCCGCTTTTTTTATGATATTGACGGTTATTCCCGTTTTAAGGTATTAGAACCCATATCAAAAATGTCTTTTGGTCCAATATCTTTGTTGGTGCCTCGTTTCAAATCCTCGACATACAAAAGTATGCCTGCGGTTTGCGACCCACAAAGAGGATATGATCAGTCGGGAAGTCCCGCTTTGCGGGGAAACTCGGCCCCGCCGCGATCTTGAACCAAAATCCTATTTTTGAGACGGCTTCTATATTTGTGTGCACGCGGTTCATTGGTTTTGGCAATCTCTGCATGTCCATGGTCCATGCAATTGAAAGGCTAAAAATTGTCTGATAAAAATCCTTTCGATGATGTCCTTTCACCGGAAATTATGATTCTGGGGGTTGGCTGTATTCTTTATTCCGATGAAGGATTCGGTGTGCGCGTGATTGAAACCATTCAGCAGCGATATGAATTTCCGGATTATGTTCTGGTGGTTGATGGCGGCGTTCTGGGGGTCAATCTGCTGGGTGTCATCTCCAAACCCGACCATCTGATTGTGGTGGATGCCATCCGCAATAAGGGAAAGCCCGGAGACCTGTATCGCCTGGAAGGCGATGCCATTCCGGAGCGCATTCGGGCCAAAAACTCATTGCATCAGGTCGATTTCTTAGAAGCGCTGACCCTGTGCCAGGCCCTTGATAAGGTGCCTGAAACGGTTATTCTGGGTGTCGAACCGGAGGATATCGAGACACTCAGTACTGAACTGACACCCGCCACTCAATCCAAAGTCGATGCCGTCATCGAGAAGGTACTCGCCGAGGTAACCCGATTGGGCGGGTCCTATCGCGAAAAGCCGACAGGCCATCTTAAAAATGCATCTGACACTCAATAACGGCGTTAAAAGCCTCCTTAAAACGCGCACATGCTTTACGGATGCTGCGCTTTTGCGTCGGCTTTTGCCTTGAGTGCACAAAAATACGGTTAAGGCCTCTATAAATAAATCTTAGAAGTGGTTTCAAAACCCCATCTGAGGCCCAATGGCTGCGTTGTCCCGCGCATTGCAATGCTCACGTACTTACGTGTACGCTCCGCTTCCAATGCGTGGGACGCCTTGCCCTTAAACCTGATCTGAGGTTTTGAAACCACTTCTAGCGATCAACTCAAGTCGCTTCTGAGAGTTGCCTGCACATGCCGACTCGACCTTTAAAACCGTATTCTTTCCGTCCGGTCTTGGAATGGATCCTCTTGAGACCCTGGGTCAGTATTGCATGTTTTGTATTGATTTCCCTCTTCTTTGTGCTGCAAATTCCCAGGCTTTCCTTTAAGACTTCCATTTATGATTTGCTGATCGAAAACCTTTCCGATTCCATTCGATATCAAAGAGCCAAAAAAGTTTTTGGCTCTGATGAGATAATTCAGGTCGTGGTCAAAGCGGATAATATCTTCGACAGCGCTACGTTTCGAAAAATCGAGCTTCTTTCCGAAGCTTTCAGCAAGATTGAAGGGGTGAAAAGAAGCATCAGCCTGCCGGCCATACGGCAAAAGATTGATCCCCAAAAAGATTGGACCATCGATCAATTTGCAGAAGTCTTGTTGCCGGTCGACCTGCTAAAAAAAAATCTGCTTTCCGCCGACCACAAAGCCAGCGCGATCACCCTGATTCTGGAAAGCGAAGCCGCCCATGAAAGTGTCATCGCAAAAATCAATGACATCATCGACAAAGACACCGGCACCCTTTCGATTTACCAGATCGGCATGCCGCTGGTTTCACAGGCGCTGGTTAAATATACCATTAAGGATTTTCAAACGCTTCCCGCTTTAACCCTTGCGCTGATTACCCTGACCCTTTTTGTTCTGTTCCGCAAGCCCTCCTGCGTCCTGCCGGCGCTGATGGTTGTGATCATCGCGCTGACCTGGACATTTGGGCTCATGGCCCTGCTGCAGGTGCCCCTGTCCGTTTTGACCATGATCGTTCCGGTGTTTCTGATCGCTGTCGGCACCGCTTACTGTCTGCATGTTATCGCTGAATACAAAACAAATGCACAGGCGGCCCGTGCGGCAAAAGAGGCGGTTATGTCGACTTTTGCCAGTTCAGCGCTGCCGTGCACCCTGGCGGTCGTGACCACGATGTTCGGAGTCGGCTCGCTTTTTGTCAATCACATCCGCGCTATCCATGAATTTGCGCTGTTTGCCTGCTTCGGGCTGGGCAGTTTGCTGCTGGTGCTGCTTTTGCTGCTGCCGGCCGTACTGGTTTTAATACCTTTGCCTTCTCAAAACAAGCCGGCTGCCAGCGGCACCGGCCAATGGCTGGATCGCATCCTTGATTTGACGATCGGCCTCAGTTTGAACCGCCAGAAAGCCGTCTTCATGACCATCGGGATACTGTCGCTGCTGGCGGCGGCAGGCATTTTTTTCATCCAGGTCGAGACCAATCCGTTCCAATATTTCAAAAAAAACATACCGATCCGTCGCAATTTCGACGATATCCATCAGAAACTTTCAGGCAGTTTTGCCATCAGTGTTATCTTGGAAAGCCGGCTGGATGATTATTTTGAAGATCCGCAGCATATTTCCGAAATCAAGCGCTTTCAGGAATATCTCGAAACACTTCGCGGTATCGATAAAACCGTTTCTTTTGCCGATTATGTGATGCTGGTTCACTATGCCTTAAACCAATACGATCCCAAATATTACGTCATTCCCCAGGAAGCCTTTGAAGCCCGGATGGCCATTAACAACTACAAAGGCCTGCTGGGTGAAGAATTGTATTCACCGTTCATGACGCCGGAGCTCAGCAAAGCCAGCATTCTTGCGCTGACGCATATCTCGAGCTCCAGGGATTTGATCAGCATCAGAGACGAGATCCTCACCCGCGCACAACAGATATTGCCCGAAAACCTCTCGGTGGAAGTTACCGGATTTGGTGTGGCGGTTTCCGCCAGCAGTCATCTGCTTGTTTCGGGCCAGATGAAAAGTCTTATGCTCGGCCTGCTGCTCATTTTCGGCATCATGTTTTTAATGTTTCTGTCCGCAAAAGTCGGCCTGATCGCCTTGCTGCCCAACTGCTTTCCGATTATCATCAACCTTGGAATGATGGGATGGATGGGAATTCGGCTTTCGACATCCACCAGCCTGGTGGCCAGCATTGCCATCGGCCTGGCCGTTGATGATACCATCCACTATCTGCACCGCTATAACCGTGAATTTAAAAAAGACCTGAACAAAGACCGGGCATTGCGCGATACGGTCAGAAGTGTTGGCAAGCCGATTGTTTTTACCACGCTGACCATCAGCATCGGATTTTTTGTGCTCATGTTCTCCCATTTCAAACCCACGGCAATTTTCGGTTTTCTGATGGTCATCACCATGCTGAGCGCGCTGATCGGTGATCTGATTCTTTTGCCGGCATTGATGCGCCACGTTGAGCTGGTAACGGCATGGGATCTTCTCAAATTAATGCCGACGATGGCAGGCATGTCCACCGGCGTTGCCCATGAGCTGAACCAGCCGCTGAATGCCATCAAGATGGGCAGCGACTTTTTGAAAATGATGATTGCCCAGAAAGCAAAAATTAAGGAGGCGCATCTGATTCAGGTCGCCGATGAAATCGGCAATCAGGTTGATCGGGCGTCGGCGATTATCAACCGGCTGCAGACATTTGGACAAGGGTCGGATTTTACCCGACAAACCGTGAATATCAATGACGCCGTCAAAGATGTGATGGCCATTGTCAGTCACCAGTTGAGTCTGGACAATATCGAAGTCAAACAGGAACTCGATGAGGACCTGCCCCCCATCATCGGCCATCGGGGTCGTTTGGGCCAGGTGATCTACAATCTTGTGTTCAATGCTCAGGAAGCCATCGACGCAAAGAAAAAAGCCGGCGCTGGTGACGGGCAGGCGGTGATTCGGATCCGATCTTTTTCAGAAGGCGACCGGGTGATCCTGTCGGTATCGGATAGCGGAATCGGCATACCGGCAGCCCATCTCGGCCGAATCTACGAACCTTTCTTTTCAACGAAGGCAACCGGGCAGGGAAAAGGACTGGGGCTGAGCATCAGCCATCAGATCGTCAAGGACTACGGTGGCCGCATGGATGTTGAAAGCGAGAAAGGCCAGGGCACGACTTTTTCCATCACCTTTCCCGGTGCCCGGCGTTGAAAATAAAGGCTGCCGAAAGGCGGCCGACAGCCCGGGGGCTTGACATTATCCCTTCCCTTGAGCCCTCAAGTATGCTATTTTGTGGTATTTTCAGAAATTGTGCCGACCCTTTCCGCTGTCGGCATTTATTCGCCGCTGTGAGCGGCGAACTGCTGAGAATCCATTTCGCGCACGCGTGCACGGCCGTTCGACTTTTTTTCCGGAAGATAAAGGAGACGACTCCAATGTCATTAAAATTATTATGGATTCAATGCGGAGGTTGCGGCGGCGACACCTGGTCTTTTTTTAATGCGGCCTCCCCCAATGTGATTGAACTCTTTAATTTTTTTGAAATTGAACTGCTGTGGCATCCAACCATTTCGATGAACAGTCAAAACAGCCTGGTCTCCATAACGGAAGCGGTGACATCCGGTGCCTGTGAGCTCGATGTCCTGTGCATTGAAGGCTCCATCCTCAGAGGTCCCGGCGGAACCGGGCGATACGACGAGATCCATGGAAAGCCCAAAAAAGATCTTGTGGCTTCACTGGCCAGTCGCGCCCGCCATGTTCTGGCCATCGGCACCTGCGCCAGCTACGGCGGCATCGGGGCCAACACTGAAATTGAAGCGACCGGATTACAATTTCTGAAAGAAGAAAAGGGCGGTTTTCTGGGTGAAGCATTTAAATCGGGTAGTGAACAGCCGGTCATCAATTTACCGGGATGTCCGTGTCACTGTGACGTCATTGCCGGCGCTCTGGCTGCGATCGTTTCCGGGGCGCAATTAAAACTGGATAAGTACAACACGCCGGAGGAATGGTATGGAATGATGGTGCACCAGGGCTGCACCCGCAACGAGTATCACGAATACCGTGTGGAAGAAAGGAAGTTTGGGGAAAAGGGTTGCATGTTTTTTCATCTGGGCTGTCATGGTCCCCTGGTGCGTGGACCGTGCAACAAAGTTTTGTGGAATGATCGGTCCTCCAAGACGCGGGTTGGCGTACCCTGTTTCGGCTGCACGCGGCCCGATTTTCCGCAACAATACCCGTTTTTCCAGACACGAAATATCGAAGGCATACCGATCGAGCTCCCGGAGGGAATCAGTCGCGCCCACTACATGGCCTATAAGGGGATGGCCGCCGCCGCCGCCCCCAAACGCCTTAAAACCAGAAAGACAGGAATTTAACGCGCATGACCCAAAAGAAAATTCATTTTTACCCGCTGAATCGGGTCGAAGGCGACCTTGAGGTTCGGATTCAGGTTGAAGATAATGTGGTATCCGATGCCTGGAGCGCCGGCATTATGTATCGAGGATTTGAAAATTTGCTCATCGGCCGTGCCGTGCTGGATGGACTGGTGCTGACCCCGAGGATATGCGGCATTTGCAGCACCTCTCATTTAAAAGCAGCCGCAAAAGCATTGGATATGTTTTACAACGTCAAATTGCCGAACAATGCCATCCGGATTAGAAATGTTACTTTGATGGCGGAAAAGATCCAGAATGACTTTCGGCATGCCTTTATGCTGTTTATGGTTGACTTTACCAATCCGGTTTATCGACGACATTCCTTGTTCGATGAGGCGGTCAGAAGATACCAGCCGCTGAGCGGCGAAACCACGGTGCAAACCATTGCAGAAACCCAAAAAATGCTTGAAATCATAGCGATTTTGGGCGGTCAGTGGCCACATTCGTCGTTTATGGTTCCCGGAGGCGTTGTTTGTGTGCCGAGTTCAAACGACCTGACGCAATGTCTGTTTTTGATGCGGAATTTCCGTAAATGGTACGAACACCGGGTGCTGGGCTGCAAGATTGAACGCTGGGCGGACGTAAAATCTGCGGCCGGTCTTGACGACTGGCTGCATGAAGCCGAATCACATGCGCAAAGTGATCTGGGTTTCTATATCCGCTTCGCGCAAGAGGCCGGCCTGAAGGAAATCGGGAAAAGTTACGGGAATTTTATCAGTTTCGGTTCTTTGGATTTGCCGGATGACACAAAGGTCAAACGCCCGGGGAAAAGCAGCCAATTTATTTCTCCCGGGTTCTATCATAACCTTAAGCTCGCGACCTTTGATCAGAACAAAATAACCGAAGATGTGTCGCATGCCTGGTTTGACGACAGCAATGGCGGCAGACACCCGTTTGACGGTGACACCCGGCCCTATGCCACCGGTAAAGAAAGCGGTAAATATTCCTGGGCCAAAGCACCGCGCTATGATCAACGGCCGGCTGAAACCGGGCCGCTTGCGGAAATGGTCGTGGCTTCGGATCCTTTAATCATGGACTTCATCAAAAATGGCGGGCCCAGCGTCTTTGTGCGACAGCTGGCGCGTCTCATCCGATCGGCCCATCTGATTCCGGTTGTGGAACAATGGCTTGAGGAAACCGTCGGCTGTAATGAAGACTTTTATCAGGATCATCGCAAAAAAGAAAACGGGGAAGGCTACGGTCTATTGGAAGCCCCGCGGGGTGCGCTGGGCCACTGGGTGAAGATCAAGGACGCAAAAATTCAAAAATATCAAATTATCACTCCGACAGCCTGGAACGCGTCACCGCGGGATGCGAGCGGTTTTAGAGGACCCTGTGAAGAAGCGATTGTTGGAACCGAAATCAAAGACCCGGATAATCCGGTAGAAGTTGATCATATCATCCGGTCTTTTGACCCGTGTCTGGTTTGCACGGTTCACAGCGTCAACATTTGATGACAACGCAGGTTAAGTCGGCCTTTGCAAACAGGGGCTGACGAAAAATTAATTAGAACCCATCTCAAAAATAGGATTTTGGTTCAAGATCGCGGCGGGGCCGAGTTTCCCCGCAAAGCGGGACTTCCCGACTGATCATATCCTCT
>Ga0209742_10001467_pt1 | contig 10681 bp, 9 predicted proteins | sample DeeMarSeWOR38_10_FD_187462 | JGI IMG/M metagenome (GOLD analysis project Ga0209742, IMG submission 187462) | Marine sediment microbial communities from White Oak River estuary, North Carolina - WOR-3-8_10 (SPAdes) (version 2) | ecosystem: Environmental > Aquatic > Marine > Intertidal zone >... | reverse complement strand
GCTTTAATTGGTGCAACAAGCGTGTGATATAGACACCCTTGGACTGCTTTATCGCCGTGATCTTAATATGTCCATGAAACGAGCTTTCCTCCATACCATTTTTAGCCTGGACAGTTACTACGAACTCAGCCGCACCTTCTGCTTTCCCCTTGCCGAGTTGCCAATTAATATCATTAATCATCAGCTTTCTGGTTTTGGTATTGTTGAATAATTCTGCGTAGTCGGCCTTGATTCCCAATTTGTTTTGCCGGTCATTGGTACTGGCATTCTCAGCGAACAGCGCCATTAAGCGGTTGATATCACCCTCGTTATAGGAATTGGTAAACTGATTTACCACGTTATCCAGCTCGCCCCTGGTCATGACTACCGTTTCTGTGCTTTGCCTCTGAGACCGGGACACGACTGTACTGGAGCCGCCAGTAGAAGTAATACGCTGGCTGGCCGGTTGCACGTTGGCAGTTAAAGTGGTCATTTGGGCAGTCTGCTTAACCACGTTGGGCTTCACAATAATCTGCTTAGTTTCGAGTTGCTCTGTTTCGGAAGTCGTGGGTGTTGGCCTGGCTGCGGTCAACATCGGCTGGCTTTTCTTTTCGTCACTATCAGAAACCGCTGCAGTAACAGTAGCGGATTTGGCTTTATTATCGTCCAACGGTTTATCGGAGCGGATTGCTTCTTTTAACTGCTTAATTTCTGCAGATTCTTCCGGTTCCTCTTGCGCTGTTTTCGCAAGTGTTTCTAAAAAGCGATCATTTTGTTTCTGAAACACCTGATCCAAAGACATTGGTGATTCCGCTTCGCCTGTTTCTTCCGCTTCAGCAAGTTGCGTCGTGGCTTTTTCCGCTGCAGGTTCATCTGATTGCATAGCGGCAACTTCTGCTACTTGCTGATCTGTCGTTACTGATGATTCTTCATTATTTACGAATGGCGCCGAGGTCGCTGTAGCAAGCTCAGCCTGACCAGCTTCTATGTTTAGCAGCGCGTTAATATTTTCCAGGTTAGGTGCATCTTCAAACCTATATTCCTGGACAGTTTCAGAAATCGCCATAGGCTCAGGCGCACCATTCAACGAAGCATTCTGCGCCACAATCGGCGGTTTGACCGAAGGTTGACTTTGCCGCGCAGCGGCTTCTCCATCGATCGCAATGGAATCTATAGGAACTGGAGTTTTCAGTGCCGCAACATCGGTATTATCCCGCGTTTTTTCAACTTGAGTAGACAGAAAAATACTAATGGCAGCAATAGCCAGGAATATAATGACATGAAGTTTGTAGTTTGGCCTGTCATAGCGCTCTACAAATGCGTTGTGACCCATAAACGCCCACCTTTTAATGCGATAACACTTAAACTTACTTACAAATATTTTTACAATTTTTACACTGTATTATTTTTGTAATACTTTGCCTTGTTTACTTGCTTACTCGCTCGCCTGTACAACAGGGTTCTTCTTTTGCCAAAAAGTCTCTCGACCATGAGATACCATAATCGCACCACGTTGCCTTCAAACTTGCGACTTGTTCTGGAAGGTGATCCCGCGACCCGACCATATCGTTAGAAACTGTTCCTTGCTTAGGATCGATGTTTTCATCATGCTCTGATCGTAGATCAACACACCAACGTCGCTGGCACGAATCAGCAAAAAGAAATGACCATCATTATGTTTAACGATCGAAGGAAAATCTCGATGACACAGCTCCTGCCATTCACCTGAGATAACTCGGATGGCTAAATCATGCCTTTCAGCAAATTGCAGCGCGACCAGCTCTGAAATTTCGTCTGACGACTTGCTGTTGCGATTTTCCTGCGCATTGGAACTTAAATTGATATCAAGAGCTAAGTTTGAAACACAACTGTTGAATGTCGTGATACTTCTGTCACGATTTTGATAGACGCCCTTCACAAATCACTGCACCTCTGCCCTCAACTGCGAGGGTTGTTTTTATGGACAAATACTACTAAATACTACTCGCAGTTTCGCTATTTTCATGATTTTCGATGCGTTACTGCTAAACACAAATTTTGATCAATTTTGCCATTTTTTTGCGAAATTACGCAACCCATTTCGTAATTAAATACGTATTCCCGGTCGCTCAATGACGGCGTTAGTTCATAATCTGACCGTAATAATAGCGATAATACAACCAGATAAGCAATTGTTTACATAATTCACAAATATTTTATTTAAATGTACATCACGTAGGTAACTACTTAATCATTTTTCAGATCATCGCTAATTCGCCATGCCTCTACAAGGATTGAACACCGTTATAATCGTATTAATACTGGATTCATTCTAATTGCAGACAAACTGATTTAGATCATGAAACCATTCTGAATCTATATATTAACATTCGCTAATTTACTAAATCGTCTATAAGGATTTGAGGTGACAGTTAGTGGAGCAGCAAAGCCCGAGGAGTTCCAATAACCTGCGAAAAGAGATTGTTATAACGTTAGTTGTTAAGGCGTTATTTTTATATCTCTTGTGGTTCCTGTTTTTTCAGGAACCCGAAAACCAGCCGCCAGCAAACGAACAGATTGAGCAGTCACTGTTTGGGATATCCACTATTCCATCTCACCCTCCTCAATACCTCACTTCCCAAGTTTTACAACCCAAGGAGACGCTACATGGTCACTGAAACCGTGGTGGACTTATCACGCCTGCAATTTGCCATCACTGCGATGTATCACTTTTTGTTTGTGCCTTTGACCCTCGGACTTTCCTGGATCCTGGTTATCATGGAATCGGCCTACGTGATGACAGGACGGGAGATTTACAAGGACATGACCCGGTTCTGGGGCAAACTCTTTGGGATCAACTTTGCCCTCGGCGTCACCACCGGTATTACCATGGAATTTCAGTTTGGTACAAACTGGGCTTATTACAGTCATTATGTGGGTGATATTTTTGGGGTTCCGCTGGCGATCGAAGGCTTGATGGCGTTCTTTCTCGAATCCACATTTATCGGGCTGTTCTTTTTTGGCTGGAGCCGCTTGTCCAAAGTTCAGCATCTGACAGTTACGTTTTTAGTAGCGTTGGGTTCCAACATGTCTGCGTTATGGATATTGATTGCCAACGGCTGGATGCAAAATCCGGTGGGTGCGGAATTTAACTACGAAACCATGCGCATGGAGTTATCGAGTTTTTCCGAATTGTTTTTCAACCCTGTCGCGCAAGTGAAATTTGTACACACCGTTGCTGCCGGTTATGTCACTGGCGCCATGTTTGTGTTGGGTATTAGCGCGTACTACATGTTAAAAGGGCGCGACCTTGCGTTTGCGCGTCGTTCCTTTGCAGTTGCTTCCGCCTTCGGACTGGCATCCATACTCTCTGTCATCGTACTGGGTGATGAAAGCGGTTATGAACTGGGTGAAGTACAGCGTGTGAAGCTGGCAGCCATTGAAGCTGAATGGGAAACCCATGAACCGCCGGCGGCGTTCACGGTATTTGGCATTCCCAATCAGGACACGCAAACCACGGACTATGCCATCAAGATACCTTGGATCATGGGATTGATCGCGACACGCTCCATCGATGAACCTGTCATTGGGCTGAAAGATCTTATAAACGACCATGAAGAACGGATTCGCTCCGGAATGATTGCTTACGAGCAATTACAGAAACTGCGCAGTGGTGATCTGTCTGAGGAAACGAAACAACGGTTTGAAAATCACAAAGACGATCTGGGATACAGCCTGCTGTTGAAGCGTCACACACCGAATGTCATCGACGCCAGCGAGGAACAGATAAAACAGGCCGCGCGGGATTCGATCCCGGGCGTGGGCCCCATGTTCTGGACGTTTCGCTTAATGGTCGGCGCAGGATTTTTGATGCTCTTCATCTTTGCCGCTTCTTTTTATTACTGCGCCAAGCGCATCGCCGACCAGAAACGCTGGTTGCTCAAACTGGCGTTGTACAGCATTCCACTGCCCTGGCTGGCCGCCGAAGCGGGCTGGTTTGTTGCGGAATACGGCCGGCAACCCTGGGCGATCGGCGAAATCCTGCCCACATCATTGGGCACGTCCAATCTTGCGACCGGTGATTTGATCTTCAGCCTGTCGGGATTTATTGGCTTTTATACTCTGCTCCTGGTTGCGGAGCTTTATCTGATGTTCAAATACGCGCGACTTGGACCCAGCAGTTTGCATACCGGGCGCTATGAGCTGGAACAGTCAACGGGTGGCAGCGAACCCGCCTTGCAACCGCAACAAAAACTCGACTAAGGATACCGACTCATGATATTCGACTATGAAACTCTGAAAATAATTTGGTGGCTTTTTGTTGGCGTACTGTTGATAGGCTTCGCAATTACCGACGGTTTTGATCTGGGTGTAGGTACCTTACTGCCTTTCGTTGGCAAAAACGACAAGGAACGCCGGGTGATTATCAATTCCATCGGACCAACCTGGGATGGTAACCAGGTCTGGTTTATAACCGCTGGTGGCGCCGTATTTGCCGCCTGGCCACTGGTCTACGCCGCGGCGTTTTCCGGATTTTACATTGCGCTGTTACTGGTATTATTTGCGCTGTTTTTTCGACCAGTGGGATTTGATTACCGCAGTAAACTGGATGATCCACGGTGGCGCACCGCCTGGGACTGGGGCTTATTTGCCGGTGGCAGCGTACCGGCACTGGTGTTTGGCGTCGCCTTTGGTAACTTGCTATTAGGTGTGCCCTTTCATTACGATGACAGTTTGCGTCCCACTTATACCGGATCCTTTTTCGCATTACTCAACCCATTTGCATTACTAACGGGTATCGTTAGTTTATCCATGCTGATCATGCATGGGGCTATCTACCTGCAATTGAAAACAGAAGCCGACATCCAGCAACGCGCGCAAAAAGCGGCGCTGCTATTTGGTATCCTCACCCTGGTCACTTTTTCTTTGGCAGGAATCTGGATTGCCAGCGGCTTAACCGGTTATATCGTGACGGATTTACCACCTACTAACGCAACCATCAATGTATTGGCCAAAGTCGTGGAACAACAACCTTCAGCCTGGTTAAACAATTACGCAGCCTACCCCTGGATGACACTGGCGCCTTTGATTGCCTATCTCGGAATCGCGGTGGCCATTATATTGTCACGCGTCGGGAAGGCAGGCACGGCGTTCGTGATGAGCAGCCTGGGCCTGGCGGGCATTATATTAACCGCCGGATTCTCCATGTTTCCCTTTATCATGCCGTCTTCGTCAGATTTCAAAAGCAGTCTGACAATATGGGATGCCACATCAAGTCATTTGACGCTGACACTGATGTTCTGGGCGGTGCTCATTTTTCTGCCTATTGTGCTGGCATATACTGCCTGGGTTTATCGCGTGATGCGCGGCAAAGTGACAGAACAGCACATTGATGACAACCAACATACGATGTACTAGCAGACCGAACAGAAGGAGGAAAAATCATGTGGTATTTTGCATGGATATTGGGCGTGTTACTGGCGGTATCATTTGGTATTATCAACGTCTTATGGCTGGAATCGGAAAAATGCCTGGACGATGACAACTGATACCCAACAAATTATCAGACAAGTAGTGCCCAATGTAAATTTGCACCAAACCACTTTTCGTGCAACTTTAATTTTCGTTTCTATCCTGCTTTGTTCCAGTTGCGCGCCTATCGAGGTCAAAGTCGATTACAATAAAGACATCAATTTCGACAACTACAAGACTTATGCGTGGATTGACAATGAGCAGCCTGACATTGTCGATGTCGAATTAGAAAAGGAAGCCCTGGATCGCCTGGTCATGGACGCCACTGACAGGATACTCCAAAATAGAAACATCTCTCTCAACAGCGATCCTGATTTCCTGATCACGTACTACCTGGTGGTAAACGCTAAGACAGATGTCTACATGGTGGAAAACTACTATTCTGATATTGGTTACGCCACTCCGCCGGTAACCTCCAGTACCCGGGATTACCAAAAACTCAGAAAGACCACCTACGAACAAGGTATGCTGATCCTGGATATCATGGACAGTAAAAGCAAAGAACGGATCTGGCGCGGTTACGCGCAATCTCGCATCGGGATTTACCCGGAACGGGAGAAGCAGGAAAAACGCGTAAGAACGGCGATCAAAAAAATTCTCAACGACTTTCCGCCTTAAGCGACATTCCCATGCGGCGTTTTCAGGCGCAACCCGCAATTCCTTAATTTAGATCCAATTAACAACAAGTTAGACCATTTACCGGAATGCCAATGACTGAGTGTTCCCGCCAAACCTCGCCATTTAATATTACCTCTTCCGATAACATCCAATTCGCTTAAAGAAACATATTATAACTTCGACGAAATTTGCTGTGCTAATGTAACGCCTTAATGATCATATTTTAATCATCGGGTAAAGTGTAGGTAATGCAATGAATCAAACATATGCTACGGCGCGCGAGTCGTCAGCTAGCGAGGCTGTCGTATCCAAAGACGGCCGTATTCAGCGTCGCATTCGCAATTATGAAACCGTGGTCATCAATATTGCCGAAGGCGATGCGTCCACCAATGTAAATAAAGCGACAGCCATAAATGATGATTACACGGACATTCCGGTATTACTCGACTCGGTTGAGATAGATCAGGAAAACCGCGTTAAGACAAGCAAACCTGGCACCTGGATTCTAGGCTCGATAGTAGTCATCACGTTTCTGTGGAGCATGTATTCCCTGTTTTTTATGCAACAGCAGGAACAAGTATCCGCATCGTTACCCACTACAACGAGTGCAGCGTATGACGTCGACCACGCCCAGAAAATTAAACAGTTATCTGATCTGATTCTTCAGGACAACGACTGGAACAACTCCCGACTTACCTCAATTATGCAACACTGGAATAAACTGAAAGCGTCAGACCGTAAAAATCTGCATGACTTATCCTGGTTCCAGCATTTTAACTATGAGATCAAGGCACAACTTAAAGAACAAACCAAGCTCATGGCCGCCTCACATCCAGCATTGAGAAATACGGCATTACACAAACTGGCTGTTACGATGGGTATCACCAATAGCGAGGGACTGGAACTTGAAAACTCTGGCAGCAGCGCAAAATACCAGGAACTGGTCAACGCCATCAAAAATGAAATTGCCCAGGCTGAGTTGTCTTCCAGACAATCACAGCAGAGCACTGATTCCGAAGAGAAATTAAACACATTGCTGCGGCAGGAGCTGGCGGTATCTAATGATGCAATCAACCGCATAACCATCACAGACGCCACGATTAAAACATTACTTGATAAATACAAAATCGCTTATGAGAGTGGTAACTTGACGGCCATTTCAAAACTGTTTGGACTGGACCTGTCTGCAAACGTTGGCGAGCCCTTACGCGGGAATTTTGAAAACGTCTTTCGCAACACCGCAAAGCGTTCCATCAATTTTTACGACTATCGCTGGGAGCCTACCGCTAACGGCGCCGTCATCAACAGCAAATATAATGGCATGCTGGAATTTGCGAGTAATAAAGGCACCCAGCATATCGTGGCCAACGCAAGAATTATTGCCTTACAAAAAGGCAATCAGCTTCACATTGCCAGCTTCGAGTTGCTCGATTCTAAGGTGAGCGCCGTTGCACCCGGCTTGGACGTCTCCGAAGAAAACCAGGCTGATACCAGCAATAAAATACCTGTCGTGATTCCTAATGCAGCCCAACTCCAGGATTTAACTACGCAGCTCGTTACGGCCTATGAAGCAGGAAACATAGAGAAATTTATAGCGCTGTTTTCTGAAGATGCGAAGACGAACGACCGAATCGACCTGACAGGAATTCGTGAAGACTATAGCCAATTATTTCACACGACCACGGATCGCCAGATGTTTATACAGAATCTCCAGTGGACTGACGCGTCTATTGGCGCGAAAGGTATCGGCGACCTGGAAGTCGTCGTGTTGTCAAACAACACAAATACCGTTTATACAATGAAAGGTAAAATACAGATTGTCGCGCAGCAGTTGCATGGCAAGACGCGCATCACGCATCTCTATCACATTGAACGACAAAAATAGATCAGCCGGTTGGATGCAATGTCGAACTCTCAGCCTGCCTGAAGGCAGTCGTGAGTGTAATTTTTAAGCTCAGTTAAAATAATATATTCCGCACCTTCAATACTCAGTTTTATAACAGTGTCGTATCGGAAAGCGGTCGTCTCACGGATGCAGGCAATACGCCTGCTTTTAATGCAGACATCACACCGACCGCTTCCCAGTAATTCTCCACGATATGCAGTTGACCACTCTGCCAGGGCAACTCACTCAGATTATTTTTCATGATGTTTTTATTTTCGCGAACCGCAATGACGGGGATACCCTGTTCCAAAGCAGCAAGGGTGGGCAAACCTATACAGCCATCCGGTATAACCAGGCAGGAAACATCTGCTACGCTGAGGATCCCAGGCGGGATTTGAAAGCGGATATCCTTGATAATCTTCGGTGCGCGCTGCAACCCTTTTAACACGCACAGGAAATAGGCAGACGAAATAATTTCCGCCGCCATTCGGGGATCGACGACGCCCAGTTCCAGGTTGGCGATATCGCGCGTTGCGTCCAACGGTGCATGAGCGGTGGGTACATCATAAATACTGGAAATACTATGAGTAAAAATCGCCTCCACGCCACCCCACGGATTAATCATGTCACCACGCTGTAAATAGTAGTCAGTGTGATAATTAATTGGCATGTCGATTTGCGTCGAAATGGCAACCGCATCATAACTACCCTGATATTGATCCATAACGTCTGTCAAGCTTTCCAGTTGACTAACTCGCCCCACGGCACGGCCAGAAGAAGCATACAAAGATTCCAGGACCACCGGAGGATTAAGCTCAATTACTTGCGGGCAATCCAGACCACATGATGCTCTTGCCGCACTCACAGTATTGATTACTGCGTCGGTAAAATATTTATCGGGATGGGCGTTTACGACAGCCAGTACACGATTAGCACGTACGGGTTGCAAACCAATTGTTCCCATCAATAACCTTGAGATGATACTGCCTTCCACATATAAACCATTGTCCGGCAGTTCGTTAATATCCGAGGCATTGACAACGTTAGGATGAGTGATCAGCGTATCACAGGCTGATGCCAGTAACTTTGCGACAGGATTTGCATCACCCGCGTGACCACCAATAGTGGAACCGATACCGGTCGGGATCAGCAGCACGACATTAAATGCATTATTATTGACGCTGGCTCGCTTTTGAAAATCAAATATCGAACAGGTATGTTGAATGGTTGGTTCCAGAATGTCCGCGATGACTCCTAGCTCACATTTATAGCTGTCCCGCCTGGTTTCAGTGATGGTAAAGCGTACCGGCAACAGTTGTCCTTTAAGCCTTTCGGCAACTGTTTGACGCAGGTAATCGAGTAAGTCCAAATGGTCCGGTATCGCCGGAATTTCAATTTCCTCTTCATATATATACATATCAACCCACTCCGCATTGCGTTAGATAGTCGTCATACGAGAAGTGCTTGACCAATGATAAATTGCCATTATTTTCTAACATATATATATTCGGCAAGTTGATCCCGTTAAACATATTCGCTTTAACCAGGGTGTATGCACCGGCATTTTCAAAAACGATTCTGGAACCGACCTGCAAGGCGTCCTTAAATGCATAGTGTCCGAATACATCACCCGCCAGACAGGTCGACCCTGCCAGCAAGTAGCTGTGACCTCCAATATTAATATCGCCAACGATATCTGGTTCAAATTGATACTCAAAAACCTCTGGCATATGATTCACAGTCGTATCAAGCACTGCGACACTTATTCCGTCACTGTCAAACAAATCCAGCACTGTCGCTATAAAATAACCGGCTTTACGGCAAATCGCCGCGCCTGGTTCGAATAACAACTGCAATTCATAGCGTTCTTCCATCCTGTGTATGACATTCTGCAATTTATCTGTATCACTTGCTTCATTAAACAGATAGCCACCGCCCAGGTTCAACCATTCGAGTTTTTCCAGCAGCGGCTGGATGCGGCCTTCCAGGAACTCCAGAGTATTGAACAAACCTGTCATCTGCGTCGCATCACAGTTGCTGTGTACCAGTAATCCAGAAATACTCCGAAATAGTTGCGGCGCATCACGCAATATCGCTTCCAGTTGCGTCAATGGCACACCCAGCTTGGAATATCGGCGACAGGGATCGTATCTCGCATCCTGGATCAGCGAGAGCTGTGGATTAATGCGCAATCCATACTTAACTTCAGGCTGGATAGTTTGTGAAAAAGCCTGCCACTGGGACAACGAGTTAAAAGATATATAATCACACAATTCACTAAGCTCATTAAATTCTTCCGGCCGCAAACCCGGTGTTGTCACATGAACCAGACCGTTTGCACCCAGAATATCTCGCGCCAGTTTCGCTTCAAACAAGGAACTGGCATGAAAGCCACTGATGGTGCGGGACAGCGATTGAAGAGCGGGCAAAATGGAAAACGATTTCATGGCAAACAACAACCGGGTATCCCTGCCGCTTATCGCGCGCTTAGACAGTTCCGCGTCCGCCAGCATCTGTTGTTCATCAACAACGAACGCCGGCGTTTGCAGAACGCCATCTTGTTTAGCCAGTGCGAGCACTTGAGCTTTCATTACATTATCCTTTTATGATACCAACTACCGCGCAAACATATTAATAACGCACAATACCCTCGATACAGTCCCGGTTATTCACGGCAAACTCGGCATT
>Ga0209742_10001460_pt1 | contig 10732 bp, 11 predicted proteins | sample DeeMarSeWOR38_10_FD_187462 | JGI IMG/M metagenome (GOLD analysis project Ga0209742, IMG submission 187462) | Marine sediment microbial communities from White Oak River estuary, North Carolina - WOR-3-8_10 (SPAdes) (version 2) | ecosystem: Environmental > Aquatic > Marine > Intertidal zone >... | reverse complement strand
CAGGCTGATAAAACAACCGCAGATTTACAATACGTTTATCAGCTTGCGTCATTTATGGTCCCAGACACTGTCGAATTTTCGCATGTATCTCGCCAATCGGGTTGGCTCTTTCAATGAAGCGTCTCTGCCAATTCAGGAAAAAGCCATTGAAACTATGTACCAGGAACTGCAAAGGTATTTCCAGCAACTACACGAGTATGATGATGCCGGCAAACTCACCTTTGAAGTCAGCGCCGCACTGGAAGATATGCAAAGCAGTGCTGAGGGCTGGTATGAAGGGTACCTTGCCGTAAAAGAAGTTCACCAATCCGAAGGCTGGCGGGCCGATGTAAAATTTATCAAAGAAACTATTGAGCCTCGATTACAGACAATTGATAGCTTGCTGGCACTTATAGATAAAACTATCGAAACATCTGGTAACCGTGACGTCCAGGCGTTAGCGAAAGTCGCCAGGCTTCAAACTACAATTTTACAGGTCATCACCGGCTTTGGGCTAGCTGCCATTTTACTCACTATCCTGTCGTTACAACGCATGGTGTTTCGCCCCATAGACTCCGTTGCTCGCGCATTGAAAGCCGAGGCTTTTGGCAAGGATGGTGTCCTGCTCCCCACTGTACGTACCAAGGAAACGCAAAATCTCATTGATGCATTCTCCGAAATGCGGAAACAGGTGCATACTCGCCAGGCGGAACTGGAACACCAGGCTCTACATGACTCATTAACCGATTTGCCGAACCGAACCCTGCTACACGACCGCATGGAGCAGGCGATCAATATTGCCAGACGCGACCACAAATTTCTTACCCTGCTGATGCTGGATCTCGACCGATTCAAGGAGATTAACGATACACTGGGACATCATGTGGGCGACACTGTTTTAAAAGAAGTGGGACAGCGCCTGCTGACAACACTGCGCCAGGTCGACACCGTTGCACGCCTCGGTGGTGATGAATACGCGATCTTGTTACCGGATACTGATGTCGCTACTGCTGAAAATATCACCCGAAAAATATCCGCCACCCTGGACAAAGTATTTGCCATCGATGAACTCAAATTGTTTATCAAAGCAAGCATCGGCATGGCGGAATACCCCACACATGGCAAAGATGCGGCAACGTTAATACAACACGCGGACGTCGCAATGTACGTAGCAAAACGCGGACAAATGGGTTATGCCATTTATAATCCCCAGGATGATGATCACAGCATTGGACGCCTGGCGTTAATCAGCGAATTGCGTGAGGCACTGAGACAAAATCGGCTGAAACTGCACTATCAACCAAAACTTGATCTCGTGAGCGAAAACATTATTGGCGCCGAAGCACTACTGCGCTGGGATCATCCCAAATATGGCGCCATCCCTCCCGATCAGGTGGTCAACCTTGCCGAACAAACCGGCTTGATCGATGATTTGACATATTGGGTGATAAAGGAAGCGGTGCAACAAATTGATCGTTGGCAGCAGCAAAAGGGTCTTGTTAATGTTTCCATCAACTTGTCTATGTACAACCTGAAGAATACGGATTTATTGCCATTTATTCGGTCTTTGCTCAACGAATACCATATCGATCCGGAGTGTATTACCCTGGAAATTACTGAAAGCGCCATGATGGCAAATCCCAAACGCTCACTGCGGACACTATTAGACATCAGCGAAATGGGTATTCGTCTGTCGATTGATGACTTCGGAACTGGTTTCTCTTCACTTGCCTACCTGAAAAAGCTGCCAGTGGACGAACTAAAAATCGATAAATCTTTTGTCATGGATATCGTGCATGATGAAAATGATTTCACTATTGTTAAATCCACCATTGACCTTGCGCATAACCTGGGCATTAAAGTAATTGCAGAAGGTGTGGAATCTCAGCAAATCTATGACACGCTTAAAAGCATGAACTGCGATGAAGCACAGGGATTCTTCATCAGCCATCCTCTGGGACCACAAGAACTTGAATATTTCATCAATTCCAATAAAACTATGGGTTTGCAAAAAACTGTTTAGCTAATTGTACAGTAAACGTGCCATTAAAAGTACGCCAGGGGAAACGCCATGGAAATTGCAGGACCACTGAATATATCCATGCAGGAAGATGAAACAACATTAAGACGGGAGCTTCGCCTCACCTTCAAACCGGGGTTTACCCAGGAAAAGTTGTTCGAGCGTACAGAAGCATTCCAAAAATATATCGATCATCTGAAACATGATCTGCACAAGCTGGAGAAGGATAATCCCGATCGGTTAGGCATGGAGACAATACTGCAGATTTGCGAAAACCTGGCGGAATATATTGCAAAAGATGAACTCGATCTGCATGAAACTATTGTTATCGAAATCAATCCCTCTATTAACATTACCAATCGAATAACGGGATCCACTGCCAATAATTAGCACTCAAGCCATTTACCCACTTCGGCGATTAAAGCAAAGCGCTCGACCTTGGCGCCTTGTACAGATTAATACACCCTATCTAACACCGAGCAATTCCGGCCTGACGTGTATGACCGAGCGCTTCGAGGGTTTTGCTCATGGTGGCAGTGTGCAACTCAATGGTGTGCCGCGCTCGGTACTGGCTGAGTTTGCCGAATCAAATTTGTGAAACGTGCGGTTGGGCCAGGGTTCATCTAGCATTCGAAAGTACTCGTAACCCACTAATAATTAAGTAGTATCTATGTGCGCTGCGCCAATTTGTTATTTGCGAGCCAACAGACCCTACCCAAAATAGGTGTATGTTTCCCTGAAACTTCTGCTAATATTCCTGATCATATCAGTCAACTATTAACATCCTACCCCCAAGGAGTTGTACGTATGCAAGCAGAAGTAAACGGAAAAGTCATTCAGCTGAGCGAAGCCGGCTGGCTGGAAAACCTGGATGAATGGAGCGAAGAACTGGCAGTTGAAATTGCCAAGAATGAAAAGATCCCCGAATTGACCGAGGAACACTGGGACATCATTAATACGGCCCGCGATTATTTTCTGGAGAATGGTGTTGTCGCGGAACCGAGAGCCTTCTCTAAAATCATGAAGAAAAAATTTGGCCCGGATCGTAGCGACCAAAAATACATTTACTCGCTGTTCCCTACCGGTTTAATCAAGTGCGCCAATAAGGTAGCTGGTTTACCACGTCCCAAAGGCTGCAGTTAACAACACTACCTGTTACCAGGTCAGGCTGTTAGCAAGTCAACAGTATTAATCAAACATGCGGGATCCCCTTTCGTTATTGAAAGGGGTCGCAGAAGTGGAATCAAACCGAAATAACTATCCCCCCGCTTCCTTTGACATACGCGGAAGACGGTTAGCAATGTGTTGCTTCCTTATCTTGATGATATTTAACATTGCTATCGGGGTTGGTAATGGTTCGCAAAAACTCCGGTTTATTGATGATGATGTGTTTTCGGGAGACTTTAACAATATCGAGCTCCTGAAAATGACTGAATTGACGACTCACTGTTTCCACCGCCAGCCCTAGATAGTTTCCAATATCTGAGCGTGTCATGGGCAAGTGAAACTCACTGGCAGAAAATCCACGCTGGTGAAAACGGCAGGCAATATTTAACAGGAACGCGGCGACGCGTTGTTCGGCATTCATCTTGCCAAGTTGTAACAGCAATTGTTGGTCCGTTAATAATTCCTTGCCCATAAGTTTATGAACCTGATGCTGCAATACTTTTATCTGGCCCATTACGGTTTCCAGTTTGGCAAACGGCAGTTCACAGACGCTGGTCATCTCCATGGTTTCCGCCGTACAGGTGTAGCTGCCATCACTGACGCCATCCAGACCCACAAGTTCACCCGGCAGATGAAAACCAATGATTTGCTGCTCCCCTGAGCTGGTCGTGGTGTAGGTTTTAAGTGTACCGCTGCGGACGATAAAAAGATGATGGAATTTGTCGCCTGGCAGATATAGGCGCTGGCCTCTTTGCAACGGCCGCGGTTGTTTGACGATTTCTTCAAGTTGCTTCAGTTCCTTGCCCGCTAAGCCATGCGGTACACAAAGGTTACGTAATCGACAATCGCCACAAAGAACTTTGACAGACTCCATTTGAATATCCTTAAAGTTTATGTTGACATGGGATACTGCAATGACGCAGGTATTATTCTCCTAATACTTATCCCTATCAATCAATTAATGTTACAAAACGTCATTTAATTAATAATTAACGATAAAAACTGTATGGTTAAATTGAATCGATGTTCTATTAGTAAATGATAGCTTAATGTGACGCATCGCGAAGAGCGTCACTGGCAATTTCTCTAACTTCGCGATCGGAATCCTGCGTCAATTGTTGCAGAACGCCCCTTGCTTTTTCACAATGACTCAGCGCCAGAAAATGCGCAACATCTGCTCTAATTCTTGGATTGTCATGCGTGGCCAAATTGCCTAATTTATCCACATTATTTTGCAGTATTGGCTGCCCTTCAAATTCCTCAATAATGGCGCTCACTCCCAATTGTAATTTGATATCTTTGTCTTCATCCGCTACTAATAGCAGCAGACTATTAATCCATTCGGGATTTTCCCTGGTCAATTTGATTGCAAGCTCAAGATCATCTGTTGCCAACAGATGTTTCAGATAAGCGCCAACACCTTCTACTGAGTGAACCTGCGTTATCCAGGTCCGTAGTTCCGGCTCATGCTGAGCGCCACTAAATTCAAGGGTACCCAGCTTTAACCACGGCACGGATTTAATGCCATGGCGCTGCGCAACTTCCGGCTGACTGGCAACATCAATCACCTCGAGTGTAATCAATCCTTCAGTAGCAAACTTTTCCAGAATTTTTTTCATTGCCGCACAATGTACGCAGCCTGGGGAGGTAAGTAATAACGCTTTGAGAGGCTGTGGTGACATAAAGCTGAGAACAGAATGGTGAATACCGATAACGATACGATATTCTAACGCATTTTAATTAACCGAATATGAATATTGCCGGTGTTGTCAACGCGCTGGATTTCACCTGGGCTAGTGTGAACGGTTGCTCACTAACTGGAAGCCTCCACCGACTTGCAGCATACCGGGACGCACTACAGCAGACAATCCTGCCTCCTCGCCGGCTCGCTTCACCATTTTATGCACCACCGAGTTATTTAACGGTGTATTGGAAGAGGTGATAAACACGTATTCTGATGAAGAATATCTACTCGCTAATTTGGCGAGATAATCCACTTCCTGTTCTGATAGCGCGTGAACGGTTTGTTTGCCATTTCTCAGGCGCGAAACCTGGATGGTACCCGCATCAAGATCAATATGAGACCACTTGAGCTTGATTAATTCGTCCACTCTCAAACCGTGGCGATAGGCCATTAACATGAACGTAGCATTGCGCATGCCGTGATTGCCAATTTGCTTCGCCGCTTTGATTAAGCGTTCAATTTGGCGGGCAGTCAGCGAGATTGCCGCTGCATCGTTACACCGACGCTTGCTGTTGCCAGCATAACGAGCGAGGAAAGAACGTTGATCGATGGTTATTACATTGTAATTTTCGGCATTATAGTTGTTGCGCATACGTCACTCCCCTGTACTTTAAATACTCAATGATGGTTAACAAAACATCATTTTTAAAATAGCATATAAAACAGGAAAGTAAAGTAATATCCTAATGTAAGATGTGAATATTAGCTTTTAGATTGCTATGCGACGACACGAATATGAACATTATTTAATCAAGATTAGCGGGAATCCTTTTACGTAACGCCTTGGTATCACCGCGTTTACGTTTTTCATCCAGGCGCTTTGCTTTTGCCCCCTTCGGTACCTGGGTAGGTTTACGCGGCTTGCGATTAGTCGCCACACTTTTTATTAATTCCTGCAGACGGGCCAATGCTGCGTAGCGGTTTTTTTCCTGACTGCGATATTGTTGCGCCTTGATAATGATGATTCCGTCCCTGGTAATACGTTGGTCTGCCAGTTTCAACAAGCGTTGTTTGTAAAACTCCGGCAAGGACGATGCGCGGATATCAAAGCGCAAGTGAATTGCTGTTGCAACCTTGTTGACGTTTTGCCCGCCGGCTCCCTGCGCACGAATAGCATGAATTTCTATTTCATCGTCGGGTACACTGACGTTTCTTGAAATGTTCAACATGTTTAGGATCAGGTAACGCTATTTTCTAGTGTACCAATAGTATCGATAGTAATAGTCACGTGATCACCCGGTTGCAGAAACTTCGGTGGTTTAAATCCCATGCCCACTCCCGCCGGAGTGCCCGTAGCGATGATATCGCCAGCTTCCAGCGTCAGGTAACGCGATAAGATTTCTATGAGCGTGGGGATATCAAAGATCATCTCGTTGAGATGACCATCCTGGCGCAACTCGTTATTCACCCATGTCTGTATGCGCAAAGTCGTGACATCGGTAATTTCATCGCGTGTCACCAGGCAGGGACCCATAGGACAAAAGCCATCCAGGCTTTTGCCAATAAACCACTGTTGATGCTGTTTTTGCAGGCGGCGTGAGGTCACGTCGTTAACAATGCTGTAGCCGAATATATGGTCCATTGCCTCAGCCGCGGGAATAGCACGCCCTCCCCTGCCGATCACTACCGCCAGCTCACCTTCATAGTCCACCGACATCGTGGGATCGAGACTGGCAGGTATGGCTGCACCAGGCCCAATTACCGATGAGGTGGCTTTGGTAAAGATAATGGGAAGCTTCGGCGTGGCGTCGCCGGTATCTTTATCTGAAGCTACAATTGACTGGACTTCTTTAACATGCTCCGGGTAATTTTTGCCGACGCAGAATATATTTCGTGGCGGGCGCGGTATCGGAGGCAGTATTCGTAGCGCATTTAATGGCAAACCTTGCGTAGCGTTGGCACTAACCTCCCGCGCTTGAATTAGCGCAGAATCTCCTTGCGCGATAAACTCCAACATGGACTTGGGCAAATCCGGCGCAAATGCGCCAAGATCCAGTACCTCATTGCGCTGGGAATCCAGCACTCCAAGGCGGATAGATCCAGATTCTTCAAATGTAAGCAACCGCATTGGCTAATGCTATCCTTAATTTTTTCTAAACGATGTTATTACAATTAATTTTTGAATATCGATTAACAGTCCCGTCCAGGCTCAAATACTACGTAGGAAAATTCTGATTTTTTTTACAAAAGTACATTTCATTTTATATTAAACGTTATAAATCCGTGTATTCCTTTGCAACTTAATGGGATTGCTTAGTCGGAGAACGAGCCTTGTCAGATTGAAGATGAAATGCTAGCTTTTATTATATCTACGCGATTGTGACATATAGGCCAGGCTAGTAACAATTATTATTCGAAGAGGTATTTAATATGATCAGTCGCATTTTTACCAGCAAATTTATCGTGCTATTGATTAGCGTGTTTGTCACCTCCTCCGCGTTATCCTATGCCTTCCTTTCACAGTCCCAAACCGATGCGATTGTCAGCAACGAGATTGATAACGACGCCTTGATCGACAAGGCTTTGGGCTTATCTGTGGATGGCTACTATGAAGAAGCATTTACTATTCTTAAGCCCCTAGCCGATAATGATGTTACCCGTGCCAAACTCTATCTGGCCGTTGCTTACTATCATGGCAACGGGGTTCCTCGCGATATACCGAAAGCCTTAATGCTGTTCCTCGATCTGCAGGACAAAAATTACGAACCCGGTATCGTCAACACTTATTTGAACCTCATTGGTTCGCTGCAATTAAATTAACAACAGTCTGACACAATCAACAACCTGGGCCTTTAGAGCCGGCAGGCGATCGCAGCCGATGGTTGGTTATCTTTAATATTTGTATTCCCCACTGATAGTTACCGTGGTGCCGACCTCGGATAACACCGTGGTACTTTGATGGGATTTCAAAAGATAGGGTTTCCCGGAATTAACAACGCCCAGCACTTTTCCAGCGGCCGCATTGTTTGCGGTATCAAATGCGATTGCATCCTGGTCTTCAGCATAAGCCAGCAAATTATCCAGATTATCTTCCGTGATGACGTTATCGTATTCAGCCGAACTGAACTGCGACAATTTGCTCGCTCCTGATTCGTGTTTTCTCACCCGTATTGTTACCTGGATTTCATCAACGGTTTTCCACGCCAGGCCAAAGGTTTCATCCCCCTCAATTTCACGGGGCCCGATGCGCGTGATCTCGAAACGCCCCGTTTTCACCAGCGCTGATTCTGGCATGACCTGTTGTGTTTCAGATGAAGGCAGCTTTGATTGTGCGGGCTCCGTTTGCATATCAGTTTCCTGTAAACGGATATTGATATTTGTTTGCACAACCCGATCTTCTTTGTCAGTGACTGCCACATTAAAAGTGTAGTTACCAGGTTGTTGCAGCTTTTGATTTATGTAATTCTGAAAATCCAGAGTCACATCCTTGCTTAGCAATACCCTGCTGTCCAGATCAAAAAACTGAAAATGATCGCGCTCCGGCGTGGAGGCCAGATCAATATCATAAGACCGTTCCGTGATTTGCAGCTTTTGTATACCGGCCGGACATTCAATGCGTAATCGCACACTGCCAAACTGGCCAACCTTACCTTCCTGCACAGTGCCAATATGAAATCCCTGGGCGGTAATGGTAGGTGGTAATTCGGTTTCACCGGTAAATTTTTCACATGCTGTCAGAAAAAACGTTGTGGCAATAACTACGGCAACAAACAAAGTATGTTTCATTAGCGGGCACTCGCTGTGCTGGTTATATTTTTTCTTCCTAAACGTTAATATTTAATGCTAGTCAACGAGCTCCGCAGTTTTCTCAGCGGTTGTTCGTTTTCCGGATTCTTTTTCCTTATTGTCTTTACCCAGCTCTTTTAACTTGTTGCGTAGTTGTTGTTGATGCATGGCTGATTCGGACGACAGCTTTTTGGGGCTCAGTTTCAGGGTCTCTACAAACAGAGTTTCCAGTTCGCTCGGCATTCCTTCGATGGACAGACTGGCACGCTCGCGGATGCCTTCAAAAATACGAATTTTTTCGTCGAGAAAGTCTGTAGCGTCCAGCCCCAGGCCTGCCACGTAATCACCATAACGCTGTAGCTGGCTTTGCAGGGTATGAATGTATTCCCCCAACAGGAATTCCGCGGCGACGATAAAAGGCTTAGGCGGGTTTTTTGCCAGGGTGTTCAGTGCATTGATGATATCGAACAGGCTGTCGGAAAAACTCAGGAGTAACTCGCGATATTCACGGTCAATACGCTCGGCTTCCTTGAGCTTCTCTTCAAGTCGAGCCGTGCTTGACCACCACACCGACAAGATGAATCCGAGACTGACAGCAAATAAACTGGACACAATTATTTTAGCCGCATAAATAGGACCTGCGAAAACCTGCATACTTTCGAACAGAAAAATGGAACCGATAAAAAGTACAAAAAACACCAATAGCAAAGTAAACAAAGGCGTTCTTATGCGACGCATTTTCAGCTCGCTACGTGCTTTCCGGATCCACGCTCCATGTGATAATTCGACAGGTTTCTTCATGGGTGCTTTAACCAGTGCTTCAGCTACCGTTGAATTTGCCTGCGCTTCTTTGGATATTGAGTTTTTAATATATTCGGCCATGGGCGTATCCCCGTTGTTAAATGTGTTATATAAGATGACTTACATGAAATACCGAATGTGTAGCCATCTTTTACGTCTCATCTATTCTTCTTAATAATAATGATATAAAGGTCCATGATTTTTATGTTGATTTATATCAACTAGTTAATTTCTGACCAGCGACCTAGATCAACTGAATCAGGAATATATCAGGGGGGTTAATGTAATTACTTGCAAAGAACTTGAGCTCGCATTAATAAAGTGCAAGCACATGAAAAATACCTTCTTTTGGTGCACCTGCTTTTAATGCTATATGGCAACTAGATACGGCAACTTACTGTTCAATCTGGTAAACGGGGATATGGCACATATTGTGCGTTATCAAGTATGTAACAACTACATATTGTTAACCACGTAGCCGGAGGTGCCATATGCTGAGTTTCATTTATCGTCTGATCCATGACTTCGAACAAGAACACGGGATTCATCCTAATCTTCTTTACCTCAACGAGCACCACGTCAAACACCTGCTGGACGGCATCGCCGAAGACTTTACATTGCAGAACATTGTCGAACTTTTGCAACTGGAGCTGATTATTAACCGAGAAATATTACACCCTCACGTCGTGTGGACCCAGACTGCCCAGCGCATTGCGGGATAAGCAATATGCTTTAAAAAACATCAACGCCTGACTAATAATTAGCGATCCTTCTGGTTTTCGCTATTTATCTCTGCTTCTCTTTCATAAATTTCCACACTTTCGTTTTGTTTGCCCTGGCTAACTTGTTGCGGAGAGCCTGATCACACGCCACACTCTGGTGTTGTCTGACGGATTTGTTTACTATCACTAAGCAATCAATCTTCAGCTCAGCCAGAGTACAGCAGAATCGATAAGAAAAAATACCTGAACCGGTCATGCTCCCTACGTTTACAAGCAACATCAACTCAAATTGGTAAGCCCCATGAAAATCAACAACAGTCGGTTCATGGATTGGCAAAAAGCGATTGTTGGTTATTTTTGGCCTTACGTAAAAATTGACCGACTTTTTATTTTCTTTCTCGCCTTACTCAGCCTGGTAATGATCGCCGCCAATACTGTTCTGATATGGATGTTTGGCAAAGCGATTACACAAATTACCAGCGCAGATTTCACACCACTGAACCGCACGCTGTTAATCATCGCCGGTATCGTGCTGTTCAATATGCTGGTTCGTTTTGTTTATTCTTACAATTA
>Ga0209742_10001458_pt1 | contig 10737 bp, 7 predicted proteins | sample DeeMarSeWOR38_10_FD_187462 | JGI IMG/M metagenome (GOLD analysis project Ga0209742, IMG submission 187462) | Marine sediment microbial communities from White Oak River estuary, North Carolina - WOR-3-8_10 (SPAdes) (version 2) | ecosystem: Environmental > Aquatic > Marine > Intertidal zone >... | reverse complement strand
TGATCTTGATGCTGTTCTTGTTGGCGCCCACGGTGCCGTCGGAACCCATGCCGTAGAAGAGGGCGCGCGTCGCGCTCTCGTCTTCGATGTGCATGGCGGTGTCGTAGTCGAGGCTGGTATGGGTGACGTCGTCGTGTATGCCGACCGTGAAATGCTGCTTGGGTTCGGCTTTCTCGATCTCGGCCAGCACGGCCATGACCATCGCCGGGGTGAACTCTTTCGACGACAGCCCGTAGCGGCCGCCGATGACGCGGGGCATCGATTTGCGTTTGCGGTTACCGACCGCTTCTGCGAGCGCGGTCACCACGTCCTGGTAGAGTGGCTCGCCGCTCGCGCCGGACTCCTTGGTCCGGTCGAGCACCGCGATCGTCTTCACGCTTTCGGGCAGCGCCGCCAGCATGTGCTCGGCGGAGAACGGCCGGTATAGCCGCACGTTCAGCACGCCGACGCCTTCCGGATGCAGCGCGTCGATCGTCTGCGTCACGGTGTCGGCGCCGGAACCCATCAGGACGATGATCCGCTCGGCGTTCGGGTCGCCGTGGTAGTCGAACAGCCCGTAGCGACGGCCCGTGATCTCGCCAAAGCGGTCCATCGCCTTCTGCACGATTCCGGGCGTCGCGTCGTAATAGCGGTTGACCGTCTCGCGGCCCTGGAAATACACGTCGGGATTCTGTGCCGTGCCGCGGATGAACGGGTTGTCGGGGTTGAGTGCGCGGTTGCGATGCTCGTAGATGAGCTGGTCATCCATCATCGCGTGCATCTGCTCCTCGGACACCAGTTCGATCTTGCTGACTTCGTGCGAGGTGCGGAAGCCGTCGAAGAAGTGGATGAAGGGCAGGCGCGCCTCGAGCGTGGCCGCGTGAGCGATCAGCGCGAGATCCTGTGCCGCCTGCACGGACGACGCGGCCAGCAGGCCGAAGCCGGTGGTGCGTGCCGCCATCACGTCCTGGTGGTCGCCGAAGATCGACAGGGCCTGCGCCGCGAGGGATCGCGACGCGACGTGAAACACGGCCGGCGTCAATTCGCCCGCGATCTTGTACATGTTGGGGAGCATGAGCATCAGGCCCTGCGACGCCGTGAACGTCGTCGTCAGCGCGCCGGTCTGCAGCGCCCCGTGGGCCGTTCCCGCGGCGCCGCCCTCGCTCTGCATCTCGATGATATCGGGCACCTGGCCCCAGATGTTGGGCTTGTCGGCGGCGGACCAGACGTCGGCCATTTCCGCCATCGGCGACGACGGCGTGATCGGGTAGATGGAGCAAATCTCGCTGACGGCGTAGGCGACGCGGGCGACTGCCTCGTTGCCGTCGAGGGCGCGTAACTCGGTCATATCGCGGATACTCCGCCGACCTGCTGTTCGTCGATCATCTCGATTGCATGGCAGGGGCACTGCTCGAAACACACGGCGCAGCCGGTGCACAGCGCGTAGTCGAAGCGGTAGCGCCTGCCGGGCCCGAGCTTGATCACCGCGCCCTCGGGGCAGGCGCCGTAGCAGCCGTCGCATTCGAAGCAGTTACCGCAGGACAGGCAGCGCTGCGATTCGAACAGGGCGTCGGTCGCCGACAGGTTCTGCATGATCTCGTCGAAATTGGTCTGCCGATTAACGACCGGCAGGCGTTCCTGCTCGACCTTGGGCGCATGGGTGCGATACCAGAGGTGCAGCCGCTCGTAGCCGATGACCGGGTTGCGCGGCCCGCGCCGGTACTTGGTGCCGCGAAGATACGCGTCGATATGTCGCGCGGCATGCTTGCCGTGGCCGACCGCGATCGTAACCGAGCGTTCGCTCGGCACCATGTCGCCGCCGGCGAAGATGCCGTCGTGACCGGTCATCATGTTGTCGTCGACGATGACCGTATGGTCCCACTCGAACGCGATACCCGGCACCTTCTCGAGGAATGCCGTGTCGGTGTCCTGGCCCAGCGCGAGAATCAGCGAGTCCGCCTCGAGTTCCTCGAACTTGCCGGTCGGCTGCGGCCGTCCCGTTTCGTCGAGCTCCATGATCTCGACCTTGAACGTCGAGCGGTCGATCTCCTTGATCGTGCGCAGCCAGTTGATGACCACGCCTTCCTCGAGGGCTTCGTCCGCTTCGAAGTCGTGCGCGGGCATGCTGTCGCGATCGCGCCGGTAGATGATCATGGCTTCGTCGACGCCGAGACGCTTCGCGGTGCGCGCGGCGTCCATGGCGGTATTGCCGCCGCCGTAGATGGCGACGCGGCGGCCGAGCTTCGGCGCTTCGCCCTGCTTGGTGCTGGAGAGGAAACTGACGGCGTCGAGGATCTTGCCCGCGTCGCGATTCGGGATGTCGATCTTCTTGCTGATGTGCGCGCCGACGGCGACGAACACGGCGTCGAAGCCGCCTTCGTTCTTTTCCGTGAGCACGTCCTCGACGCGGTGATTGAGCGTGATTTTCACGCCCATGTTCTCGATGCGATCGATCTCGGCCTGGAGCTCGTCGCGCGGCATCCGGTAGGCGGGGATGCCGAAATGGATCATGCCGCCGGCGACCGGACCCGCTTCGCGGATTTCGACCTCGTGGCCGAGCTTGACGAGATGATAGGCGGCGGAGAGCCCGCTGGGGCCCGCGCCGATGATCAGGATCTTCCTGCCGCTGGTCGTTTCCGGTGTCTCGAACCGCCAGCCTTTCTCGAGTGCGAGGTCGCCGAGGTAGCGCTCGACGGCATGGATGCTGACAGCGCTGTCCGTGAACGCGCGGTTGCAGACGTCCTCGCAGGGGTGGTAGCAGACGCGGCCGTGAATGGACGGCAGCGGGTTGTCGCGCACCAGTTCGCGCCACGCGCCCTCGAAGTCGCCTTCCTGCGCAAGTGCAAGCCACGCCTGGATATTTTCGCCGGCCGGGCAGGCATTGTTGCAGGGCGGCAGAAAATCGACGTACTCGGGCCGCTGGCTGCGCAGCGCGCCTGTACCTTTATCGTGGCGCGTCAGGTCGGCGCGCTGGGTGAGATCTGAGTTAGTCATGTGTAACCGCGATGGTATGCCGTGAAAACCGTGCCAGCATCAGGACTTCTACGAATATCACTCTTATATAACCAGCCTCAGTTGGGGTCGGACCAACATAAGTTACTGTTTTTGAATAACAAAACGCTTAATTACGGTCGTTATTCAGGCTAAAGCCCGCTATTTCGAGTCCGAAATTGGCCAGTATTCCGGATGTGGCTCGCTCAAGGCCTGAATATCCCCCTCGGTGCGGATCTTCCTGCGCGGACCTCTTAACCCCAGGTCGGTCCTGACTTGCTGCAGGTAGGCCCTGTCGCCGACGGCAATCGATTCGGTCCACGCGGGAGCACGCCGCGCCCGGCCGATTTCTTCGTCAACGAGGCGGTTTTGCATGGCCGCAAGATGACCGTGTGTCTCGATGTGCAAGAGCCGAGTAAGCACCGGTATATCGATGATCCGGCTTCGGCCAGGCGGGCTTTGAATTTCATTGTAGCCGCTCACTTCCCACTCGCGAGGGTGCGCCACCGCGCGCGCACGAACCATGTTCAGATCGATGTAAGTGATGCATCTGGCCAAATGACCGTTGGCCTGAACTGCCGTTGCGTGGTATCGATCCTCCCAGAAAGCGCCACGCCGTTTCTTCCGCGCATTGAATTCCTGAGCTACTCGTCCCTGTATCAGCTGCAATGAACGGGGTATTTCGTCGCGTCCCTGGTCCGCGCAAAGCAAGTGAATATGATTGCTGGTCACAATGTAATTCAGAACGGACAAACCGTAACGCCGCTTCGCTTCGAAGAGCCAGTGCCTCCAGCGTCGCTGGTCCCGCAGGAACTTCAACAGGAACTGCCGTTGATGACAGCGATGTGTGATATGCCAGACGTGGCCCGGGCAGAAAATACGGTTGGCTCTGGGCATCGTGCGCGGTTCTCAATTTTTGGGCACAAAAGGGCCATTTAGCGGTCAATAAAGCGGCTAATCAACCAGTTAATTCATGGTTTTCAGGCACATATGAGGGTCCGACCCCAAAAGCCCGCAATGAGAAAAATGGGGCGAATTGACCGGACCCTGATGCGCCGGGATATGAGCCGATTTACCGCAATCGCCTATGATTTCCCTGTAGAATTCGCCGATCCAACGGGACTCTGAGGAACCTGATGCCGTCGTTTGCCCGCAAAATTGCCGTCGTCATCCTGTCGATGATGCTCGCGAGCTGCACCACGCAGCCGACGGCGCCCGTGCGCGTGACGGCCGCAACGGCTCCCGATACGGCGGCCTGTATAGCCGATCTCGGCAAGGACCGGCCAGCGGTCTCGAGGACGCTGGACGCGCGGAACATCAGCGTCGTCAACTGGAACATACAGAAGGGCCGAAACACGGAGTGGGTGAAGGATCTCAGCGCAATCCAGGCTAAGCCGGACCTTCTCATTCTCCAGGAAGCGTCGGTCAGGACGAAGGTCTGGCGCGACCTGGTGCCCGAACATCACGAATCGTTCGCCGAGGGTTTCGGCCCCGACTGGTCGCCGAGCGGCGTCATGACGGTGAGTGCCGCCGAGCCGATGACCGAATGCGAACTCGTCGCTCACGAGCCCTGGTTCGGCACCCGCAAGGCGACCCTGATTACCGAGTACGCGCTGTCGGACACCGACCGGACGCTGCTGGTCGTGAACATTCACGGCATCAATTTCGCGCTCGGCATCAGCGATTTGAGAAACCAGTTTGCCCAGGCCAGGGCCGTCATTGCGGAACACGACGGACCGGTCGTGTTCTCGGGTGACTTCAACACCTGGCGCAGCCAGCGCGCGCAGGTACTCCGCGACATGCTTTCGGAACTCGGTCTCACGGCGCTCGATTTCGACGTCGATCACCGCAAGCGCTTCTTCGGCTGGGCGCTCGATCATATCTACGTGCGCGGCCTGTATTCCGAGTACGCGACCACACTGCAATCCGACGCCTCGGATCACAATCCGATGACCGTGCGGCTGCGGCTGGCGGAAGAACCACTGCGCGTGAGGGCTGCACGATGAGATGGCTCCCCCTGGTGGCGGCGTTGGCTTTGCTGATGCCCGCGGCAGCAATTGCCGACGACTCGGAAATCGAGATCGAGCACCTGATTACGACGGTAGGCGAGAGCGGCTGCACGTTCATACGCAACGGTTCGCGCCACGACGCGGAGGACGCCGCATCGCACATGCGCCTCAAGTACCGGCGCGGCAAGCGCTACGCGAATACGGCGGAACTGTTCATCGAGCGCCTGGCGAGCAAGAGCTCGTTCAGCGGCAAGCCCTATGCAATCGAGTGCCCCGGCAGCGAGGCCGTTCCCAGCGGCGACTGGCTGACGGCGCGGCTGCAGGAATTCCGTAAGCAGCAAGCCAGCGCGCAGTAGCCGCTGAACATAACGCCTGCGTAGTTCTACGCATTAAACCTGCACCCGAAATCGGCTAGAAAGACAGTGGCAGACCGCGTCTTTCAGCAACCGGGAGCAGCACGATGTCTGGTCGCAATCCCATCGAAGCGCTGGCCCGCCTGCGCCACGAGTTCGGCGAGCACGGCGGCGTCAACATGTCCATCGAGGCAAGCTCGACGTTCACGGTAATGGAGCCCGGCACCATGCCGGCGCTGTTCCAGGGACTCAAGGGTCACGACGCCGGCTGCTACCTGTACGGGCGGCACTTCAATCCCACCGTGTACCACCTCGGGCTGCAGCTTGCGGCGATCGAGGGAACGGAAGCGGCGTACTGCACCGCGAGCGGCATGGGTGCGATTTCCGCGACGCTGCTCGCGCTCTGCCGCGCAGGCGATCACATCGTCGCATCGAACGCCGTGTACGGTGGCAGCTACGCGTTGATGCACGATTTCCTGCCGGAAAAGAGCGGCATAACGACGACCTTCGTCGACATCACCGATCTCGACGCCGTGCGCAATGCGCTAACCGACAGGACGCGCGCCGTCTACACCGAGAGCCTCGCGAATCCGACGCTGCGCGTCGCCAATATTCCGAAGCTCGCGGCGATCGCGCATGATGCCGGCGTTCCGCTCGTCGTCGACAACACCTTCAGCCCGTTGATTCTGAGCCCGGTCGATCATGGCGCGGATATCGTGGTGCACAGCATCACGAAGTTCATCAGCGGCACGTCCGACGTTATCGCCGGCGCTGTGTGCGGCACGAAAGAATTCATCGAGTCGCTCATGGACCTGCACTCAGGCCCGCTCATGTTGCTCGGCCCGACGATGGACCCGAAGGTCGCAGCGAACATCAGCCTGCGCATCCCGCACCTCCCGCTGCGCATGGCGGCTCACGGCGAACGTGCGCTGGCCCTCGCCGAGCGCCTCGAGGACTTCGGCGCAAAGGTCTGCTACCCGGGGCTCGACGGACACCCGGACCACGGGCTGCTCGACGAATTGCGCTGCCCGGACTACGGCTACGGCGGCGTCATGACCGTCGACATGGGCACCGAAACGGCGGGCAACGCCCTGATGTCGAAGCTGCAGAACAAGTACGGATTCGGGTTCATGGCCGTAAGCCTCGGCTACTTCGATACCCTGATGTCCTGCTCCGGTTCCAGCACCTCGAGCGAACTGACCGACGCAGACAAGGAAGCCGCGGGGATAAGCCCGGGCCTCGTGCGCCTGTCGGTCGGCTACACCGGGACGCTAGAACAGCGCTGGCAGCAGCTGCGTGATGCCATGCAGGAGGCCGGCAAGCGACAGGCGGCCGCCTAGCAGCCTGCCGGACCCAGGTCTGATCTGCCGCGACGCCGGGAAATCGGCCCGTTTCGCCGATCGTTTTCGTCAAATGGAACGACCATTCTCCTCGAACGATCGACAAAACGGACTCGATTTCCCACCGTCTCGCTACGATCGCCTGAGTCCGACAGGCTGCTAGTCGCCCCGTTCCCGCGGGTCGATTTCGTGAATGTCCGGCGCAGGTTCCCAGCGGCGAAATACGAAGTTCCTGTTCGAGCCGTGACGCGCCAGCAGCAACAGCGCGTCGTCGCATTCGGGTCCTGACATCTGCACTTCGACCATGTACACCGGGTTACCGACGCTGCCCAGGCGGCGGAACGAGTAAAGCGCGATGCGGCAGTCGTACGCGCTCGCTGCGCCGGAAACCAGGTCGCTCGCCGACTGCCGCGCGAGTGCCTCGTCGAGGTCGAGTTGCCCGGGCGGCGATTCGGCGCCGAGGCTGCCGCCTGTGATCGCGAGCAGCGCGACACTGGTGATCGAAATACGCTTCATCATGAAACCCGGCGCCCTGTATAGTGTCTGACCATTGGCCGGCCGCAAGTTCGACGAGGCCCGCGCCACCCCGCGATTGTGCAGGAAAATCTATAAATCTGTATTTATTTGCGCCGAAATTGACGCGAATAGCCCCGATTATGCTGATTGACAGGAGCCCCAGGTGGAGCTGACACGAAAATTTCTCACGCTATGGCTTGTTTTGTTCGCGCTCTCCGCGGCCGCATTCGCGGCCGACGACGAGGTCGCAACCCAGGTCAATATTCCCTACGAGATGTTCCGGCTGGAGAACGGTCTGACGGTGATCGTGCACACGGACCACTCCACACCGACCGTGTTCGTCGGCATGTGGTACGGCGTCGGCTCAAAGGACGAACCGGACGGCAAGACCGGTTTCGCCCACCTGTTCGAGCACCTGATGTTCCAGGGCACCGAGAACCGTGAGGGCGAGTATTTTTCACCGTTCATGGACGCCGGTGCCACAGGCATGAACGGCACAACCTCCGAAGATCGCACGAATTACTACGCGACCGTGCCTACCGGCGCACTCGACATGGCGCTGTGGATGGAGAGCGACCGCATGAGCTACCTGCTCGGCGCCATCACCCAGGAGGCGCTCGACGAGCAGCGCGGCGTCGTCAAGAACGAGAAACGGCAGCGCGAGAACCGGCCGTATGCGCAGATGGGCGATCGTATCCGTGCCGGGCTGTACCCCATCGATCATCCCTATCGGCACTCGATCATCGGTTCGATGGACGACCTCGATAACGCGTCGGTCGACGACGTGCACGAGTGGTTCAACACTTACTATGGCGCGTCCAACGTCGTACTGGTGCTGGCGGGCGACATCGATGTTGCGACGGCAAAGGAAAAGGTGACGCACTATTTCAGCGAAGCGCCGGCGGGCGTGCCGCTCGTGCATCCGAAGAAGTGGATCCCGAACCTGCCGGAAAACCGCAAGGAGTCGATGTACGACCGCGTCGGCCAGACGCGAATCACGCGGGTCTGGGCGCTGCCCGGACTCAACGATCGCGACACGACGTTGATGTACCTCGTCAACGAATCACTCGTGGGCAACAAGAATTCGCCGCTGCAGAAGACGCTGGTGGACGATCTGCAGCTCGCGACGAGCGTGCGCGGCAGCGCTTACGGCCGAGTGCTGAGTGGCGAGTACACGCTGACGATCGATCTCAAGCCCGGGGTCACGTACGAAGATGTGATGCCGATTGTCGACCGCATCATCGCGGAATACCTCGAGAGCGGTCCCGACGAGCAGATCGTCGAGAATGCGAAGCTCGGCGTGAACATGTACATGATCGGCGCGCTGGAGCGGACCTCCGCGGTGGGCCGCGTGCTGGCCGAAGGTTACCTGTATTCGGACAATCCGCTGTACATCAATAAGGAGCTGGAGTGGCTCAACGCGGCCACGTCGTCCGAACTCAGGGAAACCGCGAACCGCTGGCTGACCCGCGGTTACTACGAGCTGACGGTGCTGCCGTTCCCCGAGTACCAGGCGGCGGAACCCGAAGTGGACCGCTCGAAGATTCCCGAGGTGTCGGCCGAAGCGAATATTTCCTTCCCCGACATCGCAACCGCGATGCTGGACAACGGCATGCGTGTCGTCGTCGCAACGCGGGACACGCTGCCGATCGTGGACGTGTCGATTCGCATCGGCGCCGGCAGCACGGCGAGCCCGGCGGAGGCGCCCGGTCTTGCGAGCTTCGCCATGTCGCTCATGGACAAGGGCACGAAGAAGTACGACGCACACGAACTCGCGGCCGCGAAGGACGCGATTGCGATGAGCGGCCAGCTGCAGGCCGGTACCGAAGAGAGTTCCTTCGACTATCGCATCCTGCACAGCAAGCTCGACGAGTCCATGGAGCTCGCGGCCGAGGTATTGCGCAATCCGACGTACCCGGATGACGAGCTGGACAAAATGAAGCAGAAGATAGCCGCGTGGCTTTCGACGCTCGAGAAGTCGCCGTCGAGTGCTGCGGGCAGCCTGTTCGAGCGAGCAATATACGGCAGCGACAGTCCCATGGGATCGGTGTGGACACCCGAGCTGGTCGCGCAGGTGGATCGCGAGCTGCTGGTCGACTTTCACGGCCGCGAGATCACGCCGGACAACATGACGGTCTTCATGATCGGCGACATCGGAATCGATGAGGCGACGCGTGTCGTCGAGCGCGCCTTCGGCAAATGGCGGGCCGACGCGGAGACGGCGCGCAAGCCGATCGGCAACGCGCGATCCGCGGAACCGCGGGTTATCCTCGTGGATCACCCCGAGGCGCCGCAAAGCACGATCTACGCCGGCCATGCGCTGCCGCCCTACGACCCCGATACGTCCACCGAGCTCTACATCATGAACGGCGTATTCGGCGGCGGCTTCGAGGCGCGCATCAACATGAACCTGCGCGAGGACAAGCACTGGTCCTACGGCATGCGCTCCGGCATCCAGCAGAACACCAGCGGCGACCAGTACCTCGCCGTGAGCGGCAGCGTGCAGACCGACAAGACCATGGAAAGCATGCTGGAAATCATGAAGGAGTTCGAAGAACTCGTGACCACGCGGCCGGCGACGGAAACCGAAGTCTCGCGCGTCAAGATCAATCGCATGCGCTCGCTGCCCGGGACCTTCTCGACGAACCGCGGTTTCCTCGCGAGCATCATGACCTCGGACAGCTACGGCTTGCCGTTCGACTACGCGGAAACGCGTGGGGAACGCATCGATGCCGTCACGACCGATGCCGTGAATGCGCGTGCGCGCGAGCTGATCGAGCCCGGCAAGCTCACCTGGGTGGTCGTCGGTGATCTCGCCCAGATCGAGGACAAGGTCCGCTCGCTCGAGTACGGCGACGTCGAGGTGTGGGACGCGTTCGGTAACCGGCTTCGTTAGTCCTCGCTGTCGAACGATTCGAGATCGATCTCGAGCGGCAGGTCCGGGTCCGCGGTCCACTCCTGGAGCGACGCGGCGTAAACGGCGACGTCGGTAAAGCCGAGCCGCGTCATCACGAAGGCATTGGATGACGCGGCGATCCCGCCGCCGCAGTAGGTGACCGCACGACCGTCCCGCTCGCCCTCGAACACTGTCGCCAGCTCATCGAGTGACCGGTAGTGCCCCGTTTCGTCGAGAGCGGAAAATACCGGAATGTTGACCGCGCTGGCTATGTGCCCGGGCCGTTCGTACATCGCCATCTCTCCGCGGAAGTGAGCGGGCGGCAGCGAATCGATCAGGGTGACCGAGTCGTCCTCGATCGATGCCAGCACCTCGTCGCGATCGGCGATCAGCTCCGGCCGTAGATTGACGGTGAGGTTTCCGGCCGGCCGCGTTGTGGGTTCGGTAGAAAGCGGCCGTTCGCCGCCGGTCCAGGCGTTCAGCCCGCCATCGAGCAGTGCGGCCCGATCGAAGCCGATCCAGCGCAGCATCCACCAGACCCGGGCAGCCCAGACCGAGCCGTTGGCGTCGTACAGCACGACGCGGGAATTGTCGCTGACGCCGAGTTTCTCCATGGCTGCTGCGAACTGCTCCGGCGACGGCATTGCAAAGTC
>Ga0209742_10001457_pt1 | contig 10748 bp, 9 predicted proteins | sample DeeMarSeWOR38_10_FD_187462 | JGI IMG/M metagenome (GOLD analysis project Ga0209742, IMG submission 187462) | Marine sediment microbial communities from White Oak River estuary, North Carolina - WOR-3-8_10 (SPAdes) (version 2) | ecosystem: Environmental > Aquatic > Marine > Intertidal zone >... | reverse complement strand
ATCTTGGCGCCTATTACGTTCCACGCTGGTGCGGTTCTCGTTTTGGCGGATCCGGTCCCGGATTTGCTCTCTACTGGACTCAGGAAAACCACGGGTTTCAGGCTTAAACTTCCTGGGGCGAGGAGGATACTGGCCGTATTTACGGGCAGTAGACTTCTCGCGGTAGGCCACACCGCGCCGGTGACCGGGTGAGTGATTCCAGCGGCCTGGTTTTGTTACCCACCGGTCATGGCGGACATATTTGGGCCGCCTGTGCACATCGATGTAAACATAGTGCTGGTGCCAATCAAAATAGCTCCAAAAGCCGAAGGCGGACCCGAAGTAAAATGAGGGCCAGTATGATATGCCAATTCCGATTCCTACCCTTGAGGGCCCCCAGTAGTAGGGTGGATAGGCGGGATACCACCAGGGTCCATAGATATAGAAGGGATCATAGTACGGCACATAGATAATGCTAGGATCTGCCGGCTCAATGATAATTGTCTCCTTCTCGACTATAACCTTCTGTTCGGAGGTGGTGGCAAGGTTGCCCTGGGCATATGCCTTGGCCCGCAATTCCTGGACCATGGACATGACCTCATCCTCCTGGGCCAAAAAGGCATTACCGATTTTGGTGGTCTCGGCGATGCGCTCGCTCATCAGGGCCAAAATTGACGGAAAATGACACATCGCCTTGACGCTGGGGTCCCAGTCCTGTTCCAGCAGCGCGTCATCAAGGGAATCTCCCTTCAAATCAGGATTTTTCCTGACCCAACGGTCGGCCTCTATGACTTCAATAGGATAAGTTGACGCCATCAGGACCTGGGACAGGAGGGCATCGGGATAAAGGGCAACGGGTGCCAGCATCTGGGTGAGTTCCTCCCGGCCATATTTGTCGGCAGGCTCAAGGATACCGCTGTCCTGTGCCTGCGCGGGGTCTGGTGCAAAGGCCAGGAAGGCGGCAAGGAGATGAATGATGCACATTCCCATGGCCAGATTGATGATGGTTGTGGTTGCTGCCTTCATTCATACCTCCTTAAAAACCGTAAAAGCCTCCTTGAGAACAAATTATTTCTCCGGAGGCCTTATAAAAGCATTTTTTGAAAAACCCCTTTCATAATAATATTATCCTGAAATTTGAAGAGAGGTTCTGTCAGAATCTACTGAAAACCTAAGTCGGAAAAAGCAGAGAGTCAAGAAATAATACGGCTGATTATACTGGTTGAGGCTGAAAGTCAGATTAACAATTCAAGTGGCATGTTAATCTTCTAAGAAGCGTTTATAGGTATTGATTTACAGAAATTTTCACTTTTGAATATTGTAAACAATTAAGGAAATGTAACGAACTATCTACTCCCTGAAGTAATATCATACCTCAGGTTTAAAGTGTTTTACTAATTTAGGTATAAAAAAAGAGCCGATAAACAGAACCAAAGAGAGCAGACTCTTCCAGCCCCATAATCTTTCCCACTGTCCGTTACTCCAAACTTGCGCTATGCTGGCAATAAAGAATGTCATAACAAATCCACCCGCAAATATACCGAAAAAAGTTCCCCAGAAAAACTGTGTAAAGGATACCCGTGTCAATGCCATACCGAAATTCATCGGAGTGAAGGGAAAGAAGACAAGGCGCAGATAAAGAGTCACAGCAAATCCATTTTCTGCTATTTTTTCATCATATTTAGAAAGGCGGTTGCCAATCAAAGATGTCGCAAAATCCCGTCCAAGATAACGACCAATAATAAATGCGCCTGAAGCTCCCAGCATTGCCCCGCTAATATTGTAAAGAAAACCCCAAAAAGTACCGAAAAGTATTGCCCCGATCCCGGTAAAAAGGGTGGCTGGCAAAAAGAGACAAATCCCGACACTATAAGCGAGAACAAATACCAAGGGTGCAAGAGGACCCCTGTTGACGATAATACCTTTTAAAGTTTGGGGATGCAGGTATTCTGCAAGTGGAGTGAATCTGAATAGCAGAATAGCTCCTGTAGCAAAAATCACAAGCAGAAGCGCCTTAACTATGGCCGCTGGACTTTTCTTGTCAGGGTTCATTCTGTTTTAATGGCTCGGAAGAGTGCCCCAACCGTATACTGTGAGGTGCGAAAGCCCGTTTCCCCCACGAATTCCATGCCGGAAAAGCCGACCTGTTTCATTACTTTTATCTGATCCCGTACCGGGATCGTTCCGCCTATTCATTGAGACCAGGCTTCGGGACTGCCGATCAGGGTACCGGGAAGTTCCTTTTCTAACACAACATCAGCAAACTGCAGTTTTCCTCCATCTTTCAGAACTCTAAATATTTCCTGAAAAAGTTCCTGCTTGCATGGGGACAGGTTAATCACACCATTTGAGATGACTGTATCAAATGTTTTATCGCTAAAGGGGATTTTTTCTGAAGAAACATTGATTACTTCAATGTTTTTCATCCCTGATCTGGCGAGATTACTCTGGGCAAGTTCAACCATTTCTGGGGTTAAATCGATTCCACATACCCTACCGGAGTTTCCTACTAAACGTTTTGCAACGTAAAGATCAAATCCTGCGCCGCTCCCAACATCAAGCACATTACTTCCAGGTCGAATAACTCCCAAGGAAAAGGGATTTCCTACACCGCAAAAGGTCTTAAGTAACGCTGCCGGTACTTCATTGATAACAACAGGGTCGTATCCCAAGGCTTCAGCACCGGCTTTGCCTGTGGGGTATGCAAATTTTTCTTCAGGTGATACGGCAAACTCAGAATATTTCTGCCTGATAGCATCCTTTATCATTTGTGGATGAGGCGTTGGTATCTCACATGCCCCGGAGTGGATTACACAGCCTTGCTGACGACCGTCAGATTTTCCAGGAGGAGGTCAACCACTAGAACTTTTTTTCTTTTTTAACAGATCAAACATGATTCACCTATGTATAGGGGAAAAAATATTCACGGACACAGTTAATCGAACTATTGTTCTACATTGTGGCACTTCTTAAGATAATCACAAATTAATATATCTCACCATAAAAATGCGAGCCATGAATTGCTGTTTATCCTCATATTTGTACAAAACCTGCAAGTTAAGACTTCTTGCCACAATAGTAAATCTGGGGAAGCTGAAAGGATTTTGCCATATTTACTATTGTTTAATCACTGATTCTTTCCGGGGCTTCCAAATGTTTGCTCTGCCTTATCTGGGTTTAATTATCTTGCCACGACCATTTCCGCCGAATTCGTCCCCAGGCTGAATTAAATCCGGCGTGTATACTTCAATTCTGTTCTCTTCTAAAAATTTAACCACGGTATGATTTTGGATTGAATACCAGAAGCCCACCTGTTTGCCTTCCGGGTCGAGAATATAGTAGGCAAAATAACTATGCCCTGTCGCCCTGTCTTCCGGATCGATGGTTCGTATCCACTTCTGAATTTGTGCAGAGTCAACACCTGGAATGCTCAGCCAAAGGTCGGACACCAAGAGATAATCCTTATGAATTCCTAAAATAGCATTCGGTTTATCATATCCGCCACTTGTATAATATTTATGATCTGGCAGGACCTGGTATGCTAAAAACATCTGATCAAGTGCACGGTCACGTTGTATGGTTCCGTAGTTTCCGGCACCGGCACATCCTGAAAGAAAGAAAAAAATTGCTGTTATCGCCAGAAGTAACTTTTGAAAAGCCTTATTCATTAGAGCCCCCTATATTAATTGTATTTCAACCGAACATATTAATAGTGCACGATTATCAATATTATACCTGAGTCTGCCCCCCATATGTTACATAAGGCCGCATTTAATGAATCCCCACCCAAATCCAGCTTAAAGTTTGGCACTCCTGTCTTTCCTTCTAAAACTACGAACTTCAATTGGGAAGGAAGTTCAAGAACGGTGAAAATGCATTACAGCCTTTATTGCCAGGGGCAGGAATGTTCCAATACACGCCGCTGCCAATACATCGGTCGGCCAATGCACCCCAAGCACCAATCGTGAAAGCCCTACAAGAAATATCCAGGCAAAAGCAATGGTCATGACAATCCATTGTAGTGCCGGGCGGACCTTAAGCACCAAAAGAGTGGCAGCCGTTGCGAATGCTGCGACGGCAAGCGTGTGTCCACTGGGAAAACTCGATCCCCAGTACCATTCTGATTGCCACAGCATCGGTCGATGCCTACCCACCAATGTTTTAATTATAAACACGAGCAGGGCAGCACTGATTACTGAGCCAGCAAGGAGGAGTGCATCTGCATGTCGTTTGGCAAAAAGCAGGAATATGGTTATGACAATGGCTAGCGGAAACAAAAATTTTGCTGACCCGGTGACAGTGATTGCTGAAAAAAACGGGTTCAGCGCTTTTGGAATATGCGCATGGATAAAGAGCAGGACAGCGTTATCAACCGGACCGGATTCACCGCCAAGCACATCCTCGCTGATCTTGAGAGCCAAAACCACAAGAACAAGGCCGAACAGTATGGCAACGCGCCGTTTTTCCAGGGTTTCAGAAAACTCTGGCTGTTTCTTGCGGGCGAAAACGCTGAGGGCAAAATAAAAAGAGGCGACAATAAATGCCAGCTTTACAATATCTTCCATCAACTCAAAGATCATGGCCGCTCCCAGTTGTCCTGCTCTTATAAAAACTTCTGCCCGGGCGTAATATAGGACCCTTTCTTTTGTTTAGTCTTTTTTTAGTCATGAGACTGTCTGATAAATACTTCTTTTACACCACCGCCAATGAGTGCTGTCAGGTTGGCGAATATCGCCGGCAAACGTAACCCCCCTGGAGAAGCCAGATATCTTGGCTGCCAAACTGGGTTGAATTTGTCCTTATAGCTGCGCAATCCCCTGAAATTGTAAAAGTGCTCGCCATGCCGATATACAAAAGTACCGATATTGCTCCACAGCGAAGCTGCCTTTTCCGGCTCAAGCCCAGCCAGGGGAACCATGCCCAGGCTGAACCACTGGTATCCCTGGCTTTTACCCCAAAGCATAATTTCACTGAAGATAAAATCCATGATCCCGTGGGGGGCATCATTACAATATCTCATTAGATCGATGGATAATTCATTTTTGTCGCCTCCTGGCCAAAGATTGGCAAAAGACAAAATTCTGTCCTGAAAGCGGACTACGGCAACAGGAAAATACTTTAAATATCCCTCTTTGAAAAAGCCCAGTGAAAAACCTTTTTCGCCTGCTTTTTTACTCTTCAGCCATTCATCAGAAATATTCTTCAATTCGGGCAGAATAAGAGGCACTTCCTCCGTTGGTATGACTTCGAAATTATAGCCCTCTTTGCTGAGCCGATTATGAATATAACGGATGCTCTTGTGTCTGCTGCCGGTCAGGGAAAATTCAGCAAGGTTCACACGGCCTTCCTCACCGATCTTGAGCACGGTCAGACCCAGGTCAATATACCTTGAGAGATTTTCAGGACTCACCTCATAAAAAACAGGCCAGCCGTCAAAGCTTTCGGCAAGATTCTTGAACTTCCAGATGAGTTCAACACCCTCCTCTTCGTCGCCAACAGGATCCCCCATGGCAATCCAGCCCCTTCCTTTAATGCCATACATGATAAATGATTTCCTGCTGTCGCTGAACAGCAGGTTTTTGTCTCCAAGCAAAGCCAGGTAGGCGCGGGTATCCAAAGCCTTGACTGCAACTGCACGGGCTAGTTCCAGCCCTTCTTTATCAGGCTGGGAGGAACCTGGTTGATAAACTCTGAACATCCTGACCAATGCAAAGAAGCATATCATGACAACTGCCCCGACTGAAGCGCGCATGAAACGCGGTGCATCGCCGTGCAGAGCAAATTGCCACCAGAGATCATTTGTATAGCTCTGGTGGCGGTAGGCAAATAGACCCAAGCCAATACTGCCACAGAGAACGATTAATACTGCCCCAAGCCAAGCCGGCTTCAGTGGCTCGGCAAATAAGGATGTGCGCCTGTAAAACTCTTTACGGCTTGCTAAAAGGACCAAAAGCAGGATGACAAGCCAGGCTGCCTCTTCATAATCCAGTCCTTTAAGCAGTGAAAAAATACTTCCGGCCACAAGAAGTATAACGGTTAAAAAATAAGCCATGTCCAGGCGACGCCGCAGGCCGGAAGCAAGAATGAGCAGTCCCATGCCTGCCATGCTTCCCATAAAATGGGAAAATTCCAGGATTGACAGCGGCAAAACTTCTTTGAGCCAGGAAATCCGTGCAGATAAGCCGGGCATTGTGCCTGAAAATAGAAGGATGCCCCCGGCAAAAAATGTACCCAGTCCAAGGATCTGGGGGACCATGAAAGAGATGGTTTTCTGTACGGTGGAGGACACCTTGGCAATTTTAGCTTTACGGCTATGGATTTCCAGGCCGCCAAGTGTGGTTATGGCCAGGGAGAGAGGCAGCAGGTAATAAATGCTCCTGAACATCAAGAGTGCGCTGATCACTTGTGACCCGCTGGCATAAGGCGTCAGCGCTAACAGCATGATACTTTCAAATACTCCCAAGCCGCCGGGTACATTGCTCACCAGGCCCAGCATTAAAGCAAGCAGAAAAAGGGAAACAAAGCTGGCAAAGGGGAGAGAAATTTCAGGCAGTAATACATAGAGGGCGCCTGAAACAGAAAGCAGGTCCATGGCGGATACAGCTATCTGGGCCAAGGCAAGACGCGGGGGAGGCAATGTCAATTCCCATTTCTTTAGTTTCAAGGGGGCTTTCCGCACCATGGAAAATGTGATATAAGCACCAACCAGAAAAAGGAACAAAAACCCTATAAACCGAAGAACGGCACTTTGGGTCACGGGCACAGAAAGAATATGCGCCGGCGGGAACACCAGAAAACTCATGCCCGCAAGAAAAAGATAGCCGAGCCAGAATGAAACCATGCAGAACCCGATAATTCTGGTTATCTCTATGCCCGAGAAACCCCATCCCGAATAAAAGCGGTACCGGACCGTAGTACTTGTAAGGATCGACATACTGCCGGTATTATTGGCAAATGTGTAACTGATAAAGGATGCCAGGGCGATCTTTTTATAATCCAGCGGTTTTCCGATATAATTGCAAGCAAGCGTGTCATAGAGCGTAAGAACAAAATAGCTTACTGCCGAAAAACCTAAGCAAAAAAGAATTTTGTGGGACGGCATGGAATGGAAGGCGCTTCTGATTTCATTGAAATGATAGGGTTTCAGAAGTTTGTGCAGCAGAGAGATGGCAATAGCAAAGAGAACCACGGCAAGGAAAGAAGCTGCCATTTTCCGGAAATTATCTTTTGCAGAGATACGCATGGGCGAGTGCTCCCTACTGCATGATGTTACCGCCTGCGCAGCAAAGCGGCATAAGACCGCCATTCCTTGAATTTTCTCAATGCAAGGGAAAGTCCGCCGATGTTATAAATATGACGGTAGGCAATGAAATCTTTAAGTATGCCGGCCATCTTGCCCGATACATGGTGGCCGCGGACAATACCGAGGGCATGGTTCCGTCCGATGCTGAGCAGAATACCTTCCATTTTGGGCCTGTATGTTTGCATTTCCCGGCCTTTAATAAGAGAATCAAGTGCACCGGCAATCCAGTTTCCTTGCTGCACGGCAAGCTGGGCTGTAGGGGGCAGCATATTTCCATCACTGTCTCTGGGAGCAGCACAATCGCCTAATACAAAAATATTATCGTGGCCCTTGGCCTGGAGAAACTCATTTACCATTGCACGTCCATCACGGTTGACTTCCAAACCGCTTTCCTGCACGAGAATATTGCCGCGCACTCCGCCGGTCCAGATAACGACACCGGCCTGAATCTTAGTGCCATCCGATAATAACACCCCATCCGGCAACCCTTCGGCAATTCGTGTATTCGCTAGACACTCAACCTGTTTTTCCTGCAAATAGATTGCAGCCTGTTCAGCAAGCCAAGGATCAAGGCCATGCAGTAAGCCGTGCGAACCCTCTATGAGATAAAGCTTAATGTCCTGCGGCTGCAGATCAAAGGTTTGTGCCAGCTCAGCTCGACTATCAGCCAATTCACCGCTAAGCTCTACGCCGGAAAGCCCGCCGCCAGCCACGATTATGCTGGTGCGCCATTTTTCTTCCGGATTTTCGTCAAAAGCTATAAGAGATTCCTCAATGCGGTCATGCACCAGACGTGAAGCATTAAGGCTGTCAAGGGTTAAACCATATTGCCTCAAGCCGGGAATATCGTAAAATTGCGGCTGCCATCCAAGTGCTATTACCATAATGTCACAGTCAAGGCTAAGCCTGCCTTCGCGTGTCTGGATTTCAACACGACTTTCACGTGGAACAATTTTCAGAACTCTGCCTCGCATGAAACGGACCGGCTCCGGCAGAATATCTTTCAGGGGCAGGGAAAGGTCCCTGTATTCGCGACGGCCGACAACCGGCTGATGGAGTAAAGTTGTGAGGTGGTGGTAGCTGTGGTGATTGACCAGGGTAACATGTGCCTTTATGCCACGCAGTTTGACTGCGGCGCTAACACCTGCATAGCCAGCCCCGAGAATCACAATGTGTTTCATGAGCTTTAGTATATGTGAATCTTTTTCCGATCAACAAATTGTTTCTATAATATAAATCAGCCTCTCTCAGCCCTTGAAACCATAGTAGATATAACACACCAGGATAATGCCGAGAAAACCGACGATGCCGTTGACCACAGCTGCTCCCCAGAGGCTGTATCCCTTGGGAATTTCCGCAGGCTGCAGGCTTGCTATAACGTTTTTATGCTGCAGCATTGAAAAAAAACTCAAAAGAATTGAAAGCATTATAAATGTCAGGCCGACATAGAATGAAATCTCCCTTTCCATTACAATAATTCCTTTCTTGCCGAGAACATTCAGAAAAAGACCAAACCTTTCGACCACAAAACCAAAAGCCATGAGGGAAACGCTTGTCCTGTTCCAGGCCAGCAGAGTGCGCTCTGCAGCAAAAAGGACTCGGGGATCGTGCAGATCAGACATGATACTTCTCCTTGATCACAGGCAGTTAAGGAACAACCTCTATGTAACTTTTCATGTTCATGATAAATTATAGAACAAAAATGACAAGAATACTCTCAGTATAACAAAAATCTAGGAGGCATTTTCTGCTCATGGGCGTGACTGGGCAGAACAAATATTTTATTGAGACAGATCCTGCTTTGCAGAAAGTTAACGTATCCTTTTGATATGTTAGATCTTATCGCCTAAACCATGAGCCTAAAATTTAGCAAGACACGCGGACTTTTTTGAGAAAGTTTAAATAATCAATAAGCATAAAGTGTCAGATGTGTTAAATTAACCAACAATTAGGAAACCTATTTTTTCCATTGATTAAATTTTGTGCTGGAGGAAATAACCATGTATGCGAGGGTGATATTGGGGAAGGTTAAGCACAAGAAACAGGATGAGGCGATAAAAATTTATAAGGAGAGTGTCGAGCCAGCAGTAAAAGAACAAAAAGGTTTCAAAAATATTCACCTTTTAACAGATCCGGACACCAGCAAATTTATTTCAATCACTTTCTGGGAAACTGAAAATGATATGCTTGCCAGTGAGACCAGCGGATACCTGCAAGAGCAGTTAGATAAAATTGCAGTTCTGTTTGTCGGTCCGCCTACTATACAACACTATATCATCTCTAATTAAATAACAGCATCAGGCGGAGACTTGCTCCAGCAACAGTTATTCAGTCTTGGCCGGTTAATATCTAATATATCTTTATGCTAGGATGCTGGCAGCCCAATAAGATTGCTAGACCCCTCAGGATTCCCACTCCGCATGGACACTAGCGCATGCAGGACGGAAAAGATTTTGTTTCGACAAGATAGTTGGTTGTGCCTAACATAATAATACTGTTTATCGGCATATGAACGCATACTGTTTTTGTGACTTCAATTATCTGTGATATCAAAAACAGAGAGGGGTGATTTTTTTATAAACACCCCTCTCCCACGGGCTAACCTCTTAGCCCAATATATAAAATGTAATTCTAAAATTAACTCATCATTTTAGAATTACATATAATAACCCGCTCAGGAACCATATGTTTAATATAGCTACAATCCCAATCAGGAAACCCATGAAAACCCTATCTAAGGTATCAATTTCCTGTTTGTCAATTTCTTTAGTGTACTCTGCCATTCTGTTGCCTCCCGCATCCATATTTTTCAATGTAGTACCTCATCGTCCCATCCTGAGAGAAAGCTGACAGCGTACAATAGTTTAAGCAAATCACATGCCAATATCAGTCAAAAATAAAATACATATAGTTATTACAGATAGTTATGAAATAATTTGTATTTTGCAGAACGCGGGATACACGGAGAAGATTTGGTGATATAACTAATAATCTGATTATTTCACCATATTGCCACTGCATGAAAGCGATAACTTGTATTGTCATCATAAGCACGTCACCTGGCAAATAAATATCTGTGCCGAATAAGTTTCTATTCGGTCAAGCAATCGCCATCCTGAAAAAGACGGAGAAGGAGAGCTATTTCCACATAACAGCAGCCATCTCTCCGTAAACCCCGTTTACATTCTTGCAGGCTTTCACCCTAAAGAAAGAAGTGCTGCGGCTGTGGAGCAAGACTTTCTTGCATGCACAAAAAAAGGGACTCAGCCAAAATGGCTGAATCCCTTGTCATTGTTATGGTGCCGGAGGTCGGAATCGAACCGACACGGCGTTGCCCCCGCGGGAATTTGAGTCCCGTGCGTCTACCAGTTTCACCACTCCGGCAATCTATTCTTATCTTTCTTATACTGCGATACTACTACAATAACCGAAGATAATAGTTTTGCTAATTTGGGTTTTTGTGCCG
>Ga0209742_10001455_pt1 | contig 10769 bp, 8 predicted proteins | sample DeeMarSeWOR38_10_FD_187462 | JGI IMG/M metagenome (GOLD analysis project Ga0209742, IMG submission 187462) | Marine sediment microbial communities from White Oak River estuary, North Carolina - WOR-3-8_10 (SPAdes) (version 2) | ecosystem: Environmental > Aquatic > Marine > Intertidal zone >... | reverse complement strand
AATACTGGACATAGCCCTTTATCCTGTCAGTTGTTGGCAAAGGAAATGACCAGTCAAACTGAACAGCACCGCGGTTCTCATCAATTTCAAGATTGTTGCGCCACATGATCCCGAAAGTTTGTTTTCTCCATTTATACACGGCCCGTAATTCAAAATTACCCAGATAATCCTCAATGTCGGGATTATTATCGTCCTCCTCGTCCTCAGGTATGCGGTACCAGGCCTTTACCCCCCAAGCAAGATTTTTTCTTTCAAGGATAACGGTAGCAAACAATCTGTTCCAGCTGCGGGACAATGGTTCCGACCTGCCGTTAGATTCATGGGCAAAACCGAAGGAATTGAGCCTGTTTTTAAAACCGAAAATCTGCCAGTCATTGTCAAATGTCAAAAAAATTTCCGGTTGGTAGTTCGTATCCCTGAAGGGACTGGATATATCCTTATTGTATAACTGCCACATGGCAAGCTGGGTATAGGCAAAATACAGGTCGCCGTTTGTTCTTTTCTTAAACAGATTCTCCCAGAGCATGAACTTGAAACTGACCTGGAACTTTACCTCCATGTTGTTCAGTTCAACATCTTCACCTGTAAAATCCTCCCATGGCTGTTCATTCATGGAGCTGAAATTATAATTCCCCAGTAGAATATAATTCGGCCGATGCGGTGTAATGGTCCACAGGTTGCTCCCGCTTTCCTCCTCCCTCCCTATACGCTGCTCCAAGGCTGTCTCTTTATTTTCTGCAATACCAGCATCCGGTTCAGCGGCCGTTTCAGATTTGACCAGTTCCGCTTCGCAGGCTGCCTTCAATTCTCCGATTGTTGTTGCATCATCGGTCTTCTGCATAGCTCTGATGAGGCACTCCTGCATAACAGAATCCATATCTCCAGGAAGGGCTGCACCATAAGCACCACAAAGGATCGGCATAACCAGAAATAGAATAATATATTGTTTTACATTTTTTTCCATTAAAGTCCCAGTCGCACTACCTCAATCCGATTAACACGTTTCAATTATCCGGAAACAAAGGTCTGACGCCATTATACTTCTTCCTTTTCCTGCAGTACTTTTCGGAACACTCGCATGAAATTTAAAAGGGGAGTAAAAACCTAGAAAAGCTTTTACTCCCCTTCACCTTCAGCCTTCACTCTTGCCGAACTTCAGCATGACATATTTACTTCGCTCCCACATCCTTTAATGCCTCTTTGCAGCGTCCACTGATCTTTTCTGAATTCTCATCCAGGCATTTCAGCAAACGTCCTTCTCCTGCAGCCACACCTGAGCAAAACTTGTCCAGATCATCGCCACACTCGTTGGCTAAATAGGAAAGCGCAGCCACAAACCTTTCAAGCTGGACAGCGGCATCGTAAAGCGCATATTCACACTTGCCGGAGAGTTTGTCAGAATGGGCATACAGGCACGCCAGTATACGTCCCTCACCTGGGGTGACATCCTTGCAGTATGAAGTTAGTTCCTTTTCGCAGCCTTTGGCCACGGTCTCCACTATACCCTCAGCTGCCATTGCATTTGCTGCCAGTAAAAAAACCGCTGCAGTCATCACCAGTACAATTGTTTTCGTCCGCATTTCAGCTCTCCTTTTGTAGTTTTTGTTTGAATGAAGTGAATAAAAACCGAATTGATGAAGTATTGGTGCATAGAGAAAAAATTTTTTTTAATTATGGCATTTTCCATCATCTTGCTGATTACTGAAACAGATCAACACCTGGTCCCTATGCTGACATACCTCTGCATCCCGCTTCCTTGCCCCTGCCCTTAATATCTTACAATTCCTTAAATTATTATTCTGTGGCGGCATAGGCAATAGCAGGCAAAAATTATTCTTTGCCCATGAACAGGGTTAATGATAAGGGGATATTATATTCTTAAAAATACCAGAGACCATATATCTGGATAGCACCATAGGAATAGGTTAAATCCGAAAGTCTTGCCTCCCTATCCCTTTCCACCTCAACATCAAAATAAGTATATCCGGTCCCGATGCCGAAATTCTTATGGAAAAGGAACTCAAGGGCGGCACAAGCCTCGAGGATATGACCGCTCCATTCATCAAGGGAAAGGGTAAAGTAACGGCCACCGATTTTGGCACGCCATTTTGGTGAAATATGATATTCAGCACTCACACCAAACAATGGGATCGGCAGGCCTACGCTCTCCTCTTCAGATACTTGTCCAGCTATAATCCACCCACCCTCTCCATTGCTGATGGATCCCTCACCACGGAGGGTAATAGCAGTATCAAGATAATAGAGTCCAAGGGATCCTGAGACCTCCCATTTCTGGGTCTGGATAAATGAATATGCGTAACTGGCCTGCACAAAATCAATTTCCCAGTCGCTTGAAACTGATGCACCTACATCAAAAAGCTTATCACCGATCTGTATCTGTTCTGCAAGTGACTTTGACGCATCTCGGTTAAAAGCATAATATCCGGCCAAAAGTCTGTGTCTTTTGGCAAACCTCCAGTACCCTGAAACCTGCGCTACGTTAACATTATCGTCAAACCCAAGATCGTCTTCCAGGTCGATTTTTGTTCCCTGGCCCAGGTTCTTGCTTGTTATGCTCAACTCACTGTCAATGGCAGGCAGAAAACCGCCGACGTTCAGTCTGAATGTATCCATGCCGACCGTGGACTCCTCGTTCGCCAGGCTGGATGTAGCGCTGAGCGCGATACCTGAAAGAATTACCACGATTGCTAAAACCTTACAGTTTGCACAGATTGACATCTCTCTCCTTTTTTCCTGAGGTAAGAAAAAACGCAAAAAGATTCTTTTTTATCGCTGAAGCATACTGAATTTGAATTATTCAGAAAATACCAGATAAGTGTTTTTTTGCAATACCGTTTATTCTGCTGCATTATTCGTCAAATGCGGGCATATTCCATTATTTCATCCGACTCTCCAGCTAAGATCAATCACTATGGGCAGCAGCCTTCTGCTGCTTGGCTTTCCGTTCCATTTTCTCTTCCACCATCTCCGGGGTTGTCTTCCAGCGGTTGTGCATCCAGACCCACTGGGTGGGGTACTGCCTGATATATGTTTCAATCACTTCATGGAAACGGCGGGTGTTTTCCTCCATATCCTTTTTCCTGTTCCCGGTCATGACAAGGGAGATCTCTTTTTCAATGATAAACACATAGGTATCGTCAGGTTTCTTGAGATAGAACATGGGCAGTACCGGGGCGCCTGAATCCATGGCCAGCATGGCTGCCCCGATGGGTGTATAGGCAGGCTTTCCATAAAAATCCACAAACACTCCCCTCACTTCAGTATCCTGGTCAATCAAAATGCCTATCAGGTTGTTTTCAGATAAAACCCTCAGGATGGTTTTATAGGAAGATCCTCTTGCCAGAGTCGGCACCCCTTTCTTACCCCTGGACTCAAAAAGCAGGGTATTGAGTTTTTCATTGCCCAGTTTCTTGCCGATGGCATAGGCAGGAAAACCCAGCATCGGAACACCCATTGCAGTTCCCTCCCAGCAGCCCATATGTGCTATGAGAGCTAAAACCCCCCTGCCCTTCTGATATGCCTCCTGCAGGTATTCATTGCCCCTGATCTCAAGGTCTTTAAAAAATTCCTCCGGGTCTTCCTGGCCCATCTTAATGGCAAACTCGGCGCCGCTTTTTCCCAGGTTTACCCAGACCTCTTTTGCCATCGCAGCAATTTCAGCCGTACTTTTCTCATCACCATAGGCGATGGTCAGATTGCTGATCGTTTTGAACCGTTCTTCCTTTAAGAGCCTGAAAGCCAAGGCACCCAGGCTGCCAAACAAGCTCATAGCAGCTTTCCTGGGCAGCACCCGGATAACCGCCAGCAGAGACTTGATAGCAGCCACCAGCAGGGAGTACTTGATGTTCTTTCTGATTTGCCTGAACTGAGACATTTGTTTGAAAAACTATTTATTAACCGCAGAAACACGCGGACTTTACAGACATTTTCAGATGTTGCTCAACTTGAACAACATCTGAAAATGTCACACCCTACAGCGGATATTTTTTGCATTATTTTTTATCACAAAGTGAAGAAAATATCTGGGCTATCAAGTCGATCGCCCAGATGTCTTAGTTTGTCTGCGTCGGTCTGCGGTTAATACTGTTTTCCCTTGACACCTTGACCCCTCGCCCCCTTGAACCCTCTATTTTATCAACTTCGCTTCAGCCAACTGGCTTATAATGGACCGGGCAAAATCCTTGATATGTTTGCCTATCTTTCCATCGGTAGGGGCATCCGACCTGGCGGACCAGATGAGCTTGTCGGTTTTCAGATCATACAGGTTCGTCTCAAGCACAGCGGTTTCATATTCCACGGTATAGCCGGGGCTTACCATGTAAGCCCGGTTATAGTAGCCATGCCAGCCGCCATAATAGTGCACCGGTGGGGAATAGACATAGTCCGGAGGGATATATTGCGTATCCTTCCTGATATCAATGACCCGTGTCATGAGGATCGTATCACTGCCTGATTCTTCCACCTTGCTGTCCAGTTTCTTCTCATCCCGCAGGTCTTCATCAGGAAGCACACGGTAACTGGAGGTCGCTTTTACTCCCCTCTGCTTGAACAGGGCGACAAATTCGTCCTCAAAGATTCTGCGTAACCCTCCATCTTTCGAGACACCAACTACGAAAACATTGTCGATCCCATCTCCCTGGTATTCAGGATCCACCCAGACAGATGTCACCTTTGTCTGGGAACAGCCGGTGAGAAGAATAACTGTCAGTGCGAGTATTCCTGAAATGCTTCCCATGTTCAGGAAAATTGCAAGATATTTGTTCATGTTTCGGTTCCTTTACAAGAGGTTCGTTTGTTAACCATTCATATTTAAAATCTTAACGATACTTAATAGAAATATTTTGCCACATTTGCAACTTCACTTATCAATAGAATGGCTTTTTCAACTCCACAAGTGACAATGAATCGTTAAATGGATATTATTTCTGGTATTTTGTAGAGTTATTATTCATATTAGAAAATGTTCAAAATTTACTTATCACTAAGAAATATACCCGCAAGGAGTATTATAAAATCTATGTGTGCCTGCGGTTAAGATTTCAATGTTTTTTGGTTATGTCCTAAAATGAAACCGACCATGAACCGAATTCTCTCATCAATCTTCCCGAGCCTGTCAAAACCACGCAGGGAAGGCAGAAGTTCGATAAAACTTTTGAACAGCCTGCTCCTTCATTTCCGGCCCCGGACCGTGAACGAGCGCACCTTGCGGTTCAGTCTGACCTGGGGACTGGGCGGCATGGCAGCAGTGCTGGTTTTCCTGCTCTTCTGCACCGGGATCATGCTTAAATTTGTTTACGAACCCTTCCCGGGCAGAGCCTATGACTCCATCATCTACCTGCAGCAGAACATTATCTTCGGTCAGCTGATACGCAACACGCATCACTGGAGCGGCAACATCCTGCTGCTTGGGGTCTTCCTGCATTTCCTGCGGGTTTTTTTCACAGGGGCATTTACTGCACCGCGCCAGTTCAACTGGATAATCGGCCTCGCCCTTTTGGGCTCTGTTCTCATTTCCGCCTTTACCGGGTATCTTCTGCCCTGGGACCAGCTCGGCTTCTGGGCTGTTACCATCTGCACCAGTATGCTTGAGTACATCCCATTGGTTGGCAAATGGCTGCAGGAATCCATCCAGGGCGGCCCGGAGATGGGGCCTGCGATCCTCACCAATTTTTATGCCATCCACACGGCAGTTATGCCGCTGGTTCTTGTTTTTCTCATGGGCTTCCACTTCTGGCGGGTACGCAAGGCAAAAGGTCTGGTGATCCTGCGTTCTCCTGATGAGTCCCCAGAAACAAGGGGTGATACTGTACCATCCATACCCAACCTGCTGGTGCGTGAAATTGCGGTTGGACTGGCCCTGCTGGCCTTTATGCTGGTTTTCGCCATGCTTTTTAACGCACCCCTTGCAGATAAGGCCAACCCGGGCTTGAGTCCCAACCCCACAAAAGCTCCCTGGTATTTCATGGGAATCCAGGAACTGCTCATGCATTTCCACCCCCTGTTCTCCCTTGTTATTATCCCGCTTCTTCTTGCATTATTCCTCTTGGCCGTCCCCTATCTGGATTACGGGGAAGACAATACAGGCGGAGTCTGGTTCTTTTCGCACAGGGGAAGAAAAATTGCTTTATTATCTGTCCTGGTTGCACTACCGGTCAGCACTCTTTTCATAATGGCCAACGAATTTCTTGTTGATTTTGGCACCATGCTGCCTGGCCTTCCCGATGCAGTGAGCAACGGCCTAATCCCCTTTATCCTGTGCCTGCTTGTCCTGGCTGGATTTTATAGCTTTATCAAGAAAAAATATTCTGCCTCCAAACATGAAATGGTCCAGGCTGTTTTCGTTTTTCTGCTCACTGCCTTTGTGGTATTGACAGTCATGGGAATATGGTTCCGGGGCCCGGGCATGAATTTGACTTTGCCGCTATAAGGCAAAAAGTAAAGGACGAACAGTCAAAAGACAAAAATGATTAAAAGTTTCTAAACAAGCCAATGTCAGAAACTGAAAAAAACACCAACCCTCCAGACATAGAGCCCAGCTCTACTCGCCGTTCTTTTTTCACCAAGCTCTGGATTCTCCTGGGCGTCGTTGCCCTTGCTGAACTTGTTGCTGTCCTGTTCGGTTTTTTCAAACCCCGTAAGCAAACTATAAGCGCAACAGGTGTTGAGTCTGTTATCAATGCCGGTTCAGTGGAAAAATTCGACCCTGGTACGGTTACCGCCTTTGTCAGGGGAAAATTCTACCTGGCCAGACTAGCAGACGGCGGCTTCCTGGCCCTGTCCCGCACCTGTACCCACCTTGGCTGCACTGTTCCATGGGTAGCCAAGGAAAACAAGTTTATCTGTCCCTGCCATTCATCTGAATTCGACATCAGTGGAGAGGTTATCAGTCCCCCTGCCCCAAGGGCTTTGGATATTTTCCAGGTTACTATTGAAAACAACCTGATCAAAGTGGATACAACCAAACGCATGAAGCGATCCTCCTTTGATACAGCCCAGATTGTCTATGCTGAAAAGGGATGAAGAAGCCGGCTGATGACATAACGGCCTGGGAATATATAGGTCTTATTGCAGCGATAATTATCGTTATTTCTTTCCCTATCTACTATTTTGGCGTGGCAAAGAATAAAGGCCTAGAATTTCCAGCTGGCACTGCCGAAACTGCAACCTTTGTCGGCAGCGGCAAATGCAGGGACTGCCATAAGGCGGAGTATGACAAGTGGCAGGATTCCCACCATGACCATGCCATGGAGGAGGCCACTGACAATTCCGTGCTGGGTGATTTCAACGATGCAGAGTTCAGCATCCATGGAGTAACCTCACGCTTCTATCGCAAGAATGGCGGTTTTTTTGTGTATACCCAGGGGCCGGGCGGTGAAATGGGGGAGTTCGAGATCTCCCATACCTTCGGCTGGTTTCCCCTGCAGCAGTATCTCGTCCCCTTTCCCGGCGGCCGGCTCCAGTGCCTGCCCATTGCATGGAATGTGAAGGAAAAAAAATGGTACCGGGTTCCTCCTGTAGAGAAGATTGCCCCGGATGACTGGCTCTATTGGACCAACAACGGCCAGAACTGGAACGGCATGTGCGCCGAGTGCCACTCCACTAACCTGAAGAAAAACTACGATCCTGGTTCAGATACCTACAACACAACCTGGTCTGATATCGATGTAGGCTGCGAGGCATGCCACGGCCCCGGATCAAAACATGTTGCCTGGTCGGAAATGCCGGACATGGCCAGGCCGCAGGTTGAGAATTTCGAACTTGTGCAGGATACTTCGGGCACCGAAGCCCGCCAGGCCGTGGAACTGTGCGCTCCCTGCCATTCCCGCAGGGCGATCCTTGGCGATTATGTGCATGCTGAAAAAGACCTCCTGGACAGTCTGCTGCCCAGCCTTTTAACCGAAGAACTCTATTTTGCCGACGGCCAGATCCTTGAAGAGGTATATGTTTACGGCTCATTTACCCAGAGCAAGATGTACCGGCAGGGTGTGCGCTGCGCCAACTGCCATGATGTCCACTCCATCAAGCTCGTCAAAGAAGGCAATGCACTCTGCCTGCAGTGCCACAGGGCAGAGGAATACGACACCAGGGAGCACCATTTCCACAAACAGAAAGACGAAAAAGGCGAGCCCATCAGGACTGCTGAGGGTGAAGTGCTTTTTGCAGTGGGGACCGGAGCAGAATGCATTCAGTGTCACATGCCGGGCAGGCACTACATGGGAATAGACTACCGCCCGGACCACAGTTTCAGGATACCTAGCCCAAGCCTTAATGCTGCTGTTAATTCACCCGATGCCTGTTTGCGCTGCCATGTTGACAAGGATAAAAACTGGTCCATTGCATCGGTTGCCAAGTGGTACGGTCCTGGCCGCAGACCCCATTACGGAGAAATCCTTGCAGCCGGAAGAAATGAAGCTCCTGGCGCCAGACAGGATCTCATCCGGCTGGCAGGTGATCCCCTCTACCCCGTTATTGTTCGGGCCACGGCCCTTTCCCTCTTAACAGCCTATCCTGGCGATGATTCCTTCCAGGCCTTTGAAGTGGCGGTTCAGGATGAAGAACCGCTGATACGCAGGACTGCCATCGCCAACCTGCCTCCAGCCAGTGCTGAGATCACAGCCAGACTTATTGGTCCATATCTCTATGACCCGGTCAAGGGTGTTCGCATCGAAGCAGCGACAAAGCTGGCCGGTGCACCATCGGAACATCTTGATAAAGAAGTGAAAGCCCTGTTCAATATTGTGCTGCAGGAGTTTGAGGGTGCCATGCACTATTCTGCTGATTTCTCCTTTGCCCGCTTCAACCTGGGCAATTTATACAATACCCTTGGCAGGCAGAAGGATGCCGTCAAAAACTATCGTGCAGCCCTAGCCATTGACAACCAGTTCTTCCCGGCCCAGGTTAACCTCGCCATGCTCTACAACCAGACCGGTGAGAATGAAAAGGCCGAAGCACTGCTGCGGGAAGTCCTGGCAGCCAGTCCGGAAATGTACGACATAGCTTACTCTTTGGGCCTTCTCCTGGTGGAGATGAAAAAGCCGGACCAGGCGGTTGCATATTTGAAGATAGCGGCAGAAGGTCTGGAGACACGTTCCCGCATCTGGTACAATTTGGGGCTTCTGCAGGCCAGCCTGGGCCAGGATGCTGAAGCCGAAGCAGCGCTTCTCAAGGCAAAAGTCCTTGAACCGGACAACCCTGACTTTCTCTTTGCCCTGGCAGATTTCTACCTGAAAAGAAACAGGCTCCAGCGGGCCAGGATCTATGCCGAACTCCTTATTGAAAAATATCCCCAGAATCCTGTCGGTTATCAATTAATGCAGGTGATAGGTAATTAGGCTGAAGGCTGGAGTGGTGGAGTGGTGGAGTATTGGATAAAAAAGTGCCTAAAGTGAGCTAAAGTGATTTTAAAAATGTTATAGGAACTCAAAAGCAAGGATCCAGATGAGTTTCATAACCTTATATTTTTTGTTTTCAACTTTAGGCACTTTAGCTCACTTATAACTTTAGTCACTTTCTTAAGTCTATATTTCATTCAAAAGTCATGGTATATTTACCAGACACATTTTTCATACATAGTAACTTTTACTTCTTTGGAGGGTGTCGCCATGAAGAACATGCGAACGCATCTGGTGTTGGTCGGCAAATTTATGACAGGGGTTGTTTTTCTTATTGCGATCATGGGTGTTTTTTCAAACTCGTATGCCAAGGACAAATTCGGCAGGCTAAAATATAACCCGGAAGTTATTCCAAGGTTTGCTTCTTCAGCACCCCTGCCTGAGAATATAAATATCTTTTTCAGCGGCCCGGCTGACCGGCCCTATGCAGTCATAGGAATTGCAAAAGAGGTGCCCTTTGACCCGAACATCTGGCGGCCCATTTCCGAAGAGGCTGAAAATATCAACAAATGGCGCCAGATGATCCATGACTACAACGATATGCTGGCAAACCCCTATTTCGGTTATGACATCCTTGATCCGGAGGGCAAAATCATCGGCAAGTGGATATCTTTCGAGCGTAATGCCGTGATCAAAATGACCAAGGACAATAAGATAACCGTGTATACTCCGGACGTACCATTTCGTGGCGACCCGCAGAGGATTGGGCCTTAATCCTCTATTGCAGGACAAATCATGGCTAAGCCAAACCGTAAAAAAACAGTAATGCATCCCTACGATGAAAGGGAGCGCATGGAAAAAATTCTGTCGACGCTCAACACAGGTCTGGTGCTGCTTGATCCGGACATGACCGTGGTCTGGGCTAACGCCATGATCTGGAAAATGTTTCCCGATGAAAACCTTTACGGCAAGAAATGTTATGCTGTGGCTGAGAACAGAAATACACCCTGCGAGGGCTGCCAGGCAGTTTTCGCCTTCAAAGACGGCGAAGTGCATCAACGGGAATTCCTGAACCAACTGAACAAGCGCTGGTATCAGGTCATCGCCCTGCCTGTGAAGGATGAAGATGGCCGTGTAATAAACGTGCTGGAAGCTACTACGGATATCGATGACCGAAAACAGCTTGAGCAGTCACGCAACCTGGCACTAAAGGAGATTAAAGCACTTAAAAAAAAGCTGGAAGAGGAAAACATTTATCTTAAATCGGAAATACGGGAAGCCCGTCTCTTTTCCAATATGATCGGCACCAGCAACGCTCTCCGCTATGTCCAGACCCGTATAGCCCAGGTGGCGCCTACCGACACCTTTGTGTTGATCCAGGGCGAAACCGGAGTCGGCAAGGAACTTGTAGCCCGC
>Ga0209742_10001452_pt1 | contig 10793 bp, 8 predicted proteins | sample DeeMarSeWOR38_10_FD_187462 | JGI IMG/M metagenome (GOLD analysis project Ga0209742, IMG submission 187462) | Marine sediment microbial communities from White Oak River estuary, North Carolina - WOR-3-8_10 (SPAdes) (version 2) | ecosystem: Environmental > Aquatic > Marine > Intertidal zone >... | reverse complement strand
GCGACACGCTGGTCAGCGCGCCGACGCTCACCTCACCGATCCGTTTCCACAATTCCGTCCACAACGCCGCCGCAGGCTACTGGACCATCGCGACCGCCTGCTACGCCCCGTACACGGCGCTCAGCGCCCACACCAGCACTTTCGGCGAGGGCCTGCTCGAATCGCTCGTACAGGCGGTCACCGACGGATGGCCCCTGCTGTACGTTGCCTACGACATCGAAGCCAAGGGGCCCATGGCCACCATGGCGCCGAGTGCCGGGCTGCTGGGGGCGGGTCTGGTCATCAGCCCACGGGCCTCGGCGCACTCTCGGCTGCGACTCGACTGGCGTGTCGTGGACGGTGCTTCGCATCCACCGACCGTGGCATCCCCCGGGACACTCGCGCTGGTGCAGGGCAACGCCATGGCGCCGTGCCTGCCGCTGTTCGAGGCGCTGGCCACGGGCCGTGGCGAGGTGTCGCTGGCGCTCGGGCCCGGCCTCGCGCTGGGCGTGGAGATCGTGGCTCTGGAGTGTCGCGGCTGATGCACAGGACGGAGCAGGACATCCTGATCCTGGGTGGAGGCCTCGCCGGCCTCACGCTCGCACTGCAGCTCAGGCAGCGCCTGCCCGAAGCGGCAATCGCGGTGCTCGAGCGTCGTTCGCATCCGGTGCCGGCGGCGACCCACAAGGTGGGCGAGTCGTCGGTGGAGATCGCCGCCCACTACTTCGACACCGTGCTCGGGTTGCGCGAGCACCTGCTGTCGCAGCAGCTCAAGAAGTTCGGCTTCCGCTTCTTCTTTTCCGACGGCCGCCGGGACATCGAGGCCGTCACTGAGCTCGGCGCCAGCCGCTTCCTCTCGACCCCCAGTTACCAGATCGACCGCGGCATCTTCGAGAACTTCCTCGGCCGGCACGCACGCGCAGCGGGGGTCCGGTTTCTGGACGGTTGCAACGTCCGCGGCGTGCAGATCGGCCGGGGCGAGGACCGTCACGAGGTCGCCTTCGAGGATCGAGACGGGCCTCGCCGGATCCTGTCGCGCTGGCTGGTCGACGCGTCCGGCCGCGCCGGGTTGCTCAAGCGCAAGCTCGGACTGGCGGCGAGCAGTCCGCACAACGCGAACGCGGTCTGGTTCAGGATCGGCGCCAGAATCGACGTCGACGAATGGTCGACGAACGAGGCCTGGTTGAGCCGTTGCGACCCACCGTCCCGATGGCTCTCTACCAATCACCTTGTCGGCCGCGGCTACTGGGTCTGGCTGATCCCGCTTGCCTCCGGTTCGCACTCCGTCGGCATCGTGGCCGACGCGCAGACCCACCCGATCGAGCAGATGAACACCTTCGACAAGGCGATGGACTGGCTGCACCGCCACCAGCCACGTCTGGCGGCAGACCTCGAGGGCAAGCGCGGCCTGCTACAGGACTTCGTCTTCTTCCGGCGGTTTTCCTACGACTGCCGCAAGCTTTTCTCCGGCGACCGCTGGGCCATCACCGGCGAGGCCGGCGTGTTTCTGGACCCCTTCTACTCACCAGGCAGCGACTTCATCGCCATCGCAAACACCTACATCACGGACCTCGTGGGTCGCGACCTGGAGGGAGAGCCCGTCGGCACGCGGGCCTCGATCTACGAGCAGTACTTCCGCTCCTTCTACGAAAGCACGCTAACTCTGTACGTCGGCCAATACGACCTCTTCGGCGACCCCGGTGTGCTTCCCGTGAAAGTACTCTGGGACTACACGTACTACTGGGGCGTGCTGTGCCAGCTCTTCTTCCAGCGACGCCTTACGGACCTGCAGGCCCTGTCGAGGCTGCGCACCGAGCTGCTGCGCGCCAAGGAACTGAACGAGGCCATGCAGACCTTCCTGCGGGAGTGGTCGCGGCACAGCTCCGGCCGCAATTCGGCCACGCTGCTCGACCAGGCGAGCCTCGACTGGTTCGCGGAGCTCAATCGTGGCCTCACCGACCGCCTCGACGACGCGGGTTTCGACCGCCGGCTGCGCGAGACGACGGGTCAGCTCGACGCGCTGGCCCGGCAGATCGTCGCCCGCGCCGAAGCCGAGTGCCCGGAACTCGACCGCGCAAGGGTCGAGGCGGTGCTCGGCGAGACCGTGGCGGAAGCCGGACCCCGGCCGCTGCTGCTGTTCGCCACTGCGAGCTGAGGCGCCGCTCAGCCTCTGCCCGCGTGCAGAATCACGGTTGCACGGCCGTGAGCCAGCTCGACGCCCTCGTGGGTCACGCGAAACGCGTACTGCCATCCGGCGGGCGTTCCATGCAGCCTCGTCGCCTCGACCATCAGGTCGCCGGGCAGCGCCTCGAGGAACCCGATCCCGAAGCTGACCTCGCGCAGCGAAACCAGCATCCCGGGCGGAGCACGGCCGCCCGCCTCGCGAGCCAGCAGCCCACCGTGGACCGCCATCGCCTGCGAGCCGTACTCGCACAGGTGCACGGCCCGCAGGCGACCGCGACTTCGCAGCGGATTGTCCGCGCGCCGGTGCGTGCCGGTCCCGGTCAAGATCCGTTCCGGCGTGCAGTCCAGCACGTACTCGAGCAGGCACATGGAACCGGCGTGCGGCACCAGGTCTTCCAGCCGGTCAGCCCGCGGCACGCCTCATTCCCCCGGAATCGCGCGTCACGAGCAACGCGAGCAGGAAATTGCCGACCACGCCGAGCGAAACCGTCAGGCCGATCGACCTCAGCACCGGCATCGAGGAGAAGCTCAGCAGGACGAACACCATGAGGGTCGACGCTGCGCAGACGAGCACGCCGTGCAGGGTTCGACGCTGCTCCTCGAGCCCCGGCGAGGGACGTTCAAAGAAGAGCGCGTAGTCGAGCCCCAAGCCCGCCGCCAGCACCAGCGCGATGAGATGGAAGAGGTTGAGCGGTTGCCCGATCGCGTGCAGCGCTCCGACGACGGCGACGGTCGTGACGACCATCGGTGTGAGCACTTTGACCGACCTCCCCCACTCGCCGAGGGAGAACCGGACCACTCCGGCGAGCAGCAGTGCGGCCAGTCCCAGCGTCCACAGCATGCGGTTGCGCTGCGCGACGACGAGGGTGACGGAGGCGCGCTTCAGGTCGACGAACACCGCATCTGCGCTGGCCTCGGCAATCCGGCCGGCCAGTGCGGCCGGATCGTGCACGCCGGCGAGCGTCACCGTGGCGACCCACTCGCCGGACTGTTCGTGCAGCAGGGTCTCGACCACTCCGGCCAACGGTGTCCCCGCGAGATCCGCGGGTCCGAGGGGATCGAGCGTGCGGGCGCGTGCGACGTCCGCGACGAACGGCTCGAAAACCCCCGCCCTGAACGGCAGCCCCTGCTGTGCAACCTGCAGTGCGTCTTTCAGCGCGTCCGTCGCAGGAAGTCTCGACTGGCGGCGACGCTGTGTCTTCCTGGACGGCAGGTAGCGCGCCGCGTGATCGTAGCTGTCGAGGATCCCCGCCTCGACGGCGGCACCGAGCACGGGACCGAGCTCCTCGAGGCGCTCGAGGACGTCCTCGGACGACGTGCCCCGCAGGCCCACGAGGTAGCGCACGTCCGGGGCGCCGATCGCCCGCCGAAGCTCCATGTCCTGCTCCAGCAGATTCCGGGGCACGGGTGTCAGTCGGCCGAGGTCGTCGTCCCAGAACGGGCCCGGCGCCACCAGCAGCGCTGCTACGCTCGCTGCCGTGAGGACGCCGGCGACGAGCCCTGGACGCGCCGGCAGGCGGCCGAGCAAGCGCCACGCCGCCTCCATTTCGCGCGTGCCGCCGTTGTCGCGGTAGTCCTCGCCGATGACCCAGGGCAACAGGTACCGCGTGGCGAGCCCGGCCACCGCGAGACCCGAAATCGTGAAGACGCCGAGTTGGGCGAGGCCCTGCGCACCGGCGATGATGAACGCGAGATACGCGATGCAGGTGCTCGCGACGCCGGTTCCCATGGTCGGCCAGAGTTCGCGGGCATTGCGGACCGGATCGAGGCCCCGGCGCTGGTGGCTGAACAGGTGCATCGGGTAGTCCTGGGCGACCCCGATCAGGGTGAACCCGAACGCCAGCGTGATGCCGTGCACCTCGCCGAACAGCAGGCTCACGCTCGCCAGTCCGACCAGCGCCGCGGAGGCGAGCGGCAGCAGCCCGAGCAGGATCACCCGCGCGCGGCGGTAAGCCAGCACGAGCAGCAGCACCAGCCCGAAGGTCGCCGCCATGCCGAGCTGCTCGGCCTCGGACTGCGTGCGTTCCTTCATGATGGCCGAGAATGTGCCGGGTCCGCTGACGACGAGCTGCATCCCGGCGCCGCTCGCGACATCCTCGAAGGCGCCCTGCAGCACGGCGAGCGCAAGTTGCTGGCCCTCCGGGTCGAATCCGGCCGCGCCGGTCTGGACCAGCAGCAGCGCCCGAGCGTGGCCGGGATCGAACCAGACACCGCCCACACGCTCCGGTTCGTGGGTCGGTGTCCAGTAGTCGGCGAGCCGCAGCATCTCGAGGGTTGGATCGCGCGGCAGGAGCGACTCGAGCGCGGAGCCCGCCGGCGAGGCGAGGTCGCGCAGCCTCGCCGCCAGCTCCCGGTGGAGCATTCCCTCGTCGAGGCGCTCGACGTCGAGCGTGGGCGACAGCAGGTAGCGATACGCCAGCAGCGATTCCGGGATGCTGTCCAGTCCACCCGCCCCGTTCTCCACCCTGACGAACTCGTCGCGAGCGCGAAGGCGGGCAGCCAGCTCCCGCGACGCCTGCGCGAGCTTGTCCTCGCCCGCGCCCTCGATCGCCACGAGCAGGAGCCGCGCGGCCGGCCCTTCGCCGATGCCTTTCAGCAGCATTCGCTGCTCGGGCGTCGACGGCTCGGGAAGGAACAAGCGCAGGTCACCGCTCAGATGCAGTCCATGCCAGACGTAGGCGCCGAGCAGCACGATCGCGAGGCACCAGGCGAGCAGCCAGCCGGCGGCCCGGGACGACGTGATCAGAGCGTGTCGGCGCACAGCTGCTCGAGAGCCTCTGGCGACAACGGCTCCGGGCGCGCGGCGGCGGTCGGTCCCAGCAGGATGATGCTCGCCTTGCCCTCGCCCGCGACCATGCTGATGCACTTCGGCGTGGTCCCGGCCCCGTGGATGCGCAGCGTGCCCAGCTGTGCCCGGATCGCCGCCGTGCGCGGCTCGAGTAGCAGCATCCAACGCGGATCATCCGCGTCGCGCCGCGTCAGCGTGGGCTCGAAATATCTCTCGAGCGCAGCAGTGTCGCCGGCGAGCATCGCGACGAAGCTCGCGAGCAAGCCACGTAGTTCCGGCGCCCGCTCGAGAGAAAAACTGCGTTCCCGCTCCTTTTCGCGCCGGATCCGGACGCGGTCACCCTCGATCAGGGTGACTTCCTCGTAGGGCTCGGTGACGTGCCGGGAGAGTCGCTCCGGGCCGAGATACTCGAGCTCGCCGGAGACCTCCAGCGGCCCATCGAGCATTGGCGAGAAGCGGATTTCGGCGAACGCGATCCGGTCGGGCGCCGGTCGGGCCAGGCCCTGCAGGAATTCGCCGACCGTTTGCTCCGCAGCGGCCGCGGGCTGGCCCGCGAGCGCCAGCCACGCGGCCGCCAGGAGGACGGCCAGCCGGCGGGCGCAAGCATCAGGTTTCCCAGAGATCATAGAAGTTGAACCAGTTGAAGGGAGCCTTGCGCACGTAGGCCTCCAGGCGCTGCGCGTAGCGACCGATCCAGTGCATCATGGACGCCTGCCGGTTGCGGCGATCGTGCGTGATCTCCTCGGCGAACAGCTCGAAGTGCAGATCGTAGCGGTTCCCTCCATTGTAGATCCCGAAGCAGAGCACGACGGGCGCGTGCAGTGCCGCGGCGAGTTCCCAGGCTGCGGTCGGAAACGGCGTCGCAGACTCCAGAAAAGGGACTGCGATGACCCGATTGCCCGGCCGGGTCCTGTCCGCGAGGAGTGTCACCAGTGCCTTCTGCTCCAACGCATCCCGGATGGCCAGTGCAACCGTGGTTCCCGACTGACGGGCATTGATCACGGTACCGGCCAGTTGCGGGTTCAGCGAGTTGAGCAGCTGAGAGACGGTCGGGTTCTGCTCGAGATCGATGACCACGCGGAATTCGACGTCGGAGCGTTGCAGGCTCAGCACCCGCAGCGCCTCGAAGCTGCCGAAGTGCGCCCCGATCAGCAGTACGCCACGATCCAGGTCCATGGCGCGATGCAGTTGCTCGAGGCCGTGGCAGCGGACGTCGAAGCGCCGGAAGCGGTCGCTCAGCAGGAAGACGCGGTCGAGCGTCACGGCGGCGAAGGTGTGGAAGTGCCTGAGGACATCGCGGAGCGTCGCAGGTCGGTCGAGCACACGTGAGAGGAATCGCCTCGATGCCAGTCGCTCGGGGCGCCTGCGAAGCACGAAATAGGCTGCCACCGGATACAGCAGCGCGCGCGCAACGGGACGGCCGAAGAGCATCGCGATGGCGCGGATCAGGCGCAGGGCTGCCTGGCCGCCGCCTTCGGGACGCTTCATCCAATCGGTGGTCACGCGGGCTTGTCCGGGACGATGCGGACGGAAAAAGCGCCCTTGGCGACCAGCGTTTCGCCGTTGCGTACCTCGAAGCGGAGGGATGGTGCATCGAGCCGCAGGTGGAGGCGCGCCCTGTCGCCGGGCCGCAAGGGCGAGACAAACTTGACGTGCGCGAGGTCGGTGACGAGGAGCGCCGAGCCGAGCCAGGCCTCCGCGGCTTCTAGGGCGCGGTCGAGGACGACTACCCCGGGCACGATGGGTTCGCCCGGAAAGTGCCCGGGCAGACTGGGATGGTCTGCCTCCACGTCGAACGAGGTCTCGTGTTCGAGCTCCGCAGTCATGGCGCCTCGCGGTGCCGGGATTCGCGCCTTATGCTGGCGAGTACGGCCGGCGTCACGGCGCCGGCGCGGCGCAGGAAATCGAGGAGCCCTGCATACGGCTGCTCGGGGAAGCGCCTCCGCCGGTAGGCATATTCGGCGAGGAAGAAGCAGGCGACGACTAGGTAGTTCATAAGGTTCGCGAAGAGGGACCAGGTCTCGCGTGGAACGGTCAGCGATGGCTGCATGCCCGCGGCGAGCAGCAGGCCGCCGGGTGAGGCGAGGAGCGCAAGCGCCAGGTTCACGATCCCGAGGGACGAAAAGAGTACTGTCCATGCGGCAGTGAGCCGGGCGGCGTACGCGGGAATGTCGTCGTCAAGTCGTTCGTCCGGGTCGTGCAGCTGCCGCACGAGCCGCTCGATCAGCGGCGTCCGTCCGGACGTGAGCGTATGTCCGAACAGCCAGGCGAAGTAGGCGTTGATCATGACGGGAGGCAGGTAGAGCACGAGTGCGGCGGCGTCGAGCCGCGCGAGGGCGAACACCCCCAAGGTTGAGCCGGCTGCGCCGAGCCAAGCGAGCGGCCGTCCTGCGCGGAGCCCGGGCAGGACCATCGCCACGGCGAGGACCGTCACGCTCGCGAGCGTCAGGGTCGCACTCCGCGACATCACGGCGGCGTGTGCGAGCAGCGGGTAGGAGATGGCCAGGACGAGCTCTGCGATTCGCCCACCGTCGGCCGGCCCGCCGCCGCGTTCCGGAGGGGGCGAGTCAGGCACGGGCGGCCGGCCCTGCCTCAGACGTCGAGGTTCGCCACGGAAAGGGCGTTCTTCTCGATGAACTCGCGACGCGGTTCGACGGCGTCGCCCATGAGCGTGGTGAAGATGTCGTCGGCCGCGACGGCGTCCTCGATGCGCACCTGCAGCAGGCGCCGGGTGTCGGGATTGATGGTCGTGTCCCAGAGCTGGTCCGGGTTCATCTCGCCGAGCCCCTTGTAGCGCTGGATGGACTGCCCCTTGCGGGCCTGCTCTAGCAGCCAGGACATCGCGTTCTGGAAGGTGGCGACGTCCTGTCGCTGCTCGGCCTTGGCGACGTACGCCCCGGGGCCGAGCAGGTCCACCAGGGTGCGGCCCAGCTCTGCGATTCGCCGGTACTCGGCCGAGTCGAAGAATTCGCGCTGCAGGTGCTTTTCCGTTGCGACACCGTGCTCGGTCCGGACCAGGTCGAGCCGTACGGGCTGCCCGGCCTCGTTCTTCCGGATGGACAGGCGGTAGCTCCGGGAGAGGTCGCTCGCTGCGTTGAGGCGCGCCTCCAGGTTGCGCGTCCAGGCATCGAGCCAGGGCGCGTCCGCGAAGCGTGCCGCGTCGACGGTCGGGACGTTGAGCAATTCCTGCAACAGGCGGGCGTCGTAGCGGCGTGCCCAGCGCTTGACGATCGCCTGGACCTCCATGTAGCGCCGCGCGAGCGTCTCGAGCGCCGGGCCCGTCAACGGCGGGGCCTGCGGGTTGACGTAGATTGCTGCCGCGTCGATGGCTGTATTGAGCAGCAGCGCGTCGAGCTCGGCGTCGTCCTTGACGTACTGCTCCTGCCTGCCCTTCTTGACCTTGTACAGCGGCGGCTGCGCGATGTAGACATAGCCGCGCTCGATGAGCTCCGGCATCTGCCGATAGAAGAACGTAAGCAGGAGCGTGCGGATGTGGCTGCCGTCCACGTCCGCGTCGGTCATGATGATGATGCGGTGGTAGCGCAGCTTGTCGGCGTCGAAGTCCTCGCGGCCGATGCCGGTCCCCAGCGCGCTGATGAGCGTGGCGACCTCCTGTGAAGAGAGCATCTTGTCGAAACGCGCCTTCTCGACGTTGAGGATCTTCCCCTTCAGCGGCAGCACCGCCTGGGTGCGGCGATCGCGGCCCTGCTTGGCCGAGCCTCCGGCGGACTCTCCCTCGACCAGGAACAGCTCGGACTTGGCGGGATCTTTTTCCTGGCAGTCCGCGAGCTTGCCGGGCAATCCGGCCAGGTCAAGCGCGCCCTTCCGACGCGTGAGCTCGCGCGCCTTGCGCGCGGCTTCCCGGGCCCGCGCCGCGTCGATGATCTTCATGCAGATCGCCTTGGCGTCCGCGGGCTTCTCCAGCAGGAACTCCTCCAGCTTCGCCGCTACGACAGACTCGACGACGCCCTTGATCTCGGACGAGACCAGCTTGTCCTTGGTCTGGGACGAAAACTTCGGGTCCGGCATCTTGATCGAGAGGATGGCGGTGAGCCCCTCGCGTGCATCGTCCCCCGTCAGAGACACGTTCTCGCGCTTGGCGAGCCCTTCCCGCTCGATGAAGTCGTTGATCTTGCGCGTGAGCGCGGCGCGGAATCCGGCGAGGTGGGTGCCACCGTCCTTCTGCGGGATGTTGTTCGTGTAGCAGAACATCGACTCTTGATAGGAGTCGTTCCACTGTGCCGCCACCTCCACCGTGATGGCGCCTTCCTGGGTCTGGAAATAGAAGACGTTGGGGTGGGTCGAGGTGCGGCTGCGGTTCAGGTACTGCACGAAGGCCTTGACGCCGCCCTGGTGCTGAAACACTTCGCGACGCTCGTCCCGCTCGTCGACGAGTTCAATACGCGTACCGGAATTCAGGAAAGAAAGTTCTCTAAGCCGCTTCGCCAGCCAGTCGTACGAGAAAGTCGTGTTGGTGAAGACCTTCTCGCTCGGCTTGAAGTGAACCGTCGTTCCACGCTCGCCCGTGTCGCCGACCGCCGCGAGTGGCGCGACGGGCTCGCCCATCCGGTATTCCTGGCGATAGAGCTTGCCTTCGCGTTCGATTGTCAGGGTCAGCGTCTCCGACAAGGCATTCACCACCGACACGCCGACCCCGTGCAGTCCGCCCGACACCTTGTAGGAGTTGTTGTCGAACTTTCCGCCCGCGTGGAGCACCGTCATGATGACTTCGGCCGCGGAACGCCCTTCCTCCGGATGAATGTCCGTGGGGATTCCGCGACCGTTGTCCGAGACAGTGATGGACTCGTCCGCGTGGACCGTCACGACGATACGGTCGCAGTATCCGGCCAGCGCTTCGTCGATCGCGTTGTCCACGACCTCGAAGACCATGTGATGCAGGCCGGTTCCGTCATCGGTGTCTCCGATGTACATCCCGGGGCGTTTTCGGACCGCCTCGAGGCCCTTCAAGACCTTGATTTTGCTGGAGTCGTAGACGTCCTGGGTCGACATGCGGATTCCTGTAGACGTAACTTGGAGATCATACCAGTTTCTGGTCTTTTTCGCTTTGTTTTCAGAGTCTTGGCCCCGAACAAGCCCTGTCTCGCTTCCGCCATCAACCAAGGCAACGGTTCAGTCGGCGGCGTGACGCGTAGCGGCTCGACTGCCTCCCGGACGGGTGTGGACAACTCTGTGGACGGCGGAAGCCATTCGGGCCCACTGCAGCACGATTGCTCCTGGCCCGGCTCCCCAAGCCCCCTCCTGGGACGTGGCCCAGAGTTTGCTCACGGGTGCGTTTCACGTGAAACGCCGCGCATATTTGATCGGCAGCGATCAAACGGCCGGCCCGCTCCCCCCTCCGGCGATCCGCCGTCCGCCACACCCCCGGTCCGCGCCTTAGCCCGATTGGTAGTGTGGATAACTATCCTCAAGCCGTCCGGACCTGACCCTGTTCCACGTGGAACCTCCGCCCGGACGAAGGGAGTCCCGGTACGTCCTCACGCAAGGAAGTCACCAGCAGCTGAACTGGAAGCTCCCCTACGCACTCCAGCAAACGCGCGAGACCCTCGGAGTCCAACTCCGCAGCCGGATCGTCCAGGAGTAACGCCGACCGACCTCCCTGCTGTTCTTCTTGAACCACGACCTGGGCCAGCGTCAGCGCCGCCGCCAGCAACTTCTGCTGCCCGCGCGAAATTCGATCCTTCGCCGCCTGCCCAGCCACCTTGACCGCCACATCCCCGCGGTGCGGACCATGCTGGGTCGCCCCCAGCCTTCGATCCCGCTCCCAATCCTTCGCAACGGCCTCCTCCAGAGACACTCCGTCTCCCCACCCCCGGTGATAGAC
>Ga0209742_10001451_pt1 | contig 10795 bp, 6 predicted proteins | sample DeeMarSeWOR38_10_FD_187462 | JGI IMG/M metagenome (GOLD analysis project Ga0209742, IMG submission 187462) | Marine sediment microbial communities from White Oak River estuary, North Carolina - WOR-3-8_10 (SPAdes) (version 2) | ecosystem: Environmental > Aquatic > Marine > Intertidal zone >... | reverse complement strand
CAGAAGAGGAACCCCCATGAGCATCTGATTTACAATATCAGGGGTGGGGGTGAGAACTGCTGCAATAATAAAATTTATCAATATGGCATATTTTCTATTTTTGTTGAGAAATGGCACATCAACAATACCCATCTTGGCAAGAAAAACCATGAGTATTGGTAATTCAAAAATAACACCGAAGGCTATCAGTAACCGGAGCGAGAGGGAGAAATATTCATTAACTGCCGGCATAGGACTGAGGAAATCGGCAGAATATCCCAACAGAAAACGAAAAGCAGGGGGAAAGACAACAAAATAACCAAATGCTGCTCCTCCGAGAAAACATATTGATGAAAGAAATGAGAAAGGCAGCAATAACCTTTTCTCATGTTTATAAAGGCCTGGAGCCACGAATTTCCATATCTGCCAGAATATAACGGGGCTTGCTATGAGCACGCCACAGACAAGGGCTAATTTTAGATAAAAAAAAAGGCCTCTTGGTAAGATGTGAATATGAGGTTCGTCTGGTCAGGTAAAACCTTATACAAAGGCTTGAAGAACCAGTTACCGATCTGCTTGATAAAGGCATATGACAGAGCAAAGCCCACACCCGTTGCTATAAACGAATAGATAAGACAGCTTCTCAGGTCACTCAAATGCTCTGTCAGCATTTGTTTTTCGAAATCTTCCATATTTGCAGGTCAACGGGAAAATGAATACATATTGACAGCTAAAATTTTTTCAAGCGAGGGTTACCATAAATCGTCATCAACAAAACATCAAATTGAAAATATACATAATCCCAAAATCGTTGCGACGTATCTTTCATGCAAGACATATTTCTTATTAATCCCTGCTGGAAAGAACCTGTTCAAGCAACTTTCCCATCATTATTCCAATTCACCGACACTGAAATTTTTCTCATACATTTATCAAGATCGGATTGATACTCATAGTATTTTCAACATTAGAGGTAACTGGTCCCCAGCCAATCTGCTGCTTTCAAATAACAAAATCAACAATTATCCTTGATTTGCTGATAGTTGTTTTTAAAACAGAAATTACACCTCCAATATTTTTTATTTTTGCATAATTTTTTCTTGAAATATTTTCTACATTGTGGTACACATGAATTCAGGAGTATCCTCTTATGTGCGCCTCACTGCATGCCCTCCATCGCCCATGACGCCTGAGTATTTCATGCAGTGAGGCTTTCTTTTTTTGTAAGATCACACGATCCCACATTCCGGCCATTTAATAAATCATGGCGTCAAGTATATCTTTTACTTAACCATTTTAAAAGGCACACTATCTCTTTGAAGGTGATAATTTCTTGCCTGTCTGCAGGACTTTCTCTTTTGAGTCCTCAAAATTTATTCACCTTCACCTTGCTTAAGAGAAATTCCGATAGTATTGTTCCGGGAAATCCAGGTTAGAAAACGTTCAATTATTTTTGACACCGTTCCGTGAGTATTAATACAACCTATCCCAACATGAATTTTTTGCGTTCCCTGTTTGTTTTTTTTCTACCAGGTGGCCTGATAGTATTAGCCACTCTCCTGGCAACTTATTACAATTTACTTACGCCGTGGTTAATCAAAATCGAAAATATTGCTCCGTATCTTATTCTTGCAATTGGGGTAATCCTGGGCTGGCGATTTCATCGAAGTCGACTGGCCTTTGTTATTCTTATCCTTTTTCTCTCAGAAAGATCATTATACTATTATGGTACTGGAGGTCCATTTGCCTTTGGCCATGAAAAAACCATCCTGCTGATTAATGGAGTCCTCCTTCCCCTTAATATTGCACTTTTTTTCCTGGTCAAGGAACGGGGCATTTTCAATCTGGGTGGTATTGTAAGAATTATTTTTATCCTTTTACAGCCATTAACATTTTATCTTTTGCTCCGTCTGCATCCCGAACTTTTCCAATATCTTTCGCACCAGTTTACCACACTTCCACGCATGGAAATCCTGCCGCTGACACAGCCGGTATTACTGGTTAATGGCGTGATTCTCCTGTTATTTCTTACTGGTTCCTTATTTGGCAGAAGTCCGGTTGTCCGTGGTTTTTTCTGGGCCATGGTTGCGACACTGCTTGCTTTCATTGCCAAGGGTAATGGTCAAAGCCCGATCTTGTACTATTGTGGAGCCGAATTCATCATCATTATATCAGTTCTTGAAACAGCTTATGCCATGGCATTTCATGATGAATTAACAGGCCTGCCGGCCAGGAGAGCACTCAATACAGCTTTGCATGGACTTGGCAGACACTATGTCATTGCCATGCTTGATATAGATTTTTTCAAGAAATTTAATGACAGATTCGGCCACAATGTCGGTGACCAGGTGCTCTGCATGGTGGCAGCACACCTCCGGCGTGTAGGTGGCGGTGGCCGACCATATCGTTATGGCGGAGAGGAATTCACCATTCTTTTTGCCGGAAAATCGAAGGAAGATGCAATCCCGCATCTTGAGAATCTGCGTCAGTCCATTGAAGCTTCCCAGTTTGCATTGCGCGGCAAAAACCGACCCAAAAAACCGCCAAAGAAATTAAAAAAAATAAAGGCCCAACTCAAAACAGTCTCCGTTACAATCAGCATTGGGGTTGCGGAACCGGATAAGAATCATTCCAGACCGGTTTCGGTTATGAAAGTTGCTGATCAAGCTCTGTATAGAGCTAAGAATAGGGGCCGCAACTGTATTGCTACCTGATCGTTCAATAATCCGTCAGTAAAACGATTTTCCCGAAACACTCCTAACCGAACCAGATTTTACCCCATATATCAAATAAAAGGATCAGGCTCCCTGTTAGACAAATAATATAAATGTAGAAAAGGGATCGAAGTCCCCGGCATAACCGTATAACTGTGGAATCAACTGCAGTCTTATGATCCTGTTTCAATAAAAATCTGATAACCTTGAAATTTACTGTAAGGCTTTTTTTCATGAAAAATTGAGGACTTCCCAGTTTTTTGTATAGCCCGGGGTAGTTCTGCCGGAGTTCAGCATAGAGTCGACTGCTTAAAAAAAGCCAGGCAACCGCAGCTGCGAAAAGCAGGCCCAGAAAAACAGGCAGCATCTGTTGATTGAGACCTATTCCTGCAAAACGCAAGATACAAATGTTGAAGTTTTCCGCAGCAAACTGCGCGGCTTCTCTTAAGGTGTCGAACATTACATTATCAAATCTGCCGGTTTATGCCCTGTTTATAAGGGCATTAAGCATTGCTGCTGATAAGCAAACTCCGTATTCTCTTTTCAGTGCTCCCTTGCGGGCCTAAACTGTGACTTTGAAGTGATTGAAATGCTCCTGTTGCCCATGTTCAGAAGGATGTCTTCTCAATCTCAAACAATACTTTTAAACTCTTGGACATTAAAAGAATGTTGCAACAAAAAACCAAGGCAGTTTATATGTTGAAAATTTTGAGATTAAAGCTGGCAGGATAAAGAGAAAGGTGAATATTTTTTTAAAACTCTGTCATTTTGTTAAACACCTGCGTCTTGCGACCGGGACATTAACAGATCATCCAGGTTCTGAATTGACACATTGCGCACCAGTTCTTTATGGGAGGTAATACCTTTAATCGCCTTTTGCAGGCCATCATAGGCCAGCATATGAAATCCTTCACTTTCAGCAACACTTCGTACAGCACTCATGGTTCCCTTGGAATGAAGGACCTCCTGGATTGCACGAGTTATCTTCAGGATTTCAAAAACACCGACCCTTCCCTTATATCCTATTGAGTGACAATCATCGCAACCACTGCTTATCCAGAAAATGGGCTTTATATCTTTAGGCAGATAGGCATCATAACGCTTGATCAGTTCAGATGTTTTGGGATCAGGGACACGACATTTGGCGCAGAGCTTTCGGACGAGTCTCTGGCCCATAACACAGCTTAAACCCGCAGAGATTATGTAGGGTTCAATGCCCATATCCACCAGCCGAACCACGGCAGATGGTGCATCATTGGTATGCAAGGTTGAAAGGACAAGATGACCCGTCTGACTGGCCTGAAAAGCAATGGAGGCCGTTTCCTTGTCCCGTATCTCGCCAACCATAACAATATCCGGGTCCTGCCGCAATATGGAACGCAGTCCGGAGGCGAAGGTAATACCCGCTTTGGGATTTATCTGAACCTGATTCACTCCGGAAATGTCATATTCAATCGGATCTTCAACAGTTACAATATTGACCTCAGGGGTATTCAACTCGTTGAGACAGGCATACAGTGTTGTAGATTTACCGCATCCAGTGGGTCCGGTGACCAGGATAATACCCTGCGGCCTGTGAACCAGATCTTTGAATGTTACAAGATCATGTTCCGGGAAACCCAGGTCATCAAGATGAAGTTCAGCCCCTTCAGGATCAAGGATCCGGATAGTGACTTTTTCGCCATAGGAGGTCGGAATGGAGGACAGCCGCAGATCATATTCCTTGTAGTTGAATTTAATCCTGGTCCGGCCGTCCTGAGGTTTTCTTCGGATGGAAATATCCATTTCGGATATGATTTTAAGGCGTGCCACTACAGAAAAATGACTTTTCTTTGAGGCCTGCAGGATCTCCCGCATGATGCCGTCAATACGATAGCGGATCATGGTGTCCGAGTATCGAGGTTCAATATGGATATCGCTTGCTTTGTACTTGATGGCGTTTGCAATGATGTGGTTGGTGAATTTTACAACCGGTGCCTGTTCCGTCAATCCTATGAGATTCTGGATATCATCTTCCCCATCAGCACCATCAGCAACATTTTCATCCGAGATGACTTCCAGAAAGGCATCAACATCCTTATTTTCAGCTAAATTAGTATTAACATTATTCACATAATATTTTTCTATTGCTTTACGTACCTGACTCTCCGGCGCTACAGCAATGTCAATATCAAGCTGGGTGACGAAACGCAGATCATCTATGACATACTGTTCAAGAGGATTTGCCATAGCGACAACCAGCTTTTTCCCCTTTTTGCTGAGCGGAATGATCAGGGAAGTGGTGGCTGTATCTCCTGAAATGGTGCGCAATACTTCTCTGGGGATTTTGAGGCCTTCCAGATTTACATAGTCTATATTGAGCTGACTAGCCAAGGTTTTGGCGATATTCACATCATCGGTGGTGCCCATTTCGATGAGCAACTTGCCAATCTTTGATTTGGGATGTGACTGTTTTTTCTGGATCTCCAGAGCCCGGGAAAGCGTCTCTTCATCAATAAGCCCTGCCGATAAAAGATACGCCCCTATCCTTTTATGCCACCGCATTGTTTTTTGTTGTTCCATTACGTTTGCCATAACTTATATAAAATCGAACTTTCTGTCATTTTTAAAAGTGTTTTACAATACAAAAAAACAAAAATATAATTTTTTTCAACCCTAAAAAAATATTACAGTTTTATTAGAGCATTGCAGTTACTAAATTTCATCGCGCCACATAAAATTCATATCCATAATTCTATCAGACAGGATAGCAGCAAGATTTCGCATTATAAGGTAGCCTAATCTTGGATTATACACAAAGAGTTGGAAAAGTTTTTTCTGGTTAACTTTCCATGCGGACAAATCACTGTAGGCTGAAACCCGGGCTGATCGGCGCCTGCTTCGCAACAGTCCCATTTCACCGAAAACATCACCGTTTTTTAAAACTGCAAGTCTTTTATTTATTTTTATATCAGTCTGCTTCTGGAAGGCCTGTAATTCAACCTTGACGTTACCGTTCAAGATGACAAAAAAATCAGAGTCAGCCCCGTAACTTGACTCCTCAAGGATCACTTCTCCTGATTTATAAGAAATCTCCTGGCTAATATTAATAACTGCTTCAAGCTCTTCAAGCGTTATTCCCTCGAAAATTTTGAATTGCAGGATAGCTTCTTTACTCAGCATAATTTACCGCCTTTACATGATCAATAATAGATTGCGCTTTTGATACAGGATTCAAAGTATTCATTTTTTATACTCGTTTTTCACTTTTTATGGAATTTATTTTGTCATTGTATAAATAATAGTAATTATCAATTAATAATTTCAACAACTAATACCTGAAGAAAAATCTATGGGCTAGTCGTTTCAATGCCCTTCCAGGTGTTCATTCGATGACGCAATTGAAGCGAAGACTGGAGAATTGAAAGCGGAAGGATTCGGAATTTTCTCTGAAATCGACGCACAGGAGGATCTTAAAAAAAAATCTGAATGTTACTTTCAAAAAGTAATTGAAAAGCTGTAGACTTTTCAAGTTGCATATTCGTCATTATAATACAAATTTAAATAAAGATTTCTCAAACATTATACTTTATACCGGTAAACCCATTTTCCATAACAACAATTGGAGACAGCAAATGAAAAAAAATATACTTACCATCATTATTCTCTCTGTCATGTTTCTTTCCGTCTCTTGTGCAACCGTACCCCAAGACCGCTATAACACCCAGAAAGGCGCTGCCATTGGTGCCGGTATAGGTGCCCTATTAGGTCAGGCCATAGGAAGAGATACGGAAGGCACTCTGCTTGGAGCAGGAATCGGGACCGTTGTCGGCGCCATTGCGGGCAACGCTGTTGATCAGGACTATCAGGCTGCCAGGGATGCAGCCATGTTGAACAAAAGGGTTGTCTATGTTGATGACGGGGGTCGTGCTGTCGAGGCCATCCCGGTCCAAAGCTCTCAGGAGACAAATTGCCGCAAAGTGACGAAGCGGCACTGGGATAACGGACAACTGATCAGCGAAACAGTAGAGGAAATATGCGAAGGAGAAAAAACCACCAAAGATTATTAATATACAGAAAATAACCGGGAAATCATATACTAACGGGATGGACCATATACCCAGCCCGTTTAACGTTTAAACAAAAATTAAAGAATATTCTCCACCATTTTATTACACCTGGTTAAAAAATATCCAGCTGCCACAGTAGCAATTTAGAAGTATCCAGCACAATATCTGCCACATTATCCCTTGTATTTATTATATTTTCTTACAAAACACCTGTTCTATAACTGTTTGGCACGGAAATTGAAAATATCTAATTGAAAATATTTATTAGTATCAATAACTAATAAGAGCAACTCGAACAGGGAAACTGAATAGATGAATACGCGGAGCATAAATACCGAAGCTGTAAACAATTCCATAGAAGATCACAAAAAGTTCATGCAGTCGAATAACCAGGTGACATTGTTCAGGTACATGCAGGAAGTAAATTCCTATGAACTTCTTAATGCTGAAGAAACTGAGGACCTGGTTCTCAAATACCAGCAAAATGACGACCTGCAGGCCGGGAACGACCTTATCACAGCAAACTTACGTCTAGTTGTCAAAATTGCCGGTGATTTCCAGAAATACTGGACAAACAGTTTTCTCGATCTGGTTCAGGAGGGCAACATAGGTCTTATCAAGGCAATAAATAAATTCGATCCAAGCCGCGGCATTAAATTTTCCTATTACGCCACCTTCTGGATTCGTGCCTACATCCTGAAATATATCATGGACAACTGGCGCCTGGTCAAATTGGGCACCACCCAGGCCCAGCGAAAACTTTTCTACAAGTTAAACAAAGAGAAAAAACTCCTAGAAGCACAGGGAATAAAACCTGAAAGTGGGCTTTTGGCCAGCCGCCTGGATGTCCGCGAAAAAGATATCGTCGAGATGGAACAGAGATTTAACGGACCGGATGTCTCCCTTGAGAGCCAGATCAGCCATGACTCGACCATGGAGCATAAAGATCTACTGGCCGGGACTGGTCCGTCTGTTGAAGATATTGCAGCCAAAAGAGAGGTTATAGAAAAAATCAAGGATTTACTGGATAAACAAAAAGACACGCTCTGTGAAAGAGAGAAAGTAATTCTGGAAGACCGGCTGCTGCAGGATGACTCCCGCTCTTTAAAGAACATTGCCGAACAGTTTGATATATCTCGAGAAAGAATCCGGCAGATTGAGGCACGTTTGTTAAAAAAAATCGGCAAAACCCTGCAGCAGGAAATGCCGGATATCGCCGTCAGTCTTTCAGCTGCTTAAAAATTAATCCTCACTCGCCACTAAAGATTTTACATTATTTCATTCCTCTCGTTTTTATTAAAAATGCCGGTTCACAATAAGTGTGATCCGGCATTTGATTTTTTCCCAAAAACCATACTCTCTCTTCACATAATTACATTAAAATCAGAATGTTCTCAGCCGTATAAATCCATACAAGCCGCAAAGTTACCCTAATGTTAATATAATATTTTGATATTATTAACATTTTTAAATATTATAGCTGCATAAGATATTTTTGCCAATTTTTTAAACTCATAAAAAAATTTTCATTCTTAAAAAATGTCAAATGTATAACCATTTAGCACCAAAGTACAATAGACATATAATTTTAATGTTATATATTCAGATTAAGCAAAAAATTATTTGCTTATGCATAGATAAATTACGTAGGAGGGAATATAGGGTCTACATTAAATTTAAAAAAAATAACTGCCTAGTACCAAGGTACAATAGATTAATATTTGAAAAGTTATAAATTATAAAATGTGTAAATATATTTTATATTCTCTCCTATCTTGATTTGAAAGGAAACCCCAATGGCTTCGGCAACAGAAAAAACAACAGGGCCCGGTGGTCAACCAGTTGGCAGTGTTGTCATCATTAATGAAAATGCAAAGGCGATATCACCCGATGGGACAGAACGTCTCCTGGCGGCCGATAGTCCTATCTTCGCCCAGGACAGGATCATCACTGAGGGCGACGGCAGGGTTTCCATTGTTATAGATGATGATGTTCAGACCCAGATAGATCTCGACGGAAGAAATGATATCATCATAGATGAGGACATCTTTGGTGGTGTAAGTTCTGAATTGGTTGCACAGGCTTCAGCAGGAGTCGAACAGGTCCAGGAGGCTTTTTTTATTCAGGACATTGACCTGACAGCTGAACCCGAAGCGCCGGCAGCAGACGGTGGGAACAACCGTGCAGATTTTGATCATGTCACCCACGAAGGTGATGTTTTCAAAACCGAGGCTGATAAAATCAATGTCATATTCGACCAGAGCGATTACACGGATATGGATAACGGAAGTCCGCTTGATCCCTTGGATAATTTGATTGATAGTGATGACCCCACTTCTTAAAAAGCGAAAAAAAAATTAAAAATCAAGATTTAAAAATAAATTACAAAAAATAAATTCAAGGAGCTTCAACCATGGCTACGGCAGAAAACGCAACAGGGACAGAAGCCGGCAATCTGGTGGTAGGTAAAGTTGTCATCCTTTATGGCAATGTAAAAGCCATATCATCAGATGGTACGATACGGGTTCTTGCAGTCAACAGTCCTATCTTCACATATGACCGAGTTATTACTGAAAGCGATGGTATGGTTTCTATTGCAATCGATGATGGTGCAGGAACCCATATTGATCTCGGCAGGATGAGCGATGTATTCATCGATGAGGATATCTTTGCCGGTTTAAGTGCGGAAGAAGTCTCAGAAGCTGCGGCCGAGGTTGAGCAGATCCAGGAAGCTCTTCTAGCTGAAGATTTTGACCCGACAACTGAATTGGAAGCACCTGCAGCAGGTGGAGCTGCCTCAGCTGGCGGTGGTCATCCTGTTCCAGAGTTTGTACGGGTCACCCATGAAGGCGAAGTAACCAGCGGCGCTGAAACGACAGGTATTACCACAGATACGGTTGAGCCGATTGATGCTGTTTTTGAGGCAGTTCCGTCCAGCACACCACTCGATGCATTCCCGGATGAAATCAGCAAGGTTGAGGGCGAGCAAGGGTTCATGGTGGAAAATGGTGAACTGCACGACGGGAATCTCACTGATAATGATTTATCCAACGACGGTCCCTTGCATGTCATATCCATCGAGGTAGGCGGCGAAACTTATCAGATCCCTGCAGACGGTTCAGTGACTGTTGTGACCCCATTGGGAGGCGATTTAACGGTTGACAGTGATGGCAGCTATAAATACATTCCTCCTGCATTTGTTGATCATACTGCAACAGGCGGCGAACCTGTATCAGAGGTGTTTTCCTACACAGTTGAAAATAGTAACGGTGATACTGACTCAAGTACTCTGACAGTTAATATTTTAGACACCGCACCTACCGCGGCACCGGATACTGATACTGTCACTGAAGATTCTGTGTTGACCGCTGAAGGTAATGTTATTACCGACGCTGAAGGTGACGGGGGTGCGGATGGTTTGGCAGCTGATCCTGCGGATGTAACCCTGATCAACGGCGTTTCTGTGACAGCCGGTACAACCTCTGCTGACGGGACAGAAATTGCTGGTGATTATGGCACCCTGACAATCGGAGCAGACGGAAGTTATATCTATTCCTTGAATAATAACGCCTCTGCAGTGCAGGGCCTTGGCGACGGCGAAACATTAAATGAGACATTCCAATATACAATAACAGATATTGATGGCAATTCAGATACCTCGACACTTAATATTTTAATCAACGGTACTAATGACCTGGCTGTTGTCAATGTTAATGATGTAACTGTATTTGAGGGAAGTGGAACAGTTACTATTACCGCGACTATAGACAATGCACCTCACGGCAGTGACCTTGTGTTGACACTTTCCAACGGTGCAACTATCACTATTGGCGAGGGTGAAACCTCCGGCACATCAACCCCGTTTGCTATCCAGGGCGACGATCCTTATATAGATGGTGAAAGTTACACAGTCAGCGTAACCGATTTTTCAGGTGGTTTTCTTGATAATATAAACACCTCTGACACCTTTACACTGACCATTAACGACACCATTGACACCACTACGGTGACGCTGGATAACGTGACAGTAAATGAAGATCAGACGATCACCTA
>Ga0209742_10001449_pt1 | contig 10802 bp, 9 predicted proteins | sample DeeMarSeWOR38_10_FD_187462 | JGI IMG/M metagenome (GOLD analysis project Ga0209742, IMG submission 187462) | Marine sediment microbial communities from White Oak River estuary, North Carolina - WOR-3-8_10 (SPAdes) (version 2) | ecosystem: Environmental > Aquatic > Marine > Intertidal zone >... | reverse complement strand
GAGTTAGTTGCCGGGAAGATAAGGCAGAAGACCAAGAAAGACACCAGATCGCTGGTTCTGGGTCATCTGCAGAGAGGAGGCACCCCGACAACTTTTGACCGCTTACTCGCCTTACGCTTCGGAGCCGCAGCTGTTCGTCTGGTAGAATCTGAAACCTTTGACCATATGGTGGCCCTGGCAACACCTGTCATGAAAGCAGTACCTTTGGCAGAGGCTATCAAGTCAAGGAAAAGGGTCAACATGGATAATGATAAGGTGCTTACTGCCCGCGAAATAGGGATTTGCTTCGGTGACTGATTTTTCAGGATGGGAATGGTCCTTTTACGCAATCTCTGTGTCATTCGGCGAAATTGCTTGTGCGACGTACTATTTGTACGACTCCGCGCAATTTCTTGAATTCCTTGATCTTGCATAAAAAACCTCATTCTCATCCTAAAAAATATTGTTTTTTTCTATAAAAGTCATTCCCAGCCAAAGGTTTAACTTTACTATTAAGATAGTTATCTCTTAAACTGCTCTGCTGAGTGATGTGGCAGTTTGAAACTGCAAGAAAATTATGATTATTCTGTGAATAAATTATTAGAAATCTACGACATCCTGCTTGAGCATTTCGGGCCGCAGGGGTGGTGGCCGGGTGAAACCCCTTTTGAGATCATGGTTGGCGCGGTGCTCACCCAGAATACCAACTGGTCAAATGTCGGCAAAGCCATTGATAACCTGAAGAATGAGAATCTTTTGACATTTGAAAAACTGCATGACCTGCCAGTTGAAGTACTGGCCCAAAAGATCAAGCCGGCCGGTTATTTTAATATCAAGGCAGTTCGCTTAAAAAATCTCCTGGAATTTATGGCCCGGGAACATGACGGCTCCCTTGAAGAAATGTTTGCTCTGGATGTGCATAGCCTCCGGGAGGAAATCCTGACAGTAAAAGGGATTGGTCCCGAAACCGCCGACTCTATTCTGCTTTATGCAGGCAACAAACCTGTTTTTGTAGTTGATGCCTATACCCACCGTATATTTAGCAGACATAATATAATTGCTGCAGATGACGGTTATTATGAGATCCAGGAATATTTCTTACTATCATTGCCAGAAGATATAGCACTGTTTAATGAATATCATGCCCTGATCGTCAGGGTCGGTAAAGAATTCTGCAAAAAGAGCAAACCGTTATGCCAGCAGTGCCCGCTTGGGGAATTCGATGGGTTCACATATCCACCGGACACCATGACCTATTGAGATCCATTCATGAGTCAAAAGAGATAGCAGCCGTCGATAGTTTTTCTGTGCTTGCTAGATTGAACTATTTTGAATGTTATATTTAATATTTGGGAGGAAGTTCAGAATGAATATTTATTCCAAAAGTATTCAAAATAACTTCAGGTGGCAGTGACTTTTTAGGGGCAACATTACAGAATCTTTTATCATACATCTATATTAACCCCGATAGAGTTTCATCATTATAAAGTTTCATCATTATATTGTAATATCTTTCATCTTCCTCAGGATAAGTTGTCCTTACCAATTTCCCTAGCTCGCCACTTGAGCGATTATAGGTTTCATATACTTCACAGGATGTACAATATCCAATCTTTTGTGCTGCCGTACCTTGGATTTTTTTGTCACCGCATAAAGTTCCAGCGACTGCCCAACAACTATGCCCCATCTTTTTCTTTGATGCTATACACTCACCCAACTCATTCATTTTCTTGCCACTCTTATGTCTTTCACATTTTTTTATTTCCCAGCAGTTTAACAATTCCCTGTTCATGAATTTCCTCCACGTTTTAAAATGGAATACTGCCACATATAATTTCAAACACTAAAAGTTAAAATTTCTTACCCAAATAAAAACTTTTTGAAGCCTTCAAGATGGTTATCATGTCTACTGTGCAGGTGGACTTTTAAACAAAAAAGACAAAGCAATTACAAACTCTGCCTTCAAATCGGATATATAACAAATAATAAAAATTTATTAGCAGGTAGCAGTAGCTTCTAAAACACAAACTCGACGACCCGCTCCAATATTTTTCAAAAGTTCCCTCTGCCTTATAATGTTTTGTAATTCCTTTTTACCTAAAATAGATATTTTTTCTTGGAGTATATATACAATACAGTCTTTACAGGTATTTGAAACATTTCGATAATCCTCAACCCTTTTGGCAATTTCCCAACATGGGGTTTCAGGTTCACATATGGCAGAACAATCTCGATTATTGCAGTTCATTATTTCCCAGCATTTGATATTTGAATAAGAATCCATGTACTCCCCCTCAGGTATCTTTATTGTCAACCACAGAGTTCTTGAGCTATCTGAAGTTTTTTACAGAATAGAATCGCTAGAAAATAGATCGTAAATTAGGTTTCTCGCTGAAGACCGTTCTTAATTTGACTTGCTGGAAAATCTTGGTACGAACAAAGACAAAAAAAACACTAACCTTAAATACAAGTTTTTATCTGGATGTCAATAAAATTTATCAATATTAGGTGTTTATACCTAATTGCAATGAATTTGATGGAGAATGTATACTGCAAGCACTATAAGAAAAGATTCCTATTCTCAGATGCAAATGAATGTTAGGAAAAAGATTCAGATTTCTTGACAATATATTGACTTTTTCAAACCTTTGATCGGGTTAGGATTGCCAGTGGACATTTAAACTGGTAATTATCAGCCATAGTTGGGATTGAGCAGACGAATGAATGGCCAAAGTCATATTACTAACCGAAGGGAGTTACAATCATGGCCAATAAGCGAAAGGTAAAGGAACCAATTTGGAGAGCATGTAACATTCCAATAGATTTTGATTTATGTTCAACCATTGAGGAGTCCGCCGCGGGAAGGAAAGTTATTAGCAAATATTTTCCAGGTGTATGGGATATTTTCAAATTAAACGACATTTGCAGTTCTTACCTTATTAGAAAGAACAAAGAAATATCCAAACCGGTTACGGACAATGTCCGTGATTGCCTGAATAAAATTGCTGATGTGTTTGCTATACTGCAAGAAACCACCTACCCTCTTTATCTGTTAAAAATGAACTTAAATAAGATTGCAATGGATACTGATGGACCTCTTGCTGGCAATATACGAAAAACTGCAAACTGGTTCAGTTCCAAAATTTATGAACTTGAGAATAGCCAATTAGATAATGAAACATTGAAGATTTGTGCCAATGCTGCTCAAGAGGCAACCGAAGACCTATCCCAAAAAACCAAAAGGGATGACAACACTCCCTCTTTTGCTGAAAGGCGCCTTATCGATGATATTGCTGAACTGTATCAGAATATTCATGGTGAATGGCCATTACGGGGATCAAATTTCACAGGTTCAACAGGCCCCCTGGATGACATTATGACTATCCTTGGAGATATTCTTGATTGTGGAACGCTGACGAAACTGATAGGAGATTTTGATACTGATTTAAGAGAAAGGATGAAAAAAGAACAGGCCAGTAAGAAAACAAGAGAAAAAAGAACAGGCTCTAAAGATTTAATAAATATTTGATAATATTAGATGAAATTCATTTCAAAAAAGGGTTAACTCCAAGATATTTAGAAATTTTGTGTAACATAATATCCCAATGGACTTCCAAGGGCGTCTTCGGCACTTTCATATTTGCACCCAACTGATATTTGGCGAACATCTAAAACAACAACATCTTTTTTGATCTCAGCCTGATGCTCATCATCAAGGGTAAATTCTAATCTCAGCTTATCACCCACTTTAAATTTATTTGCATCTGAACAGGTAAATGACAAGCCGGTGACAGAAATATCTTGGATGATAAGAACTCCGTTACTGTCATTCTGCGAATGATTGATGTAAGTGCCTTTCAGGTGTGTTTTCTTGCGAACTCTAGAACGGAACTCGAGATTGACCGTAAAAACACTATTGCAACTGCATTTAACTTTAAGTTTGTGCTTATAGCCCTTGAATGAATCTGCCAGGATGACTTTCTGGCGGCCGCAATGCACGCAGGTTAATACAGCAGTATTATCTGGCCTAACGTATGTTTTTTTGGCGCCCACAGAAGCTGGCATGATAGATCAATACCTAACGATTAATGATAAATTAGAATTTAATAAACCAGTTTAATTATTTCATTTGATAAATTTCGCTTAATACTTCAAGCCGTATTCCATGGAACCGTCATCCTTTACCCGGGCCCACACCAGTTTGGCATTATACTTTACCAGTTCGTCATTTACTTTTATCTGGAAGCAGATATCAATGGGAGTTTCTGTAACAAGCCTGATGCCTCTTCCTGATATATCAACCGACCTGGCGATATAAATATCATTTTCCGTATTAAACGCAACCTCTGCTTTAACCAGGCGCCTTTCTTCTGTTCGCTTCTCTGTTTGTTTAATATCTGACATTTATGTGACCCCTTCAGTTTTATTTGCTGGAAGATAAACTCACCCCGCTAAACGAGTTTTTGGGAAATAAGTGTAAAGTAGATTGGGGGAAAAATAAAAAACTACTGTTCGATAACGAATTCATAATTCAGGTTCGATTTGTCGAAATGGGAAAGAATGCTTTTCAGGCTATGCAAATTTGCGACCTCAAAATTGATTTCCCAGGCTGGTTTTTTTGCATCAATACGTGAAAGAACAAGGATATCCGCAATTTTCATATTATCCGGGGCGACCGCCAGCATCATGAATATTCTGTTTCTGGTGGCTTCAGGGACATAGAGGTGCTGGGGCTTTGTGATCAATGTTTCTTTCAACACCCAACTCACCGTCACCACGTCTTCCCGCCTCACCTTTAGAGATCGAAACCGTTCGCATGTTTTCTGGTGCACAGATATACCCCGTTCATTCAGGATGCCGATCAGATCTTTTTCAGTTGGATTTGGTTTGCAGCAGGCGGAAAATTTAATAACTGCCGGATCCAGGGTCCTGAGTGAAATTTTATTCAAGCCACGGCCTGACGGTTTCTGTATCAAGAGTTTTTCGGTAAGGACATCCATTATTTTATGGCGTAATTCCCTGTAGGAAACTTCGGCAACACCAACATTTAAAAACAACTGCTCCAAGGATTGCATGGACAACCGTTCCAGAATTTCGTCTTCGAATTTTAACAGATCGTTCATTGAAAGCCCGTAGCGTTGGCACTCCTGTTCAAGTAACAGTTTACCTATATGAACAGCCAGTGCCTGGCGTCTTAACCGAAAGCCTTTAGCTAGACCGGAACGGGCCCTGGGCGTTTTGCAAAGTTCCTGTAATCTTGGTTCAAAAAGTACAGGTTGCTCCTGCAGAACAATCTTCACCTGATCGCCGTCGTTTAAGACATGATCCGGTTCAACCCGCTCCCTTTTAATTATTGCCGCAATACAACGGTTGCCTACTTCTGTGTGGACCTGGAAGGCAAAATCTAGCACAATCGACTGCAGTGGCAGACATACTCGGTCGCCCTTGGGGGTGAATGTATAAATTTCCTTTTTGCCGCTGGCGGCAATCATCTCGCGGGGGGAAAGTCCTACATCAGTGCCTAAAAGGTCAAACATCTCCCGCAATGTCTTTTCAAATTGGCCCGCAGGTTTGTGTTCAGACCATGCCTTAATAATGCCTTTCTGGGCAGTCCGTGCCATTTCCGGGGTGCGTATCTTGAAGAGAAAATTCCTTCCCTTTATATTAGCCCGGGCATGCAGTCCCTGATAGCCGGTAGGCTTTGGATTGCTAATAAAATCGCGGATTGTTCTTGGAATTGGTGGGAATTTCTGGTTGACCAGGCCGAGGACCCTGTAGCAGGTCTCTATGTCATCAACCAGGATCATGAATTCCATGGGATGATCTATGGCTTTGACCAGCACCTTGTTAACAGGATCAAAATACCCCCAAAGTCCCTTAGCCCGAGGTGTGATCTCTGCATTTATCCAGCTTTCCTGCAGATCTTCACGGAGGGTTGTGACAATCTCTTTTACTACGTCAGAGCTTTCCAGGTTTCGTATATGGGCCAGGATCTTGTTGCTCTGCTTGGGGAACTTGTTTTTCAGGGCCAGGTCATACAGTTCCCGTTTCAAGTTGAAAAGTCCCATTACTCTAGCCATGGGTGCATAGATATCAAGAGTTTCATCGGAAATTTTCTGGCGCCGGTCCCGCGGCATTGCTTCAAGTGTTCGCAGATTGTGCAATCTGTCTGCCAGCTTTACAAGCATGACCTCCAGACGGGCAGCTGCCCCGGAAAATATTTTTCGGTGAACCAGTTTGTAAAATGTCTGTTTATCACCCAGAAAATGTGCGATCTTGGTGCAACCGTCAACAATGGCCTCGACATTTTGGCCGAATCGTTCACCGATAACCTCAAGGGTTATTTCCTTGACATCTTCAACCGTGTCGTGCAGGAGAGCGGCGGCCAGAATTTCAGGATCCTTGATATCCATCTCCTCGACCAATATCCTGGCAACATTACAAGGATGCAGAATATAGGCGTCTCCACTTTTGCGCCATTGACCTGCATGGGCCTGTTCAGCAAAATCAAGGGCTGCAAAAAAAACCCTGGCGCTGCCGCCTGGCTCCCCCAGATATTTGGCCATTAATTCTTTATAGCCGGCAATATTAAATTCTTTCTTGGCCATGCATGCTGTGAGTGTATTCTGCTCTTTAGTGTGATATAGAGTATGATAGGTTTGTCAGAAATTTAATTAGATAACATTGCGTTATAAACCGGACAAGTATTTTTTCGGGAAATGGTATTTTTATCAAGACCATAAGGTTGATGTAATGACAGCAAAATGCAAACACGAAAACATAAGCCGGCTTAGATCAAGCAGGTTGTGGAGCTTTTAATATATTGTAATATGAAAAGAAGAAAGAAAGGATTTCGTAAGAATACGTTTAGAAAAGACAGTTCTGCAAGAAAGAAGTATCTCCAATCAGCCGGGTCCGCAAGTACACGGGGGACTGCCCAGACCTACATTCTTGAGCAGGAAATTCTTGCCCGTCTTTACCAGAAAAAAGAGCCGCAAAACATTACAGAGATTATGCAAGCTCTTTCTCTTAACCGTTCTGAGAGAAAGATGCTGTCCAACGTGCTGGCAGACATGTGCCGGCAGAATATGATTGCCTGTCCTCAAAGCAAAAAAGCCGGTAAACTCTATACTCTCGGGGGAAATGAGGATCTTGTCGAAGGAGTTGTCGAGGTTCATCCCAAGGGATTCGGGTTTGCTATTATCGGAGCCAAGCCTGGAGAGCCTGCTCAAAAAACCGACAAATTATTACGTCAGGATCCTTTTATCGCACCTGACAATCTTGGCAGTGCCCACCAGGGCGACAGAGCTCTTTTCAGGCTCATTCCTAAAAGACGCGGCAGGACAGAGGCCTTAGTCATAAAGGTTATCCAGCGGGCGGCAACCGTCCTGGTCGGCAGTTATGAAGCAGGAAGACAGACCAGCCTAGTGATCCCGGAAGATGAGCGTTTTCTGTTCAATATCCTGGTGCGGAGGAAAGACTCATGCGGTGCCAGGAACGGTGACGCCGTGGTTGTGGAAATAACTGATTTTAAAGGCGGGCACCGCAACCCGGAAGGTCGTATTATCGAAGTGTTGGGTGATCCCGAGGATATCGAAGTACAGGCTGAAATAGTTATCCGCAAGCATAAACTGCCCCATAAGTTTTCGGACAGGGCTCTGCTGGAAGCAGACAATTATCCCGATTCAATATCTGCAGATAAAAAAAGGCTTGATCTGGGCACTATTCCCCATGTGACAATTGACGGTGAGACAGCCCGGGATTTTGACGATGCCGTTGCTGTGGAAAAAACTGCCAAAGGCTGGCGTCTTTATGTTTCCATTGCTGATGTCAGCTATTATGTCAAACAGGGATCAGCGCTGGACCGTGAAGCATATGAACGCGGAACCAGCGTCTATTTCCCTAACCGGGTTGTTCCCATGCTGCCTGAGCGCCTTTCCAACAATCTCTGCAGCCTGGTACCGAACGAACCGCGACCGGCGTTTACCGCAATAATGGAATTTGACCGGAAAGGCAAGCGACTGGCCCAAAAGTTTACCAAGTCCATTATTACCAGTCATTACCGGCTGACCTATACCATTGTCAAGCAGATCCTTGTTGATAGGGACACTGCTCTTATCTCCAGATACAGCGATATCCATACCCAGCTGCAGGAGATGGCCCAACTGGCCGCTATATTGGAAAAAAAACGTATTGACCGTGGAAGTATCGGCTTCTCCATTCCCGAGGCAGAGGTGCTTATTGATGCTGAAAACCAGGTTAAAGATGTAATCAGGGCAGAACGCAACATGGCCCATAAACTCATTGAAGAATTTATGCTGGCTGCCAATGAAGCTGTTGCAGCAACACTGTCCTCCAGCAATATTCCGACGCTCTACAGGATCCATGAGTCGCCGGATAATTTGAAGGTCCAGGAGTTTACAGCATTTGCCCGGACTTTGGGACTGCATCTTTCAGACAACGGCGGCTCGCCTAAATGGTTCGGCAAGGTTCTCTCACTGGTGAGCGGCACCCCGAAAGAGTACATTGTGAACAATATTCTGCTGCGTACCATGCAGCGCGCCCGTTATTCCCCGGAAAATGTCGGACATTTCGGCTTGGCGGCCACGCATTACACCCATTTTACATCACCTATCCGACGTTACCCTGATCTGATTGTGCACCGTACCCTTTTCAATCTGCTGACAAAAAAGAAAGGTCAAAACTATTCTCCGGCTCCTGATCTTATGCAGGCCGGAGATTTTCTCTCCAGCAGAGAGAGAACGGCTGTGGATGCTGAACGGGAGATGACCGAGCGTTTGCAGGTTCGTTTTATGGAGGAAAAGATTGGTGAAACTTTTGAGGGGATTGTTTCAGGAGTAACCGGTTTTGGTCTTTTTATTGAGCTTCTGGATCATTTTGTCAGCGGCGCAATTGAGATAGCAAAGCTTAAAGGCGACTTTTACCAGTTTGATGAAAAAAATTACCGGCTCATCGGTTCTCACACCAACAAAATTTTCCAGGTAGGGGACCTGATCAGCATAAAAGTGGCAAGCGTTGATATCAGGCAAAGACGAATTAACTTTGTGCTGGATTGATTAATACGTTTCAAGGTTCATGGGGAAAAATTTTTAAACCGAAAAGGTTTGAGTAAAAATTTCAATTTTTTAGATATCAGCATTCAACAATTTATTAGGTAATGGCGTACTGGCGTACTGGAGTGTTGGAGTATTGATTCTCAATATTGAGTCTCGCAAAGCAAAGGAACGAAAAGCTTTAACAATGAACTATAAAAAACTTGCCCTCTCGAAACCTTGACCCTGTGAAACCTAAAAACCAAACTTTAGGCAATTATCTTTTTCCAACTATCAACAATGACGAAAACTACTGCATGTAATAAAACTCAGCAAATGCTAAATAATATAGCCATTGTCCTCATGGCGCCTAAATATCCTGAAAACATTGGAGCTGCTGCACGTTGTGCCATGAACATGGGGATTTCACGACTCATTGTTGTCCATGATGAAGCACCGGACCAGGAAAAGATGCTGAAAATGGCGACCCACAAGGCTGCTCATCTCATTGCAAGCCTCAAGCGTTTTAAGCACCTTGATGAAGCTCTTGAGCCCTTTTCCCATGTTGTAGGGACAACTGCCAGGCAGGGCAGAAAAAGGCGGATTGAAAACAGTCCCCGCTTTATGCTGGACACCATTTTGCCCCTGCTGGAAAACAACCAGGTTGCCCTGCTTTTCGGCCCTGAAAACAGAGGACTTACCAACGATGACCTTAAATACTGTCAGACTACAGTAACCATCCCGACAGCAGATTTTTCATCACTAAATCTGGCGCAGGCTGTCGCCATTTTAAGTTATGAACTTTACTGGGGTATTATGTATTCCGGCAAAGATCTGAACTCCTCACCCAAGCTGGCTACTTCCCGTGAACTGGAAGGTATGTATGAACACCTGGAAAAACTGCTTAATCAAATTGGCTTTTTACGGACAGATGACAGCAGCTACTGGATACGTAATATCAGGCATTTTCTGGGACGGGTAAAATTGCGCGCCAAAGAAGCACGAATAATTCGTGGGTTCTGCCGTCAGTTCCTCTGGTACGAAGACCAGCTAAAAAAACAAGGAATTGAAGTCGCAGGGAGTGAGAATTTCGCACTCTCTCTCGATGCTGAAGAGAATAGGGAGGAGAGCTAAAACCCAGATTTAAAGGACATTATTCCATTATCCTTTATAAAAGATCCAAATAGGTATATTCTTTCAATCCTTTCTCATATTCATTTAATAGGCGCATAGCCTCATTTGGCCGTAAGCGGTCATCTTTAATTGCCTTGTCAAACTGCCTTTTCATAAGGCGGGCAAGCTCATTCCCGGAATACTGCACCAACCCGAGAACCTTTTCCATAGTCGTCCCTTCAATGGTTTCCTCAATGTAATAGCCTGATTCTTCGTCTTCATCGAGAAAGACATGTGCTTCATTGACCCGACCGAATAGGTTGTGGAGGTCTCCCATGATGTCCTGATAGGCTGCGGTCAAAAAGATACCAAGGTAATACGGCTTATTGTTGAGGGGGTGCAGGCTGAGGGTATCAACGCCTTCTTCATAGTGGTTGATGAATTTTGACACCTTGCCATCTGAGTCACAGGTAATGTCCACCAGAGTTCCTTTTTCTGTGGGCTCTTCGTTGAGCCTGTGAAGCGGCATGATCGGGAAGAGCTGGCCAAAGCCCCAACGATCGAGCAGTGACTGAAAAACACTGAAGTTGCACAGATACTGGCCGCTCAGGGTGTATTCCATATCCACAATTTCTTCAGGGATATAGTCCGCACCCT
>Ga0209742_10001448_pt1 | contig 10811 bp, 8 predicted proteins | sample DeeMarSeWOR38_10_FD_187462 | JGI IMG/M metagenome (GOLD analysis project Ga0209742, IMG submission 187462) | Marine sediment microbial communities from White Oak River estuary, North Carolina - WOR-3-8_10 (SPAdes) (version 2) | ecosystem: Environmental > Aquatic > Marine > Intertidal zone >... | reverse complement strand
CAAACGCAGATCGAATATGGTCTACATACTCTTGCAGATCCTGATCCATACGCAGTCGAGACAACAAAACTGCCATCTGCGGACCAAGATCAACAAACATACGGATGAATCCCCATGGTTGCGCAAGTTTGAGTGCTTTCTCCAACGAAACCAGGGCTGCGGACTGGTCACCAGTCACATCATCCAGCATCGCTTGCAAAGCAAGCGTTTCGATCAGGAAGCGTGTATGGTTAATACGATTGAGATATTGCCTAAGCTCCCTGATCGACTTGCCCGCCCTGACTTGGCTGGCAGTTGTATTTTGGGCTAGCCACACCTTGATCAGGGTCAAATGAGGATTGATAAACCCTATCATGGAGAACATAGGTGGGATCTGATCGATACTCTTAGCCCATTGCCTGGCAGCAGCCAGCTGGCCTTGTCGTAGTGCTAGATCCGCCTGTAATGCCAGTGCAACTGGCAATTGGGTCGTGTTACCGGTTTCCATTAGGAAAGCAATCGTTTCGGTTGTGACCTCACGTGCTTTGGCTTCCCTTCCTTGTGCCTGGTATGTTAGCACTAGGCCACAGGCGCTACTAACGAAGCAATCGCCGTAATATTGGTAAGGTTTGGCGGCAACGCTGGCAAATAATTCTTCGGCTTCAACCAGTTCATTTTGCTGGTAATGCACGCGGCCCAGGTTGTATTTTCCATAGCCTAAAATAGATTCATAACCCGTTCCAGGACAAAAAGCAATCGATTGCCTTGCTGCCTGCGCCGCGCCATACAGATCAGCACTGATCCAATGGAAGTAGCAGGCTGTCATCAGTAAGGTGGCTTTGAAACGATTATGTTGAACTTTCTCTTCTTGGAAGGCATCATAGAAAACATTGAATGCTCTTTGTTCGTCACCGCTCATCAACATACCGACACCAAAGTACGAGCGAGCCAGTATTCTCACACTCCAAAAATCATCCGATAGAAGTTCTAGTGCTTGACGGGCCATCGAGATCGCCCCCTCAGCATCCCCTGCGTGGTATGCAATCAAACTGCGTAGGGAACAGATTTCACCAGTCAAATTTTTGGCTGCCATCAGTTCTGGGTTTAAATCTAGGAGGGTAGTCAGCCGTTCCAATAATGCAGGTAGGTCAGACCATTGTCCATGATGATAAACCAACCAAATTTTTAATAGCCATAGTTCTGCAGAGGTTTCAATCACCTGTTGGGGGAACCTGTTCAACCACCGCTCGAGGCGAGACCACTGATCAGCGTTGATCATCCTGGAACGTTGTTGTGAGACCAAGTTAATAGCTGCTGCTGTTTCATTTGCTTGCAATAAATGATTAAGCGCTTCTTCGAAATATGAGTTTTTCGCATACCAGTGCCCTGCAGCAGCGTGCAATTCATTTATTTCATCCGCACTGAGCGTGCGGGTTAGTTCTGCTTGCAGAATTAGTCTAAAGAGATGATGAAAGCGGAACCACTTATTCTGATCATCCAGCGGCACAACAAACAGATTTGAGGCTTGAAGCCATTCTAGGAACTGCTTACCTTGATCTTTAAACTTACCCGATTGATTCTCATTAGGAGGTCTTTGGCTGAAACATACTTCTTCACACAAATCGGCACAGAAGCGATCTAGGATTGATATTTTTTTCATACATTCCGAAATCCTAGATTCCTGTTTGGCCAGGATTTCGCTGATCAAATACTCAGTCACGTATTGATTATTGGCGGATATCTTTCTTTGTTGATAATCTTCGCTGATCCGATGGCGCATTGCAAGAGCAGTCAACCGTAGACCAGTTACCCAACCTTCTACCAGGGTATCAGCCTCAATGACATCATCCCAATCGATCGGTGAATCAATAATTTTATTTAGGAATTGTTGGGTTTCATCCTGGTTGAAACGTAAATCCTGGATGCGGATTTCTGTTACCTTGCTGCTGGCACGTAAAGTAGTCAATGGGAAGATCGGGTCTTTGCGGGTTCCGATTACAAGGTGAAAATTGCGTGGTGGATGGAGCAGGATTTTGCTAACGAGCTCATGAATTTCCTTATTTCCAATGAAATGGAAATCGTCCAATACCAGGATGAAATCTGTCTCGATCTGGTCCAGCTCGTTAATTAGCAAATTAACGATCGCAGCGATGGGTGGTAAGGGAGTGACCAACAACAAGGCCTGGGTTTCAGCCATTGAATTCGGGAAAATTTTCAGTATAGCTGCTACGAGATAGCTCAGGAATATCCCCACATCATTGTCTCCCTCATCAAGAGAGATCCAGGTTGCAGGGTAATCGGCCGCTTCCAACCAGCAGCTTATCAAGGTAGTTTTGCCATATCCGGCAGGTGCTGATACTAAAGTCAATGGCCTTTCCCGGCGATTTTGCAACCTAGATGTCAGGCGCGATCTGCGCACTAAATCCATTGGTAAACAAGGTCGGTTAAGTTTGGTCTGGATGAGAGAATCAGGCAGATCATTCACTGACCCAGCATTTTCCGTGTTGATTAATGCTGTGCTCTGTTTCTCTCCAGTTGGAGCAGACTCAAGAAGTTTTGACATCTTATACCCAACAAAAACATAATTCGCCAGCTCGATCAATGGCTGTTCTATGGCTCTTCATGAATATTTTCCAAGATTCATGAGACCCCTGTATATATAGGACGGCAATATATTGAGATGCTGAGAGCCTGGCAGCTATTATCATTTAGTTCACCTACCCAAAAAACCCTCCTATGATGTTTGGGAGCGTGATGAGTGTTGGAATAATACAGGTTGTGCCAGATTTATAAATATCGACTTGCAGAGTGTGCAAACTCTTTTATCAGTATATAGAATAATTTCCGAAGATGCAATAGTACGCCTGTAATCTTCTTGCAGAATGGGGGAGTGAGCACCGTTTGTTTAGGGACTTTACTGAAATTTATACCTTTTTTATACCTTTTTGGTGCTTTCTCCACTTCTTCTACATTGATAATATATTAATGTTGAAAACTCAGGGGATCAATCTTCATAAGTAATTTATCATGACTTTGGGACCAGTTTATGAAATCAGTATTTGGAAACAGGAGAGAAAAATGAAAGCGAACAAAATTCTGATACTCATTATCCTAACGCTATGCATTACTTTGTCGATCGCTGCACCAGCCGCAGCCAGAGCTACCCGGATCAATTATGAATCTTATGAATGCACAATCGCCCCCTGGGGTGAACCCGAACGCATGTGGGTCAGCGAGGATGGCGTAATGCATATGCGGGGTGTGCTCGTAGTTAATCTAATCGAGTCTGAAAACCCTTACCTGGCGGGAATCAATCGGTTAATTATGAACGTTGATTTAGACCCCGCAACAGGCGAAGGACATGCATACGGGACAGCATTGCTTACACCTTCTGCTAAAAATGGAACCTGGGAAGGTCGTTTTTCCACTCATATAATGCCGACCGGTATAAGAGGGAAGGCTGTAATTCACGGCACTGGTGAATTGGCAGGGATGAAGATGTTTAACAAAATGTCGAATTCAGATCCCAACGACCCGTGTAATAACGGCGCAGGTTATATCCTGCTCCCGTAACATTTGACGTATTGATACAACCGCCTAGTATTGGAACTGCTCTTTCCAATGCCTGTCCCGCACTCGTTGCGGGGTGCTAATCCCGGTTTATCGGGGCTTGTATTGGAACTGTTCTTTCCAATGTCCCTGGCTCTCTCGCACCTCAGCCCGTCCCATACTAGTTGCAGGGGCTCCCACGCCCCGCGCTCCCCTGCACCTTAGTTTACCCCGGACTTGTTCCGGGGCTCCCCTGCGCCCTAGCACCCGCGCTCCACGTTTACCCTTAGCCTGTCCCCAGTTTATCCCGCTTCCAGGCGGGAGACTTGTTGAGCCTGCCCCGTATTTATTACGGGGGGCGCTCCCCAGCTTCCTGACACCCACGGACCCTCGGCACTGAAGGATGGCTCTCTCTATTATCTATATTATTCATATTGGCTGCAAGATATGGAGAGCGCTGCCATCAGGACGATATCCAAACCATGAGATCGAAATGAGAATTCTGCAAGCAAAGAAACAACAACAGATTATATGTCAGAAATGCACCCCATATCTCGTCTGCGTTCCCTCCCTGATGGGATCTATTAATCACTTGGATTTTCGAATATCCTCCGTTACTTTAGGTGGCGGTTTGGGTACAGGTAAATCATTGAATTGAAATAAATTTATACCATTTCTATACCATTTTGGTGCTGCTGTTACTCCTTGTTTATTTGATAATGTAAAGAGGCTGAAAAATTGGGAAAATCAGGTTGAGGAGGAAACTGATCATGACTTTAATCCCTGCTTTTGAAATCGGATTCTGGAACGCCTGGATACTCACGGTCGTGTTATACGCGGCTGCATTTGTACCGCTATCCATGAACAGTGAAATAGCGGAAAAGAGGATGGAAGGGGAGCCCAAAGGAAGCGAGCAGAGCAAAGTCGCCAGGATTGTGCATGTCATTACGCATGTGATTATCATGCCTTTCACCTTTCTTTACAGCATATTTCTACCGCTTCAGTCAGGCACCTGGTGGTTTTATGCTGGCCTGCTAATCTATCTACTGGGGTTAGTCACGGTTCTTCTGGTCAGCATCTCGTTTTCATCTGCCCCTCTAGACGAACCATTATCAAAAGGCATTTACGCGATCTCGAGGCATCCACAATATTTGGGGTTTTTCCTGGCCTTTGCCGGCATAGGTATCGCCTGCGCCTCCTGGGTATTTCTGTTATGTGCCTTGGTTTGGATAGTTTCTTGGCATTTTGGAGTCATGGAGGAAGAACGTATTCTGTCCGAGAAGTATGGTGATTCGTATAGACGATATATGGATCGGACCCCGAGATGGATAGGTTTCTCGAAAATTAGATAAATTTTGATATTCACCCGGTTTGGTTTGGATCTTGCCGGCGATGATGTCAGCTTTGAGCTGTTCCAGGTCGGCCTTGATATGATCGGGGATGAGAGACTCTAACTCGGAGAAGGGCGCCAGATCGACTTCGCCAGTTTCCAAGGCGGCGCGGTGGACTGGGCCAGCCACGGCAACAGGTCTGGCCGCATGATCGAGGAGCACATCGACTTCGACAACACCGTGCAGGCCGTGGTGGATTGGGTGCGGGCCAACAGCAACTGGGGAGAGACGCTGCTGATCGTGACCAGTGACCACGAGACCGGCTACCTGACCGGCCCGGGCTCGAATCCCACCTGGACGCCGATCGTCAACAGCAGCGCCGGGGTCTTGCCCGGTATGGAGTGGCATTCGCCAGATCACACCAACAGCCTGATCCCGCTGTATGCCAAGGGTGACGCAGCCCGCATGTTCCGCCGCTATGCCGATCAATTCGACCCGGCCTCCGGCAATTTCATTGACAATTCGGTGCTGGCCGGATCCTGTTCTGGACGATGGATCCACAATAAGTATCTCGATCACCCACCGTCTATCTTTAAGGTCAAAGATAAGGCAGGCTGGGTGATCTCAAAATAGCCGGGGCAGGCTCAATTCTGCCCCGGCTATTTGGTGAGCCAGCTCCCCATGCTCCCCGGCACCTTAGCTTGTCCCGCTTCTCCCCCAGTCCGTCCGACCGGGGACAGGGTTTACTCCAGCGTCTTTTGCTGGGCGAGCGTAGCGAAGCCTTTAGTCCTGCATCCATGCGGGGAATCCCCTCCACATGTTGGTGATCCTCCCGCTCCCGCGAGGAGACTGCTAAAGGACCCCGCAAGGCGAACTCCAGTACGAAGAGCTGAGCCTGAGAGGTGATACAGCTTGGTGCACGCTCATTCGAGCCCAACCATCATTTTGACTGCATCGGAAAACGTGATGTAGATGGGCGTGAATGTCGCCACGCTGTACGCCTGCAGCAGGAACAAAGCCATGTACGAACCAAGCACGAACCCCAGGGCCGTATACCATCGCATTCCGGGCCGCCCTTCCAGGGATGGTGCCGGCTGCATTGGAGGCATCACCCATAAGGGGAGTCCCAATTTTCCGAGCCACAGATGGGGCAGGAACATGGCCATCCCGATCAGGACGCTCGTCAGCATGATCACAAACCACCATAAGGGGTTGTAGATTGGAAAGTCGATGTGTAACCCCAATCTCCCTAAGAATTCAAGAAATAGATAAGCGCAGATCGTGACCAATGTGGAGGCAAAAAGGTACGCCAAAAAGAAAGCAACCGATCGGGTTGCAATTTCCCCTTTCCACCTTTCCATCAGCATCCTGAGCAGCAGCGCCAGGAAGGCAATGATTTGCGGCACGACAAAGTAGAGCAAACCTTTGCTCTGCCAGGAGAATACGGTCACAAAGTTGATCTGTTGCACTGCAACAAACCCGATCATCGTCACCATCAGCATCCAAAGGGAGGCGCTCAAGGCGCATGTTGCGGGAGTCGGGCCCACGGGGTCATTTTGCCTGCGCTTGATGATCGCATATGCCGCCAGCCCGATCGGACCCAGGAATAGGATCGCCAGCGACCAGGTCAGGGCCGCACCCCAGCCAGCCTGGGACCTCAAACCCAGGTCCCAGGCCACGTAGAGCAGGGCGATCACACTGAGGGAAAACCAGGCTACCAGCAGGCGATCGTATATCAGGCCCGCCGCGTTGAAATAAGGCTTGATTAGGATTGTGTTCGCTCCAATGCGTTGGTGTAGCCAGGTGAGCAGATCGTAATAATGTCTTGCGGGCAGAAAATGCCCTTCGTTGTACCAGACCACCGTCTTGGGCTCACTCCCGGCCTGCTGGTATCGTAGGGAATCGCTCGCCGGCACGTAGCTGTCCGTAACACCGTTTAGGAACAGCAGTTCAGCAGGTGCCGCCAATCCGACATAGTGCAGCGGTTCGATCGGCCATAAGATGTTTACCCATCTGGGTAAGGTTTTTGGGTATCCCTGCTCGTCGGGTTCGCTGAGGTGTTCGATGATCCCGCCATCGCCAACCTTCAGCACGTACGCTTTCAGGCGCTTTTCCACCCCGGCCAACAAGCCGCCCATCGCACCGCCATAGCTGCCGCCGATGTATGCCATCCGCTCCGGGTCCACGGTCTCCAGGGTCAGCAGCAGGTCCACTGCCCGCTGCAGATCCAGGATCAGCTGTGATTGCTCCTCGAGATCCTTCTCTTCAAAGCGCGGCCAGATCAGGGCCATCGAGACATGACCGATGTTATGGTCTGACCTGAACTGAGGTGCATCGATCGCAATGGCCACGAAACCATATCTGGCGTAATATACCCCCCAATCTTTGAAGTTTTCTTTTGTGCCCGGTGCACCATGCATCAATACCAATCCGCCAAACGGGCCCTCACCATCGGGCTCGAACAACAGCGTGGGTACAGGCTCGCCTCTGGGGCTGGCAAAGGTGAGTTCAGTCACGGTTACGTTGAAACGCCGCCACCTTTTTACGACCTGGATGTCCAATGGCTGGCTGCGATCATATTCGAAATGGTGGAGATGTTCTTGCGGGTCAACGGTATCCAACGAGAGCGATACATCTTGATATTCGACATCCGGGCTGGAGGTGATCGCTCGCTGGCTGCACGCAGTAAGCGATACTATCAAAATGAAACCGATCAGCAGGTATCTAAATTTCTCAGATTGATCCATTGGTATTCCTCCTACCAGGAAGGTGGCCGGATCAACGATATACAAATACTTTACAACAATTCTTCCTGCGGCGCAACGATTTCAGGACCATAGTTTCAATATCCCCCTATTGTCGGATAATTTTTGAGCTGCGCATCTGGATATAAACCAACTTAATGACCTCTCTCACAAGAAACTATGTTTACTGTCATTCCCCCAGTCCGTCCGACCGGGGACGGGGGTTTACTCCAGCGTCTTCCGCTGGGGTTTACTCCAGTGTCTTTTGCTGGGTGAGCCGCAAGTGCTCTCCTTGCGGCGTGGCAATCCCCTCCATCGCTGGGAGATCATCCCGCTCCCGCGAGGAGATTGCTTCAAGGCAAAGAACAAATAGCGTCTCTCTAATGACAATGACAAACTGTCGGGTACCTCGTATGATTTTATCGTGATTATTATTGGTACACGCCACTATCTTGCCAATCGAATTCCATTTGCCTCGCAGTGCGCACGGCTAAATCCTTGCTTACCAGACGTTCGACCAGGTGAAGACTCATATCAATCCCGGCGGATATGCCCGCTGCACTGACGATCTGCCCGGTGTCAACCCATCTGGTACCCTCGATTACCTCAATCTGGGGGAACATCACCCGCAGTTCGCCAAGATCCTCCCAATGCGTCGTCGCTTGCTTCCCGTTGAGAAGGCCAGCTTTTGCAAGTAAGAAGGCGCCCGTGCAGATAGAAGCCGTTAATTTTGCCGAATGAGCGCATTTATCGATCCATTTGATGGCCGTTTCATTCTCTAGCTCATCAGAAACAATACCCCCAGGGATGATCAGGATATTCACCTGGGGGTGAGTATCAAAGTTGTATCTGGGCAGGATGGTTAATTCGCCCCGCGCCTGAACAGGTCCGTTATCCTTGCCGATCGTAAAGACATTAAAAGGTGCCGCCTCGGGTTCCGCTTGCTGGCGGAGGTGCACTCGCCTGGCAGTAGTGAACACTTCAAAAGGGCCAGCGAAGTCAAGGACTTCAACCTTGTCAAACAAGTAAATGCCGATATTATGAGTCATGTCCTTGTTTCTCCTTATCTGTCAATAATAATCCAAATATGATCGCAGAATTCGTGATTTCATCTCTTTCACCATCAATTTGTATTCTTGCATTTGAATTATGGCAGATCCTTTTACCCCTCTTCCCTCAGAAATGCCAGCACATCCCGGCTGAACTCTTTACCGGAAGCCGGGTGGCCCATGCCCTCATACAGGATCAATCTGGCATCCGGGATCCCGGCCGCTGTCTCGCCAACTAAGTCTGGAGTGTAGAAGAAATCCTTAGTGCCTGCAACCACCAGAGTCGGCGCACTGATTTGAGCCAGGCGCTCTTTGAAGTTGAACTGGTCCTCCGCCTCGATGGTCACCACCAGGTCTCTTGGATCATCCGGCGCGCTCAGGGACATCAGCTGCGCTAACAGCCAGACCAGCGGTCTGGAGAGCGTTTTCATCATTCCCGAGCGGGGAAACATCGTGCTGAGCAGCACCGCAGAGACCTGTCCCCATTGGCGCCCCTGCGCCAGCTCCCCCATGCGCAGCTGCAGCTGTTTGGCCTCCTCGCTCAGCTTGTAGGCGCTGGAATGGATCACCAGGCGACGGATCAGCTCGGGGTGGTTGGCGGCAAAGTTCAGGGCGATCGATCCGCCTGTGGAAACTCCGATCACGTCGACCGGTCCCCCGAATTCCTCCTGGATCATGGCGGCATAATCAGCAGCCATGTCCTTGAGGGTGTAGCCCTGTGGCAGGCCCGGCTTGCGCAGGGCAACGTACACCTGGTAATCCTCGCCTAGAAACTTGTAGTTCTGGATCGTCATCCTGGGTTGTGGTTTGTTTTCAAACGTCAGCCCTTGAAAGACGACCAGGGGGCGCGACCCGCGGCCCAGGCGATTATACGGCAGACCACTACGAAAGTGTCCGGAATCTCGATCCGTTTGTGGCACTATGCACCTCATTTCAATTTGATGGCGAAGGCACCATGTTTCAACTTAGTGTGACGACATCTGGCGGGAGAGAGTGTGACTCGCCTGTTGTTATTTCGGCAATGCGACCATCGCTTATTTAGAGCCAGGTTTATCCTGCAAGTCGGAACTATCCTTTGACGTAGGACAGCAGCTCACAGATGGAACCGTCTCTCACCCGGAATATATCCACTCCTCGTACATGTTCTTTGCCCCCTGCTGTGGACGCCCAGCTTTCTCTCCAGCGCATAATACAGCGCTCACCAAAACCAAAGATCTCCTCGATCTCGATTTGGATTTCGGGTATCTCGTGGAAGAAATCCTGCCAAAATTGAGTCACGGCTTCCCTCCCCGAGTAAGCCGCGCCGTCTGGGGCTGGTTCGCTGTTTTCGAGAACACAATCGTCGCTCATCAACTGCATAATGTCATTGACATCATGCCGATTGAAGGCCTCTTTGAACGCAAGTACCATGCGTATCCCTGATTCAAGCTTGTCCATTCGGATCGGGCTCATGCGGATTTGTCCTCTCCTTCAACCGATTTCCGATCGCTTATCTATCAGATCGATCAGCATATTTCTTTATCTTTATCATCCTTTTGGACATTATACATTCAAGTGGTGATCCTGTTGGATCCGCATAAGAGCAGAATTTGACAATGTTTGTAAAATCTGCTACTATATCGTTAACGGATATAGTCTATCGTCTGACGATATAGTTGACGTAAGAGCGCGCTGGCGCAGAAAGAGGTTGGCCTCAAATCATGACTGACTCTGAAAATTACCTCCCGCTTACTCCAGCCGTTTTCCACATCTTGCTGGCTTTAAGCGACGGTGAAAAACACGGTTACGCCATCATGCGCGTGGTAGAAGAGACCACTCAGGGCCGTATGGTCCTGGGTCCTGGAACCTTGTACGGGGCTGTTAAACGCTTGCTCAGGTCAGGTTTGATTGTTGAAAGCGACTATCGCCCGGATCCGGTGATCGATGATTCTCGCCGCCGGTATTACAGACTCACCGATCTCGGTCGAGAGGTTCTGACCGCTGAGTCCGAGCGCATGGCTGATCTGGTCGAGTACGCCCGTCGTAAAGATCTGCTGGGCACCGAGCGCGCCATCACAGGCGAAGGACCGTGACCCTGGCGGAACGCGTCTATCGCCTGCTGCTGAGGCTGTTCCCGCAGGAGCACCGCCGCGCTTACGCACAGCCGATGCTGCAGCACG
>Ga0209742_10001447_pt1 | contig 10811 bp, 14 predicted proteins | sample DeeMarSeWOR38_10_FD_187462 | JGI IMG/M metagenome (GOLD analysis project Ga0209742, IMG submission 187462) | Marine sediment microbial communities from White Oak River estuary, North Carolina - WOR-3-8_10 (SPAdes) (version 2) | ecosystem: Environmental > Aquatic > Marine > Intertidal zone >... | reverse complement strand
AATTGAAGCAATAAAAATGAAGACCTTGAAAGGCATGGTGCTGAGTCCCAGCAGGTAACAAAGAGAATCCTTGGGAAAGCCAGGAAAGAGGAAAAGCACAAAGGGGATAACGAAACCTCCTTTGAATACCAGATGATTGAACCTGCGGTATATTTTGGTCTTGGAAAAACGGTCCCGGAAGGCATCAGCAAAAAAATGACCTATGGCAAAAGCCAGAGCTGATCCTGCTGCCAGAGCGAGACTGGAGTATATAAAACTGGGCCAGGCCCCGAAGAGATACCCACCGAGAATCCCGGTAGCCTCCCCTGGAACAGGGGCAAAAAGAACCTGGAGTATCTGCAGGACCATGAATATGAATGGGGCCAGAAAGCCGAAGGACAGGATGGTTTCCCTGACCTTGATGCTGTTTGTCATGACATCCTCAAGGTGAAAGAGCGCTTGACTCAGAAGGGTTTCACCCCAAAAAATATGGAGGATCAGGCCGGAGATGATCAGCAGCAGAAATGAACCCCAGAAAAGGATTCTTGCCTTTTGTTTTTTCATTGCCCCAATATGGTTCCCGGCTGAATGGGGTTGCCGCTGATAAAGGCATCAATATTCATACGCCTGGCGCCTTCAGCCTGGATTTCTTTAATAAGCAGACAGCCATTCCCGGTAGTTATCAGGAGCCCATTCCGGTCTGCCTGGCATACGATCCCGGGTTCAGTAAAAGTATACTGCCAGGAATTATTTTCAACAGTCTCAGGAGAAAACAGGCGCAGCCTTTTGCCTGAAAAGGTTGTATAGGCTGTTGGCCAGGGATCCAGTCCGCGGATCAAACAGCTTAACTGCTCTGCTGATTGCGACCAATTCAGCAACCCGTCTTCTTTTTTGAGCAGTGGGGCCAAACTTGCCTGTGATTCATCCTGCTTAATTGGAGAGAGCCTGTCCCGGCGCAGCAGATCAAGAACTTTTCCAAGTGCTGTGCCGCCGAGTTCTGCCAGTTTGACAGACAGGGTGCCAGCCGTATCCGCTGACTCTATTGGTAACTTTTCCTGCAGCAGAATATCTCCAGTATCAATGCCGTCATCCATCTGCATGATGGTGATGCCGGTTTCTTTTTCGCCGTTGATCAAAGCCCACTGTATAGGTGCCGCACCCCGGTACTTTGGCAGGAGTGAGCCATGCACATTTATGGTTCCCAAGGGCGGCAGATTGATAATGTTTGCTGGCAGAATTTTGCCGTACGCGGTAAGTGCGATTATATCCGGGGCATATTTTTTCAGGGTGGAAAGAAAATCATCACCCTTGATACGCTCAGGCTGCATGACAGGAATGGCTGCCTCGTTGGCGAGCGCTTTTATCGGCGGTGGCAAGATTTTTCTGCCTCTGCCTTTGGGCCGGTCAGGTTGGGTAACAACGCAGACAACATTTTCGCCTTTTTCCAGAAGAGCCTTTAATGAAGGCACTGCAAATTCTGGGGTGCCCATAAAAACTATACGGCTTATGGTAGCCATATTACAAGGCACCTTCCTCTTGGGAAAGCAGCAGTTTTTTAAGGCGTTTCTTATATAAGGTTCTCTTCAGGGAACTGAGCCGGTCAATAAAGAGGGTACCGTTCAAGTGGTCAAGTTCGTGTTGAATAACCCTGGCAAAGAAATCCTCAGCAGGAAAATCCCAGGTTTTTCCATGCAGGTCCTGGGCTCTCACCAGAAGTTTTTTGTAACGCTCAACTTTGGCTGTTAAATCAATGACGCTTAAACAGCCTTCTTCATCAATTTGACATCCTTCTTTTTCAATTATTTCCGGGTTGACCAGGAAAAGAGGCTTTTTTTCGTCTTGGTCTTTGGAAACGTCAACAACGACAACACTCAGGCACACACCTATCTGATTGGCAGCCAGACCGGCACCTGGAGCTGCATACATGGTTTCGGCAAGATCCCGGGCCAACTCCTTTAACGAATCATCAAAGCTGGTAACAGGTTCAACTTTCTTGCGCAATACTGGATCCGGATATGTGATTATTTTTTTAATAGCCATTCTGTCATTTTTTTTACTGTGATCATTTGAAGTCTTAATTTTTAGAAACAATAATAACTAATACGCCCATATTCCAATTAAAAATGTATAAATAATACATGGAATACTCGCAAATGAACAGGATAGTACCCAATTATTGTGTTCATATTCCTTATGGAGTAAGTTGCTTTTTTGACAGAGGATGAATCCTATGGAATGGAATTAAAAATGAATGCAGCAGAAGAAATATTTTTTGAACAGGGTCTTTCGCGACTGAAAAGGCCGGTTATGCCATTAGTTAATATGGTGCAGTTTTTGTACCTCACAGGCCCTTTCGCTAAAATTGAGGAGGTATTGAGTCGCTTAACGAAAACCGTTGAACTTGAGGGTGTTGAATATAAAGACCCTCAACAGATGTTAAGGCCTTATGAGATTTTTTTGGGTGAATTTGAGGTGATAAAAGGGAAAAAGAGGCTCTCGGCCAGCCTTCCATTTATTGTAAGTGAAAAACAGGAACCTGTTGCCAAGCGTCAGGCCCTTGAACTCTGGATCAAGCAACAGATTCTAAGCCGGGAACTGGAAGTGATAAACAGTATGCTGTGCGGACCTTGTGGCTGTGTCCTTTGCTGCACCGGACCAAATAGCGAGTTTGATGAAGCAGCCGGCTATAAAGGCAAAATGAAGCAGAAGTTTTTTGAGATCCCGCTTGAGGACAGCGAAATTGATCTATTTCCTGTTAATAGAGTTGATACGGCAGAGAGCCGCACTATGACGGCCCAATCTGATCCCTCTCTGCAAATAATGCAGTCGCCTTTTTATAATCACGAAATGGCTCTATATCACTGGGAAAAGGGCTGGAGCCTTATATTGCCGGCAGGTTCAGCCTGTCCTCACTTATTGCTGGACACCAGAAAATGTTTGGTTTATGCAAAACGTCCTGCAGTCTGCAGAAAGCCACAGATTTTCGCCTATGTGCTTGAGAAAACTTCTGATGTGGCAAAGCGCAGCGACGGTAAATTGATTACGGTATACATGGCCCGTAACATGGTCTTGGCAATATGGGATTGTCCTTATGTAAGAAGGTTTCAGGATTTGATCGGCGCTTATGCTGAAATGAGTGGACTGGAACCGGTATTCAAAAAAAGTAAAACATGATGGCTTTTCCAGCCAGAAATTATCCATAATCTGAAAAATATTTAATTAATGTAAATGCTTTATTTGTTTATTGTTATTTCGTATTTGGTCGGCTCTATCCCGACAGGACTGCTCTTGGCAAAAGCCGCAGGTGGAGGAGATATTCGCCAGGCGGGCAGCGGCAACATAGGCGCCACAAATGTTACGCGTCTTCTCGGAAAAAAACTGGGAGCCATCACGCTTTTGGGAGATGTCCTTAAGTCCGCAATTCCCATGTTGGGAGTGTACTGGTACTTTATTCATTCGGGTATGCCTGTTTCCGCCCAGGAGCTGGACCTGAGTGTATCGCTATGTGGCGGGGCGGCATTCATGGGGCATCTCTTTCCGATTTATTTGAAATTCAGAGGCGGAAAGGGTGTGGCAACCGCCCTTGGTGTCTTTATAGTACTTGAACCGGTGGCTGTTTTGATCAGCCTTTTTCTCTTTGTCGTGGTAGTCTATGTCTCGGGTTTTGTTTCCATTGGTTCGCTTCTCGTATCAGCATTGATGACCCTGTGGATATGGCTCCTCGGAGGTTCACCGAATCATGTTTTTCTGGCATTTTTCATTGCGGTGTTCATCTGGCTGAAACATATGGAGAATATCAACCGGTTGCTGCAAGGAACGGAAAAGAGCTGGAAGAAGAAAAAAGGCCGGGAAGAATGACCAGAAAAGAATGGGCAAAGATCAAGGCCGCCTCCGAACTTCTTGGCTTGGGGGAAAATGCTACGCTATCTGAGATAAAGAAGGCTTACCGACGCAAGTCAAAGAAACATCATCCTGATGTAAAGAAAACCGCGAAGCCGAAAGCTGAAAGAATTCAGATGCATGAACTTACCGAGTCATATGAGATATTGCTTCTTTATTGCAAAGAATATCGTTTCCCTTTGGTACCAGGAGAAAACGAACAGTTTGAAGGGGAAGATTGGTGGTTCGAACGCTTCGGCCAGGATCACCTCTGGGGTAAGGGGAGCGCACCCAATGAAGATTCGGAAAAATGATATATATTCCGGCATGCGGGAAGAATTATGATAAATTATGATTTCCTTTTTGAAGACAAAAAGGATGACTACCAGAAAATATTAAAGGAACTTCGGGCAGCTAATGCTCAATTGATAGATATCAGAGAAAGCAGCGAATGGGAGCAGCATCACTTCAAGTGCGCCATTCATATCCCCCTTTCAGACCTGGCCAAAGGCAAAGGTATTGAGACCCTAAAAGAAATTAAACGAGACAACAAGAAAATCTACATCCACTGCCGGTCCGGCAAGAGAGCCAGGAAGGCTCAACAGATTTTAGCCCAGTATGGCTGCAAGGAAATTCATATCATCCCGATCACTATGATGAAGATGATAGAAGAGGGATTTACTCTAACTGCATAAATATATTACTGATAGTTGTTCATGGGTGGGTGCCAGAGCGGAATATCTTATCGGCCAATGAAAAAGCTTAAAGAACTAAAGCAGAAGTTGAAAGTCTTTCTTTTAGTGGCAGGAAGGGGTGAAAGGCTGAGACCTCTAACGGACAATATTCCCAAATGCCTCCTGCCGATCAGCGGTACTCCCCTGCTGCAGATATGGCTTGAGCATTTGCTGGGTTCCGGGATTGATGAGGTTTTGATCAATACCCACTGGTTGCATGAACAGGTTAGCTCTTTTGTAAAAAGGTGGTCGGCGGACCACGATCGGATGCACACTACCCTTTATCATGAACCTACTTTACTTGGCAGTGCGGGAACTGTCTGGGCTAATCGGGAGTGGGCGGGCTGCGGGCCATTCTTTATTATCTATGGTGATAATCTTACGCGCTTTGATTTGCAGAAAATGCTGGCTTTCCATAATAAGGACCGGCAGCCCCTGACCATAAGGGTTTACAGGGGGGCTGATCCTAAACGGTCCGCCATTGTATGCCTTGATGAAAATCAACTGGTCATTGATTTTGAAGAGAAACCACGAAAGCCGAAATCTGATTTGGGAGCCGGCGGGATCTATATTGCAGATTACAGAATTTTTGATTTTTTCCCTGGGCCTGATGAGAGGCAGATGGATGGTATTCTTGATCTGAGCTATCATATTCTGCCCCGTATGGTTGGAAAGATGAAAGCATATGACAGTGGAGAGTTTGCAATGGATATTGGTACTCTGGACTCATTGACAGAGGCTCAAAAGAAGTGGCTGGAGATGAAGGCCTGGGATGCCTGAATTACATTTGAAAATCCTTTTGCAGATTCATAAATTATAATATTGAGGTATGGATGTGAAACGGAGAAGATATACGATTTTGCTGAATTAGACCTTCTTGGCAGGAGCTTTTCCGCGTTTTGATGAGTTTAGCTTCAATGATTGCCACAATCGGAAAATTTCTCGCAGGCTTCAATGGGGCCTGATAGGATCAATTATTACATGCGCAACACCCTTCCGGATCTCGCATTTTTTGATGCCGGCAATAATTGGTTGTCCGTTGAAATTAAAAAGAGTAAGTATATTTCCTGCTGGCCGGATTGCAACTTATATGTGTTTTCTTGTAATTATATTAAATGATTTAAGATAGTTGAGTTTATTCAATGCTGAGACGTCTACAAAGAATACTATTAATTTTTCTTTTGTTTTTTCTTGTGGCATCCCATTCCTATGGAGAACATCTTGTCGACCGGGTCGTGGCGGTTGTCAATAATGATGTTATAACCCTTTCTGAACTTGAAAAGACGGGCCGGGAATTTTTTACGCGCATTAAAGAGAAAGCGCCTGCCGCAGAAGTAGACAGTGCCCTTGAAAGGGCCAGGGAGGAAGTGCTGTCCAGCCTGATAGATAAAACAATTGTCAGGCAGCAGGCTGAGCATCTTTCCATAACAGTGACAGAAGAAGAGATAAACACTGCAGTCGACCAGGTGCTGGCCCGGAATAATGCAACTATAGAGGATTTCAGAAAGGAATTGGGGACAATGAATATTTCGGAGCAGGAATACCGGGATAACATTCGTGATCAGATTTTACAGTCCAAACTGATCAATTACGAGGTCCGCTCGCGAATAGTCATTATTGAGGATGATATCCAGGAATATTATCAAAAGGAATATACCCAGGAAAAAGGAGAAAGCGGCTATCATATCCTGCAGATGGGTTTTACCTGGAGAAACACGATCACTTTGGAAAAAGCTGGTTTTGATACAAAAGAGGAGGCCAGAGAAAAAGCCGAAGAGATCCGAGCAAGAGTACTTGCTGGCGAGAGTTTCAAGGGTCTGGCTCAGTCATTTTCGAACTTGCCGTCAGCTGCTGACGGAGGTGATATCGGCAACTTTAAGAAAGATGAGATGGCTGCATATATGAAGGATGCAATTTTGTCGATACACCCTGGTGAAATAAGTCCGATCGTTGAAACAGGAAATGCCTTCCAATTTTTCAAACTGTTATCCGCCAGCGAAGGAGATATTATCGTTAAGGCGCCGTATGAATCTGTCCGGGAGGAAATCAGGGATATTCTTTACCGTAAGGAGATGGAGGAGCAGTATGAGATTTGGGTTAAAAGTCTTCGAGAGGAGGCATATATTAAGATTCTGCTATAAAAATATCGCCGGAGGTTGTGACTATAGGCTACGAAAAGAATACACAAAAGAGAGACGGGCAGGCTGATAAGGAAAACCATGATGCCCGGAGTCCTTCAGAAAGTCTCGGGAGTTATTTGCGTGGCAAGCGTATGAGTCGCAATATCACCCTGGAAGAGGTATCTGATTCAACCGGGATCTCCATAACAATTCTGCAGGCCCTTGAAAATGAAGACCGGGAGGAACTTCCTGCCGAAGTATATATTAAGGCATTTTATAAAAAATATGCTCAATACCTTAATGTAGACTATGAAGAAGCACAGGCAAAGTATCAACAAAAAGTCCAGAGTGTCAGGAAGTCTGGGCAACCAGCCAATTTCAACACAGTAATAACCATAAAAGGGCAGGAAGAAAACCTTGTTGTTGAAATTCTCCGGCGATTATTCCTGCCACTTATCATTCTCGTTTTAGGCGTTCTCATTTACTGGTTTTACAAAAATTATTTGACGTCCTATAATCCACTTGGTTTTTACCAGGAAAACTTGCTGCCGGCAGTTTTTTCATGTTTTCCCGACAGTTTATCTTATTTTCTGACTTAAATGAAAAAAACTAGCTGCTCCGATTTCTGCCGGCTTCTTTGAAATGACTACCAAAAATATGACAGCCATCGTTCTCAGGGTGAATGATCTCGGGGAATCGGACAAAATTGTCACATTCTACAGTAAGCACAAAGGGAAGATGGCTGGAATCGCAAAAGGAGCGAAGAAAAGTAAGAAACGTTTCAGTAATAAGCTCGAAATATTTTCCCTACTTCAAGTTATTTATGATGACCGCAGCCGTTCCGGCCTTTTCCGTATTGCTGAAGCCGAACTGCTTTCTCCTTTTATGAGTCTGCGGCAGAATTACGATCGTTATGTGAGTGCGGCCCTGGCCTGTGATCTTGTCTATTACTGGTCCCGGGATTATGATGCTGATAAAAATATTTTTAGCCTTTTGCTCTGGGCTTTGCAGGGTATTGATAGTGGCAGCTCGCCACAGATGGTACAGATATTTTTTCAGCTAAAGCTTTATACTCTTTTAGGCTATAGGCTGCATCTTGTCGGCTGCATAAAATGTGAAAATACAGAGCAGGCAGGCATGCCTTACATCTTTCATCCTGCACGTCATGGATTGTTGTGCAGGAATTGTTCTCCTGAAGTTGTGTCGCGTGATATGGTCTCTCTTTCCCTGAATACTATCAAGTTGCTTCAACATGCTCAGGAACTGCCATTGGGAAAACTGGAGCGGCTTCGTTTTTCTGAAGCATCAATGCGGGAAGCACTGCTTTTATTGAAAGTATATGGCCACTATCTCCTGCAGCACGAGATTGCAGCCTGGAAATTTCTGGAAAAAAGCTGCGGGCTGGGAGTTGAAACTCCTTGCGGCCGTTAGGACTGGCAGAGACTGATTCGCAGGAAAAGCTTGCGCTCATAGTGTTCAGTCCAGGTAAATAATTTCACCGCTGTACTGTACTATTTTTGAGGTATCATCCAGTTCCAGGAGCAAGCCGCCGGAATTATCCAGACCGATAACTCTTGCCTCAAACTGAGGTGTTTCCTGAACATTAAAACCAAAAAGCACCCTCCGGTTAAAAATATCAGTAAGGCTTTTATAGCTTTCCAGGAGCAGGTGATTTTCCTGAACCATATTCTCAGAAAGTGTCTCACTGCTCATGCCTACACCACCATGAACTTCAAGGTGTCTTACTTCCTCATGATAAAGAAGACCGATATTCCAGCGGAGCTTTGCCAGCAAACGTGTTGTTATCTCCGTCAGGCTGCTTTCCCTGTTGAGGCATGATTTTACAGAAGTAGCCTGTTCTGAAAATTCACCGGGAAACTCGTTATTGTTGACGTTGATACCAATACCGATCAGAACATATTCCTCCCTGAAACGTGTAGCGCTGAAGGTCTCGGTGAGGATACCGGAAATTTTTTTACCGTTTACCAGGATATCGTTTACCCATTTTATATAAGCTGTGATACCGTAGGATCGCAGGACTTCACAACAGGCTACTCCGGCCGCCATGGGGACAAGAAGGTTGCTTTCCGGTAGCAGGGTGTTCACCATGACGAGGGTCATCCAGAGTCCCCCCTTAGGAGCATGCCAGGGTCTTTTGAAACGCCCCTTGCTCTGTATCATTTCATCAGCCAGGATGACAGTCCCGCTGGGAAAAGCCAGGTCTGCCTCTTCAGCTCTGCGGATGAGCTTTCGGGCCCAATCCATTCCTCGGTCTATCTGTTCATGATGTTCGATGGTATTGGCGACTATGGCACCGTAACGAAATATTTCATTTACTGTATCAGGAGCAAATGTCCTGCTGCGGAGGGGAATTTCCTCCTCCTGTATGATTTGCCGGATAGAGTCAGGAGAGAGATTTTTTGAAATATTCATTGTGACCGTCAATGTGCGTCGTAAAAATTAAAATCAACCATCCACGGCAAAAGAGTATCGGCATGTCCATGACAATGTGCCAGTTCATGTTTTTTGGTTTTTTCATCTCCTGCCATAACCCTGATTATACATTTCTCCTGTGGATCATGCGGCACGGATGAACAGCCAGAAAATCGCAAATAAACCTCCTTGAATTGATTGGCGCAATCATTCTGAAGTTTGGCATAATCGTCGTACTCGATGATCTCCACACGAGGATTTTCGCGGTATTCCACACCTGGCAGCATTTCTTTTGAAACCATTGTGCATGAGGATAGGGCAGAAAGCATAAATACAGCCATCAAGGCAGGATAAACAATATGAATAAAGATTTTCCAGGATTGCGGCGCTCTCATGTCTTTCCACAAAGCTTTGCTGGTTAGCCTTTTATCCAAGTCACTCAATAGCAAGGGATTTTTGGGTGTATTAAGTCGCTTATTCATCTTTTTCTATTTGGAAACGATAAATTTGGAACACGGACAGGGAAAACAAGGAATTATGTGGAGGTGCACATGATACGTCGCACGAGTAATTCCGAGTTTTTACACAGAACTTGTTTTAAAGAGCCGTTTCCAAAAGAAACAGGTTAGGTCCATTCAGCCTTCACATGTGTAATAATCTTCTGGATCAAAGGCAGCTTTTCCCTGGAGCACACCCCTATAAGGGGCTTATCCTGGCTCACGCTTTCACCCGGCTTGAAGTAGACTGAATGAATGATCCCTTCTTCACCGGTATAATAAATAGGAGTGTCTCTTTTCATGAGCGACATGGTGATAATTTCTTCTCCGGGTTTGATAAAAACAGCTTTTTCACCCTGTTTTTCAATGCGGGCCTGGATATCTAAGGCGAAGAAGTATTTTGCCTTTTCCGGTGCCCTGAAAAGGTACAGGACATTTTGCAGAATCCCTTCAATAATTTCTCGTTTTTTGAGGGGATGCTTGACGGTCATAAGTATTTCCCCGGAATCGACAAATTGTCCCTCAAGCTTTTCACGCAGGGAAGTTACCACTCCGTTTGTAAGTGAATAAATAGGTTTGGGGTTTTTCTCACGGTTGAGTACATACAATAATGTTCCTGGATGATGGTCCCATTTACCACTGGGACCATCCACTTCTTCCCCTTCGTTGACCTTGAATGTGACACGCCCGGTGTGCGGCGTTACCACATTGAGATATTCATATGGGTCTGAACGGTATTTATTGATTATTTCATCAAAATTAATGTCATCATCCATGATTGCTGTTCACAGTATTATGATCTTTGTTCAGCCTTAAAGCAATTATCGGTAATAGAGATTCCTGCCGCCCATGGTCAGGAGAGCCTTGTAAAGATTCTTTCTGAAGTCCCTGCGGTCCCAGATACCTTGGATATGGCCTCGTTTTAAGGCGTTACGGCAGTTATGATAATCCGGGGGTATATCTTCACCGGTGGTTTCTCTTATAACCCTGCCTCCTGCAAACCCTATTCTGCTCGAACGAATGGCAAATTGATAGGGCGAGCAGCCGAGAAAGCTGGCAACAGGTCCGGCATAGGAATTATTGTCATATACAACGATATAGAGTCCACCTGAATCTATATACTCGCGAACAGCCATGGTGCACTTTGGCATCTGGCTGACTCCAAGGGT
>Ga0209742_10001445_pt1 | contig 10820 bp, 7 predicted proteins | sample DeeMarSeWOR38_10_FD_187462 | JGI IMG/M metagenome (GOLD analysis project Ga0209742, IMG submission 187462) | Marine sediment microbial communities from White Oak River estuary, North Carolina - WOR-3-8_10 (SPAdes) (version 2) | ecosystem: Environmental > Aquatic > Marine > Intertidal zone >... | reverse complement strand
ACGACGTCAGCCTGAGCCGCGAAAATCCTGGTGCCTCGACGGTTCTCAATGTGCTCCCGGCGTCCATCGAGTCCATTCGCGACGATGGCGAGTCCTGCGCGCTCGTGCAGCTGGCGATCGGCTCGGGCCATGTTCTCTCGCGGATCACGCGCCGGTCCCGCGCCCTGCTGGACCTCAAGCCGGGTGACCGGGTGCTGGCGCAGATCAAGTCCGTCGCCGTCAAGAACGCGCCGGCCGCCGGACGCTGATCAGAGGACCGGCGACGCCAGCCTCGCGAGTCTTGCGGCGACCCTGAACAGGTAGTTCTTCTCGTCGAACTCGCCGGTTTGCATGCGGCGGGACTTGCTGAAGTCTTCTTCGAACATGGCCTTAACAGCTTCGGCAAATTCCTGTTCGACGACCACCGCCGTGATCTCGAAATTGAGCCGGAACGAGCGGTTGTCGAAATTGGCGGTACCGACCGTAGCTACCGAATCGTCGATCAGCATTACCTTGCCGTGCAGGAATCCGTCCTGGTAGCGGTAGAATTGAACGCCGGTCGAACCGACTTCGTCGAAGAACGAATAGCCTGCGAGAGTAACGAGAGCGCTGTCCGATTTTTCCGGGATCAGGATTCGAACATCGACGCCGCGAAGTGCGGCGAGCTGCAGCGACTGCACGATGGCGTCGTCCGGAACGAAATAGGGACTCGCGATCCAGATGCGCCGCGCCGCCGCGTTGATCGCCTGTGTGTACATCAGGGAAGCGGTTTCGACCTCGTCGGCCGGTCCGCTGGCAATGACCAGCGATTGCGCATTGCCGCCCGGGGCAGGCGCGGGTTCCCAGTTGAGATCGTAGAGTGTCTCGTCGGCAGCCCAGCGCCAGTCTTCCACGAAAGCAATCTGGGCGCCCAGAGCCGCCGGTCCGGCGAGTCGCATATGCGTATCCCGCCAGCGGCCGACGGCCGGGTCCCTGCCCAGGTATTCGTCGCCGACGTTGTGGCCTCCGATCCATGCTTCGCGTCCGTCGACGACGACGGTCTTGCGGTGATTGCGAAAATTCAGCTGGAATCGGTTGCCGGATCCCTTGCGACTGTGGAACGGCAATATGGCCACACCGCTGCGCCGCAGGTCATCGATATACGATGCCTCCAGGCCCAGGCTGCCGATTTCGTCGTAGAGAAAGTAGACCTGGACGCCGCGGCCGGCTGCGTCGATGAGCCGTGACTGCAGTTCGGTGCCGAGATCGTCGCCGCGCACGATATAAAACTGCACGAGCACATAGTCCTGCGCAGAATCGATCCCGGCGAAGATGCTCTCGAAGGTGGTTTCGCCGTCGATCAGCAACTCCACCTCATTGCCGCCGGTGAAAGGCAGGCGTGCGAGGCTTTCGGTGCCGCGGATCGCCGCGTTCTGCCAGTCCGTCGCAGCGACCAGCTGCTCGACCCCTTGCCTCGCGCGCCGCCACAGGTCATCGAGGCGCTCGTCGTCGGCGCGCCTCGCGACGACGTAGCCCTCGAAACGGTTGCGGCCGAACACCCAGTATGCCGGCACGCTGACGACAGGCACGATAACGAGGGATACGGCCCAGGCAATGGATCCCTGCGGCGTGCGGACGTTCATCACGGCGTGCATCGCCGACAGGATGCCCAGCACTTCGAATATCAGGACAAGGCTTACGATCACGGTCTTCTTCCGTTGTCTCAGGTTGTTGATGTGCTTGCGAATATGTGTCATCCGGAACTCTTTTCGTGACACGCCGCGTAGAGAGATGTACGTATGCGCAATGGATATCTTTCGATAATTCAACAATTTACCATAATTAATCGAAGCATTATGTCTTTTACCTTTGCCGTTGTTTCGCTACACTTCCGGTAACGCAGTCCACGATAACAACTACAGAGCAGGGGATCGCGTTGTGAGGATGATTCGGGCACGACTGAAGAGTGGCCGCGCTGCTGCCGGGGCCGCCGTACTGATAACCGTGCTCGGTCTTTCGACAGCTGCCTGGGCGAGCGGCTGGCCGCCTTTTGCGGGTGAAGACTCTGCTGTCGTCAATCGAGGCGGAACCGTCGAGGAGCTGACCACGGGCGCCAGGAGCGTACTCGATAACGATTTCGATTTCGAGCGCGACCGGTTGACAGCGGAGCTCTCGCGCGACGTCAAGCACGGCATTCTCGAGTTGCGCGCCGACGGCACCTTCCGCTACCGGCACGACGGCGGCAAATCAAAGGACGACGAGTTCAAGTACCGGGCATTCGACGGCACCGGCTATTCGAGAGAAGCGAAGGTAAAGATCAAGGTCGAGGAAGTGCCGAATTCGCCACCGTTCGTGGTGAGCGACGTGCCGGATCAGGAGATCATGCAGGGCAATGCTTATCGCCTGGCGCTCGGCGGAAATTTCGCCGACCCCGATGATGGCGATGTGCTGGAATTCAGCGCCAAGGGCCTTCCGGAGAGCGGCTCGCTGCAGTTCGATCCGCAGAGTGCCGTGATCTCGGGCACGCCGGTGGCAGCCGACGTCAAGGACAAATCTTACTCGATCGAGGTCAAGGCGGAAGATCGCGCGGGAGCCTCGGCAACCCTCAAATTCAAGTTGCTCATAGTGCGGCGTAACTCACCGCCAGTCGTCGTCACGCAGGTCCCGGGGCAGGAAGCGATAGAAAACATCGCCTACAGTCTGAATATCAGCGCAAATTTCGACGATCCCGACGCGGGTGACGTACTGCGATTCAGCGCGACCGGACTGCCTGCAAGCGGGAGGCTGCAGCTCAATGCAACGACGGGCGTGCTGTCCGGCACGCCTACGCGCGACGATGCCCGCGACGAACCCTACACGGTCACAGTGAGGGCCCGGGACAGTGCGGGTGCTACTGCCACCCTGACTTTCAAACTGCGTATATCGCGCGACAACCGCAGCGACGTCGTTCTCAACATTTCGCTTGCGGCGAACCCGGTGACCGTGGGTGAAGTTGCACAGTGGAATATCGATATTGAAAACAAGGGTCCCGCCGACCTGCAGGATAGCCAGTTGTTCGCGAGCTGGGTTACGAGCGGGCCGCCGCTGACGGTCACGGCTCCACAGGGCTGCGTGGTTACGGATAACGGGACGAGTACACCGGGCATGGACTGCACGGTCGGTCTCGCGGCCGGCACCTCCATGATGCTGACCGTGCAGGGCCTGCAGGAGGGCGATGGCGACAACTCGCTGCTCGGTTTCGTCAGTGCCGATGACCCGAATCCCGATGACAACCAGGACCTTGCAAGCGCGGCGATCGTTGCCGAATTCAGCGAAGGTCCTGCGCAGATAGTGAACGTGGCGGGCGCCGCCGTGGCAGCGCGCGATCTCGACGGTGACGGTGCGGACGACATCGTTACGACAGGTGCCGAGACCACCGTATTCCTGAATAATGGCAACCGTGCCGTTGCCACGCCAGGCATCAGCCTCGGTCCGGATAGCGGCGGTTCCGCGCTCGCGGTGCTCGAGTGGAACGGCGACGGATCGCCGGACATCGCGGTTGGCGGCCTCAACGGGCGATCTGTCGAAGTCTTTGTCAACGACGGCAACGGTGCCTTCAGCAGCGCCATCAGTCTGCAGGGCAGTGGCGTTGCAAACGTGAATGACCTGCTCGAAGCAGACATCAACAACGATGGCATCTCCGAACTCCTGGTCACCGGCTCCGGTGGCACGGTGCTGCTCGGCCGCGCCGCGGATGGCGGAATCGAGGTCACGCAGCTGGCATCGGGCGCCGGACGGGATCTCGCGATCGCGGATCTCGACCAGGATGGCGATCAGGACTTCATTGTCGTGCTTGCGGCGGATCGCAGGATCGAACTCGTTTACAACGGCGGTGACGGATCCGTCGCCCGCGTTGCCTCGCTCGACGCGGGCAGCGTCGCCAACGTGAGCGCGGGCGATCTCAATGGGGACGGCGTGGCCGATCTCCTGCTGGCAATCGACGGAAATGACATGGGCGCACCGCAGAACAGGGTGCTGTATCAGCAGAGCAGTGGCGAGTTTGCACCGGGCCAGTCATTCGGCGCCTCGCCGGTTGCGACGTTCGTGTCGGGTGACATCGACGCCGACGGCTGGCCGGATATCGTCGCGATTAACGAGGCGGGCGTGCATCAGCTGTACCTCGGCTCGCAGGACGGTGGATTCTCACTGGCTGCCGAGCAGATCGTGAGCTTGGGCATGCAGCGCGGCGTGCTCACCGACTTCAATAACGACGAGTCGCTCGACCTGATCCTCGCAGGCAGCAGCGCGGGCGTGCTCGAGATTCATGCGAATAACGGCATCGGCCGGCTGGGCCTCGGCGATCGCATCGGCCCGGAAATCGAGCTGCTCGGCGAGGCCAGCGTGAACATACCCGCAGGGCAGGAATACCTGGATCCCGGTGCAACGGCTGTCGACGACATCGATGGCGACATCACCGACAAGATCGTGGTTTCGGGAACCGTCAAACCCACCGTTGTGGGCACGCAGACCATCACCTACAGCGTGACCGACCGCGCCGGCAACCTCGCGACTGCGAGGCGCACGGTTGTCGTCGGTGTCAACGAGGGCACCGGTGGCGGTGGCGGCGGTCGACTGGCGCCGTTCTTCGTCATGACGCTGCTGCTGCTGTTTCTTGCGCGTCGCGTTCGATGTTCCTTGTCAGGGAGTAAGGTCTAGCAGCGCTCACCTGACGGCAGTCGCGGACGTGCAGGCAGCTGCCCCTTCGGCAAAATATTCAACTGCGGCAATTACCTACGATCTGGCCGCCCGGTGCGCTTGAGTGCACCCGGTGTTCCGCCTAGTATGGAGATGGAGCTGATAGGAGAGGGTCATGCGACGACAACTAATAGAAGCGCTCACTTATCCCGGCATTCTCGTCAGGCAACTCATCGAGGGAGGAAACTACCCGCACAAGAGTTTCTTCGAGGCCACCGGTGAGCGCTGCCATACCTGTGACGGTTCCAGCGGCTGCGGCTGGGACAAGTGCCTGGAAGATTTCGTGCACCGGGATGACAAATCGGACGCAGAGCTGGCCGACTCATTGCGCGAAGGCGTAAAACTCGTCGAGGCGCTGCACAGCGAGCTGCGGCACGACGAAACGACGTGCACTTGCGAGACCTGCAGCTGGATCCGCAACGCGGAACACCTGACGGAAGAATTCGAGCATCATCTGCCGCACGTCGAACCGGACCTGCACCAGCACGAGCAGGCAGAGACGCCGACCGAGTAAGGCGGTCGTGGCAGCTACCAGCTGATCTCGAAACCGATGCTGCCCATGAGGCCCTGCGGCAGTGTGTCTCCGTCGATCTTGACTGTTTCGAGGGCAGACGCGATGTCGATATTCACGTACTTGAACAGCGTAGCGCCGACGCTGAAGTAGCCGAGTTCTGTCCCGGCGAGGTTTTGCCGGTAGCCGATGCGGAGCGACGGAATCCACCAGCTATCAGTGGTAACACCGCCGCTGAGCGTCAGCCACCGGAATTCGTCGCCCATCGTGTCTGTCGCGGAATCCACATCGTAGCCGAGGTGGGCCGACCAGCGGCGGTCCTGTGAGAACAGGGAAGCTTCGAGCTTCAGCTGGCGATCCATCGTGTATATCTTGTCGGCCTGAAGAGCCCGGATGACCTCTTCGCTGTTGTAAGGGCTCAGGTTGACGTCCGGGAATACGAACTCGGGTTCGTTGATGTTCGTTACCTGTGCGCCGAGCTGGTAGTTGTTGGCTACCCACAAGACGCCCAGGTCGATGCCGGCGCCTTCGTCCGTCGTGAAATCCGCGTCCCGGATTGCGTCGAACAGCTCCTCCGAGTTGGTGATGTCGCCGAAGCGAACGCTCAGCCGCGAGAGCTGCTTCAGGTAGATATTTGCCTGCGCTCCGAAATACAGACTGCCAGTTTCACCCGACATGGCCTCTCGGCTGTATCCGACGCTGAACTCCGTGGTCTGAGCCGATTTGCTGACCAGCGAGCTGTCGTTCGTGATGGCCAGGAACACGGTATTGGCTGCGGGCTGCGGCGTCAGGACGACATCGTCACTGATGAAGAGCGAGCCGGGACGGTCGATGGGCAGCGTATTGATCCAGTCATCAATCGCCTGCCGCGCAACATCACTGTCGAATTGGATGGGCTCGGTAATGCCGAATGCCTTGGAGCTGCCCGACCAGTTGACGCCGAACGTCCACGTGCCGCCGAGCACCTGTTTGTCGAATACGAACGGTGCGTCGGCCGCCAACCAGGCCTTGCCGTAGCCCTCCTCCCTTATTAGCAGCAACAGAGCCGCCTGCGTGGCGATTTCCCTGGCGACCGCTTCCAGCGCCTCCTGCACCTGAGGATCCAGCTCGTCGATAATGTCGCCGATATTTATGCCGTCGTCGGGCTTGTCGTCTGGATCCTGTCCCGGCCCTCCGCCGGTGCCAGGATCGCTTGGCGCATAGGCCTGGGTCAGGTCGTTGTACAGGTCGAACAGGTTTTGCACGTTGCCGTATTCCAGCCCGGCCGCGCCGGAGATCACGGTACCGCGGACCGGCTTGCCGCCTGCACGCGCTCGGTCTGCCGCGGCCGCGGCGGGATTGCTGGATGCCGACTGCAGGCGATTGCCGTGCGTGACGTCACCGAGAGTCAGGTTGGCTCCCGGCGGCTGATAGACGGGCCCCGCCGCCACATTGGCAGCGATCAGCGCTGTAAGAAGAGATAATAATATTTTATATTTCATTGACTTATGTTCCGCGCGGGCATTGCCTGTCAGCAAGGCGGCCTAGCATTCTGCCTCAGCGATGTAAATTTTCCAAGTTGTCAAAACATTGCTTCTCAGAGCTGGCTACCGTGCGTGTACACGCGGGGCGCCGATGCTGAGCGCAGCCCGATCAGGAACAGCCACTGCGCGTCGATATCGGATTCGATACGCACGCCGACGTCGTCGGTCAGGTAGTGCTTGCGCCCGAACTCGTAGCCGCCCGAGATATCGAGCGTGAGTTGTTTATACAGCCTGATGCTCCAGCCCAGTTGAGCGCGAATTCCCTCGACGCGGTAGTCGAATTCCGAGCTGAAGTCGTCCGTCATGACGTGCCACTGGTGCCCGGCCGGAAACAGCCTGCCCGACAGCGACTGCCTGTCCGACCACCGGTACTCAAAGCCGGGGTCGGGGAAAGCAAGCCGCAAATCAAGCATGTCGTTCGGCGACAGCTCAACGCCCGCGATTGGATAGACCAGGGGTCTGCCGAAAGCGCGATCGTAGGCCAGGCCGAGCACCCAGTTGCGCGAACCCGATTCACTACGTCCTTCCAGGCGCGCGGTAGCAAACAGGTCATCGCCGCTTATCTGGTCGAAGAACTCCTTCAGGACGTTGGAGGAGGTCGATATGCCCGGCGCAAGGTTACCGTCGATCTTCCAGCCGCTCAGGCGGCCCTGGTACCTGAGCGGGAACTGGAAACGATGCAGGTCCCGATTGCGGCCTTCGATGCCGTCATAGACGTAACGGGTGTACTGATAGTCGAGACCGACATCGAGCGTGCCGTTGCCGGCATTGAAGCGGTGAAAACCGGCGAATACCTGGTTTTCCTTGGTCCTCACCGACGCGGGTGCGGGCGAACTGGCAAAGTCCGCCGGGGGCTGCCGGGTAATACTCAGTGCGAGGAACGGCGGACGTCCTTCTTCCACCGATAGATCTGCAGGCTGGCTGGTGGAAGCGCAGCCGGCCTGGGCGGTGGCGAGGACCGCCATAATGATCGCTGCGAAGAGCTGACGCTGCATATCCGATGACCGGCGCGTTGCGAATCAAGCCGAATATTCAGGATATTGCGGTCTGCGTGGCGAAACCAACCCGTCCGGCCGTCCTGTCAAAGGAACAGGCTCTGCAGCAGGTGTTCCTGGACCGGCTTGCCGCCGTCCAGGTCCTGCAGGTAGTAGCGCGGGATGCCGAAGCCTTTTTTTCGCCGATGCAGAATGTTCGACGGCAGGATGTCCTTGTAGGCGTACTTGAGGATGCCCTTGAGTTCACCTTGGTGATAGCGGACGTCTTCCGGCAGGGAGAACGAAAACTCGATGATTTTGCGGGCCAGGAACGGCACCCGGGCTTCGAGTGAAACCGCCATGCTGGTGCGATCAACTTTCGTCAATACCATGCCCGGCATGAAGGTATGGAAGTCGAGGAGCTGCAGGCGCGTGCGAACCGGCAGGTCCCCGCGCCAGTGTTCGCGATAGTGCCACCAGTCGTCGTAGTCGTGGGGGATGCCGAATCGATCCCGGTACTCGGTTTTCGCTGCCTCGGGCATGCCGTGCATGATTTTTGCCCATAGCGCGGGACCATGCGCGAATGCGATCTCGAGTACCTTCGACATCCGGTTAACCGGGCTGCGGCGGCTGAACGGTTTACGAATGCGATGAACAGCCCGGTCCATCGCGGCAGGCCATGACGGCAGCCGGTCATAACGCTCGAAGCGCGGGTAGGTGCGGTAGCCGCCGAACACTTCGTCACCACCGTCACCGGTCAGGACCACGGTTACGTATTCCCGCGCGATTTTCGATACGAGGTAGGTCGGCAGGGCCGATTCGTCGGCGAACGGCTCGTCGAACCATTTTTTCAGGTTTGGCAGCAGGTCGCCTGCGGCGGACTGCGACAGCATGCGCTCGTGGTGCTTTGTGCCGAAGAGTTGCGCGACCTCACGCGCGTACGGAGTCTCGGATTTCTCGTCGGAGTCGAAGCCGATCGAGAACGTCGATACGTCGGCGCCGAGCCCGGATGCCGATGCGACGATGGTGCTGGAATCGACGCCGCCCGACAGGAAGAAGCCGAGCGGCACGTCCGAGATCATCTGGTCCCGCACGGACTGATCGATGAGGCCTCGAAGCTCTTCCGCAGCCTGGTCGGCGGAAATTTCGCGGGGCGTACCGGGTACCGGGATAGACCAGTATGGTTCCGGATCGGTCGCCTTGCCGGTTGCGGGATCGTAGACCAGCCGATGCGCCGGGGGCAGTTTGAAACAATTCCGGTATAGCGTCTTGGGCGCCGGCACGTAACGGTAGCCGAGGAAGTCGTACAGCGCCGTCTCGTCGACCTGCAAATCTCTCGTATCGAGTGCGGCTGCGATCGCTTTGAGCTCGGAGGCAAATGCGAACCGCTGCCCGTCGAAGAAATAATACAGCGGCTTGATGCCTGGCCGGTCGCGGTACAGTCTGAGCTTCCGGTCCCGAGCGTCCCACAGTGCGATCGCGAACATGCCATCGAGATGGTCGATGAATGCCTCGCCCCACTCGAGGTAGGCCTGCAACAGGACTTCGGTATCCGAATGCGTGCGGAAGACATGCCCGAGTCCCTCGAGTTCTCGCCTGAGCGCGACAAAACCGTAAATCTCGCCGTTGAAGACAATCCATGTCTCTCCGTCGTCCGCGAACATGGGCTGCATTGCGGCCGCGTCGAGGTCGATGATCGACAGCCGCCTGAAGCCGACCCGGACCGGGCCGTCGAGGTGCAGGCGACCGTCATCGGGGCCGCGGTGCTCGATGGATGCGAGCGCGGCAGCGAAATCCCAGGAAGGATCCGTCCCGCCGACGAAGCCACACATATTGAGTTCCCTGTATACCGGCGGTGCCGAGAGCCAAGTACTGTATTCGCTTGACCGGCGACTGGCAACGAACACCGCGGCCGTCGATTGCCAGCGTGATACGCTAACGGCCATTCCAAATCAGCGGGCTTCTGTGAACATGCGAATCGCCCACATCAACCTGGCAAAAGGCTACCGGGGCGGCGAACGCCAGGCGGAGCTGCTGATTCGTGCCCTTGGCGGACTCGGCGTGGAGCAAGTCCTGATTGCGCGGCCGAATCGTCCACTGGCCGAGCGGCTCGCCGATACCGGCATCGAGATTCGCCATTGCTCCGGGCTGGTCTCGGCCTTCCGGGCCACCCGAACCGTCGACGTCGTTCACTCGCACGAAGGCCGCGGCGTCTATGCCGCCTGGCTGCGCAACGAACTCTCCGGCACGCCGTACATCATCACGCGCCGCGTCAACAATCCGCTGGGCGACAGCTGGTTGACGCGCAGGGCTTACACGCGTGCGGCATCCGTGGCCTCGGTTGCGGCCGACGTCGCGCGGATCGTGCAGGCGTTCGATGAGCGCATCCGGAGCTGCGTCATTCACAGCAGCAGCAGCGGTTTGCCCGTGGATCCGGAAGCCGCAAAGTCGATCCGGGACCGATTCCCGGGCAAGTGGATCATCGGCAACGTCGGCGCACTGGACAACGCGCAGAAGGGCCAGGAATACATCATCGAAGTGGCCAGGCGGATGCAGGATTCGCATCCCGCATTCCAGTTCCTGCTGGTGGGCGGTGGCGATGACGAAGGAATGTTGCGTAAGCTGGCGGGCGATCTCCCTAACGTCAGTTTCGAGGGCTGGTCCGACAGGGTCGGCGATTACCTCGCCGCGTTCGACCTGTTTATCCTGCCGTCGAACAAGGAAGGCATCGGTGGCATCCTGCTGGATGCGATGGATCGTGCGCTCCCCATCATCGCCAGCCGTGTCGGCGGTCTCCCGGAGATCGTGAAGGACGGCGACAACGGCATCCTGATCGACCCCCGGAGCCCGGAGCAGCTGGAACAGGCTATCCTGCGCCTGTATGACGACCCGGACCTGCGCCGCTCGATGGGCGCCCGGGGCAGGGAGTTCTCCGGCGACTTCACGGCTGAGGCGATGGCGCAACAGTACCTGGAGCTGTATCGCGAGGCGGCTGGAATCGAACTGTAGGAGCGCGCCTCGGCGCGCGAATCGCGGTTCGAGAACCGCTCCTACGGCTGAATTCAGCTGTCCCCGTCACCTTTCTTCTCGCCTTCGCGTCTGAACGCACTGATCTTTTCG
>Ga0209742_10001441_pt1 | contig 10842 bp, 8 predicted proteins | sample DeeMarSeWOR38_10_FD_187462 | JGI IMG/M metagenome (GOLD analysis project Ga0209742, IMG submission 187462) | Marine sediment microbial communities from White Oak River estuary, North Carolina - WOR-3-8_10 (SPAdes) (version 2) | ecosystem: Environmental > Aquatic > Marine > Intertidal zone >... | reverse complement strand
GTCATGCAGGGATGGAACGAGGGTGTTATCGGTATGAGAGCAGGTGGTACACGTTTGTTGCGAATACCCCCGGAATTGGGCTATGGCGATAAAGCGGTTGAGGACGTTGTGCCAGCAAATGCCTATCTCCAATTTATCATTGAACTGCTGGCAGTGGAATAATTCCTATAGTTTATTAAAGAAAAGGCAGCATCTGAAACCTTTATTGAGAGCAGTATTGGTAAAAATCCAGGCAGGGCCAGGAATGGCCCTGCTTTTTTTGTTTTATGATCTGCGATTGCTGCTGACTTTCGCAAGTTGCAAATAGTTCATAAAATGCCCAAGTATCAAGTGGTTAAATTAAGCCTCTCCGGCCGGAGGGACTTTTTTTGAAAAGTTCAGATTGTCACGATACACTTTGAATGTTTGTACAGTTTGTCTATAGTCAAGATTGCCCCTGTACATCCGAAAAAATAAAGTCAGGGCTGGGGAACCCTCTCTGGCCTTTTGTATTTGGCATATTGGGACTGAAAAGTTAATATATCAGGCGGAGATAACAACAGCAATAGCAGCCGGCTAAGCCATTTATTCTATCAGCATGAAGGTCCGTATTCATTCAAAAACATTTTGCTGTTGCTTACGGGCCTGCTACATACTTGCTATTTCCCTAGTAATACTGTAATTCCTTACCGGTTGCTCAAGCAATAGGAATTATACGCCACAGGTGGACTTACTTGATTAGAGTGAACTGGAGGAAGCTTCATACTACGCAACAAAATATCAAAACAGAAAAACAGCAAGCGGGGAAAGGTTTAGCAATTACTTAATCACCGCAGCTCACAAGTCCTTACCATTTGGAACAAAGGTAATTGTTACAAATATAAATAATGGCAAGACAGATAGGGTCACAATAAATGACAAGGGCCCCTATGTTAAAGGCAGGATTATTGATCTTAGACAAGCTGCTTTTTCACGAATTGAAAGCATTGACAAAGGTATTGCAGAGGTGAAAATCAGGGATGTTAATTAATGTTTCCAATCAAGTCCCAATTCAAGTATTAAAACAATAGTCAAAACTGCCTTTGCATCTGGCAACGCAAGAACAGGCTAAAAGTTTCTATTTTGGCAAGACAGATTAAATGAGAGTAGAATTCAAAAGTCAGACGATACAGCGAAGGATAAAAATCTTCTTTGTGGTGATCATCTGTTTTATTGCGATGATGGGTGCAGGGTATGGAGTCAATATATATGAGTTGAAATCCGATCTGACCGTTATTGAGGATTATTATACTCTGGCCAATAATATCCTGGAATTGAGGCGTTTTGAAAAGAATTTAATTTTTGATCTGGGGAAAACCAGCTACAACCACGACCAGGTATTGTACTATTTAGATGCAGTTGAAAAAAATTCCCTTCGTATTGCTGATAAAATTAGACTTACTATTGGGGAGCAGAAATATCTCCAGTTCAATCGGGACATCGAAAAATACAAGGAAAATCTTGTTAAGGTTAAAATAACGGATGCTGATGCTACGGCAATCCGGGCCAGTGGGAAGTCCATGGTGGATTTTTCCGCCAACCTCGTTGATCTGAAGCGAAAAGAAATCCACACCACTCTCCATAATACTCTGGTTGGTTTTTTAATAGTCTCGGGGGTGGGTTTTGTTTTTGTCCTTGGTGTTTTCTTCCTGCAGACCAAAAGTATTCTGCAGCGACTGTCCTCTGTGCAAAAGTCTACAGAAATGTTGACCAGCGGCCATTGGGAGCCTATAGATGATGATGCGTCAAGGGAGGATGAAATTTCCGACTTGATTGAAGCGTTCAATCAAATGGTAAAAGAGACAGAACTTAAACAGAAACAGTTGATTCAGTCTGAAAAACTGGCCTCAATCGGTGTCTTTTCTTCCGGAGTTGCCCACGAATTGAATAACCCGCTGAACAACATTTCTTTAACCGTTGACACACTGCAGGAAGAATTTGATAATCTATCCGCTGGTGAAGCAAAGGAAATGCTTGCCAATATAAATATACAGACGGAAAGAGCCAGCAATGTGGTCAGAAATCTTTTGGATTTCTCCCGTGACACCTCTACCATACCGGAAGATGAAATTGACATCAGGAAGATAATTGACAGTACAGTCAAATTAATTGGCAACCAACTTAAACTGGAAAATATCCAACTTGATATAGATATCCCTGATAATCTTTCACCGGTTCGGGGAGATTTTCAGCAGCTCCAACAGGTTTTTTTAAATTTATTTTTAAATTCCATATATTCAATTTCTGAAAGTGGTTTGATAACCATTGAGGCCCAGCAAGATTCTAACAGTATGGTAAGAATTGATTTCAGTGATACGGGTAGCGGTATACCCCCTGATAAACTAGAAACAATCTTTGATCCTTTTTTTACCACCAAACCGCATGGAGATGGGACTGGCCTTGGTCTTTCCATTGTCCATAATATAATATGGAAGCATAATGGATTCATAGAAGTTAAGAGCAAAACTGGCCGGGGGACAACCTTTTCAATCTTTCTGCCTGTTGCAGACAGAAGGATAAATCAACAGAAAGGTAATGAAGATGTTGAGAGTCGCCGTAATTGATGACGAGAAAATAACCTGCGATCAGGTAAAAAGGGTTCTGGAACAGGACGGTTTTCAGGTGGAAATCTTTTTAAGCGGTCAGCCCTATCTTTTACGTATGAGAGAAGAACCTTTCGATATTGTCTTTATTGACCTCAATCTTCCTGATATAAGAGGCCTGGAAATCCTGCAAATGACTAAACAGGCCAACGAAGAGACAGAAGCAATAATCGTAACCGGGTTTGGAACCATCGAAACAGCTGTAGATGCTATACAAAAAGGGGCATTTCATTATATTACTAAGCCCTGCAAGCGCCACGATATAAAATTATTTGCCCGCAGAGCCGCCCAGAAAATCGAGCTGCAAAATGAAAACAGGCAACTCCGCGAGGCTATGAGCAATAATGACCCAATTGCTGGATTTATCGGTACCAGTCCTGCCATGCAGGCGATTATTGCCACAATAAAAAAAATTGCCACAGTAAACTGTAATGTTCTGTTGGAAGCAGAAACAGGCACCGGGAAACAGATGGTTGCCCGTGCCATTCATTCCCTCAGTCAGCGAAAGGATAAACCCTTTGTTTATTTTAACTGCGGTGCTTTTTCCGAAGAGTTGATAGCCAGCGAATTGTTTGGTCATGAAAAAGGTTCTTTCACAGGAGCTGCGACCCGCAAGAAAGGACTTTTTGAAATCGCGGCCGGTGGCACAGTTCTTATGGATGAAGTTGGTGAAATGCCGCTTTCCATGCAAGTTAAACTCCTGCATGTTTTACAGGAAAGACAGGTTATGAGAGTTGGCGGAACAGAACCCATCGACCTTGACATCCGCATCATTGCTGCAACCAATAAAAAACTGCAAGCAGCCATCAATGCCGGTATATTCCGTGAAGATCTTTATTATAGGCTGAATGTCGTCAATATTCAGCTTCCCCGCCTTGCTGAACGTAAAGATGATATTCCCCTCCTTGCTTCTTTTTTTATTAATAAGTTTAATCGGGCTTTCAATAAACAGGTCAGCGGGATTTCACCCCAGGCCCTGGGTTTATTAACCAGTTACGATTTTCCGGGAAATGTAAGAGAACTGGAGAACATCATTCAGCGTGCCGTAGCACTGACGGACAAAACGCAACTGCAATGTCAGGATCTGCCTCCGGAAATCCAGCAGCTTTCACTGCACGGTCTGGAGCAAAAGTCTTTTTTAACGTTGGAAGAGGTGGAAAAAAGGCATATTGAAAAGGTACTGGCAGCAACCAATTTCAACAAAAATCTGGCCAGCGATATTCTGGATCTTCCCAGGACAACTCTCTGGCGGCGCATGAAGAAGTTTGGCCTGCAGGACGATGATGAGACAGAGATCTGAATTGTTTCAGATTGAAACACGTTGCTCAGGCCCCAAATCCGCCTTTCTCCCTAACCATTGGTTTCCCCGGCATAATATGATCCATCTGTTTCAATGTGGCACATGGACACCGCTGTTTTATCCCTCTATAGTGATATGATTATTTGGATTCAATATGAATTTTATTATTGATTCCAATATATTAAGTCCGAACATTGTGCTTTTGCGCTTTATGCGTATTACCAGCGAATATTTCTCATAAAAATCCTTCCCAATTTTTTTATTATTATTTGAAAAATAAGCACTTTCCCTCTATTCATAAGGGCTCTAAGGCATTCCTCATTTTTTTCCTGATATAAAACCAGTATCAAAAATTCGCTCCCATCACTGGATGGCATGGGCATTGCTAAATATGTAGGCATAACGATCACAGAAGTACTGTGATGGCGCACAGCGGGCAGTTTATGAATAGAGCAACAGCAATCCTCTATTTGCCCTTGAAAATGACAAACCATAATTGGCATTGCCACGCTGGACCAATGTAAAAAAAACCGGCCTTAAGGTGTTCTGACTTTAAGCCTTGGAGGCCCAAAGAAATCTTTTAGCAAATAGGTGAATAGTATGATTAATGGAGCTTTGTATTTGGATGAAGACCTGGCCTCGAGTATTGCTCTCAAATTTGTAGATCACATGCGGCAGTTAATTTATGATCTGCGCCTCCAGATGATTCATGTAATGCGACCTGACATAAAACCCCAGTCTGTTGGTTATGGCTGGGTGCGGCGCACATGGGAAAAAGGCGTGTTGGAAGAAGGCATGTCGATGATAAGCAGGATGCTGAAAACGGAAAATGTTCACTTTCCGGTAAGCGGGCCACCGAAGGTGATGATGGGGGACAGAGATCAAGAGACTCTGGCCGAACTTACGAATAATGCCTATGACCTTTTTATTGAAGGGGATCACGACATTTCCAGCGTGAAGGATTTCCGCAAGCTCATCAACTCCAGACTGTATGCAAAGGCGCCGTGCCCGATATTGATAGCCAGAAATCAAATCAAAAGAAACCGCAGTGTGCTGCTGGCTGAAGAAGGAACAAATATTCGGCGTTTGGCGGAACAGTTCGGCAGTCTCATGAAAACCAGTAAACTTTCTGTCGATCTTATTTATTTTAAAGCCCCTAAAATCACGGATTGGGACCGTCACATGGCAGCAGCGGCTTTTGCCGAGGCGGGGGAATTTGAAACGGCAAGAGAAGTTTTTCAGAAGGAAAATCCATCTCAGAAAAGCGAAGCGGCACGTCCAACCTTTTCTGATTCGGAAACCATTGCGGCCCTTGACAAGATTAAAGTCAACGATACGAGGCTTATGAATGGTCCAGCCGATAAATTAGCGGTATTGCTGCAGGATTATGACCTGGTGGCGTCCACATTCCCTTCCAGAAAAAGTTTTCACTTAGAGGCACTGGCTTCCACAGATGCTTCAGTAATGTTGTTTAAATAAAGCCGGCCCTATGAAAACACTAAAAAACTTTTTTGAGAGTTTCCAGGAAACAATGACGGCCGCAGCTTTTGCTGAGGCAGGTGAGTTTGAATCAGCCCTTCTGATGGTGACGAGCAATAAGAACGCCAACAAGAAGATACTTCTGGGGACGGAGGGAAATACATCATTAACCAAAGCGGCCCAATACAGCTTCAATGCCTGTCTCCGTATGGGAACCAGCTTGGAGGTGCTACATCTCATTCGGCAGACAGAATTGGCTGAAAATCAAAAAAACATGGCAAAGAAAAACAAGGAGAACCTGTTTTCCAAAAAATTGAATTTTAAAAACATTGGAATTCTTTACCACCCGGTGTTCAGCAAAGACCCATTAGAAGTTGAAGTCGCACGGTTTGCTGTTAACCGGGGAGATATCCTTTTTGTCGTTCTTAATAAAGATGCAGGGAAAAAACAAAAGAGAGGGACATATTTTGACTCTCTTCTTACAAATCTCAGGTGTCCTGTCGTGGTCCCACAGGCGCTTTAATTAAATTGGAGGAATAATAAAATGAAAACAGAAGTAAATGATTTCGACCGTCACATGTTGGCTGCGACCTTTGCAGAGGCAGGGGAATTTGATACAGCAACCCAATTCATCCAGGGAAAAAAAGAGGGGGGCAAAGAACCGGGAAAAATTTCTGCCCCTGCAGCCAAGAAAAAGCCCTATACCGGTATGATAATTTTCGGTGCTGTTTCACTTTCCGGATATGCAGTCCTGATGACGCACCAGGGCTGGGTAAGTGATAATTTTACCACGGGCGGCTGGCATGCAGTCTATCCGGTTGTAACTGCGCTTGCCTTTTCTTTTGTCCACGGCGCTTTTGCCAGTAATCTGCTAAGCGTTCTCGGTATTGAAGCTAAAAAATAAAAACATAAATTGAATGCAAATATTAAGGAGCAATTGGAAATGAAAAAGTTACTATTAATTATCATACTGGGATTTGCCATAATCCTGCCCTTGGTTTCATCTGCTATTGCAGGCGGGCCTCCACCGAAAGATGTTATGAAGGGTGAATTTCTAAGCGTTGACGATAATGCCCGTACAGCCACCTTCCGGAAGGTCGGCAAAGAAGAAACGGTGCAGCTCATCCTTGGCGCGGAGATGAATCCCAGCGATGTGCGGGTTAACAAAAAAGTGATGGTAAGCCTGGACAAACATGCCGGAGAAAATGTCATCAAGAGCATTGACATCATGTTCCTGGACATGACAGTCAAAAGGATAATATCCCTCCTGGTCATTGGTCTCATCGGTGGCTTGCTGAGCGGTTTTATCGGGTCCGGCGGTGCCTTTGTTCTTACACCGGCCATGATGTCCCTGGGGGTTCCCGGTGCGATTGCGGTGGCCAGCAATATGTGCCACAAGTTCCCCAAGGCCATGGTTGGCGCTTACAAGCGGTATAAATACGGCCAGGCGGATATTAAGCTGGGGTTGGTAATGGCCACTACTGCAATCATCGGTGTCCAGATCGGCATCAAGATCCAGAAATACATCCTCAATCATTTCGGTAATGCAGGTTCCAATCTTTATGTAAGCTTTATTTTCATGATTGTCCTGGTGTTTGTCGGCGGCTATGTTCTTTACGACGCATACAAGCTCTCCAAGGGCGGGGATGAAAACAAGGTTTCCCGATTGGCTATTCGCATGCAGAAAATCAACATCCCGCCCATGATGTACTTCAAGGTGGCAAAGGTGAGAATTTCCGCCTGGATTACCATCCCGGTTGGGCTCTTTACCGGTATGCTGGCAGCAACCATTGCGGTAGGCGGTTTTATCGGTGTTCCTGGCATGATTTATGTCGTCGGTGCTTCGGCAGTCGTTGCATCTGCCACCGAGCTGATTATTGCTTTTATTATGGGGGCATGGGGCTCAGTCCAGTGGGGTCTGAGCGGCTTGATCGACATCCGGTTGACCCTGCTCATCCTGGCCGGCTCCCTCATCGGCGTACAGCTTGGAGCCCTGGGTACCACCTATGTTAAAGATTACATGATCAAACTCGTTATGGCCTCCACCATGCTGATCGTAGCGGTCAGCCGCGGGGCAAAGATTCCCGGTTACCTGGCCGACCTGAACCTGCGTCCGGCTCTTGAGCCAGAGCTCGCCCACACGCTCAGTCAGGTTAGTTATTGGGCTTTAGTAACAGCACTTGGTTCAGCAGGATTGATCATTACAGTTGCCATGATCAAGGGAATGATGCAGGCAAAAGCGGAAGCTCAAACGGAGAAGATTGTTTCCCATGGCTAGCTATAGAAAAATACTTGTTGCCTATGATGGCTCTGCAACGGCCAAGAATGCCCTGGCCGTTGCAAGCCATCTGGCTAAAGAGGATAAAAGCTGGATCAAGGTGCTTAGCGTTTTGCCGACATATAGCGGGGATCTTGAACTTGTTGGTGTTTCCAATATTGGAGAAACCATTGAGGGACCGGGGAAAAAGCTGCTGGCAGAGGCCCAGGAAATTGCCGATCATGAGGATGTGCATATCCTGACAAATATGACCCAGGGGGAGCCGTATGACAAAATTGTCCATGTGGCTGAAGATGAAAACTGCGACCTTATAATTATGGGGCGCAGGGGCACGCATCAACTGGAAAGAGAACTTGTGGGTTCGGTTACGGCAAGGGTTATCGGTTACACCCCGAAAGATGTCCTTGTTGTACCTGACGGTACCAGGCTGACCAGGAAAAACATTCTCCTGGCGACTGACGGGTCACCAAGCTGTGAGGCGGCAGTCGACAGAGCGATTGAGATTGCCAAAGAGCAATCTGCTAAACTGACAGCAATTTCCGTGGTCTATACCAATGACGAATATCTTGCCCTTGCGCCGGGTATAGTCGAGGACCTTATTGGCAAGGCGAAAGAAAAACTTGCCATAATTACGGAGAAAGGCCGGGAGGCCGGTTTAGAGATTAATGCCATTGTAAAGGAAGGTGAAGCATATGAAGCAATAACCACCATGGCACAGAATAATAATGTTGACCTGATCGTTATGGGTTCACATGGCAAGAAAAGTATTCAACGTTTGCTCATGGGCAGTGTCACCGAAAGAACCATTGGATATGCTGCCTGTCCGGTGCTAGTTATTCATTAATATATTTGTGATTAAAAGATTGCCGAACAGCAAATCTGTTGCTGGACTGAAAAAGTGATTACTCATCACCTTTTGAGCAACTCCCAAATAGGGAGGGAAATATTCAAAATATTTTAATTGCAGCAGCCTGAACTTGACCTGACATGTGCCTGTTTTGTGGGGGTGCATGTTAGGTCAAGTCTGAAATACTACAGCTTATTCCTCATCCAGTATCTTGCGTTGTTTTCTAGTAAAAATCCCATCTTCAAAGTTACCAGTAATTACTCTACCATTCGCTAAAGTATATGCTCCATAACCGTTGTATTTTCCGTCCTTCCACTCACCTTCATATTTTCTGCCATCAGGATAAAATCTAACTCCCTGACCATTGGGAAGTCCATTTTTCCATTCACCCTCATATTTATTACCATCAGGAGAAATATCGGTTCCCTGTCCATGCCTCATCCCGTATTTGAATTCTCCAACATATTTTCTGCCATTCGCTAAAGTATATGTTCCATGACCGTTGTATTTGCCCTCTTTCCACTCACCTTCATATTTACTACCATCAGGAGAAATATCGGTTCCCTGTCCATGCCTCATCCCATATTTGAATTCCCCAACATATTTTCTGCCGTCTGGAAAAGTATATGTTCCATGACCGTGGTATAGTCCGTTTTTCCATTCACCTACATATTTGAAACCATTCTGGGATATATACGTTCCTTTTCCGTTTTCACAGTCGCCTCTAATGCAATTGTTATTACCAAAAGTTACATTTGGTGAGAAACAGGAAAAAACAATTAATAGAATAAATAGGAATGTATTTATAGTATGCTTCATTGATTTAGTAAGGAGATTAATAATTCATATCGATCAAGATGGATATTTATTACATTATTTGCCATATCACTCCAAGGACTTTTTCTCTATCACAATAGACTCGAATTCAAGGTTTCATCATATTCCAACAAGATATCTTTACATTTCAACCCTGTAAGGCTAAAAACACCCTTTAGCAATTGGAATAAACAGGCCAGTGTCCTGCAACTGCTCATGCTCTATATGCCGTAAGCAATCAGTATTATAAAGGCCAAAATCAACGTAAACACTGGCAACCTTGACGCATAGCTTGATTGCATAAAGTCATCATTGTGGCAAGATATGTAACATTCCAGAACAATCCGCAGGAGTTGCTCGTATTCATCTAGAAAGCTCTGACTGATAGTTCACTATGCAAAGCAAAATAGTGTTGCTGGATAATCATCCTAGTTTGCTCATCGATAACTGGTATGCCCAGTTCACGCTCTTCCAAAGATGGAGAGGTATCATGCATGTTGATGCTGAATAGAGGTAATAGCTCCTCGGGCTCGTTTTGCCTGGTAGAACTGGTCTGTTCAGACGCCCACATATTCAATGTTCACAGGAAAGAAGAAAGAAGACAACCATTGCGAATCATCAAATGCAAACTCTCATTTTCTGCCAAAATGAGAAAAGAAAATGATAATGTGCGTAGAAGTTAGGTTTGCAAACAAAAGAAGAAGACTGCTTGCTGTCAGTCATACATTTTGTTGGAAGTAAGAACCCCGGTTTGTACTGATACCTAGGGTATAGTTTTCGAAGTTTGGGATAAGTCATTCCCACCCCAAAAGTATGTTTTGGCAAGTCAGGTGAATAACAGAAAGGAAATGAAGGTTTTTATGCATGCTGCAATGGAGCTCCCCGGGCTGCTCAAAAGAATGAGCAACCGCGAGGAATTCCAGGTAAATCAAGGGGGCCGCCCTGCCAAAAGTAACTTGTGATAAATAGAGTGAACCCGTAAGAGCGAAAAATCAAGATTGTGCCCTTGAAGGATTATTTTCAATAATTTAGCCTGCGGCAGCCTGTTTTTCCACTTCATTCTCTGCATCTGCCGCGGCTCCGGGCGCTGAGACATCACTTTCTGGGCTGGCAGGAGCCGCTTGTATGGGTGCCTGAGCGTCAGTTTTCTGGAGTGCCTTTTGCAGCTGATTAATCACTTCTGCGAGTATATATTCGGCGCCTTCAAACCAAACAGCGTTTTCAGCCACATCCTCTGACCGTGTGACAACCGCGGACCTTTGCAAAACAGTCAATTTTGAAACTGTCTCCTTGACTTTGCTGTTGAAGGCTTGGCTTGCATCTTTGTCGTCGCTGTCCAATTTCTGTTTTGCTGATTTCAGATTGTCAACACCCTGCTGAAGCATAACTGTCGCTCCCTCGAACCAGATTATATTAGGGTTGTCTTTTTGGGTAATACAGGTGCCCTGGCATGAATCTCTCAGAATGAAAAGCTTTGAGATGGAATCCTTTATGCTGTCAT
>Ga0209742_10001440_pt1 | contig 10845 bp, 7 predicted proteins | sample DeeMarSeWOR38_10_FD_187462 | JGI IMG/M metagenome (GOLD analysis project Ga0209742, IMG submission 187462) | Marine sediment microbial communities from White Oak River estuary, North Carolina - WOR-3-8_10 (SPAdes) (version 2) | ecosystem: Environmental > Aquatic > Marine > Intertidal zone >... | reverse complement strand
CCCATCCGGCAGGGTGATGTGATCGCTTTTGAAAAAAAAGGGTTATTGAGCACCAGCTACGGGTGGATCACTCGAATCGGCTTAATATATGTTCAGGTGGCCACGCGAAACGGAACATCAGAAATCGTACCCAATGAGGTCTTTGTGACACAAAAAATAGAGAATCTATCTTTCGAAGATAACCAGCTACGTCTTAATATACCGTTCGGCATTGCCTATAAGTCGGATTTGAACCAGGCCAAAACCCTGGCTCTAAGCGCAGCCACCAGCGTCGATCGTATCTTAAAGATTCCTGAGCCAAAATGCCTCGTAAAGGAATATGGTGATAGTACCGTCAATATGGAGTTGCTAGTTTGGATCAATGATCCTAAAAATGGAATTGCTAATGTCAAGGACGCTGTTTTTATGGCGGTTTGGGACAGCTTCCACGCCAATGGGATCGAAATTGCATTTCCGCAGCGCGATTTGCATATCAGGAGTGCTGTTCCGTTGAACATATCCAACGATAACCGCCAGCCAGTAATGAAAGATCACCCGGAAGATACAGACGATAAAGGTAGGGACGCTGACTGAATTGTGGTAAGTGGCAATGAGACAAGCGCCAATTATTGCAAATATCTTTTGATAAGCCTGAATAATTTCTAATCTCTTAATTGCTGATATCTCCAACTAATCTGTATCCTATTGAAATAATTTTAGATTGTGATATCAGTTTGATATCCCAACTGTAAAATTTCTGCACCTATCTCGTGATCTGCGATTGTATATTAGCCATACGACACCCACACGTTGGCTGAGTTTTGGAGCGGCTATTAAACTCCAGCGGCAATTTTTAAACGTATTGATTTGATTTCTTCAAGAAATATAAAAAGCAGGGTTAATAAACGATTCCTTGATGTAGAATTGCATAATGGGCTGGGTTTCGGAGCGGCGGGCGCGATCGAAGATTTTTAAGAAAGAACTAATTGCCCGGGGCGCTGAGATCGGCCTTGGACCGGAACGCTATTTCCTCGTTAATCAATTCTCGTTCCATGGCCATCTGTTTCATCTCTTTAGCCAGCATACGATCCAGTTCTTCGATCGACAGGCCCAGCTCGGCTGCCGCTGACTTTCTTAACTGACTGACTTGCGGGGTATTTAGATATCCTGTGGAAAAGGCATCGGATCCACTTTCAGGACTTGAGGATTCAGCTGGCTGATCTTTTTTGCTTTTTTTTGAATACCATTTAAAAACAATGTTTGCTGCGACGGCTACAGCGACAACTGCAACTGCAATGGCAATTTTCATTCTTTTGAGCCCCTTCTGATCAACTGTATTTTTTATGTCTTTATAAGGCCTTGAGGTTAATACGTATATTCGGCATTCATCATGAAAACTTTAGCCCGATTCAATCTATTTCAGTGTGAATTTTGGAACCGGCAGGGGTAGGTGAATAACCCAAAAATTAAAGAAGAAACTGGAGGTGGTTTCAAAGCCTCATTTTTTGCGGTATCTAATCATCATCATTGCGATATCATCCGATTGCGGCGTCGATCCGGTATATTTTCTGACTTCCTGTAAAATTCCCACGATCATTTCCTTGACCGCCGCATGCTGATACGCCCGGCTCGCTTCAAGCAGGCGCCCATCTGTGAAAAACTCACCTTTTTCATTCATGGCCTCTGTAACACCGTCCGTATACAGGAAAATGGCGTCATCGGCTCCGAGGGTCACGGATATCTTTTTATAAGAGGCTTCAGGTACCACACCTAAGGCCGGTCCACTCAGGTCTTCCATAAAGCGGACTTCTCCTCCGTGTCGGATCAATATGGGTCGATTGTGGCCGCCGCTGGCATAAAACACTTCTCCGGTATGCACATTGAGAATTCCGATAATCAGGGTGACAAACATGGTTTTGGGGTTGTCCAGACACAGAACGCGATTAATCTTGCTCATCATATCGGCGGGTGAAAGACTATATTGCGCTGAATTTTTCACAAGTGTCCGAGTAATGACCATGAATAAGGCCGCCGGAACCCCTTTATCGGCAACATCGCCTAAAGTAAAACAGAGATGGTCTTTATCAATGAAGAAAAAATCATAAAGGTCTCCTCCAACCGCTTTCGCCGGAATCAAATTTGCAAATATATCAAATTCATCATGTTCTGGAAAAGGTGGAAATACCTTGGGCAGAATCCCCATTTGAATTTCTCTTGCCAGATTCAACTCGATGTCGATCTTTTCCATCTCTTTTGTGATGTGCAGGGCCTGTCTTTCTGACAGGCGGAACCTCAGAAGGCTTAGAAAAACAAACGTTGCGCCCAGTGAAATCAGAGGATAAACGGGGGATAGAAATAGATTCTGCATCTTTAGTAATCCCAGCCCGCCAAACCAAAGAATGGAAACGCCGCAGACTAAAAAAATTAGACAGACCATCGGGCGACCCCAGGTCAGAACAAGAGATACAAGAATGCCGACACCCAAAGTTGCCAGCAGTTCGGCTGCCCTGGCCCAGGCAGGATGGTTAAAAAAGACACGATGCAGAATGTTGTCGGCGACACTGGCATGGATCTCAACGCCCGGATAGAGAGAATCCAGGGGGGTGGCATAGGTATCTTTCAATCCGATTGCCGTCGCACCCACAAAAACCACCCGATCTGCGATCCTTTTTGTGTCAATACGGTCATTGAGGAGATCTGCTGCGCTCATGTATTCAAAAGATTGCCTTTTGCCCCGATATCTTATCAGCAGATTGCCAAATGCATCCACGGGAATAACGGTGTTATCTATCCGCAGCGATTCGGTACCGAGTCTGGAAACCTTCAGGAACACTTTCTGTGCATGGGTGGCCTGCATCACGGTAGCCAGCGCCAGGCTGGGATATATTCGGTCCCTATATCGCATCAGCAGGGGAATGCGACGGATGATCCCGTCGTCATCCGGCCTGACATTAACAAAGCCGGAGCGTTTAATGCGCTTGGCAAAAACCGGAAGCGGTGCAACAATTCCGGTTCCGCTGTAAAGATCTACGGCTGCCGCCGGGTTGACGGAATCTCGAATAATGATAATTTCCACGGGGAGCGGCCCAGGCAGCATTTTGCCATCACCCGAGGCAAGAAATTTATAACCCATCACATGCGGTCCCCGTCCAAGGACTTCGGCCAGCAGAGCGTCGTTGTCATGAAGCCGGTCGGGGATGCCTTCAAGATTCAGTTCAATGCCCAACCCTTCCTGAAGGTCCCGTTGCACTTCTTTCAACGAGGTCCGATCCGACTCGGCTAAGAGGATATCGATGCCGATGCTGGCTGCGCCTGCAGCTGCAAGCTTTTCAAGTAAATGCGCGATATGGTAGCGAGGCCATGGCCACTGGCCGAATTCTGCCAGACTTTCCTCGTCGATGTCGACAATGAGCGGCAGCGGGGCGCCATAGCTGGCCACAGAGCCATGCATGACATCGTAAATCTTATGATCGAGGATGGACAACAGGGTGGGCCTGAAGATGGCTATACCGAAAAACAGGATTGAAAAAAGAATGCCGTAAAGGGCAATGCGCTTACTTGACCGGGTCTTGGCGAACATCGAAGGCAGAAGTCGGGGAGCGAGGCGAAGTGTTTTTGGTAAAAAATTCAGCATGCTGTATTGATCATCGCATAGAATACCGGGTTTTAGCGGACAATGACTTCAACCCTCCGATTGCGTGGCTCCGGCACATTATCAGCGGTTTGGATCAGCGGGTTGCCTTCACCATGGAATGCCACCCGGATGACTGCAGGAGCAATATTGGCGGCAATAAGCAAGTCTCGCACCTTTTCTGCGCGTCTGCGTGAGAGCGCCATGTTAAACTCATCGGTACCGCTACGATCAGTATGGCCGATCACTTCAATATCGCTTGAAACCCTTTTTTCAATTTCGTTGATGATCTCATTTATTGCTAAACGTGAATCCGGTTTTAACTCGATGGAATCCCAAAAAAAATACAAAATATATCTTGCCGGTCGGGCCGGCTCGGCAACCAGCGCCTTTGCGAAGACACTCTTGATCTCATTTTCGGGCATCTTGACTGCAGGTTGCGGGGCATTTCCGCTGGTGACAGAAACGGCATACCCGGCCTGGTTTATGCTGCTTGTGCCGTCTTTGTTGCTGATCTCGATCTCTCCTACTTGACCATCAGGATCAGGCAGCAGCACAACGACTGTTTTTCCAGTCGCGCATCCCACGATGAATAAGGCGCCCACCAATAATAATATAAAAGCTTTGTTTTGTGCCATCATGACTAATCTTGAATTTGCACTGCCAGCCGGGTTCCGCGAATGGCCACCGTTCCATCGGGGGTCTCAATCTTAATAGAATCGGGGGAAAGTTTGGCAATCACTCCGGAGATAAAAATAAAGGTACCTCTCAACATCCGGACCACCAGTGAATAATCCTTCCTGTGCGGATCAAAGCGGAATTCTTTCATGTCGAGCATGCTATCAGGGCCAAGAGAAAGGATGGTATCATCCCGCAGGATGATACCCGCCGACCCATTACGACCTGTTTTAACGGTATCCCGGCCAAAAAGCCGTGTTCCTGCTGCTGGTTCCACCGTAATTCCTTGGCGGATAATCTCGACAGTCCCTTCAAGGGTTTTAATGCTGCCAATATGCTCCTCATCGGCCCAAGAGACCGGCACGGCAAGCAGGCATATCAGAATGATAATTATGGTGATATCTTTCATCTTCTATCCCTCCTAATAGCGGTTTTAAAAGCACTTCTACCGTGGTTGGGCGATTAAACCTCCCGGGCCATTCGAATCCTTGGTCTAAAAAGTATTATCAAACTCGTATCCGTTATTCAACGCTGAATTTCTTGCTATGATAATTAAAGCCATATCGTTAATCATCGATATGATATCACATGATGGGTCGGGTTACATGAGAATCTTCTTTCGCTCCGGGTCGTAGAGAATACGACTGGATTCCAGGGTCGCGCTGTATCGTTCTTTATAGGATTCAATTTCAAAATCATTGTTCGGGTCGGCCAGTTCAGCTGGAAGATAAGCATAACAGATGTTTTTTTTCACCGAGTGGCCATAGCCGGAACTGGTCGTTACCCCCAGCACCTTTTCACCTTGAATGATGGGGGCACTGCTCTGAAGCATCAGCGGACTGCCGGTGTCGATGGTAAAGGAGCAAAGTTTCCAGCGGGATCCTTCGGCCTTGGCCTTCGCCAGCGCTTTGCGGCCGATAAAGTTGTCTTTATCCAGCGCGACGCAAAATCCGAGTCCCGCATCGAACGGGGTGTACTCCGGAGTCAGTTCCGACCCCCAGTCGACATATCCTTTTTCGAGATGCATCGAAGCAATGGTACGGTAACCGGCGTTTTTGATGCCAAGATCCCGGCCGGCTTCCCAGAGAGATTCGTAAACATGGACCGCGAATTCTGTGGGCACGTAAAGCTCATAGCCCAGTTCCCCAACGTAAGTGACGCGAGAGGAGATGATGGGCGCATATCCGATCGTGAAATTTTTGCAGGTTCCGAATGGGAAGCCTTCATTGCTGAGGTCCGCATTCGTTAGTTTTTTCAGCAGCGCCCTTGATTTGGGTCCGATGACGTTGATCACAGCGTAGGCCGAAGTCATTTCCTTCAGTGATATCGAACCGTCAGCTGGCATATGATGTTTAATCCACCATGAAGCGCGCAGTCCTAAAGCGGTGCCGACAACCAGCATCAAGCGGTCTTCAGCCAGCCGCGCGACGGTCAAATCACACTCAACGGTGCCTCTTTCATTGCACATTTGCGTGTAGATCACCTTTCCGACGGGCTTGTCGATCTGGTTGGCACACAGGTTGTTCAAAAATTCCAGTGCTGCGGGGCCTTCGATTTCGAACTTACAGAAGGATGACTGATCGATGAGCACCACGTTTTCCCTGGCATTTTTATGCTCGGCCGCCACGTGTTCAAACCAGCTGGGCATTTCAAAGGTCAGATCATCTTGAGGCGTCACCCCCTCCGGCGCAAACCAGTTGGCGCGTTCCCATCCGTATTTGGCACCATAAACCGCGCCCTTTTCTTTCAACGGGAAATAGAGTGGGCTGCGTCTAACGCGGCGTGCGGAATCATGCTCTTCGTTGGGCCAGTGAATCGTGTAATGCTTGCCGTATAATTCTGCGGTTCTTTCAACATTGTATTTGCGGCTTTTGTGATAAGGACCGAAACGGCGAATGTCCAGCGGCCAGACATCCAGGCTTGGCTCGCCTTCGATGATCCACTCGGCCATCATAAGGCCGGCGCCGCCGCCGGCGGCAATCCCGAAGGCGTTGAAACCCACGGCGACAAACACATTGTCCCTTTCAGGTGCCGGGCCCATGATCGCATCGCCATCGGGAGTGAAAGCCTCGGGGCCGTTTACCAGTTTGCGAATTCCGGCCTCCCCCAGGCAGGGTGTTCGTTTTGTGGCCGGTTCACCCAGTTGAAGGAAATGGTCGAAATCGGAATCCAGCAAATTTGAGTTAAAATCATTGGACACGCCGTCAATCGCCCAGGGAATGCCGTTTCTCTCATACCCCCCCATCACCAGTCCGCCGACTTCTTCTTTGTAGTAGATCAGATTGTCTTTGTCGCGAATCGTCGGTAGATTCGGCGGAAGATCTTTGATCGGATTGGTAACGGCATACTGGTGCATAAAAGGCACCACCGGCGTGTTGATCCCCAGCATTTCACCGACCTGATAGCCCCACATACCGGTGCAGTTCACCAAAATTTCGCAACGGATGACGCCCTGTTTGGTTTTAACGGCGGTTACCCGGTTTTTGTCAAATTCAAAACCGGTGACCAGATTGTTGCGATAAATTTTGGCACCCCGGTTACGGGCGCCCCTGGCCAGCGCCTGCGTGATTCCGGAGGGATCGGCCTCGCCGTCGGTCGGCATATAGGCTGCGCCGATGATCCCATCCAGCGATATGATCGGACAAAGGTCGTAGGCCTCCCGGGGAGTGATGATATTCATTTCCAGCCCGAAACTGCGAGCGGTTGTGGCGCCTTTTTTCAGCTCATACATCCGTTCCCTGGTGCTTGCCAGGTGCAGGCAGCCACTCATTTTCCAGCCGGTTGCAAGTCCGGTTTCCGCCTCAAGCTGATCATACAGACTGACGCTGTATTGCAGCATGCGGGTGATGTTTCTTTCGGAACGCAACTGACCGACAAGTCCGGCAGCATGCCATGTCGATCCACTGGTTAGCTCTCCTTTATCGATAACGACCACATCCTTCCAACCCATCTTGGTCAAATGATAGGCGACACTGCAACCAACAATGCCGCCCCCGATAATGACCACTTGCGCACTGTCTTGCATGGGGTTTCTCCTTTCTGCCCTGAACGCGTGAAAGCGTGCCTGTACGAATCGATTTTTTTGTTAGGGCTTTTCGCTTGTTCCTCGATTTGGGTGTGTACGTTATTTAAGGTTGTCAACTAGACGGATCAGAATTTAAGAGAGGGTTTTAGCTCTTCTATACGCCTTATCCGCTGTTCAGGCAAGACTTAATGCGCCTGAACAACGAAAGAAAAAATGCTTGACAAGCCGACGGGGGGTAATATATCAAATTATTAAATTTATTCCCCTTTTTGATCGGACGCATTATAGATTCGGACATTCGGGGGAGCGCTGAGGATCAAAAACAACGCTGCTGCGTTTTTTCTTTTCGATTTTTGGCGGCGAATGTCTCTGCGTTCAGATTATAATCCGGCTCTCTTCAGATATTTGAAGTGGCAAAGACTCAACTTGCAATTAGGCCCGTAGGCGGAGTTGTTTGTTTCACACCCTTATCTTTTTTCAACATTTTCATCACTGCATACAATCATGGTTTACTCAATAAATGGATTATCATCTTCTACTCGATCCATGCATTAAAGATGGGTTCAGACCAGATGGTCTAAAAATATCTCATAATGAAAGGAGGTAAAGTATGAAGCGTAATCCGCAAGACAAACCGGATAGTCTGCATAAACAATATATGAAAGGAGAAATTGGAAGGAGGGATTTTTTAAAATTATTGGGTATTGCCGGGCCGGCGTCAGGCCTGGCGCTGGCTTTACCATCAGTAGCTGCAGGTGCTCCCGCCGGGCTCTCTGAAGACGAAATGGTTGTCTTAAGCCACCTGCCTGACCAGCAGATAGGAAAACAATACCCCAAAGGGGAGACGATTAACATCGGCTTCCTCTGCGCGCTGTCAGGACCTGATGCCGGGTGGGGACTTCCCGGACTTACCGGAAATAATATCTGGGTTGATTCCGTCAATAAGACCGGTGGTCTGCTTGTCGGTGGCAAAAGGTATCCGTTGAAGATCCATGCCTTTGACGACGAAGCCAACGCCGCCAAGGCACTCCAGGGTGCCCGCCAATTGGTCTTAGAGCATGATGTTAAATTCATTAATGCCATTGGCGGCGATGCTGCCAACTCCACTGCACCCTTCCTCACCAAGCACAAAGTGGTCTATGCTTCCCTGGTCCCCACCGACTGCGATCCGAAGAAGCCTTACGTGGTCGCCGGCGGAGATATTACGCCTCAGTGTAACATGTTCAATGCCTTGATCGCCAGAATGGTTTTGCCCAGTGAAGCAGAACTGGGGAGGCCCTTGACGTATGCCTTAACCACCCAGGACTGCATCATGTCCCGTCAGGTCGGGGCATGGGAGATCGGCGCCGCCAAGGCCATGGGGTTCAAAATCGTTTACGAGGAGTTTTTCGCCGTTGACCAAACCGACTTCGCCCCGGTAGTCACCGCCTTAATGGCGAGCAAACCGGACGTTATCAGCCTCTGTGAGGCCTGGCCCGAATACCAGACCATGATGTGGGAGCAGTTATACCTGCAGGGATATAAGGGTGTGGTTGTTCAAAACTATGCCGACTGGGAAACCAACCTCACCAAGATCCCGGCCGAGTATGCCGCTGCTCAGTTCGGTATCGACAGCTTCCCCTTGATGGATGATCCCTGGTGGGGTGAAACATCCTGGCAGAAATCTTTTAGCAATGTGTGGAACGCCAGATATGGCCCGGGGGCTCCTGAAGACGTCAAGCGCCGCATGACCGGCATCGATTGGGACCACATGATCTGGCTGATACCGTGGTGCATCGGCGCCCAGGTTGCCGGTAAAAAAACACCGGGTAAATGGCCCTCTAACGATGACATATTGGATGCCCTGAGGAAGCTGCCGTCGTTTCCCACCATCCTGGGCCCAGGACACATGAGCGGCAAGGAGATGTTTGGTATCGACAACATGATCGAAGAGCCGGTTCCCATGTGTATGTTTAATCTCGAGGCCAAAGACAAACGCATTGTGGCTCATTTGAATTTTGAGCCCTGGTATGCGAATATTAAGAACGTCGTCCTTAAAGCGGTAAGAGAACGCGGACAGATGTGGGATCAGCGCTAATCCTCTATCCACGGGAGTGGTGTTGAGCACCAGCTCCCGTGGATGCTTCTACAAATTTTATTTCTAACAAAGTTTGCTATCTGAATTACAGTCAGGTGATGAGGTAGCCCATGACTATCCAGCTTTTAATCCAAACCATAGCTAACGCGATCGCAGCCAGTAGTATGTATGCTTTGATAGCCGTGGGCTTGACGCTGGCCTTTGGCGTCATGCAAATGGCAAATTTGGCGCATGCCCATGTCTTTATGATAGGCGCCTATACCGTATATGCCCTTTATGCCTTGAGTGGCTGGCCATTTTGGGGAGCAGTGGCCGCGGCACTGGTGGTAGGTGCGATCGTTGGTCTGGCCATCGAGCGAGCGATTTTTCGACCATTACGGGGGGATGTGGTTGCCGGATTTATCGCCACTGCCGGACTCATGTTTATTATCGAAGTCTTTTGCGGTGAAGTTTGGGGCTGGGGGCATATGCGGACTATCCCCAGCCCTTATATGCGACCCTTTAAGATTATGGGTGCCTCGGTGGCCTTCCAGAGAGTTCTGGTCATACCCTTTGCCGTTGTTTGCATCGGCGGCCTCATGATCTTTATGCGCCGGTTCAGATTGGGACGCGCGCTGCGAGCTGTGGCTCAGGACCCGGAAACCGCCTCGCTACAAGGAGTAAATATCAATATGATGACGGCCCTGGCCCTGGCCATTGCCGGTGCCTTGGCCGGCATCGCAGGTGGACTGATGTCGACAATATATGCGGTAACCCCCGCGCTGGGAGGTCACCTGATTCTGCCGGCCCTCATCGTGGTGATCGTAGGTGGAATGGGAAGCATCGGGGGGGTTGTTCTGGCCTCCATTATCATGGGCTTTGTCATGACCTTTGTTACGACGCTGGTCGACGGTGTCGCAGCCTTAATGGTTTCGGTTGCCGTTATGGCGCTTCTATTACCATTCAGACCGCAGGGATTAATGGGCCGTGCCACAAACTAACACCGAAGGATTCAGGATTGGGGCGTTGGCAGCCGTATTAATAGGGCTGTGCATATTCCCCTTTTTTGCCAGGCCATATCTGGTTGAAGTCGCCATGATTTTTTTTATCTGGATCATCCTTGCCCACAGTTACCGCCTGATCGTTACGGTGCATGACTGGCAGCTGTATCATGTTGTGTTATATGGCGTCGGCGCTTACACCAGCGGTATGTTGGCAAAGAATTTTGGTTTCCCGGTCTTTTTAGCCATTCCTCTGGGAGGGCTAATGGCCTGCCTTTTGGGCGTGATAATTACTTTGATTCTGCTGAGAACCACGGGATGGAGCTTTTATATCGCTACTTTTGGGCTGGCGGAGCTCATCAGGTTGACCTGGCTCAAGTTTCGCTACCCCTTTGGCGGTTCCACGGGCATCATCAGCATCCCCTACCCGCCGGTAATCGGAGGAATCGATTTTAGTGATTCGATTCCCTACTAT
>Ga0209742_10001435_pt1 | contig 10875 bp, 8 predicted proteins | sample DeeMarSeWOR38_10_FD_187462 | JGI IMG/M metagenome (GOLD analysis project Ga0209742, IMG submission 187462) | Marine sediment microbial communities from White Oak River estuary, North Carolina - WOR-3-8_10 (SPAdes) (version 2) | ecosystem: Environmental > Aquatic > Marine > Intertidal zone >... | reverse complement strand
ATTTAAAAATTGAGGCATTGTTATTACTACTATTAATATCGGCATTTTCAATCCAAACGTAACTCAAAAGATCACCTTTCGATTTGATAGGAATGGAAACTTCGTTTCCAGATCCAAACGTACCAATATAATCCATACGTTCTGGTTTAATAGCAAAGTTTGTGTGACGTTTATAGTTTTGTCTAAAAAAAGAGACTTCTGGGTTGCCTGTGATATAGACATCCTGGGCACCAACGGAGACAAGATCAATCAAAGCAGCTGACATATTTACTACTATACTATATTAAAAAAATCAGGCGTTAACGAAGTAAGATAAAAATGGTCGTGTTCCAGGCACTCACCTGGGAAACACAAGACACGGAAGACGAACACCTTATTAGTATTTTTGGTAAAACGAGTGAAGGTAAATCCGTGTGTGTGACGACGAGTTTTACACCATACTTTTTTATAAAACTCCCTAAGAAAACGACACCATTAGATGTTCGTAATTTGTATACAAAGATTGATAAAACGTGTCCTGAGTGTCTGACGAGTTACGACATTGTTCAATCTAAAGATGTATGGGGGTTTCAGAATAATGAACAGTTTACGTTTATGCAGTTAAATTTCAAAAATGTAGCGGCGCGACGAATGGTAAATGGAAGACTAAAACGTACATTACCCGATGAATCTATAAAATATAAGGTATACGAATCCAATTTAGACCCCGTCCTGAGATTAATGCATAGAACGGGTATACAATCTACGGGGTGGTTGGATACCGGCGACGAGTGTGTGCGTTCGTATCTCGCACACGTGGATATAGACTTGTTCTGTAATAACTGGAAAACACTTAAACCCATTGATATTCCCGAGACGGCGCCATTTGTCGTGGCTTCTGTGGATATTGAGTGTAATAGCTCAACCGGTAAGTTTCCTGATGCAGATGTAAAAGATGATGCATGTTTTCAAATTGCTGTATCACTTGCACATTTTGGTTCCGATATACCGTACGATAAAACATGTTTCTGTTATAAGAAGACAGACCCGGATTTAGAAGGGTGTATAATTAAAAGTTACGATACAGAACGTGAAATGCTTATGGCATTTAAGGCGTATATGATGGAAAAGGATATTGACATTATAACTGGGTGGAACATATTTGGTTTTGATTTGGAATATATTATGAAACGTGCGGTCATGACACATTGTGATCCATCCTTTTACGAAATGAGTAAATTGAAAAACCATACGTGTGAACTTGTGTATAAGAAATTATCGTCGAGTGCACTCGGTGATAACGACCTTAAGATTTTACCTATACCCGGAAGGTTTATTTTTGATTTGTTTCATGAGGTTAAAAAAGGGTACAAACTTGATTCGTACAAACTCGATAATGTTTCAAAATTGTACCTCGGTGATAATAAAATCGATATGCCTCCGAAAGAAATGTTTGCGCGTTTCGTTGAAGAAGACCCCGTGAAGTTACGTGAAGTTGCGGAGTACTGTATTAAGGATACTTTGTTGCCACACAGGCTTTTGTCTAAACTGTGTATACTCATAAACTTACTAGAAATGGCAAAAGCGACTTGGGTTCCTCTATGTTATTTGGTTGAACGGGGACAACAAATCAAAGTATTTAGTTTATTAACAAAAAAGGCACGTGAAATGGGTTTCATGGTACCAACACTATCTTGGGGTCAACAGTCTACAATAGGATACGAAGGTGCAACTGTTCTCGAAGCACAGAAAGGTGCCTATTATACACCTATTACCGCCCTAGATTTTGAAGGCCTGTATCCATCAATCATGATGGCACACAATTTATGTTATTCGACCCTCGTTATGGATTCGAAATACGAAGATATACCTGGTATAAAATACGAAACGTTCGGGTTTTATAAGTTTGCACAAGACGTTCCGAGTCTTCTGCCAAGTATTCTCTTAGAACTGAAACAGTTTCGTAAACAAGCTAAAAAAGATATGGCACAATCGACCGGTGCGTTAAAAGAAATGTATAACGGTAAACAATTAGCGTATAAAGTGTCTATGAACTCTGTATACGGTTTTACGGGTGCAGCAAAAGGTATGTTACCATGCGTACAAATTGCATCTACGGTAACGTTAAAAGGGCGAAGCATGATTGACGAAACAAAAGCATACGTTGAAAAGAATTTTCCGGGTGCAAAGGTAAGGTACGGTGACTCTGTAACACCGGATACACCTTTACTTATTCGTAAGAACGGGTGTGTACAAACGTGTCGCATCGATTCACTTGTAAATGAATACACTTTACGTGACGACGGTAAACAAATTGGGTACATAAATGCTGAGGTATGGACAGAGAATGGATTTACACCGATACACCAAATTGTAAGACATGAAACGGATAAAAATATTCACCGCGTAGTAACACACACGGGTATAGTCGACGTAACTGAAGATCATAGTCTTTTACTTGAAAATAAGGAGATTGCTAAACCCACACAGGTTGGTGTAGGAACGGCGTTACTCCATGGAAACTGTGTAAATTCTATCGATACATGTACTGATACGAGTATTACTAAAGAAGAAGCAAAAGTTATGGGGTTTTTCTTTGGTGATGGATCGTGTGGTACATACTTATGTAAATCTGGTGTAAAAAGTACGTGGGCTCTGAACAATTCAAAATTGGAGTATTTGGAAGAAATGCAAAAATTGTGCCCTTTCGAAACAGTAATATATGATACGATTAAAAGTTCTGGTGTCTATAAACTTAACGCTAAAGGTTTGGTCGTAGATATTGTAAACAAATATAGAAACCTGTTTTACAACTCACACAAAGAAAAGGTAGTACCGTCATGTATTTTAAATGCCCCTTCGGAAATTATTCAGTCTTTTGTAGATGGGTATTATATGGCTGACGGGGACAAAGATAAAAATGGATACACACGTATGGATGTAAAGGGTAAAGAAGGGAGTATGGGAATGTATATGTTAGGACGAAAATTGGGGTACAACGTTTCTATAAACACGCGAGATGATAAACCATTCATTTTCAGACAAACGTGGACAAAGTCTACACAAAGAAAAGATCCACAAAAAATAAAAAAAATTGAATGTCTTGGAAAAACATATGGTTACGTGTATGATTTAACAACCAAATCCCATCATTTCCATGTGGGTCCAGGTGATCTCGTCGTTCATAATACGGATTCTGTTATGGTCGAATTTGACGTTGGAAATCGTAAAGGTATGGAAGCGATCGAGTATAGTTGGGAACTTGGTGAACGTGCCGCGGGTGAGTGTACCAAACTGTTTAAAGCACCAAATAATCTCGAACTCGAGAAAGTATATTGTCCGTACTTTTTGTATTCAAAAAAGAGGTACGCCGCGAAACTATGGACAAAAGGAAAAGACGGGAATATGAATATGGATTATATAGATGTTAAAGGTCTTCAATTGGTTCGACGTGATAATACACCACACATGCGTGAAGTGTGTAAAGAACTACTCGATGTCGTGTTAGAAAGTAGTGATACCGGACCACCAAAAGCACTCGCTTTACAAAGAGCTATTGAACTTATTGAAGGTGATGTACCGAATGAAAAGTTGATACTTTCACAAAGTCTTTCTGATTCGTATAAAGTAAAAGGTTTCACAGTTTCTATTAATAGTCCTGATATTAAGGATATTAATCAAGCACACGTCCAAGTTGTAAGAAAAATGCGTGAAAGACAACCGGGTTCCGAACCACAATCGGGTGATCGTGTACCTTATATTCTTATCGATACGGGTGATCCGAAAGCAAAGGCATTTGAAAAGTCTGAGGATCCAAAATATGCAAAGGATAATAATTTAAAAATAGATTATAATTATTATTTCATAAACAAATTTTTAAATCCCGTGTGTGATTTAATTGAACCACTTTTTGAAGATCCAAAAGAAGAAATATTCGGCGAACTTTTAACACGTGTTAAACCAAAACGACGACCTAAGAAAAAAGTAGAGGATGAAATTGAAGGGCAGCAGAAAATAAGTGATATGTTCAAATCGCTTAAAAAATAGTGACGTATATAAAATATGACGTCCAAAAAATTACAGACACTTTGGGAAGAGGAAGTGGAAACGGAAGTATATAGACGTAGTATAAAACTAATGGAAAAAATATCACATAAATATTCTATAAATTTAAAACTTTTACTTTCAGAAATTCCAAACCCATTAAATTTCTGTAGGGGGTTTAAAAAGGATGGTTCTCCGTGTATAGCAAGAGCCAAACTTAATGGAATGTGTGGGAGTCATATCGATCAGCCTCAACTTAGAGGACCGGTAGAAATGGTATTTAAAAATAACGATGGTATACGACATACACACAATTTAACGGAGTGTATATTTAAACCAGGGTGTCCGGCATGTGAAGTATCAAGAAAGGACTTTAAAGATTTGCGTGGAATTATGTAATAATGAACAAATCAGCTATTCTACTAACATCAATTGATAGTTTTTATAATATCCCCGAGAATAGAGCTACACTTTTAGAAATTTTAAACAAAACGAATGGGATTTCTTTAAGAAATCTAGAATGGTTTATTACGAACTACTCAAAGAAAAATAATTTATCGTACAAAACAAACGACGGTAAAATATTTAGTGTACACTGTGCATATAAATCGAGTTTAGATGGGTATAGTAAAAAATTGTTCGATCCATTTTGTAGATCAACAAAAATATCATACACCGTTCCGGGTACATCCAATGAAATACATACGACCGTGGCACAACTGAATTTCATAAGATGGTGTATAAAAAATAATATAATTGAATATATTCACAACAATAAAAATGAACTTTTTTCTAAACAAGTGACATGACACCATTTTCAAAAATAAATGTTTGGTATCCGACATAATACAAGTGTAAAGTGTAATCACTCGTAAGACCTTCTTTCATAGTAACATCTAAAACCGTTCGGTTAGATTGTAACTGACTAAAATCCAACATTCCCGATGGTTCTACATTAATTGGATTCATCGAGAATGCGTATGTATAAATACTTCTAAAAGGTCTCGATAATCGACTCGTAAATGGGACAACGTATTTAAAATATTTATGATCACTATCTTGAATATTTGGTATATCTTCACCGTTTACGAATATTTTAGCACTTGTCATAGGTGTATTGTAAAATTCGTTCAAAATAGAATACTCATCGCTCGACGAAAAATTATACCTATTTGCAAACACATTTGCTGTTAAAGATGTACCACCTTCATATGTATCTTCGTTTTCAAATGCTTTCTGTCTAAAAAACCAATTCAGTGTTTTTACTGGTATTTTTGGAACAAGTTCGAGTTTTGCGTTTCGAACACCAGCTGAAATGTCTAACGAAGGGTGTTTTTTAACAATATCAGTAACAAAAACGTGTCTTCTATTTTTTATATATGCGCGTTCACTGGGTTCAAGTGTTATTTCTTCGGTAACGATATCAAATTCGTTTAAGGAAAGAGAATCTGTTTCGTTTGTAAAAAAAGTCTGTTTATGAAACTCGAATTCAAACTGGAGCTTTTGTTTGTGTATGGCACACGTTGGAAAATATGGACGATTTGGTGTGTTTGTTTCATATTCATCACTTTCATATTTACGCGAAAAAAGTAAAGGTATTGGTATAAAAACACGCGACTTATTTTGGGCTAATATTTGATTACCTGGTAGTAAAGACGTATCTTCTGCATTATTTCTATTTACCGTGTATCTTTTTGTTCGTTTTTCGGATTCATCTAAATATAACTCATCGTATATGATACCCCAATCTCCATGAAATTTTTCAACAACCGTTTCATCTACGCGCATGGTTATTGATTTAAAAATATGTCTACCAATTTGGTCTGCGTAATAACTATCGGAACCTGTTAGAGCGGGTAATTCAAAAGATATGTACATGTTTGCTAAAAGATCTCCCATGTTTCGTGGATTATACGTAACTTTTATGGTTTCACCAAAAGGCCAAGACGTTGAAGAATTACTTGGTTTATTCACGTTTAGACTTTTATGAAACTTTGTAAAATTTGCGTGTCTTTTAGGTTCATACTTAAAGAGTGAATGAATAGGATCGTCTTCTAAAAGGTACGTATCTTGTTTACCAATTGCATTAAGTGATAGTATGGCACCCGTGTTTGGGCCAGATGTATCACACATACTTACTACTTATTGTTTATATATTTTTAAATCCCTTTTCCACATATCGACGTGTGACATTTTCTGTAATGTATCAAGTTCTACTTTTGACTTTGTAGTTTCTTCCCTGAGATTTTGTACAGCTTCGTGTGTATACTGGTACGTTTTGATATTTAATAAATAGTCATACGAATTATCTATTTTATCAAATATCTTTTCCATTTCATGTTCAAGTTCAGAACGTTTGCGTTTGAAAACAATAAGTTTTTCGTGTATAACCATATCAATAAACTTTGACACATTTTCTAGTTTTTGTAGTTTATTTTTCAATGTTGTAATGAGATGTGTTTTTCTTTTTTTATACGTCTTTGTTCGTATACTTACAAAGTCAAGAAGTATTTCTTCTGGACTCGTATATTTATGGATACCCTTTTCTGGATGAAATAAATGCATGTTTGATACATGAAACGTTTTTTGGAGTTTGAAATCTTTTATTATATCTTTACCGGTATACCCCGTTATTTCAAAATTAACACTTTCCGTCGTACTATTATTTGTATAGTTTGTAATTTTCTTCTTTTCCATAAGTGTATCGAGATACTCTTTGTATTCTTGTGTCCAACGTCCCGGTGGAAGTTCGGTAATTTTTAAATTGTTACCCGTGTGTACCCATGTACCTTCCGTAATCCATAATCCTTCTTCGTTACTAAAAACGCGACCCGTAAATTTATCAAACCACGGTTTCATTGGTATAACATTTTCACCTGTGAGTACGCGTTCTATATTCATGCGTATATCATCTGGATTAAACGGTGGAATATAGGAACTAAATCCTGTACCTATACCTTCAGTTCCATTCACTAAAACGGTTGGTAAAATAGGAACATAATACTCGGGTTCTATCTGTTTACCATCGTCGTCCAAATACTGTAAAACGGGGTCATCTCTAGGGTCAAAAAGCTGACGCGCACTTTTCGTAAGTTTTGTGAATATATACCTCGTCTGACTCGCATCTTTACCACCCATAAGTCTCGTACCAAACTGACCACACGGTTCGAGTAAATTTATGTTATTCGAACCCATAAAATTGTGTGCTAGTTTTACAATCGTATCGGCCAAAGAGACTTCGCCGTGGTGGTACGATGTTTTTTCTGAAACGTACGCGGCTAACTGCGCGACTTTCATTTCCGATGTAAGATTCTTTGTGAAACATGCGTATAAGACTTTTCTTTGAGACGGTTTCAAACCATCGGAAACGTGTGCAATAGATCTTTTCAAATCTGCGAGACTGAAATTAACAAGATCCTTATGAATAAAGTCGGAAATACCGAGACGCTCAACGTTTCCATATGGTATTTCGAGTTCCGATGCCTTTTTTTCAGTACTCTCGAGTAACCACGTTTTTCTCGAATCTGATTTTGTTTTATCAAATGCAAGAATAATTGAATCGTCCATAGTTTCATCCGTGTCGAATTGAACGGTAAGATCTTTTATTTTTTTAAAGTATTCGCGTGCTTCCGCAGACGTTGACGTACCGAGACCCTTGTAATATTTAATTTTCCAACCTTGTTTACCGTTACCGTACCATTGTCTGAACGTTGAATCTGTATAAAATGATTTGGTTTCTGAACCTTTTGTCGCTTTTATGATTGGTGTGACCATACTCACGACAAAATTAAGTTTGAGTAAACTCGGCCAGAAATAGTGAATCATGTTAAGAATGAGACCTTTGATATGACTTCCATCGTTATCCGCATCGGTCATGATCATGAGTCGACCATACCGAAGTTCGGAGAGTGACGTATACACTTTACCTTGTTGAAGTCCCAAAATCTTTTTGAGATCGTTAAACTCTTTGTTTTCGGTAAGTTGTTTTACACTCGCATCACGAACATTTTTACATTTGCCTCGAAGTGGGAAAACGCCGTAATGATCTCGACCAACTACGGAAAGACCCGCAATTGCCAACGTTTTTGCGGAATCACCTTCTGTCACAATAAGTGTACACTTACCCGAGTGTTGTGTACCAGCTTTATTTGCATCGTCGAGTTTTGGAATACCCGTTATTTTTGATTTACGAGACCCATCCGTTTTCTTGAGTTCTTTCATTTCGCGAAACTTTGATAACGCCATAAGTTCCGATTGAATACTCGTTTTTAGAATAGTTTTAATGAACGTTTTCGGTGGTTCAAATTTACTTCCGAAATCTTGTGGTTTAAGTGTACATTCCGATTTGACCTGACTACTAAAACTCGGATTGACCAACGTCGCTTTTACAAAAACGAAAAATGCGTTTTTGACTTGTTGGGGTCGAAGTTTTATTTTCTTTGCCATATCTTCGATAATACCATTTGCGAGTATTCCCGAAACGTGATCAACGTGTGAACCTCCTTTTGTTGTACATATCCCATTCACAAACGATACGTGTTCAAACCCATCATCTGAAGGAGCGATACACACTGACCATCTATCACTCGTAAACGTACACATCTCATCCATTTTTGTATACATTTTAGCATACGTAGTAAACGTAGATTTTGGTAAAGGTTCACCTTGAAACTTTACTTTACAGTTTTGTGATGTACAAATATTTGCATCGTATACTCGTTTTTCGAATATTTTATAGATAGAATCATCCATTTTTGACATACCAAACCTTTTCCAATCGGGAACAAAAGTAATAGAAACACTCGACGTAGCACTTGAATACTTTTTTATTTTGGGTGTACCACACGTTTTCATATTATCTGTCCATTCTTGTGTATACATACACTTATTTTCACCATCTTTAATTTTAATGGAAAACTTCGTCGAGTATACGTTTGTAAGTTTTGCACCATACCCGTTACGCCCACCAACGACGCGTTTTTGTGTATCGTCATAATTTGTACTCGTGAGTAAATGTCCGAATGTTAATTCGGGATTCCAAAGACCTTCTTTTTCATGCATTTTTACCGCAATGCCTCCCAAAGGTCCATTATTTTCCACGGTTATTTCACCCGTTTCTTTATCAATAGATACACTGAGCGACGTTACGTTTTTTGGGTACATGGAGTTCCTGTCGATCGCATTTACTAAAATTTCATCAAATATTTTTAAAAGTGCTGGTGAGTAGACGACATTTTTCTTTTCAAAGTGATCATTTTCATACACCCAGTACGGTTCGGCTACACGTGAAACTGGTCCAACATACGAATCTGGACGCTTTAAAATATGCTCCACGTGTGTGAGTTTTTGAATACTTTCACCCATTTATGTTATATTGCACCTTTTACTTAAGTATCTTTTTAGTCCTTCGAACCAATATATTAATTCATATTTTGTTTTTGACTTGGGTGCGGGATGAATATTTTTTATGCGACCACACTCGCGGTCACGTAACGTGGTAATTCCCACTTTATACGAATTTATATAACATGCATAACATACACGTTTTACCTCCGTACCAAAAAATTTTAAGTACATATCATTATTGACAGTAAAAATGGGGCGCATTTTTCTATATTTACGTATAAGAATACGTTCTTCCGTGGTATTTGTGTGTATACATGGTTCTAGGGGACATTCACACAAATAACATTCTTTTGACCATTTAAGATACATAAAAAATACTGGTCTTTATCTTTTATGTATTATAATCATGTACAACAACCCGACGGCGTTCCAGCCATTGGTATAAATTTAGAAATGCAACCACCTATTCGAGAAGAGCCCGAGCCCGAGCCCGAGCCCGAGCCCGAGTCTGTTTACGAAAGAACTGATGTACTTTTTACTAAGATTATTCACGTTACTACATTTTTTGTGAATTGTTTATTTACACTCATATTATATAACATATTGAACATTATAAATCTTATACTTTCGATGTTGTGTTTATATGGTATTTCAAAAGAAGATATGAAATATGTATACTTTCATACCGTATATTTAATTATATGTTTGATTATGGCGATATATGTAGTATCGGACGTATATATAATTTATTATTCAACTTATACTGTACTGAATTTAATAACAATTGAACAATATAGTTAAAAGTTTTGATACATAAGTATAATATGCGAGAATTTATTTTAAAAAGACTCGAATTGGGAAAAACAAAATATGGTCACGGTGTCCGTGTTGATATGGATACAGTTACATGGGGAACACCTAAAAATTCGTGGTTAGAAATGGCTATAGAAGAATATATCGATGCTATAATTTATATAGCTGCTGATTATATCCGAAATTTTGAAACATCCGTAAGACCAGATGATAATGAACGTATATTAGAATTAGCATGTAATCCAGAATACATGTTGAGTGATTTTCATACCATGTCAATTAAAACAATTACAAATTTGATATACATGTCTACTCACCGAGAGTAAAACTGTAAGTTCTTCTGAGTTTTACAAAGAACCACATTCTTTATTAACCTAAGTTATTTTATTTTACAGTAAAATGTAAATTAAAAATGTCGCAATACTTTTTACCTACCGTTACTCAAACAAATTTTAGTGATACGAAAAATGTACTCACTAAAAAACATCAATCAAATATTCAAAATTACGATGATTGTTTACGTGTATCTAAAACTTTAAAAACAAATAAAAAAACACCAGAAGAAATGGCACGTATTCTTGATAAAATGCGGAAGAAAAAACTTGAATGTCAAAAAACAAGACCAATTCAGGTTATTGATTCTGTACCTAAACGAGACGTTTCCGAAAACCGGAGCGTATGTAAAGCTTTCAC
>Ga0209742_10001433_pt1 | contig 10883 bp, 7 predicted proteins | sample DeeMarSeWOR38_10_FD_187462 | JGI IMG/M metagenome (GOLD analysis project Ga0209742, IMG submission 187462) | Marine sediment microbial communities from White Oak River estuary, North Carolina - WOR-3-8_10 (SPAdes) (version 2) | ecosystem: Environmental > Aquatic > Marine > Intertidal zone >... | reverse complement strand
GATTGGTAAACAGCTGGTTGGTATCACCAAACTCAATCAGTTTCCCCATATACATGAATGCAGTGCAGTCAGAAACGCGTGCCGCCTGTTGCATATTGTGGGTTACAATCACAATAGTATATTTATCTTTCAGTTCATAGATCAGTTCTTCGATTTTCAGGGTCGAGATAGGATCAAGTGCGGACGCCGGCTCATCCAATAATAATACTTCCGGCTCAATAGCCACAGCCCTCGCAATAACCAGCCGTTGCTGCTGACCGCCAGACAGACCCAGGGCATTGTCATGCAAGCGGTCCCGCACTTCATCCCACAAAGCAGCGCGCTTTAGCGCCCGTTCAACAACCTCATCCAAAGTACGTCGATCATTGACGCCAAGCAGGCGCAATCCATATGCCGCATTTTCGTAAACTGATTTGGGAAAGGGGTTAGGCTTTTGAAACACCATGCCTACCCGACGACGCAATGCTGCTACGTCAACCGATTTATCGTAGATATTTTCGTTGTCCAGCAACAGCTGCCCTTGGATTTGCACGCCATCTACAAGATCATTCATACGATTCATGCAACGCAGCAAGGTGGACTTACCGCAACCACTAGGCCCTATAAATGCAGTTACCTTTTGCTTGGGAATCGCCATATTGATGTCAAATAATGCCTGCTTTTCACCGTAATAAAGACTAAGCTCCTTGACTTCAAGACATGTCTCAGCGGAATCAAGATCGATGGTTTTACTGGCCCTTCCTAGCGCATCAATGTCGATAGCATGTGTGGGTGTTGTTTTTGACATTTCGTTAGTCATACCGATTCTCATTTAATAGTTATTCTTTTATTGCTCAAGCGAACGATATTTTTCGCGCAAATGATTCCTGATAGCAATCGCACTTAGGTTCAATACTACAATCACCAGCACGAGCAACAAAGCGGTTGCATAAACCAGTGGCCGCGCCGCCTCAACATTAGGACTCTGAAAGCCGACGTCATAGATATGGAAACCTAAATGCATGAATTTTCGATCCAGATGTAAAAACGGAGCGTTGGTATCCAACGGTAATGATGGCGCCAACTTTACTACGCCAACCAGCATCAGTGGCGCCACTTCGCCTGCTGCCCGTGCAATGGCAAGAATCAATCCTGTCATGATCGCGGGACTTGCCATTGGCAGTACGGTACGCCACAGAGTTTCCGCCTTGGTTGCGCCCAGGGCCAGGCTGCCTTCCCGAATCGCCTTGGGTATGCGTGACAACCCCTCTTCGGTCGCAACGATAACCACCGGCACCGTCAATATCGCCAGGGTCAGCGAAGACCATAAGATACCCGGCGTACCAAACGTGGGTGACGGTGCGGACTCGGGATAGAACAGCTGGTCAATATTGCCTCCCAGAAAGTAGACAAAGAATCCGAGACCAAATACCCCGTAAACAATAGAAGGCACACCAGCCAAGTTATTGACAGCGATGCGAATGGTTCGTGTTAATACGCCCTGTTTCGCATATTCTCGCAAATAAACTGCGGCCACCACACCAAATGGCGTCACCATGACCGACATGATAAGAACCATCATCACCGTGCCGAATATGGCCGGGAACACACCACCTTCGGTATTAGCCTCCCGGGGCTCATCGCTGATAAACTCCCAGATCTTTTCAATATAAAATCCAGTTTTTCCAAAAATAGACATAGCGTTGGGATAATACACCCGCACTATTTTTGCCAGCGGTATATCCACCTCTTGTCCAGTGGCAGTTTTCGCCACAATGGAATCGCGCTCAATTTCCTTGTAGAGTTTTATCAGTTGCTGCTGCAATTCATCATATTGCTGCTGGTATTCATTACGCTCCTGCTCAATAGCCTGTAAATTGTCCGGCGTGTCCTTTTTATCCAGTTCCAGTTTACGCTGCTTTAGCCTGAGCCGTTCCATGTCATAGTTGATAGCACCAATGTCGTGCTTTTCAATATCCCGAATCTGCTCATGCAACGCCACTGCCCGCGCCAGGCTTTCTTCCAGTTCTGTTACTGCTTGTTCACCTTCGGAAACAATATTGCCTTCCTGTTTTACGGCAACCAGGAAGCCATAAAAATTACCCCACTCCCGGCGCTCCACTGCAAGCGCTTCGTCGGGCATCGATTGTTTACTAACATTGCTGCGAACAATCCATTTGAAGTCCTGACCACTAATATCCCGGTTACCAATTTTCAGCAACTGTCGTTCGTAAAAAGGCTCTTCCTTGTCAAACACAAAACCAGCGTCCTTGAGTCGTTCCGCGCTGACAATTTCGGATTCGTGAATTTCACCCATAACGCTAACGGTTTGTCCGTCACGTTCCACATAGGTAAGTTCCACCAGTTCTTTCGGCCAAAAATGCGAAAGCCCGCGTGCCGCAATCAACAGTAACAAACCAAACACCAAAATCAAGCTGATACTGACCGCTGCCGCCGTCAACCAAATCCATGGGTTACCCGATTTAATCCAGTCTTTAATCATAGCGAACTGTATTTTTCCCTGAGGCGCTGACGCACCAGTTCCGCCAGGGTATTAAACAAAAATGTCAGCATGAACAGCACCAGTGCCGCTAAAAAGAGCACCCGATAATGTGTACTATCCACTTCTGATTCCGGCATTTCCACCGCGATGTTGGCCGCCAGGGTGCGCATACCCTGGAAGATATTCAAATCCATCACCGGTGTATTGCCGGTTGCCATTAATACAATCATGGTTTCCCCTACCGCACGCCCAAGGCCAATCATAATTGCGGAAAAAATACCGGGACTCGCCGTAAGCAATACTACACGCACCAGCGTTTGCCAGGGCGTAGCACCAAGCGCCAGGGACCCAAACGTAAGGTGCTTGGGCACACTGAAGATCGCATCTTCAGCAATGGAAAATATGGTAGGAATAACCGCAAAACCCATCGCGAAACCCACCACCAGCGCATTGCGCTGATCAAAACTGATACCCATTTCATTCGTTAGCCAGCCGCGCATATTGCCATCAAACAACCATGACTCCAGCGGCTGGCTAACAGCAATAGACAACCAGCCTATCAATAACACCACTGGAATCAATAATGCAGCAGTCCAGCCATCCGGAATCCGATGTCTAATCTGTCCCGGCAATACGTGCCAGGCATAAGCCGCCAGCAAGATGCCAAGCGGCATCACCAGTAACATACTGAAGATACCCGGCAAATGATCTTCCACAAAAGGTGCAAGCCAGAGTCCCGCCAGAAAACCCAGGATAACTGTTGGCAACGCTTCCATTGTTTCAATGCTGGGCTTGACCATGCGGCGCATACGCGGCGCCATAAAATAAGCGGTGTAAATCGCACCCATGATGGCCAGCGGAATCGCAAACAACATGGCATAAAAGGCGCCTTTGAAGGTACCAAAAACCAGCGGCGTGAGACTTAATTTGGGTTCAAAATCGTTACTAGCAGAGGACGATTGCCAGATGTAGCGCGGTTCATCATAACTCTCGTACCAGACTTTCCCCCACAACGACGACCAGGAAATTTCCGGGTGCTCGTTATGGAGTTGCCAGAAGTGAACGGAGGCTTGTGCGTCTTCGATTAATAACGCGTTGGCGCGCGGCGACAACCCAAGAAATTTTGCCGGTTGTGGTATTTGTTCCTTGAGCAGGCGTCGCTCAGCAGTGGAATGAAAAACACCGACATTGCCTTTGTCATCGGCGGCAACAAAACCTTTGCGACGCTCTTCCTGCACAATAGCTATAATTGGATAACTGTCCAGCTGAAACTGACGAACCTGAACCAGTTTTTTGTTACCCAGCGTATCCTTCGAAGTAAACCATTGGGCAATGCGGCCTTTACTATCACCCACCAACAAGGACAATTCACCCGCGAGAAACGTGAGGTAACTTATACGTGCTCCTGGTTCCACAATACTGGTGGTACTCAATAAAACGGCATTCTCTTTATCGCCCAGGTCGTAGTGCCTGATCGTACCTTCGCGATCAGCGAGATATAAATTGCGTTGCTCTTTATCCAGCAACAGGTACTCCACGAAGTTCATACCATGATCCACGGTAACCACCGTGCGCTGCAAGCTAACCTCTTCTTCGAGCAAGGACTCTTCTTTCTCGAAATTTGCGATTAATACTTCAGCATTATCCAGCAAGACAACAATGGATAGCGCATCTTCGGTCTCGCGCAACTCCAGCTTATTGATTGCTCTTCCATTGTCATCAATCACCAGCGCTTCTTTCCCAAACGGAAATTGCACCTTGGGAGTGATAACCCGCTGATCGTTGGGATAACTCAGCTGGTACTGATGTTTGGCAATAATGACACGGCCATCAGACAGCCCGTATGCAACAAGGCGGGTAACGGGATTACCCTGCGTAAAGCTAGTAATTGCTACATCAGAGGGAAGAGCGATAGTGATGTCATCAACAACACTACCGTCTTTGGCATTAAAAAATATGGCATGTCCACCCACTGTAAAACGCACACCGATTTCATTTTGTTCTTCAAGGGCGATCAGTTCCGTTGTGTAGTCACCGCCACCCGGCGCTGGATAGCTGCCTACTGGTTCGACGGACGCACTGGCAAAAAGTGGTAACACGACATAAAGCAGATAGAAAAAAATCAGGACGATCGCGATAATGACACCGACGCCTCCGAAACCCACGCCGTATTTGGCAATGATGTCTTTAATCGTGCGCCATTTGCGCCGCGCTGCGAATCCCGACTTACGATTTTCAAATAAGGAGCTATGTTCAGAAGACATTTTTGGCATCCGCCAATCGTAACTGATTATTGTGGCATTTCATTTAATGATCGAATGAGCAGCTTAATGGTTAGCTCTCATCCTTGAGGTTAATAATAGTTTATTATTCAATTAGTTATCAATAGTTACCAGCCATTGAAAGCGCCATTATAAACGAAAATTGTCATAAAACTGTAATATTTCTGGCAGCCTGTAAATGACACCGCGGATGTCGACGCCTACGTCATTGCGGTCGACGATCGACATAAGAAAAGCCCCTTAAATAGGGGCTTTGCAAACATGTTATCGTTTTAACAATACTGGATAATTAAAGTTTATTGAGGTACTTATCCACGACTTTTGCCGGAAGCGGTATATAGCCATCTTTTACCACGACCTCCTGCCCGGTCCTGGACATTACCATTTTAATGAATTCCTGCACCAATGGTGACAGTGGACGATTGGGATGTTTATTGACGTAAACATATAAAAAACGCGACAAGGGATAGTTGCCGCTGATCGCGTTATCGGATGTTGCTTCAACAAACGAAGCGCCTGATTTCTTGGCCAGCGCTACCGCTTTTACACCCGACGTCTTGTAGCCAATTCCTGAATAACCAATACCATTGATGGAGGCTGACACAGACTGCACTACAGACGCTGAACCCGGCTGCTCATTGACAGTATTTTTAAAGTCACCCTTGCATAATGCCTTGGACTTGAAATATCCATAGGTACCCGATACCGAATTGCGGCCATACAGCTGAATGTCGCGTCCTTTCCACGCACCACCCAGTGCCAGTTGCTCCCACTTGCTAATATCGGTGTCATGCCCGCATTTTCGCGTCGTTGAGAAAATGGCGTCCACCTGGGGTATGGTCATGCCCTTGATAGGATTGTCCTTGTGCACATAAACGGCCAGGGCATCGATGGCAACCGGAATAGCGGTAGGTTTGTAACCAAATTTTTTCTCAAACGCTTCCACTTCCTTGTCTTTCATCTTACGGCTCATGGGACCAAGGTTCGAGGTACCTTCTGTGAGAGCCGGAGGCGCGGTAGAGGAACCCGCCGCCTGGATCTGAATATTGATATTGGGGTACAGACGTTTGAACTCCTCCGCCCACAGAGTCATCAGATTAGCCAGGGTATCTGAACCCACGCTGGATAAATTTCCGGATACTCCACTGGCTTTTGAATACTCAGGCAAAGCGGGATCAATTTTGGTCTCTGCCAACAGTGGATTGGCAATGAAAAATGCCAGTAAAGCAGCGACATATAGAGCTTTAGAGAAGGCTCTCAACATTTTATATCTCCAAAAGTTTGTGGATGATTCAGTGAGGCCGATTATGTTACAAAAATATGACAGTTTTGTTACAACACAAGAAAAATTGCAACATCACTGACTAGATGGCCAATTTATGGCCAACGATTAGAGCCCCTGGGCCTGATTGCGTTGCTTCAGCAAAATTCGCTCGGGGGAGAACGCGCAGCGGAAATGGCTGCCTTTATTGGGTTCGCTGGTTATTATCAATTTTGCATTATGGCGGATCATCACGTGCTTGACGATTGCCAGCCCCAGTCCGGTACCTCCCTGGTCTCTGGAACGCCCTTTATCCACTCGATAAAACCGCTCGGTAAGACGTGGAATATGTTCGGATGCAATACCTATCCCACTGTCAATCACCTCGAAGTATGGCTGGTCTGCCTTGAGTTGCCAACGAATGGTGATCTTGCCTTTATCCGGGGTGTACTTTACGGCATTCACAATGAGGTTGGAAAACGCACTGTAGAGTTCTTTTTCATTGCCTTGCAGCCACAGATCGTAGTTGCAATCAAGTTCCAGCGTTTGTTGCTTTTCTTTAATCAGGGAATGCAGGTCTTCCACAATTGCTGTGATCAATGCCGGAACGGCAACCGGATCTTTAGATAGATTATCGTCATCGGTTTCCAGCCTTGATAACAGCAGGAGATCATTGACGATTTGCGACATGCGCGCACTTTGTTGATGCATTTGCTCCAGTACCGCTGCCCACTGGGCACTATCCTCGCCCTCTGCATCCATCAGATTTTCCAGATAGCCGGTAATAACCGTAAGCGGGGTTTTTAATTCATGTGACACGTTGGCGACAAAATCACGGCGCATGTTTTCCAGTTGATGCAAACGGGTGACATCCCGCACGATCATCAGTTTTTTATTCTTACCGTAACCGACGATGTTAATGGAAAGTCGTATGTCCCGGTTCTCCGGTGAAAACATTTCCAGCGGTCGCCGAAAATTGCCGCGCATTAAGTAGTTAACAAATGCCGGTGTACGCACCAGGTTATCGATGCGCTGACCGACGTCCTGATTTTTGTTCAACCCCAGCAAATACCTTGCGGCTTTGTTGAACCATTCGATTTCATTGTCCGCGTTCAATACCAGTGTGGCATCCGGCATCGCGGAAGTGGATTCCTGGAAGCGCGCCAGCATATTGGCGAGCTTCTTTTTACGTTTGCGGTTGCGACGCTGCAGTTTATAGATGTGATAAAACACTTCACCCCAGATACCTTTGGCATCCGGTGGCGCTGTGGATTGACGTTTGTCGATCCATTGTTCCAGGCGGTAAAGGTTATAAATGTGCCAGCCAAGATACAGGAGGGTTACAAAAAACAAGCTCGCAAGGACTTGATTGATCAACAGGCCGAACGCAAGGGCGAAAAAACCCAGCGCCGTTATACGCCAGAACTCTTTAATCCATGGATTCGACAATGGTTATACCTGTGCAGAGAAACGATAACCGGCACCGCGTACAGTCTGGATTAATGTATCATATCCGTGGCCTGCCAGCACTTTTCGCAGGCGCCGAATATGCACATCCACCGTACGATCCTCGATGTACACGTTGTTACCCCAAACATTATCCAACAGTTGTCCGCGACTATATACGCGCTCCGGATGGGTCATGAAAAAGTGTAATAGCCGAAATTCGGTAGGCCCCATATCCACGGCCTGATTTTCAATCGATACCCTATGACTGGTGGCATCCAGGCGCAAGCCATTGAATTGAAGAATTGTTTCTGACTCGGTGCTGTGGCTGCGGCGTAGCACCGCTTTCACCCGGGCGATCAATTCGCGCGGGGAAAATGGTTTGGAGATGTAGTCGTCCGCGCCGGCATCCAGACCTTTGATGCGATCATCTTCTTCACTGCGCGCCGTTAACATAATAATCGGAATATCCTTGGTTGCCGCATTACGCCGTACCCGGCGCGCAAAATCCACTCCGCTGATACCCGGTAACATCCAGTCGAGAATAATCAGGTCGGGTTGACGGCTATTAATTTGACTGTCCGCTTCCGAGACGTCAGACGCGCCCGACCAGTCAAATCCGGCACGCTCCAGGGTAAATCCCACCATATCGCGAATGGCCGACTCGTCCTCAACGACTAATAGATAGTTGGATTTCATAATTACTTCACAGCACCCGCAACATTGGTTCGATTATCATAGTCCATCGTGGTGTTGGACAGCAGCAAAACGCTGACATCCCATTGATATGGCTGGCATTAGAGCAAAAGTATATGACAATTTTATTACACGCCCCTGGCCTGTCCAATCTGCCCCTGTAGCAAAATTCAATAATGTTAATTGTTTCAATAAATTAGACGAAGAATACGCGTAATATTATTGTCACTAACGCTGTAACTCAAAATCACATCAGAGTACTAGTTCAGACAAGAGGCGACACTAAAACCGAAACTGGTTAAAAAACAATCCGTTATACACGGAGACTCTAAAGATATCGCGGCGCACGATTTAGTGCTTAAATTCTGCACTTATCTTGTGCTAACATGAACTTAGCGTCTAATACGTACGTGGGTCACTACGGATAGTTCATTAAAATACCACATCGATAAAACCTATTGTCGGGAGTAAAAGACTTTCAGTCGCAGCAAGAAGTATTAAAGTCGGCCTAAAACACCAAGATAGCATTGTCCGAGTGTGTAGCAGTTTGCCGTCTCTAAACTTCACTCTGTTAAAAATCCGTATACGTTGAAATAAGGAGTGAGGATTGTGCGGTTTAGTACAATTTTACTGGCACTGATTCTGCCATTTCTGACGCAGCATGCATTGGCGCAAGAGCAGAAAGTAGCAGAAAAAAATTCGCTTGAATCTGAGCATCAGCGTGCAATCAAACTGGCACACGATGATGAACTTGATGCGGCGTTGGTTATTCTCAAAAATTTGCTCACCAGCCATCCCGATCATTACGCGACTCGCCGCGACTTCGTAGTAATTTCTGGATGGAATGGCAACTGCGACGCCGCGGTAAAAGAATTCCAACCCATTAAAAACCGCCCCAACAAAGAAGATTATTTAATCGCTGCCGTTGCGAAATGCATGAGCAGTACCCGACGCAATGACGAAGCGCTAGCCCTGTTGCGCGAAGGCACTAAAGCCTATCCAGAGAATGAAGAAATCAAATCACATTATAAGTGGTTGCTGAATGAAATAGTTATTGATCGCAAACCCGAGCTTAACCTGAGAGCCGGTACCGGGCAGTCCGATGCAGGCAACCAGGACTATTTTTTCGAGGCGAAATACTCACAACAATTTGCACCCGCTGCGCGTTGGTTTGCCCGTTACTTTACCACCTTCGCGGATGACCCCGAGTTTGAAACCGGTGATATTCACCGCGGGGGCGCTGGAATTATGTATTGGTTTAACCCGCAATGGTATCTTGAGCAGGAGTTTTCGATAGAGCTCGACGGATTTGAAGATACCGGCTCTACCACGACACTGGTGTTTCACCCAACGTCGCTACTGGAACTTTTCGCCCAGTATGCCTCATTCGCTGAAGACGTTCCCTTACGAGCCAAAGCACTTGGTATCGATTCCGACCGGCTCACCCTGTCCGCCTACTATCACACTCGCGATTATCGTTGGGAATGGTATGGTTCGTACTCTGCCTATGATTTTTCCGATAGCAACGATAGAACTTCCTATTACACAAATTTGGGCTACGCATATGAAATGACAGACAAGCGTGAACAACGTGTAATTGCCGAATTATCGGGTTCGAGCAACACCCTCGACAATACCGTCTATTTCAATCCGAAAAGCGATACAACTATCGCTCTGGTACATCGCACCAGCTTTGTCTTCGATTCCAAATATGATCGCCATGTTGATCATTTGAATGTCTTTGTTGGCCAATACGATCAGGAAGGTTACAGCGCCAAGGCGACCTACGGCGCGAGCTATGAACAACAGTATGATTTCAGTAAAGTCCATTCATTTAGCTGGTGGCTCGAGATAGCCAGCCGTGTCTACGATGGCGAGCGCGAAACCATAGGCTCATTTCTGGTTAATTACAACAGGAAATTCTTATGAACCGAATCCGTCTATTCATAATGTTACTGTTGTTGATTACAGCTTCTGTAGGGATTGCTAATGAGCTCACAGTGCTCACCTACCATGATGTGGTTGCCGAGCCTGGTGATGATATCTATGCTATAAGCCGTTCGGCGTTTGTGGAACAAATGGATTATCTGCAAACTCATGGCTATCAACCAATCTCTCTTGCGTTGCTTGATAAAGCAATGAAAAAAGAAGCTACATTACCGGAAAAAGCCATCCTGCTGACATTCGATGATGGCCTGCAAAGTTATCGCAACTTTGTGGTACCGGTGCTGGCTATCTATGGTTACCCATCAGTATTAAGCGTGGTCAGTGGTTGGGTAGACGGTAATGAGCAGCCGGATGAATATAAAGGCAAACTGATTCCTTGGTCCGAGTTGCGCGAATTAAACAACAATGGTTTGGTTGAGATTATTTCGCACAGCCATGAACTGCATACCAATGTGCAGACCAATCCGCAGGGCAACTACGCACCGGCAGGTGTTACCCGCATTTACTCGCCAGTTACTGGCAGTTACGAAACCGAAATACAATATCGTCAACGTATCTCTGCTGACCTGAAACGTGCGGTAGCACGCTTTAAGGAAGAATTAAATAGCAGACCCATTGGCATCACCTGGCCCTATGGCAGCTGGGATAATGTTTTGGCAGATGAGGCGAATCTACTCGGCATGAGTTTTCAGTTGACCCTGGATGACGGACCAAACTATATGAGCAATATCCCGGTCCTCAATCGCATTATGATTATGCGCGACACTGG
>Ga0209742_10001430_pt1 | contig 10889 bp, 9 predicted proteins | sample DeeMarSeWOR38_10_FD_187462 | JGI IMG/M metagenome (GOLD analysis project Ga0209742, IMG submission 187462) | Marine sediment microbial communities from White Oak River estuary, North Carolina - WOR-3-8_10 (SPAdes) (version 2) | ecosystem: Environmental > Aquatic > Marine > Intertidal zone >... | reverse complement strand
CCGCGTGGAGTGGCAAGGGTATGAGAACTGCGTGCAGTTGGTATATCAACCACTTGATTAGCAATCGCATAACGGCGTATAACGCCTGTCAATAATAATGAGACAACAAATACTCCAGTTAATAACAAAACCTGATTCATTCTTTAAAACAGTTCATCTATGTATTTAATACTTACGCCAGACAACTCGATTTACATAATCTGTGTAGCTAAGAACGATGCGCAACACCTTTTTTGATACGTTATTAACATTGTAGTCGTCTACAATAGCAAACACGCTTGATTTTTCCTCAAATTGAGACATGACTATAGCAATACTATCCAGGACATGATTTGCCTTTAGACCGCACATCACCAAAGTTCCTTCATCCATTCCTTCAGGTCTTTCATGTGCCTGCCGAATAGTCACTGCAGGAAAATTTAGAATTGATGATTCTTCAGTAATTGTTCCACTATCAGATATTACGCATTTTGCGTTTTTCTGCAAAGCAATATAATCAAAGAATCCAAGAGGTTTAAGGAATTGGATTCGATGATGCATGTCATTAGATTTTTGATTCTCAAGTCGCTTACGAGTACGCGGATGAGTTGAAATAATTACATCCTTGTCATAGGTTCTTGCTATGTTATTTAATGTGTCAAGCAAATCGTTAAAATTTTCATCTGCATCAATATTCTCCTCTCGATGAGCGCTAACCAGAAAGTAGTCTGATTTTTCCAATTTTAGCCCAGGCAGAATATCGGAGTTATCGATCTGTTTTTGATGAAATTCAAGGACTTCCAACACAGGAGATCCGGTTTTAATAATAGTATCAGGTCGTAATCCCTCATTTAAAAGATAACGCCTTGCATGTTCTGTATAGGTAAGATTGATATCACTAATATGGTCAACGATTTTGCGATTAATTTCTTCAGGAACACGTTGATCAAAACATCTATTTCCTGCTTCCATATGAAATATTGGTATCTTTTTACGTTTCGCAGATATAGCCGAAAGACAACTATTTGTATCACCAAGTAACAAGAAGGCGTCCGGTTTAACTGTTTCCATCAATGCGTCTGATTTTACAATAACATTAGCAATTGTTTCTGCAGCATTATTGCCCGCCGCATTCAGAAAATGATCCGGTTTGCGTATTCCTAAATCGCGAAAAAATATCTCATTCAACTCATAATCATAATTCTGTCCGGTATGTACAAGTATATGATCCACATGTCGATCAAGTTCATTTATCACCCTTGATAACTTGATGATCTCAGGTCTAGTCCCGATTAGAGTCATTACTTTCATGGTCATTTCTGCGATTTATTTTTTTCCCGTTGTAAACATACTGATTATTATCAGATAATTAGCGCAAAAACTCGGTATCTTCAGACAAATCCAGATTCTCAGGTAACAAGCGATGTCGATCGAGTAATTCTATAGTATCCGCAAGATTAACCACAGTATCTGCAGAACTAAACTCCTTGTTAAGTGCATTGGTTTCTGAAGCCGTATCTTCTCTAAGTTCTGGTAACATTGGCAAAATCGCATAATAGTCCCCGCGCTTCACACAGTGGTTGGCTTCTTCCTCAGAAACCATGATTTCGTGCATTTTTTCACCGGGGCGAATTCCAGTAACTTTGATTTCAATATCCCGATCCCCAATTATTGCTTTTGCAATATTCAACACAGTCGCTGCTGGCGCATTGGGGACATAGGTCTCGCCACAACGCGCATCCCGTATCGCGGTAAATACAGTATCGACTGCCTGATTTAAACTCAAAAGAAACCGTGTCATCTCTGGCACTGTCACAGTAAGTGGCCCACCATTTTGAAGCTGATCATGAAATAGCGGGATAACAGAACCACGGGATGCGAGCACATTACCATAACGTACACAAATAAAACGCGTTTTTGGATTCAGAATATTAGCTGAAATAAAAATGCGTTCCTGGATTGATTTTGTCATTCCCATGACATTAACCGGCTTACATGCTTTATCAGTACTAATCCCGATAACTGTCTCTACCGGATAATCGTTTTCTTCAATTGCACGCACAATATTTGTCGCACCAATACAATTGGTCATAACTGCTTGCGAAGGAAAATATTCGCAAGCGGGTACTTGCTTGAGTGCCGCCGCATTTACAATAATATCAGCATTTTTTACAGCAGAGCATACATCCGCATAATTTCGCACATCACCAATACGAAATTCCAGTACACTCATAAAATTGCGATAAATTACCTCATCAGTTGCCACAAGTTTATGGAGGTAAGACATTCGCATTTCGTGTTGCTTGGCTTCATCACGTGACAATACAATGACCTTTTTAGGCGTCCCGTGATCACCCGTTAGCACTCGATGTACAAAGGTCTTTCCCATCGAGCCAGTGCCGCCAGTAACAAGTATAGTTTTACCTTCAAAAATCATATACCACGTCCTTTAATATCTTGCGCCAGTTCTTCAATCATTTTCTCCCATGCCGGAGGGGTATAATTGAATTTCTCATTAAATTGCATCGAATTTAGGCTACGATCAATCTTTAACGAATCATCAGCTTCAATATTTATATCTAGCCCCAGTTTCTTTTTTAACAATAATAGTAATTCATACTTATTGATTGAAGAACTTGCCAGATTGTATAGCCCTGATGCATCAGGGTGACTAACTAGCAATTTCTCAATAACTCGACTCAGTTCTATAGTAGTAAAACCTGAGAATATCGCTTTTTTGTATCCTTTGATTGTTCCTCTCTGCGCAAGGAACCATTCAACCAGGCTTTTACGCCGCGATAGCTCCAGGCCAATAATTGATGTGCGTAAAGTCAAACAATGGTTTTCATGTAATTCACCAAGATATTTTGTTTTACCATATAAATCTTGGGCATCTGATTCGTCTGTTTCTATATAATTGCCCTTTTTGCCGGAAAACACACAGTCAGTGCTCATTTGCACAAGACGTGAACCGGTTGCCTTGCATAATACTGCAAGGCGATGTGGTAACAAGGCATTAATTTCCAGACTTGGTATTGCATCTATTGCTTCCGCACGTTGCTTTATAATCCCAACCGCATTGATAACTGCTTCCGGATGAAATTCTGAGAAAACCTCAACAAGGCGATCGTTGTTACGTACGTCAATCCCGGTGTATGAGTTCTCGGCATTAAATAAGCCATACGAGGCGTAGTCATTTAAATCACGACGCAATGTCACTCTGACATCATGACGCTGCTGATAAGCAATCAGCAACTGGTGCCCAAGCATACCATCGCCTCCCAGAATTAATATTCTCATTCCTGCTTTCTCAATATTTCCCGCATCCAGCTCTCCAGACGGTCAACCAGCATTTCACGCTCAAAATGCTGCTCATAATAGATTCGCCCCTGCTTGCCCATCAAATATCTTTCTGTTGATGATGTTTCATATAATTGTTTCACTGCCTTGGCCAACCCTTCTGCATCTCCGGCGTCTACAGCAATACCACTACCTGATTCATTAATTATACGTGCGCCTTCACCATCCAGGGCAGCGACTATCGGCCTAGCACATGCAAGGTAGGTTTGTATTTTACTCGGTATCGTCAAAGAAAAAACCGGTTCCGGGCGTAAAGTTGCCAGAAGGACATCAGCTAAAGCAAAATACTGTGGCATTAAAGCAGATGGTTTACGTCCCAAAAAATGGATCACATTCTCTAATCCGCGCTCTTTCACCTCGTCCTGCATCCATTTTTTACGACGTCCCTCACCTATCATTACCCATTGAATGCTACCGATGTCACGTAATTGTTCTGCCGCTTCAACAATAATTTCCAATGATTGTGCCGCCCCCAAATTACCTGCAAATGCAACCCGAAATCCTTCTGGCATCTCACGCCGCTCTGTTGCATTCTCGGATAGTTCAACCGGTTGGTAAAATTCTTCTGCCCAATTGGGAAAAAAACGAATCCGGCTTTTATCTGCTCCTGCAGTAACCGCGGGTTCAACGAAAGCCTCTGATTGGAGCAGAACCTGATCACATCGCCTATAAATTGCTCGTACCATTCGGCCCACCAGCTTCAATACAGTATGGGAATGGACTGAACCAGTTGCTATCAAACTTTCCGGCCACAAATCCTGTACCCAAAACATCATCGGCGCTTTCTTAACCCATCGCATAGTGGCTGCCGGAATACCTACTGTAAATGGTGATGGCTCATAGGCAAAGACAATATCGAAATGGCCACGGCACAATATTGGCCCTAACAAGCTGGCAGTCACAGCATAGCTCAGATAGTTTAGCGCCAATTGCCAACTCCTGGCGGACATGCGCCGCATCATCGGGACTCGGATTATATCAATGCCTTCCCAGTTCTCGCGACCGCATGAAGTAAGTCCATACCCGTCGAACCAGTGACCCGTCGGATAGTTGGGAAGTCCTGTCAATACGGTGACAGTATGCCCACGAGTCTTCAATTGTTGCGCCAAATCATTGATACGAAAAGACTCAGGCTGGAAATATTGGGTTACAATTAGAATATTCACGAACTAAGTCTGTTTCCCACCCAATGCAGCAATGGCTTGCCAGGTTCGTCCTGCCGTATCATCCCACCTATATTCATTTGACTTTTCATAAGCCAAGTCCGCAAGTCTCTCCTGCTGTTCTGGGTTACCGAGTAATTTCTCGAGCCCCTGAGCAAGTGTTTCCGGATATTCCGGATCAAAATATACCACTGTATCGCCACCAAATTCCGGCATCGGTGGATAGCTGGAACAGACCACGGGTCTACCACTTGCCATCATTTCCAGCAGGATATTTGGACAATTTTCACACTCAGAGGCAAAGATGTTGATTACGGCATTTTTATAAAGTTGCGGAAGTTTGTCATATGAAACCGAGCCGGGCATCAATACGGCATCACCAATTCCGTGCTGGGAAATTACATTGTTAACCTGTTGACTATAGTTTTTATTAATTTCCGGCCCGACTAATACTAAATTAAGATTTCGTTCCAGGGGATTGAGGAGCGCAAATGCATTGACAACTTCCACCTGCATCTTATAAACATCAATGGAGGAAACGTAAAGCAGGTAATCACCCTGCGGGAGCCAGTCAGGTTTTGATTCTGTTATCAATGTCTTTTTAAATACATTGTTGACTCCATGCGGAATCACTATAGTTTTTCGCATCCTTCCACCCAAACGTTCTTCAATAATTTTTTTTGCATACTCTGAGATAAAAATCACAAGATCAGCATTACGCATACTGGAAAGCATAATGCGTTCAAGCATCCAGTTTCTCAAACGCTTGTAACCGTAGGCGTAGCGCTTTCGCTGTTTCATATCAAAGGGGATCATGTTGCGAAATATGGTAACAACTTTACAGCTTTTTGGTGCCTTTGTAGCGACCACGCCGCCAGGACAAAACAGTACATCCGGCTTCTCTTTTCTCAGAATTAGCGGAAGATACAATCGCTCCCATGCAGCCCTAATAAAGGGATTCTCCAGCCATTTTCCACCTTCCCTTATATGTACATTGGCAGGTAACGACAAGGATTGAGTCGAGGCAGGCACGAACAATGTCACTTGTAGTGATATTTCTTTCGGTAAATGATTAAGTAGATTGTAGAGATAGGTCTGCCCACCCCCAAGCCGGGCATTAAGGGCATGAATGAATACATTCATAGTCAACCAGTTTCCGATGTCCTGATGGAAACAAAATTTAGTAGCATAAGTAAGGCCCATAGCAGTGCAGATACATTGCGGGCGCCTGAGGCATGTAACTCGAACAACTCCAGTGCACGCTTCTGTGAAACCGGAATACGTTCAAAAAGTTTTACGTCATTCAACAATACCTTTGCCCAATCCAGAAGCGGTCCTCGCAGCCAATGATCAATTGGTACACCAAAACCCTGCTTGGGTCGGTCGAGAATTCGAGCTGGAATGTAACGATAGGCAAGTTTCCTTAGCAGATACTTGTTTGCTCCCCGCTTCAGTTTCCACGATAACGGCAACCGCATTGCCCATTCAACCAGATCGTGATCAAGCAAAGGTTCACGTGCTTCAAGTGAGAACGCCATGCTCGCAATATCAACTTTTTGTAGATAATCATCTGGTAATGTAAACATGGCATCTAATCGCATGCCTCGCTCAGCAGTTTTCAGTACATCCGGGAACATTTCTCCTGTTGAAGAAAACAAAGCACGGACATCCATAGTGTCAGGGTTTGTTTCCGGTAATAATAGGCCAGTGAAATCCTTAGAAATACTACGAGAAAAAGCAAAAGCTGCATCAGGATTTGACTCGCGCATGGCACCAGCAAGCAGTTTCATCCGATGATCTGGCAGCATGCTAAATAGACCAGCAATTGAGTGACGGATTGGTGTTGGCAATCTGAAGATATGCTGAAGCTTATCTGCAATTTGATAATAGTGGTAACCACCAAACAACTCATCGCCTCCATCACCACTCAGGGCTACGGTAACGTGTTGTCGGGCCAGACGGGATACGGCCATGACAGGAAATGCAGAGCTATCAAAAAATGGTTCATCATATTCTTCTGCAAAGGTTGGCATTAGCTCTATCAGATCATCGATGCTCAAACGTTCACAGTGATGTTCGGTTCCAAGATGTTCTGCAACCAATCTCGCCTGTGCACTCTCATCATATTCTTTTTCGTCAAATGCAATTGTGAATGTTTTAACAGGTAGAGAGGTGTGACGTGCCATCATAGCAACAACAAGTGAACTATCTATGCCACCAGATAAAAATGCACCGAGCGGAACGTCACTAACCATACGTAAACCTATACTTTTTGACAAAACAGTATCTAATTCATCTATAAGTTCACTTTCATTTCGATCTTCCCATGTGCGCTCCGGAACAATAGTATGATAGTCCCAATAGCGGCATACCTTTATTTTTCCATTACTGAAAGTAAGATAGTGCGCTGCCGGGAGTTTTTTTACAGAATTATAGATTGAATACGCAGAGGGGAAATATCCACACTGTAGATAATAGTGCAAACCTTGTATATCAAACTCGTCCGAGAGGGATGGAAGTAGTTTGAAAAGTGCGCGCGGCCTGGATGCGAATGCCATTACATTTTTATCATTAGAATAATATAATGGTTTCACACCCATTCGATCTCTTGCGGCAAAGAGCTTTTGTTCCGTCTTATCCCAGATTGCAAATGCAAACATGCCATGAAATTTTTCGAGACAATCAACACCCCATCGTGCATATGCAGCAAGTATCGTTTCAGTATCACTATGTCCTTTCCATGATATATCATCCAGCTCGGTTCTTATTTCCATGTGATTGTATATTTCGCCATTAAAAACAATCACATAACGCCCATCCGCGAATGTCATTGGTTGATGTCCTGCAGAGCTGGGATCTATAACTGCCAAGCGCCGATGACCAAAAGCCGTATTTGAATCACTCCAAATACCCGTATCATCCGGCCCTCTTTTATAAAGAAGATTTACAGCGTGGCGCATGTTTTCTATCTTTGGTTTTGAGTTGTAATCAATAATCCCTACGATGCCGCACATCTAATTTTTATCCAATTTATTCTTTAATTAATAATAATTCGACTTGTTTATTATACTTTCGATATTTGAATGTGATTATTAAGATAAACTGTTCTAGATTCATTTATAAGACGATGATTAAAACATATTCCATTTTTAATAAATTGTGTTAATTAAAATGATAATCACTCCATTTAAATCGCTTACTAACAGGATTCTCTATTATTTGTTGTTGTGCAACATGTTGAATTTAGTCATAAATCACATCAAAAGTTTTTTTGTTTGATACCGTCAGAACAATGTCGATCATTCTTTCTATACCTTACCAAACAGAGAATTCAATGGTCTGCCAGATATAAGTTTACTACAGTGCAGACGAATCATACTGTCAACAAGACTTGCTTACAAAAAGCGAGCAGATGAGCAGCTTGCACAGCTCTATCGAATTGTTTTAATTCATTCCTATCCACAATTGGTTTCTCTCTGTTATACAAGGCACCTTCGATATCCTCAACAGATACAGCAAACACGCCACCGTGGGTTTTCTGAACAATCCTGGCGGCCTCGGATTCTGGGCTTCCGACTCCAATTATGTACTTTTCTGCATACAAATAATCGAACAACTTTGCTGTTGGGTATGCTTTGTCACGACCATCTTTGCGCAAACATATGAGCAAATATTCAGATTCATCTTCCAGCACTCTAATTTCATTACGCGGGACATTCAAACGAACAGACACTCTATGTGGCTCAATCCGGAATTTTTTAATCAGCCCATTGAAATAGTGCGAGTCCGCCTCATCAAAAAAGGCTGCCACCATTGTTAAATCGCTCCGTCTTTTCAAGACCTTGACGAACGTTTCTATATCTCGAAGCCCTCCATACAATGAGCCGGCATATAGTATTTGTCCGAAACGGACCCTGCTTTTATCACTTCGACGTTTTTGTGGGTCAGCCAAATACCCGTTGAATACAACATCTGTCGGGATTGAGCGGTATAATACGCTATCTTTTCGAAGTCCTTCAGAGGCGTATACAGCACCGTCCGCTTTCCGTGTTAAGGCTCTTTCATAAACTCGTAGCAGTCTACGTACCCACCAGTAATAGTCGACCATATGGTTATTGCTGAACAGATCCCGGTAATCAATAACCCACTTTATCAAATCCCCGTTGCGTCGTTTGGCATATGCGCCCAGCTTGATAACCTCAGATACTGGATGCGAGGTTATGAGAATTTCACATCTCCCCGCATCAACAAGGTCGTCAACAGCATTCCTTGCCAACCTAAGCCATCTAATCTCATCGCGAGGATGGTGTTTCAGAGGGATTAACTTAAGGAGTTCCGAGGCGCCGAGATTCCGCAGAATTGACTTTACTCTTCCTGGGTAGTTGGATTGAGCAGACATCCCACTACCCTGACTGCCTGACGCGATACGGATAACATCGAAACCGGATTCATCAATCACAAAATCTCCGGACCATTTTCGGGTGACAACTGTAACTTGGTTACCGTACTCTGCAAGATACTTAGCAAATGAAAAGAGTCGGGTTGATGCTGGCGAATTTAAAGGGGGAAAATAATATGATACAAGAACGATCTTCACTTGGATACACTATTTAAATAGTACACACTGACATCGGCAATTCAAACAGGGTTGAATGTGCCTAATGAATGAGCGACTTTATTCATCTGAACATTTGAAATCTCTGGATATATTGGGAGCGATAAGATCTTGGATTGATGCGCGTACGCAATCGGATAATCCTCGGGCGTGTATCCAAAGTGCTTGTAAGCCTGCAAGAATGGTAGAGCTATTGGGTAATTGATGATCGTCGATACGCCATTTACCTTAAGGTGCTTCGCCAAGTCATCCCTATGCTCATGTTGAATCACATATAGGTGCCATACGTGTTCACGGCCTTTCGCCACAGTCGGTAGCTTTAGACGCTCGAGAGAAGCAAGTTCACGAGCATACCAACTCGCAACCTCTTGTCGGGCTTTGGTCCACTTCGGCAAGTGCTTGAGTTTCACCGAGAGAATTGCAGCTTGCAACCCATCGAGCCGGCTGTTTATGCCTTCAATAACGTGTTCCCCTTTTTTCAGACCACCGTGTCTCGCAAACCGTGTCATTTTCAGAGCGAGGTTTTCGTCATTGGTAATTATCGCTCCACCATCACCCATCGCACCCAGATTCTTTCCAGGATAGAACGAATACGTTCCAACCGCTCCGAACGTGCCGACCTGCTGTCCCTTGTAGCGTGCGAGGTGCGCCTGGGCGCAGTCTTCCACCACCCAGAGTCCATACTTTTCCGCAATAGCCATGATCGGATCCATGTCGGAGGGCTGGCCGTATAAATGCACAGGGACAATGCCGACCGTGCGAGGCGTAATCTTCTCCTCGATACGCTTCGGATCGATAGTGTAGGTTTCTGCATCAGTGTCACAAAAGACCACCTTTCCTCCGGCTTGAGTAACTGCCTCGGCTGTCGAAATCCAGGAATGTGCGGGTACGATGACTTCGTCACCGGGTCGAACGCCCAGCGCTATATAGGCAATATACAGAGCGTCGGTGCCGTTACCGCAGGTGATACAGAATCGCCCCTCTACCGCCTCCGCGAATTCTTCCTCAAACCGCTCCACATAGGGACCACGTACAAACGCGGAACTGGTGATAACCTGTTCGATAGCTGTGTCGATCTCCGACTTTATTGTCTGATACTGCGCGTAAAGGTCGACGAATGGAATCGTGTCGTTATCCATTGCTCAGTCTTTGCTAATTAGATTCCAGTGCCCGGAAAAAACGGGCGGGATTGCCTGCATAAACACCCGAGCGCTTGATGTCTTTGGTAACGACCGCACCAGCACCGATCACTACATCATCACAAATGTCAACAGGTAGTATGGTAGAGTTGCTTCCAATCGATACGCGGTCTCCGATACAGGTCTCCTTCCATAAGGACCGATCGCCCCGTGCCGGCCCACCTTTGGCAAAAATGTCGTTGACAAACATTACACCGTGACCAACGAAACAATCTTCGCCAATACTTACCAGTTCACAGATAAAGGAATGAGATTGGATCCGTGTGCGGTTACCGATGACGACGTCTTTCTGAATCTCGACGTAAGGCCCGACAAACACACCCTCGCCCAGGCGGCAACCATACAGGTTAACTGGTTGGACCACTGTTACATTGGCGTCAAACTCAACGTCCCGGATACCAACATCAAGAATTCGATTGGGCTTGTTCATTAGCGACCCAACCGGCAATACTTGGGCGTAAAGCGCATTCTGACCTCCTTGCCAGTCTCCACCGATTCGTAGATGGCATTGATCAGCTCGATACTCCTTCGCCCTTCCAAGCCGTCAACCAAATGCTGTTTATCATGCTTGAT
>Ga0209742_10001429_pt1 | contig 10892 bp, 8 predicted proteins | sample DeeMarSeWOR38_10_FD_187462 | JGI IMG/M metagenome (GOLD analysis project Ga0209742, IMG submission 187462) | Marine sediment microbial communities from White Oak River estuary, North Carolina - WOR-3-8_10 (SPAdes) (version 2) | ecosystem: Environmental > Aquatic > Marine > Intertidal zone >... | reverse complement strand
ACCCGCTTATCACCCCATTTGGCCGTATGTACAATGGCACCGCAACCCACCGCACAGTAAGGACAGATCGTGGTGGTCTCTTTGGCATCCTTGATCTGAAGGGCTTTGGCCTGATCTCTCGCCGGCGCAAATATGCCGCCCTTTCCGGCGCAGCTGCTCAGCGCCAGACCGGCGGCCGCAGCCCCTGAGATCTGGATGAACTCCCGTCGATTTACCCTCATAAGATCTCCCTCCTTTCCATTGGTTTTGAACTCATGTTAGTTTATCTCGATTACAGGACATAAAGACGGCTTTGGAAAACTTAAGCGAGCGAACAATACCTTTGAATTGTCAATTTTCGATGAGTTCTAAACGTATAAAGGCAGAATCATCTCAGACGGCCCAGAGGCGATTTCAAAACCCCATCTAACGCCATAATACGGCGTTGCGAGATTCTTCGAAATGCTCACATACTCATGGGCATGCTGCGCTTTCTCATCAACGCGCGCCTTGTCTTTGAACGTTATCCGAGTTTTTGAAGCCACCTCGAATAGTAAATGCACTTATTGGGGTGTTTTGAAGATGTCGTTGCGCTCAGGTCGAGGTTCTTTGTTCCGGGCAGCAGGCAGTTTCTCGGTTGCAATTGCGCAGTTAGAAAGAACAGCAATGCGTGTGAACAAGCGAGCGCAGTTCGAATGGATAGATGTATCTTTCAATGATGCGGATAGATTTGTCCCCACAGATCTATCAACGGAAATTGAAAGATTTTGTTCCCCTTAAGATACATATCTGATGATATCTAGCGTGTCAAGAATGAATAAGGCAAATCAGGTGGTTAAAATTCAACCGGTAAATAAGGTTTTAAGTCAACCGATAGACCGGGTAAAGTGTCTAGACCGAAGCTTGACTTATTTTGATCGTTGATTTAAAAACGCAAACTTAAAGAAATTTTATTTTGATTAATTATTGGATATCCGTTAAACTAAAAATTTATATTTTAAATAAGATTTTAACCGATTCGTCGGAAAAGGAAAAAATTTTTGAAATCCAATTAAGGAGATCAATATGGAAAAATATCTATTTACGTCTGAATCCGTGACTGAGGGGCATCCTGACAAAGTTGCCGATGCCATTTCGGATTCGATCCTGGATGCGATCATGGCTCAGGATAAAAACTGCCGGGTGGCGTGCGAAACCCTTGTCACGACCGGGCTGGCTTTCATCGCCGGTGAAATCACCACCGAATGTTATGTCGATATGCCTCAGATCGTGCGCGATACCATTCGCGACATCGGGTATTGCTCCTCCCAGATGGGGTTTGATTGCCAGACATGTTCGGTGATTACCAGTATAGACCGCCAATCTCCGGACATTGCCCAGGGGGTGAACATCGGTGAAGGCTTATTTAAAGATCAGGGGGCCGGGGATCAAGGCCTGATGTTCGGATTCGCGACCGATGAAACACCCGAGCTGATGCCCATGCCAATTACCTACGCCCATAAACTGTGTAGTCGACTGGCGAAGGTTCGCAAAAATGGTGCCCTGGATTTTTTAAGGCCCGACGGCAAATCCCAGGTGACCGTTGAGTATGAAAACGGGACGCCCAAAAGGGTGGATACGGTGGTGGTATCCGCCCAGCATAAACCGGATGTGACCCATGACGATTTGAGAGAGGCGATCATCGAAGAAGTGATAAAGAAAGTGATTCCCCGTGAAATGACCGACGGCGATACGCGCTACTTTATCAATCCCACCGGTCGGTTTGTGATCGGTGGCCCGATGGGAGACTGCGGCCTGACCGGCCGTAAAATCATTGTGGATACTTACGGCGGACAGGGCAGTCATGGCGGCGGCTGCTTTTCCGGCAAAGATCCATCCAAGGTCGATCGCAGTGCTTCTTATATGGGAAGATATATCGCCAAAAATATCGTTGCAGCCGGTCTATCAAAAAAATGTGAAATCCAGATCGCCTATGCCATCGGAGTAGCGGAACCCGTTTCGGTAATGGTTGATTTGATGGGCACCGGTGTGGTCCCCAAAAAAAGAGTGGAAGAACTCGTCGCCGAAGTCTTTGATCTGAGACCCGCAGCCATTATCGAACATCTGAATCTGTTGCGTCCGATTTATCGTAAAACTGCCGCTTATGGACATTTTGGCCGCAACGAACCGGAATTCTCATGGGAGAAACCGGATATGGCTGAGATCCTGAGAGAAAAAGCAGGTCTTTAGATATATTCCAACAAGGAGAAATATTGCTGATGAAATCTGACGTTAAGAATATTAAATATGCCAATGAAGGAGCACTGCGAATTGAATGGGCCAATCAGAACATGCCGGTTTTAAACCGCATTCGGAAACGATTCGAAAAAGAAAAACCATTGAAAGGTGTGCGTCTGGGTGCATGTCTGCACGTAACCACTGAAACCGCATCGCTGATGCAGACCCTCAAAGCCGGCGGGGCCACTGTGGCATTGTGTGCGTCCAATCCGCTCAGCACCCAGGACGATGTGGCCGCCTCCCTTGTTAAAAATGATAACATATCGGTTTTTGCGATCAAAGGCGAAGACAACCGAACCTATTACCGGCACATCAATGCCGTTCTGGATATCAAGCCCCAGTTCACCATGGATGACGGGGCCGATCTGGTATCCATCCTGCATTCCGAGCGCAAGGAGCTCTTATCCGGTGTTCGCGGGGGGACCGAAGAGACGACCACCGGTATCATCCGGCTCAGAAGCATGGCCGCTGACGGGGTTTTGCAGTATCCGATTATCGCGGTGAATGACGCCCGCACAAAACATTTTTTTGATAATCGTTATGGCACCGGGCAGAGCACGATCGACGGCATTGTGCGAGCAACCAACCGTCTGCTGGCCGGTGCCCATTTTGTGGTTTGCGGTTATGGATGGTGCGGGCGCGGTGTTGCCATGAGAGCCCGCGGCATGGGGGCCAATGTCATTGTCACCGAAGTCGATCCGCTGCCGGCCCTTGAAGCGGTTATGGACGGATTTACCGTTATGCCGATCAATAAAGCCGCCCGGATCGGCGATTTTTTCTGCACGCTGACCGGCAATGTTAATGTGATCCGCAAAGAACATTTTTTACTCATGAAAGATGGGGCGATTGTGGCCAATTCCGGTCACTTTAATGTTGAATTGGACCTGGGGAGTCTGGAACGAATTGCAAAATCACGCCGGAAGATCCGTCCGTTTGTCGAGGAATTTGCGCTGAGAAATGGTTGCCGCATCAATGTGCTGGGAGAAGGCCGCCTGATCAATCTAGCGGCTGCTGAAGGCCATCCTTCCAGCGTCATGGACATGAGCTTTGCCAATCAGGCGCTCAGCATCGAATTTATGGTGAAAAATAAAAATCCGCTGGCAAAACAGGTTTACCCGGTACCGGAAAAAATTGACAAGCAAATCGCCAAAGAGAAACTGGCTGCCATGGGTACCCGGATCGATCGGTTGACCACCGAACAGAAAAAATACCAGGCATCCTGGAACCTCGGCACCTAGTTTTCGTCCAGAAATGGCCATTTTTCCCAATCTCTGCGTCAGAATCGGATTTTAATCCTCGACATACTTTATGTATGCCTCCGGTTAAAATCCGATTCTTCCTTGATATTGAAAAAAATATCTCATTTCTGAATCGAAAACTAATAGAGATCGCATGATTCAAAAGGCTTTCTGTGGAGCAAAGATTTTTGGCTCCACAGAAAGCCTTTTTTATTTAACTTGAGCCACAAGTTTCCGCTAATAAATGAGTAATTTTTTCGCTGGGCAAGGCCGCACAAGGGTTTTTATCTGAGGCGTACTTGAAGTACGTCGAAGCTAAAAACCCGCGGAGAACGCAGGCCAGTGGAAAAAGGACCATTTATTAGCGGGAACTGGGGGGAGAGAGGAGGATGACCACACGGGACTCCTTGAGAAACTGCAGGTGGTCTGAAGCGCTCTTGAGTTTTGAAGCATCGGCATTGCTGATGACAATATCGCTGCGGCTGGGCCAATCGGTTCGTAGCGCCTTTACCGTTAAGGGGTGATCGTTGATGCGCGGGTCGGACCTGGCCGACTCGCTGTCGGTGTAATACGCGGCCATTCCCTTCTGGACAGCAAATTCTCGACTGACAAAAGCCGGCCCGAATACTTCTTCCAGGTTTTCATCCAAAATTTTAAAGACCAGCGCAGGATGCAGTTCAATGCTTCTGGCATCGACCAGAAGGCCCGTGTGTGCTTCCGGCACCGAATTTGGTATGGCAGCGGTGGAATTTTGGCCTGCTTTGATCTGTTTTATGCCTTCGATTTGTTGAATTTCCACGGGCAGAACCAGCTGGGCGAACCCGCCGTGCAAATTCATTTGCATAAGTACCTCAACAGATCCGTCCGTCATATATCTTCGAAATTGCTCAATTTCGGTTGCATCATAGACCATGTCTTTGATCTGGAACATTATCCGTTTGTTCCTATGGGCCATGTCGCCGACAATGTGGCTTGAGTCAATTTTAATTCCCTTCACTGTTTCAAGTAGCTTTAACCTGGCGTCGTTTTTCGCTTCTGACAGCGCTTTCAGACTGTTCGGGGGTGTTTTTTCGGCTCCCTTTTTGATGGGAGCACTGATCCCTCTTGCCTGAACAATGCCCGTGGTCCAGTCAATTGTGCCGCTTTCTTTTTTTTCAACCAGTCCAATCGGTTCAGCACTAAACCCTGCGGTATAAACGAGGCTTAAAAATGCGATGGCAACAAAAAATTTAATTTTCTGATCGATCATTCGCTTAGAAAATGCTGCTGTCGTAAAAATTTTGCGCATATCATGGCACACTAAAAATTTTAAAAGGCATTAAATTTATTTTCGTAACAGAAATGACCAATTTTTCACAAGGTCAAGGAAATCAACGGATTGCGAGTAAGGCGTACCCAATTGCAAAGGGCTGAGGGCAAAGCGCTGAGCGGTAAAAATTAAATTTCCTTCATTTTGATCAAAACGTGATGCCCTATGCGCCATGCTATTTTTAGCGCGGCAATCCGTGGATGAATCGGAAAAATATCCGGTCATAGACAAAAACTAGGCGCGGCCACCACTCCACTTCAGCTTGTTCTTTAAAATATCAAAGTATTGCCGATCCGGCAACGTGATCAAATGGATCGGATGGGATCCTTTCTGGATTGCAATTACATCGCGGTCGTTTATTTCAAGCCCTTTTTGGCCGTCAAAAGTCAGAATGATATCCGAAGCCCCCTTAACCAGCCTGATTTTGATGTTAACCGATTCAGGAACGATCAGGGGTCGATTGGTCAGGGTAAAGGGGCAGATCGGGGTTAAAATGATTCCCGGAACAGCAGGGTGGATGACCGGGCCACCTGCGGCCAGAGAATAGGCGGTGGAGCCCGTTGGCGTCGCCACGATTAATCCGTCGGCGCTGTAAGTGGTCAGATAATGATCGTCGATATAGGTTTCAATATGGGCCAGTCTCGCCAGTGCCCCCCGGTTGATGACGACATCATTGAGCACGGTTTCCCGGGCCAGGATTTCATTCTGGCGGCTCACAATCACCGATAGACGCATGCGAGGCCTCAGAATGAAATCGTTTTTTAAAACTTTTTCAGCAGCTTCATAAAGCTTTTCTTCTGCAATCTCTGCCAGAAATCCGACTTCCCCGAATTTGATGCCCAGAATGGGAATATTCTGATCACCGATCCAGCGGACCGCACTCAAGAAGGTCCCGTCACCGCCCAGCACAAAAATACAGTCCAAATCCGAGGGCGCCGGCAACAGGCTGTCGGTGTCATTTTTCTGCCCGGGTTCCGCGGTTTTTTTGCGTATAATTTCAATTTTCCTGGACCGCAACCAGCGCTCGAGCTCATCCGCCTTGCGTTTGGCCTTTGCATCCGATTTTATGACCAGCCCGATTTTTTTCAAACGCAGCACGACCTCCTTTAGATCCCTTTTACTGAATTATCCATACAGATTTCATTAAAAAACAGCAAGATGTTTTTCGACACCGATCAGGCCGCCATTTTGCTGTCGCACAAAATACCAACCGGCGCTCAAAACAATGCCCGAAAGGTATTGATGCGGCAAAAGCGCAAACGACTGCATCTGAAATTGCTGGTCCGGGTCTATATTCTCGCCACTTTACGCTTGACAACCTCAAAACGCCTATTGTATACAAACGACAAATGAATCTCGTTCATTTTCTGAAGGATCAATCATAAGGTGCTCAATTTATTCATTAAATACCAAGCCTGAAAAAGGCTCTGCCCGCCCGGCGATTGGGTTTTCCAAACCGGGCGCTTTGCACCCGGTTTCACCCGCAACGATCGGGGCACTGCGTTCCCCTGTCTTTGGCCGCCTATGGCGGCAAAATCCAAGCCATCCGCTGTGCGGGTGGTCGTTGAACCATCCGACAACCTGCCTTCAGGGTTCATCGCAACAACGGGGGATTCAATGAAAATCGAATCTTTAGTTGATCTGGCCAAACGGCATATTCAGTTATGGATCATCAAAGGAGAATACCTGCCCGGTCAGAGACTCAAAGAGGAAGAAATTTCCGCCCGTCTGGATATCAGCAGACCCCCTATTCGGGAAGCATTTAAAGTTCTGGAGGCGGAAGGCCTGGTGGTCCGCAAACCGCGCCGCGGTGTGTTTGTGTCTGAAATGACGGATAAAGATGTTTGGGAAGCCTACACCCTGAAAGCGACGTTATATGAAATGGCAACCGAGCTCGCGCTGGACAATATGACCGACGGGCAAATTGCCAAGCTGGAATCCATCGTCAAAAAAATGGAAGATTGCGGCAATGCCGAACCCACCGATTTGCTTGGCTATCAGGAAAACCACCGTGAGTTTCATGATGAAATCATGCTGATTTCCGGAAATGAGCGGCTGAAAAAAATTTCCGCCAGCATTCATCTCCAGGTTTGCCGGTTCAGCTATAAATCGCTGCAGAATAACGCCCATCTCAACTCGTCGATTCGCTCTCACCGGCGAATTATAAACGCCCTTAAGAAAAGAAATAAGCCACTGGCCTGTAAATTGATGAAGGACCACGTTCTAGAAGCCCTTGATGTGCTGCTTGCAATGAATGATCTGAAAATGGCAACACCCCGAGAAGGGCCGCGGATAGCGGCGGCCTCGGATTGAAAATCTTAGAAGTGGTTTTAAAACCTCGGATCAGGTCCAAGGGCAAGGCGTCAGGCCGGTCGGGAAAGCGCAGCATAAGTGAGTATGTGAGCATTTACCGGAGGCCTGTGATGCACCTTGGTGTAATTGAATCGATGCAAATCCCGTTTCGCGGGGCAACGCAGCCATTGGGCCTTAGATGGGATTTTGAAACCACTTCTATAACAGTTAAGGAGATTGCGATGGCGGTATTACCCGAGGTCCAGAAAAATTATGGAAAACTCAGATATTTTATTGACGGGAACTGGGTGGAATCCGAATCAGCCCAGGTTTATGAAGATGTTAACCCGGCTACGGGTGAGGTGATTGCAGAATTTTCTTCGGCTACCGATGGCGAAATCGAACAGGCCATTCAAGCCGCCCAGAAGGCACTGGCAAAATGGCGGGAGGTCCCTCTAAGAGACAAAGCCCGCTGTTTGTTTGATTTGAGAGCAAAATTTGAAGAGCATTTTGAAAGACTGTGCCGGGTACTGGTGCAGGATCACGGGCGGACGATCGGTGAAGCCAGAGGGACCCTGCGAAGATGTATCGAAAACATCGAATCCGCCTGCGCCGCTTTGCTGCTGTTGACCAAAGGCGAGTATGTCACAGAACTGGCGCGGGGTCTGGATCAGGCGCTATACTGGGAACCCAGAGGTGTCTTTCTGATCATCACACCCAATAATATCCCGATGCACGCTTGGTCATCGTTTGTGCCTTACGCGATTGCCAGCGGCTGTCCGGTGCTTGTGAGCCCCAGCAAAGCCGATCCGGTGTGCCTGGATGCCATTTTCAAGGTCACTGCTGAGGTCGAAGGGTTCCCGCCCGGCCTGATGAACCTTATTTACGGCGGCAGCAATGTGAATCAGAAAATATTGTCGCATCCGCTGGTCAAAGGGGTGGCCTTTATCGGATCCAGCGCTGTGGGCAGGGAGCTTTTTGCCCTGGCCGGAAAGCTGGGCAAAGAAGCCTCGATCAACGGAAACGGAAAAAATCATGTCGTCATCATGCCGGATTGCAATGTCGAGGCGGTTGTCGACGGCCTTTTGCGGGGCTGTTACGGCATGGCAGGACAACGCTGCTTGGGAACTGATAATTTGCTTTTCAGCGGCAGGGCCTACGATGACGTCAGAGATAAATTTATCCAGGCCTCAGCCGGCATGAAACTGGGATATGGCCTCGATGAAGCCACTCGGCTGGGTCCGCTGGTTTCTGATAAAGGCAGGCGGAAAGTAATCGACTTTATAGAAACCGGCATCAAGGAAGGCGCCAAAATGGTGCTCGATGGACGAAATGTGAAAGTTGAAGGATGCGAAAAAGGGTTTTTCGTTGGTCCCACCATCTTGGAAGATGTTCACCCGGATATGCACGTTGCCAGGGTCGAAGCCTTTGGCCCGGTTGCCAATCTGATGCGCGTCAGGAATCTGGATGAAGCCCTGGAGTGGATCAACACCAAAGACAATTACGGCCACTCCGCCTGTATTTTTACCCCGCATGGTGCAACTGCCCGCAGATTTATGAAAGAAGCCGATGTGGGCAACATCGGCATTAATGTGCCGGTGCCGCAACCGTATGCGTTTTTCCCGCTGGGATCCAAAAATGAATCGGCCATGGGAGTGGCCAAATCCCGCATCGATTCCATGCGCTTGTTCCTGGATCAAAAGACGGTCACCGAAAGGTGGTAGCAACGATTCTTCAACCCTGATTGATGATAAACAAGACGGAAAATAGGAGGTCAAAATGAGTGCGAATCAGCCTCAGATACGCAAAATTTACACGATGGTTGAGGAAACCCATTCGGATGGAACGGTTCAACTGGACAAACCCACCCGTAAGGCTGCCGCTGCAGCGGTTTTTAATAATCCGTATGCAGGAGAATATCAGGAAGACCTCAGCCTCCTTTACCAATGGAGCGAACAGCTCGGCGAGAGGCTGACCCAAAAAGCCGTTGCCGCGCTGGGAATCGAACCGGCAAAAGTTCACAGCTATGGCAAAGGGGCCATTGTCGGCAGCAAAGGCGAGCTGGAGCATTGTGCCGCCCTGATGCATCCGGCACTCGGCAAACCCATGCGTGACAACGTCGGCGGAGGGAAGGCGCTGATCCCGTCCGCTAAAAAGTTGGGATTTCCCGGTGCTGCGCTGGATGTGCCGCTGCATTTCAAAGATGCCGCCTTTGTGCGCTCTCATTTTGATGCCATGGAAGTCCGGTTGCCGGATGCGCCCCGCGACGATGAACTGGTGCTTATCGTAGCGGTTACCGATTCCGGCAGACCGGCGGCGCGGGTGGGCGGATTGAAGCTTGAAGAGGTAAAAGGGGAGGATGGCCTCCGATAAAAGCTATTATATAAGTGCAATAAAGACAGTGATCTAAAGTTGGAAGTGAACTAAAGCGACTAAAGTTAAGGAATTCTGTCATTTCTATAAAAGATGGAGCAAAGCCACACCTTAACTTTAGGCATTTCAAACTTTAGTTCACTTTAGTCACTTATCTTTGCGGTGAGTTAAGATGAAAGCCACTACCATTTTGATACGTTTCACCATCAACGGGGAACAAAAACAGCTGGATATTCCTGCAGGCCTAACAGCCCTTGAACTCATCAGAGACAGGCTCGAACTAAAAGGAACCAAAGAAGGCTGCGGCATCGGCGAGTGCGGGGCCTGCACCATTATGGTGGATGGCCGGGCGGTCAACGCCTGTCTGATGTTTGCCGCCCAGCTGGACGGCCGCGAGATCCTTACTGTTGAGGGTCTGGCTCGAAACGGCGAACTCCACCCGATCCAGGAGGCGTTCGCCGAAAAACATGCGGTGCAGTGCGGGTTTTGCACGCCGGGAGTGATGATGAGTGCCCGTGCGCTGCTGTCAGAAAACCCCCATCCGAACCGCAGTGAAATCATTAAAACGATTTCGGGGAACCTCTGCCGCTGTACCGGCTACCTGAGCATTGTTGAGGCCATCGAGGCCGCCGCAACAAAGGCTGGCAGTGTTGAAAAATGAATCTTAATAAGAATAGCGCTTTTAAAAGAAAATAGTTAATGTTTGATGTCGATTACATAAGACCGCCGGATCTGGGCAGCGCCCTTGATTTTTTAAGCACCCATGGCGCTGACACCAAAATCCTGGCAGGCGGCACCGATATCATGGTCGATATGCGATCCGGAGCCCTTAAGACCCGTTTTCTTTTGGACGTGGGCCGCCTGGATGATCTAAGAAAAATCGAAATGCAAGACGGTCAGTTATCCATTGGCGCCGCGGTGACCATTACCGAAATTCTTGAATCCGATACGGTTGCCGAAATGGCTCCGGCCCTAAAAAAGGCGGCCAGCCAATTCGCAGGCAGGCAAATCCGCAATGTCGCCACCATCGGCGGAAACGTTGCCCATTGTTCGCCCTGCGGCGATACGATTCCGCCGCTGCTGATTCACGATGCCGTCGCCGTGGTGATGACGGCCAAAGGACAGCGTCATGTGACGATCGAAGAAATTGCCGGGGGTCCGTATCATTGTGCCCTGTTGCCGAATGAAATCATCAGCCACTTTGTGTTGAAGCCAAAACCCAGGGAAGTTACGTTTGCCGATTTTCAGAAGATCGGGAGAAGACAGGAACTGGCCATTGCGCGCATCAGCATGGCCGCCATGGCGCATAAAGATACCGACGGCGCCATTGTTTATATGCGCTTTGCTTTGGGGTCCTGTACGCCCACGCCGCATCGAGCGCGTGAAATTGAACAGTATCTTACCGGTATCGTGCCCGCTGAGAA
>Ga0209742_10001428_pt1 | contig 10893 bp, 9 predicted proteins | sample DeeMarSeWOR38_10_FD_187462 | JGI IMG/M metagenome (GOLD analysis project Ga0209742, IMG submission 187462) | Marine sediment microbial communities from White Oak River estuary, North Carolina - WOR-3-8_10 (SPAdes) (version 2) | ecosystem: Environmental > Aquatic > Marine > Intertidal zone >... | reverse complement strand
ATCTTGACTCCGTGCGAGCGGGTCCCGGCATCCAGGACAACGGATCCGGTAGTGCGGCCATTCTCGAGACCGCCGTACAGATGGCCAAGGTGAAACCGTTCAATACCGTGCGCTTCGCCTGGTGGGGCGGCGAAGAGCAGGGACTGATTGGATCCACTGCCTACGTCAACGGTTTGACCGAGGAGCAACAGAGCGACATCGCGCTCTATCTCAACTTCGACATGATCGGTTCGCCCAACCACGTGTTCTTTATTTACGATGGCGACGATTCCGACGGCGTTGGCGCCGGTCCCGGGCCGGGAGGATCGGATCAGATCGAATACCTGTTTGAGTCCTATTACATGCAGGTCGGCCAGCCGTTCAAGGGCACCGACTTCTCGGGCAGGTCAGACTACGGTCCTTTCATCGCTGTCGGCATTCCGGCCGGTGGCCTGTTCACCGGCGCAGAGGGGATAAAGACTCCTCAAGAAGTGGCGCTCTGGGGCGGAGTCGCGGGCGAGCCGTACGACCCCTGCTATCACCTCGCGTGCGATACGGTTGACAACATCAACCTGCAGGCACTGGAAATCAACTCGGATGCCGTCGCCTATTCCGTGCTGCAATACGGCATGAACACCGAGGCAGTGAATGTCGAAAGAGGCAAGGGTAATTTCAAGATGCCGCCAGCCGAGCCGGGGCCAAGCGTCGAGTGAGAAATTGGCAAGCGCTCGTTTGCCAACAAAGGCAATGAGGCAATATGGGGGTCGCACCGATTTTTTGTCTCGGTTCGACCCCTTTTTGCTAGGGAGTTAACGGCTATGGCAGCTTACAGACGATCCGCTTTGGTGCCCTGAACAGACCTACAGCTGCTTGCAGCGACGCAGCTGCTGCGTCAGCGCAAGCAGGTCCGCGAGGTATTCCTGGCCCTGTTCCTTTGTGTACGCCGTTTCTCGCATCTCGAGATCAATCGCGTCGATCGCGTCCCGCGTCGTCTTCTCGCATTCGGCGCGGTCCTGTGACACCGGTTCGGGCCTGGTTGCTTCGGCGGCCGCCGGGGGGCTTGCGGATTCGTCGAAAGGATTAACGAAGTCGAACGCGTCATCGTCAGCGGCGGGGTCTTCGCCAGTGCCATGACGTTCATCGGATTCACTGCCGTCTTTAGCATCGGCTGCCCGCTCGGAGCACGGCGTTTCCTGAAAAGCGATCGTGCCGTCTTCCAGCAGGCAACGGTGGATCTCGGTATCGGCTGCGGCGTTCGCGGCGGCGAGCATCAAGACGACGATGATGCTGCGCATATCAGTACAACGGGCTCGCCGTGCACGGCGACATTACCTCAAGCGCGGCCATACATCTGGTCCGGAGCGAGTTCGTCCGGAAACCGCGATCGCAAACTGCGCCGGGACGCGTAGCACAGGTGGCAGTGGTCCGCATAACCGTCTTCATGCGCGAGATTGTATCGGCGGACTATCTCTGCGGGACCGCCATCCAGCAAGGGGCCTACAATCGGATGCTCGTCCGGGCGGAAGCCCGCCAGGATTTCGGCAAGCGGACGCTCGAGCAGATTCCCGATGGAAATCCCCTGGCAAATGTGCAGGTATCCGAACGGGTCTACGTGCACGCGTTGCGGATTCCGCAGGTCCTCCCAGGGACAGGTCGTGAATTGCTGCCACGGTGTCGGCGGCACTCTCGATGCGAGCAGTTCAGCCGCACGGCCGCGGTAGAGCACGGGGGACTCACCGGGCGGTAACACGCCTGTCGCCTCAGGTTCGGCAATGCTGATGAAGTCCACCGGGATATCGAGCTGTCGGGCAGCCGTGCGGGCAATTTCCGGGTTGCGGCAGCTGTCGCTTTTGCCGTGGTAGCTGTCGCTGCTGATGGAGAGGTCGTCGATCGATCCCGCGATCGGTCGCAGCCACTCCAGGGCATCGACTTCCGAGTTGGCCCAGTACGCGTTCGTGACGATGCCCACCTTGAAGCCTTGTGCCTTTGCTCGAAGGACGCCACTCCTGAGGATCGCGTAATAGAGAAAAGCCTCGCCGCCCTCGAAGTAGATCCACTCGATGGTGCCGAGCCGCCCGGCCTCCGCGAGGATATGGTCGACGGTGTCGAGCGTCATCGTCCCGGTCTGGAACGGCCCGCTCCAGACGAAGCAATGGTCGCACTCGAACGTGCACTGATAGGTCAGCAACAGGTGCAGCCCGGACAAAGGCGGCGAAGATTTCCCGGGAGACGAGATGGCGGCCATGAGCAGAACTATAGCGCGATCCGTCCTTTTCCGCGGGGTCGGTCGAGCAGGCTCGCCATGGGACGCTGCCGCTGCGGCATCACTGGTAACCCCTGGCCTGTAACTGGAACAGGTGCGCGTAGGTGCCCTGCTCGGCCAGCAGGCTCTCGTGGCTGCCGGACTCGACGATCTGCCCGTCGTGCAGCACGATGATCTGGTCCGCGGCCCGAACCGTCGAGAAGCGGTGCGAGATCAGGATCGTCATCTTGTTCCTGCTTTCTTCGCGGAACAGCTCGAACACCGCCGCTTCCGCCGCGGCGTCCATCGCCGCCGTCGGTTCGTCGAGCACCAGGATATCCGCCTCACTGCGCATGAATGCTCGCGATAACGCGATCTTTTGCCATTGTCCTCCGGAGAGTTCGCGGCCGCCCTTGAACCAGCGGCCGAGCTGCGTGTTGTAACGCTCCGGCATCGCGTCGATGAACGGAGCCGCCATGCCGGTCGTGGCGGCCACCTCCTGGCGGGCCTCGTCTTCCATCACACGTACGTCTCCGGCACCGATGTTTTCGCCCACCGTGAACTGGTAGCGGCCGAAGTCCTGGAAGATCACGCCGATGCGACGACGCAAGGTTTCCACGTCCCACTCGCGCAGGTCGAGGCCGTCGAGCAGGATCCGGCCCTCGGTCGGCTCGTACAGGCGCGTCAGCAGTTTGATCAGCGTTGTCTTGCCGGAGCCGTTCTCGCCGACCAGCGCGAGGCTCTCGCCACGGCGGAGCTGCAGGCTGATATCGGTCAACGCGTTTTCGGCCGCGCCCGGGTACGCGAACGAGACGTGCTCGAACTCCAGGCCACGCTCCGGCTGCGGGCCCGCCAGGCTCTGGCCACGCCGCGCCGGCACGGGCTGCGCGAGGTATTCGTACAGGTTCGAGAGATACAGGTTGTCCTCGTACATGCCACTGATTGCCGACAGGATCGCCGACACCGCGGTCTGCCCCTGGCGAAACAGCACCAGGTACATCGTCATCGCGCCCAGCGTGATGCGGCCATAGATCGTCGCGAGTACGACCCACGCGTATGCACCGTAAAACGCCGCGGAGGCAACGAGGCCGAGCAGGAACCCCCAGGTATCGCGCCGGACAGTCAGTGCGCGGTCCTCGACGAATAATCTGCTGAAGATGTCGCGGTAACGCTGCAGCAGCTTCGGCCCGAGCTGGAACAGTTTGACTTCCTTCACCCCGTCTTCGCGGGCGATGACCGTCTCGAGGTACATCTGCATGCGCGTGTCCGGCGAACGCCAGCGGAACAGGCGGAACGCATCGCCGGAGAACTTCGCCTCGGCAATAAAGGACGGCAGGCCGGCACCGATCAGGATCACGACCGCCCAGGGCGAGAACGCGAACAGCAGGACGGCGAAACTCGTCAGCGATATCGCGTTCTGCACCAGGCCGAACGTGCGTGTGACGAGGCTCAGCGGCCGGCTCGATGCCTCGCGCCGCGCCTGCGTCAGCTTGTCGTAGAACTCCGAGTCCTCGAAGTGCGCAAGCTCCAGGGTCAGCGCCTTTTCCAGGATCATGACGTTGACGCGCTGCCCGAGGAGCGCGCGCAGCAGCGACTGGCTTGCGGACAAGCCGCGCTGGCAAGCCGCCAGCGCGATGACGATCCCCGCCTCGAGCGCGACGAGCCAGAGCACGGGCGACGGGTCAGGTGTTTCCTGTGCCATCGCGGCGACGACCCCATCGACGATCAGCTGCCCGACCCAGGCGATCGCTGCCGGCAGTATGCCGGCGACGACGGTGAGGACCGCGAGTGCGAACGTCAGCGGTCGGCTCGTCGTCCAGACCAGCCCGATTGCGCGGTGTGTATAGCCGAACACACCCAGCGCGCGCCGGAACAGGGTCGCTTCTTTGTCAGCCGTTTCGGTCATCGGGCCCTGCTCAGTAGGGCGATCCGTCCTTGTGCAGGAAGCTGGCATTGCCGCCGTAACGCCCCGGGCCGAACTTCATGTCGATGTCGGGATACTCGCCATGGTCTTCGTCGATCCGTGACCCGACGACGAGCAGCTCGGCGTCCTCTTCCGAGCGATTCTGCAGGCAGTGACCGTTCTCCTCACCGGCAGGGAATCCCGCACTGTCCCCGGGCCCCAGCACTACGTCGCCGTTATCGTCTACAAGCACCACCTCGCCGCGCAGGACGTAAACGAACTCGTCCTCGTGCGAGTGCCAGTGGCGCTGGCTCGACCAGGCGCCGGGTGGCAGTCGCACGAGGTTGACGCCGAATTGCGTCAGGCCGGCCGCGTCGCCGAGCCGCAGCCAGGCGCGCTTGCGACAGGGTTCATCGAACGGAGCCGGGTAACGCGTCCCGGAACCTCGCGGCGCAGTAGCCGAATCGATCTTGGGCATTGGTCTCTCCCACCAGTGGCTGAAATACAAATGAGCCCCGTGGGGCTCTCCCGGTTTGACCGCTACGCAGGGAAATTGATCACCGAGGGTTCGATTACACCCTCCTGTGCCTGCACCGCGTCGGATTATCCGAGCGCCTTGCCGAAGCAGGCCTCCAGGAGGTCCAGGCCTTCGTCAATGAGTTCGTCGCTTATCGTCAGGGCGGGCAGGAAGCGAATCACGTTGCCGTTTACGCCACAGGACAACAGTACGAGGCCCCGCTCATAAGCCGCGACCAGCAGCGACTTCGTCAGGTCGGCGGCCGGTTTGTTGACGTCACCGTTCTCGACGAGTTCGATAGCGATCATCGCGCCACGATCTGCGCGAATGTCGCCGATCGTGGCGGGGTATTTCGCCTGTAGCGCGGTCAGCCGTTCCCGGAATCGCGCGCCGATCGCACCAGCGCGCCCGACCAGGCCGTCATCGTGGATCACGTCGATAACCGCCAGCGCCGCGGCACAACCGATCGGTGAGCCCGCGTACGTCCCGCCAAGGCCGCCCGGTAGTGGCGCGTCCATGATCTCCGCCTTGCCGACGACCGCGGCGAGCGGGAATCCCCCGGCGATACCCTTGGCGACCGTGATCAGGTCTGGTTCGATACCGGAATACTCGCTCGCGAAGAACCTGCCGGTACGGCCAAAGCCTGTCTGGATTTCGTCGGCGACGAGTACGATGCCGTGCTCGTCGCAGATCCCCCGCAGCGCCTGCATGAATTCGTTCGGCGCCACGTAGAATCCGCCCTCGCCCTGAACGGGCTCGACAATGATCGCCGCAACGTCCGTCGGCGCGATATCCGCCTTGAACAGAGCATGCAGCGCTCTGATGGAGTCCTCGACGCTGACGCCGTGGTAGTCGATCGGGAACGGCGCGTGATATACCTCGCCCGGGAACGGCCCGAACAGGTTCTTGTAGGGAGTGATCTTGCCGGTCAGCCCCATCGCGAGCAGCGTGCGGCCATGGAAGCCGCCGTTGAACGCGATGACGCCACGGCGCCCGGTGTGCGCGCGAGCGATCTTGATCGTGTTTTCAACGGCTTCCGCGCCGGTCGTTACGAATATCGACTTTTTCGGCGTGTCACCGGGCGCGAGTTCGTTGAGTGCTTCGGCGAGGCGCACCGCCGTGTCGTAGGGCGTCACCATGACGCAGGTGTGGCTGAAGTTGTCCAGTTGCTCTTTGACCGCCGCGACTACTTTCGGGTTGCTGTGCCCTGTATTGCATACGGCGATGCCCGTCCCGAAGTCGATGTATCGTTTGCCTTCGACGTCCCATAGCTCCGCATTCTTCGCCCGCTCTATATAGACCGGGGCGATATTGCCCTGGCCACGCGCCATCGCGGCGACTTTGCGCTCCTGCCACTGCGCATTGCTCGTCGCTGGCCGGCTCCGCGTCGGTTCCACTGCGCTCATCAATTCTCTCCATCGCAAATACTGCCGGCCGCCACCGGCGAAACACCGATCATCGCTCCAAACGGGTTCCGGTTCCATATCCCGCTCGCACCGCCGCCCGATTCGATACTCGAGATTGTCCGCGTCACGTCAACCCGAATGGAGTCACTGGTCGATCCGGCATTATCGGCATAGGTCGTCGCGAGCAGGCTGCGAGGGCCCACCCGACTACGGCAGCTTGCAGATGATCTCCCAGGGCAATGTGCTATCGCAGGCCATCGCCGTCAGGTTCGGATTCATCCCGGTGTTCGCTTGATTCCATCTCCTGATTCGACCAACGTACGTCGTCGTGAGTACCGGAACTGAAATAGAAGCCGCTGCAGTCATCTTTCGACTCGGCGAGCACGATCGTCGCGCGCTGGCCGACTTCGCGCGGGAACTGGCGGACAACGGCTACCGCGTCGGCGGCATGGTGCAGGCGGCCTTTTTCGACGACCAGGGCCGGCGCACACACATCGACAGTGTCGACCTGGCCACTGGCGACCACGTCATGATCAATCAACCCAGCCGACTGTGGCCGGACAGCAAAGAGTGCACGCTCGACACCGCCGCGCTCGCCCATGCCGGCGCACCGCTGCGGCGCGCGCTCGTCGACCGGCCGGACCTCGTCATTGCCGAGAAATTCGGCGAGCAGGAACGAGCCGGTGCCGGTCTTGCGGACGACATCCTTGCCGTCATCGCAGAGGGCCTGCCGATCCTGGTGTTGGTGCCCGAGCCGGACCTGGCCTGTTGGCGTGAGGTGACCGGGGGCGAGATCCAGGAGTTGCCGTGCGACGCCGACGCGCTGCGGCGCTGGTGGCAGGACCATCGGCCGTAACGGCGCCGCCGAGACTGCTGCGCCCTTGCCAGGCTCGGAAACGGATGCGGTGCTGCGATTGATACAGGACGTCTATCCGGGCATGGAGGGGGCGACGAGCGTCATGCAGACGAGCCTGCAGAAAGCCAATCCGATGCTTCATCCCGCCGTGATGCCGGCCAACGCGGTACCCGGCTTCGGCTGGGCCACCGATACACACCGTTACAAATGTCGTGGTCACAATCCCTTGCGTCGCCCCGGCGCAGCGGTGAGACTGGTTACCCTTTTTTGCGAATGCCCGCCATGGAACTCGTTGTCCTCGACCTTGATGGCACGCTTCTGACAATGAAGCGATTGCTCCGCCTCGAGCGCATTGCACAGGATGCGCCTCGATGAGCAGGAATACGCTCATCACGTCCGCGTTCGGCCGCTTCGTGAAAGTCGGCGGACTGGTCGGCCGTGTCGGCGTCTCCATGCTCGGCGAGCAGGCGGCCGGCCTGCTGCGCGACGGGCCTACGGCGCAGCTGAAGAAAGCGGAAAACGCGGTCCGAAATGCGGCGCGTATCGTGGAGACGCTCGGCGAGATGAAGGGCGCCGCGATGAAGGTCGGGCAGATGCTCAGCCTCCACGAGGGCCTGTTGCCCCCGGAAGTCGCGGCCATTCTCGGCGCGCTGCAAAAGGAGGCGCCGAGCGTTTCGTTCGAGGTAATGGAGCGCGAGCTGCGCCGTGAACTCGACGATTTCGATGCGCTGTTCGAGTCAGTCGAGCCGGACGCGTTCGCCGCCGCATCGATCGGCCAGGTCCATCGAGGCGTCTTGAGGGACGGCCGGGAGGTCGCCGTCAAGATCCAGTACCCCAACGTCGACCGGATGGTCGAGGCGGACCTGAAGAATCTCAAGGCCCTGCTGGGCAACCTGGTGGGACTGTTCTCCGACATCGACTTCGAGCCGGTCTGGGAAGAGGTCAAGGAGCGCCTGTTCGAGGAACTCGACTACCTGCAGGAGGCCGACAATATCCGGCAAATGGCAGCGCTGCAGGCGGATTACCCGGAGATCCTCGTTCCCGACGTCGTTCGGGAAGCGACCTCCCGACGCGTGCTGACGATGGAGTTCCTTGGCGGCATCCCGCCCGCCGAAGCGGCATCGGATCGCTATCCGCAGCGCCTGAAGGACCAGTGGGGCATCAACCTGTTCGCGTTCACGTTACGCAGCCTGTTCGAGCACCGCTTCCTGCACGCGGACCCGAACTTCGCCAACTTCGCATTCCGTGAAGACGGGCAGGTGGTCGTGTACGACTACGGTTGCATGAAGGCGATTCCGGCGGACATCGCGGCCGGTTATGCGGGGCTGGTCCGCGCCGTGATCCATAAGGACAAGGCCGCGATCGCCGGGCTGCTTCATGACATGGGCGTCTTCAAGGAAGGTGGCACGCCGTTTCCGAGGGATATGACGGATCCCTACGTCGACCTGCTGCAGGACATCGTCAGAACGGCGCCGCCCTATACGTTCGGCGACGACAGTTCGATCTACGAAACCCTCTACGATCTCGGCATGGCGAACTGGCAGGATGCCACCGACATCCGCTTCCCCAGGGACATCGTGTTCATCGACCGCACGCTCGTCGGCCTGTTCGGTAACCTCGGCAAACTCCGGGCAAGCGGTCCGTGGCGACAGCTCCTGCTCGACCACACCGCCTCGACCGCCGCCCTCTCCAAAGCCTCGTAAGCTCCTTTCCGGGAGGACGGGCGCCAGGGTTTGACGCCTCGCCTAATTTGCAGGCGTCAACCTGAGCAGACGCCCCTGGCTGCTATTGCGCTCGTCTTCGAGTACCCATAGCGCGCCGTCGGGCCCCTGGGCGACAGCGCGAATGCGCGCGCCCATCGGGTAGCGCTCGGCCTCGCGGGCATCCTCGCCCGTGATTTCGATCCGCACGAGCGCCGCGGAGGACAGCCCGGCGGCAATCAGGTCGCCATGCCAGTCTGGGAAAAGCTTGCCGCTATATACCATCAGGTCGCCCGGCGAGATGGCGGGCGTCCACCATGCCGCGGGCTTCATGAATTCGGGCCGGGTGTCGTGATCCGGGATTTCGCGGTCGTCATAGTGATCGCCGTTGGACACGATCGGGTAACCGTAGTTAGCGCCGCGCACGATGTAATTCAATTCATCGCCACCTTTCGGCCCCATCTCGATGACCCACAGTCGGCCCTCGAGATCCCTGGTCATGCCGAGCGGATTGCGGTGACCCATCGACCAGATCTGTCCGTAAACACCGATGTCGTCAACCAGCGGGTCCTGTTCGATGTAGTTGACGAAGGGGTTGTCGTCGGGAACGCTGCCATCGGCATTGAGGCGCAGTATCTTGCCCATGTTGGACTGCATGTCCTGCGCCGGCGTGAATTTCTGCCGCTCACCCGAGGAGATCCACAGGTAACCGTCGTCGTCAAACATCAGGCGATGCCCGTAGTGACCGTAGCCAACGACTTTCGGGTACTGCCGCCAGATTACTTCGGCATCCGACAGGTAGCCGCCGCGATCGGTCAGGTTGAGTACGGCGCGCATGACCGCGGCGCCGCGGGTTCCGCCAACGCCGCCTTCAGCGTAGCTGAGGTAGATGAGCCCGTTGTCCGCAAAGTCCGGGTGGAGCGCAACGTCGCCCAGGCCGCCCTGGCCGCCGTAGTCGACGTCGGGTAAACCGCCTACAGGGCGGGACTTCTCACCGTCCCGGGTCACGATAAACAGCGTGCCTTTCTTCTCGGTCACCAGCAGGCGGCCATCCGGCAGGAACGTCAGCGCCCAGGGCTCGTCGAACGAGGTAACCGGCGCGATATCGAACGGCACGTTGTCCTGTGCGCTGGCGGCTGCGCTCGTCAGCAGGACAACACTCAGCGCTGTCGCAAACAAACGGATCATCTTCATCAGGCGCTCTCCTTGCGGCGTGGTTGCCGCGCTTTTGTTTCAGTTGCATCGCGCAGCTCCGCCAATGTCTCGAGCAGCTGGCGGCGCTCGCTTGCGGTTTCCCGCGTGCCGTTGGATACGTGGCTGGGATGCTGCTCGCGATCCAGCCAGAACTTACCCGATGCCCTGGCCGCCTCCGTAGAAGCCGCCAGCCACACAGCGGTGTCGGCGCCCTCTTCGGGCGTGCGCAATACCCGCCTGGTTGCACGATAGAATGCGGGCAGCGCGGTTTCGACGCCCGGGGTGTCCGCCCAGCCGGGATGCATGGCGTTGACGACGATGCCGCTGTCGCTCCAGCGCTCCGCCCACTCCTCGGTCAGGATCATGAGGCCGCGCTTCGCGCGAGCATAAGCTACCGAACCGGAATAGCGGCCTTTCTGACTCTGCAGGTCGTTCACGTCTATCTTTTGCGTATACATACCGCCGGACAGCACATTCACGACGCGCGGCGATTCGGTTTTGCCGAGCAGCGGGTGCAATCGTTCTGTCAGGATGAAAGGACTCAACAACAGCAGCGCAAAGCTTTTTTCAAAGCCTTCAGCCGTCTGTTGGCGTGGGTTGAACAGGGCGCCGGCGTTATTGATCAACATGTCGATGGGCTCGTCGCGCGCAAGCAGCCGATCGCCCAGCGCGTGCACCTCGGACATCAAGGACAGGTCGGCAACCTCGAAGGCGATACGGTCATTACCGGTTTGTGCCTGTAATTCAGCGACGGCTGCCTCTAACTTGCTCCTGCTGCGTCCGACCAGCGTCAGGCGCGCACCCATTTCGGCCAATCGGCGCGCCGCCGCCAGGCCGAGGCCGGACGTCGCGCCGGTAATCAAGGCGTGGCGGTCGCCCTGGTACGCGGATATCGCGTTCCAGCGCCGGCGGGATTCGCGGTAACCGAGTTTCGTGAATCGCCAGATGCCCGGAACGATCAAGCGGTCGGCCACGGCGAGTATGCCGGACGCCTGCGGCACCTCGAAGTTGTCTTCGAGCGCCTCCTGCAGGCCGGTCATGGCGTTCTTGCCGACGCGTTCCAGGCCCGTCGGGTATATCCGGTTGAAAGCAGCCA
>Ga0209742_10001424_pt1 | contig 10913 bp, 10 predicted proteins | sample DeeMarSeWOR38_10_FD_187462 | JGI IMG/M metagenome (GOLD analysis project Ga0209742, IMG submission 187462) | Marine sediment microbial communities from White Oak River estuary, North Carolina - WOR-3-8_10 (SPAdes) (version 2) | ecosystem: Environmental > Aquatic > Marine > Intertidal zone >... | reverse complement strand
CATTCTGAAATTCACGATGCGTCTCTATGGCGATCCCTCGCATGTGCACGAGACGCCAGCCTTAAATTGTCCCATCACACACGGCTCGAATGAAGCAAGCATTGAAAAGCTGTGTCCGTAGGCCTGCATAAGCGAAGCGTTGCGGGCGTTGTGGAGCTACGCCGGGCACGGTTGGGCTTACTGCATGACTATTGCACTCTGCATCTCCATTCCGGTAACACTGTTTCATGCAACAAACAGCAGCCGGCAATTACATTGCGCTCTCTGCGCCTTCGCGTTAATACCATCAGTCAAGCTGGAGCCACTCATTGAGCTTGCTGACCAGCTCATCCAGCCCGATTTGCTTTTTTTCGAAGTAGGTTTTGCCCAGGTAGCTGCGCACAATCGAGTTGTTGGGATCGAGGCTGGCGGCGATTTCGATTTCCCGGCCGCCGGCATCCAGGTCGCCGTCGCGGATCTTGGCAAGGCCTAACCCCAGCCTTGATAGCGGGTCGGCCTGATCGAGTTCGATGGCCTTTTCAAAGGCCGCCCGGGACTCGGTGGTCTTGACCTGGGTCAGGTAGGCGAAGCCCAGGACCATCTGGGTTCTGGCGAGGTTCGGATCCAGCTCGACCGCCTTTTTGGCCGCAGCGAGGCCTTTGTCGAGGTAGCCGAACGAGGACCACAGCTCGGCCAGCCGCGCCCATGCCAGGGCGTCATAGGCATCCAGGTTGACGGCCTTTTCGACACTGGCGCGCGCGCCTTCCAGATCGAAGCTTGCCTGCTGGGCATAGGACAGGGCAATGTGGGCCGTTGCCGAGCTCGGCCCGGTCTCCACCGCCTTCCGGGCGGAAGCAAGAGCCTTTTCTTTCTCGTTCTGCACCACGAAAGCAATGGCCTGCAGCGCATATGCGTCGCTGAAATTCGGGTTTATACTCAGGGCGCGCTGGAGATCGGCATTGGCCTCATCCACGCGGCCCACGGCCAGCAGCCTTGAGGCGCGGTAGGCCAAAAAGCGCGGATCATTCAGGTCTTCTTTCGGGGCCTTTCCGGCGGGAACATACATGACCGGCGGGTAGTACAGTGCCCAGTGAACCGCATCGCGGGGGCGCACCACCACGCGCGCCACAGGCGCTTTGCCGGCCTCGGCCTCGGCGGACTGGCCGCCGACCAGGGTGACGCTGCCGGCGGCGTTGGAAGCCAGCACCTGGCCGTCAAAGATCGTTATCAGGGTCCGGTCTTGCTCGACCCTGATCAAGCCTTCGGTGCCTTCCACACCGGCGTTCACAAAACCGGTCTGCACTTCCAGGTTGCGGCGAATGCGGCTGAAAAAATGCACGGCGCCCCTGGCCAGTTCCACGAGAGCGCCGCGTTCTTCATTGACACCGCCGAGGGTGAGGGTCGTGTTCTGATCAAGGCGCAGCAGGGGTTGGTTAACCAGGGAAAGGTCGGCGCGGCTGCGATCGTCCACCCGAATGGTGTCGCCTGGGCAGAATGTGTCTTCGAGTTTAACGCCCTGCCATTGGGTTTCCCCGGCCCTTTGTACCTCGACATTGCCCTCTACCGAAACCGCCTTGGCAATCCATTGCTCGCAGCTATCGGCAAAAGCCGCGCAGGGGTACAGCCAGGCTGCGAGAGAAATAACGCATACCGCCAGATACAGCCGGCGTGGCCTAATGGATTTCATCGCCCACCTCCTTTTGTGGTGCATTTGAGTTCTCCTGATTTTAGGACATGACTCAGTTCAAAAAGAGATGAAAGAGGAATTGGGCACAGGCTGAAGGCGTTAAAATTTGCTTTCAGCGCGACTTTAGATCAGATTTCTGGGTTTAGATCGTTTACGCCTCCTCTAAAGTGTAAAATTTTTCCTCTTCCATCTTACAATTACAGGTTCCCCCGCAGGGATGAAACCGATTCATCCAAAAATTGTGATTGCAATTATGAAAGCCGGATTGCTGTTTTGTTTAAAATTTATAGGGCGTTAACAAAACGAAAAGCGTACGTTTAATTTAATTCAGGGGTTAGTTTTTGGTGCTAATAAATTTGATGCAACCCAATTGCTGATTTCCATTCAGCAATTTTGCAAAAAAAATATGGTGTCGGCGGGCAACTCTCTGCTTGCTAAGCTAAATAAACTCCTAAAATTATTATCAGAATCAGGCGTTAATGCAAGCCGGGAATTTTACGGGTAAAATACGGGCTCAAAACCCGTAGTGTTTAATGCCCGGCCAAAAGAGAATAAGGTTTATCCAATTGTAATTTGTAAAAAATGTTTTATTTCGTTTTCACACAGAAAGCAGAGGCAATGGAGCTTCAGGCAGCGGTTGAAGTGAGCTTTAAACAACTTTCAATGTAAAATAAAACCGGCTTCGCTTCGGGCAGATCGATGAATTTAAAAAAATTAGCTTTCTGTTTGTTTACCAGGGGTACGGGTGTAAATCAAATTACAACATGATTAAATAATTAAAATCAAGACATTTTTTCCAGGGCATTTTCCACGGATTCATGAATATCGGCAAAGCGGGTGATTCCCACCATGGAAAATATTTTCTTAAAGTGATCTGAAACACCGGTGATCCCGATGTGCTGGTTGTTGCGTTTGCTCAGTGCCAGAATCTGGATCAGCGCTGCAATCCCGCCGCTGTTGATGTAGGCTTCCTTGTCGATTTTCAGCAGGATCTTGTCGGCGCCTTTCGTGTTGGCGTTCTGGTAGGCCTGGCTCAAAAAGGGCTCTGAAAAAGACGTCAGATCACCCCGGATGTTGAACAGGGTGACAGCGCCGTGCTGCTCGAGATTAATCTGATTGGTGGATTGCTGCATGGCTCCCTAAGATTTCACTCTGATGGCCATATTAACCACGTGGCCGCCGTCGATAGCATTGAATTCAACCTGGTCGGCCAGTTTTTTAATCAAGAACAAACCAAAGCCGATCGGTGGATCCAGATTTTCAATTATTTTTTCGATGTCGGGCTCCGGCGGGAACTGCTTGATGCCGTCGCCTTCGTCCATCACCGAAACATGAATGGTGTCGCCCTGGCAATTCATGAAAACAATTACCCTGGCATCCGGCCGCCCCTTGTTGCCGTGCTGCATGGCGTTGATCGCCGCCTCCGAGACCATCGTTTTTAAGTCTTCGATGCGTTCGGGCGACAGCCCCATCATGCGGGCAAAAGAGGCCGAGCACTCCATGGCCACGCGTTCGTAGCCGATCTGGTTTGCCAGCCGCACTTCTATGGCTCTCTCATTCAACTCCGTAACCATCTCCTCTATCCAGATATGCTTTTTCAAACAGCAAAGATATCATAAATAAGTGCATGAATGCTGTCAATAAAATTGTTTCACCGATCGCGGCAGGTTGCCGCTCCCACTACTTATATTCGCATATAGGCAGATGGGGACTTCCGTTTCTAGTCTTTTAGGGCGAATATCTCTACTTCTTCTGACAAATTTTTAAGGGCAAAGGCGCCCAGCGGTTCAAAGGAAAACTGATCTTTGACGCGTTCCGCTGTTGATCGGGAGGCCAGGATCGCACCGCCGGTGGCCTTGCTGCAGATTCGGGCGGCGATATTGACGGTGTTGCCGTGAGAGGTGTAGGCCCAGCGCGAGCCGGTATAGCTTTCAAATTTGGCCGCACCCACAAATGCCTGCCCCGAGCAAATGCCGATGTTAATCACCAGAGGAACAAGGGGCTGGGAATCGAGGCCGCAATCATCGTTTATCAGGCAGGCCTTTTCCCGGATGGTCCTGGCGGCCCTGACAGCTTCAAGGGCGTGGACGGCATCGTCTTCGGTCAAAAAAAGAACCATCAGGCCGTCGCCGGCGGTTTCGACGACATCCCCGTTATTTTCATAAATGGCGTCCATAAAGACCGAAAAATATTTTTCGATCAGCGCGTTGACTTCGGTGGCACCGACGTTTTCCGTGATTTTGGTATAGCCTTCGATATCGAGAAACAAAACCGTGACGTCCCGTTCTCTGGCTTCCATGATGTCGGCGGCAGGCGATTTTTCGATCATGCGGGTCACCGTGTTGGGCACAAATTTACACAAATCCGCTTTGATGCTTTCCAGTATCTCCACCTTGCGCATGGCGGCCTTGAGCTCTTTAAGCGCTTTTTTGAGTTCAACGTTTTTGGCCGCCAGGTTGCGGTTGAGCTTTTTAATCTCTTCAAAGGAACGCGCATTCTTGAGCGCCACGACCAGGTTGTTGACCAGCGTGTCCAGCAGTTCCACATCGTGTTCATTGTACGGTTCGCCGATCAGCTTGGCGCCCAGTCCGAGGATTCCCGGGCAATCGGTCTCGAGCGTAAAGCTCTGAATAAAAGCCAGTGACTTCGGCAGAAAATCTTGCCGGCTGAAATCCATCTCATTGATAGGGAATCTCGGAAAAAATTCATGCTTGAGGAGCCCCGCGACGCCGTTCCTCAAATCGGTCATCTCCCCCGCTTCAAGGCCGACTTCGACAAAATGCTGGATGCCTCTGGACGCTGAATTCAGCGTCAGAATGAATCCCCGGGTGACCCCGAAGTTGCCCATGGCCATGAGCAAAAAGCTTCTTAGAATTTTTTCGGATTCAACGCTGGAGAAAATATCTTTGCTGACATCATAGAGGGTCTTTAAATAAAAAACGCGCCGGTCCAATTCGGTTTGAACGTGCTCGGATTGCCTTAATTCGTCCCGGAGCCGCTTCAGCTCCAACTGATAATCCATTTTGTTCATAGCGGTCAAAACGCTGCTGCGCGGACGAGGCGCATGAAATGAATTTTCATTTCCAACCGGGATTCCCTCAGGCGTTCCAGCAGTTTCTGGGCGAGATTGTTCATGATGATGCAGACAAGGCCGGGGTCATCTTTTTTGAGTGTTTCTATATCGGCGCGCTTGAAAACAAGCAATTTGCTGTCATGGGCTGCGCGGGCGGAGAGGCTGTAGCGAAAGGGTGGGACCAGGGCGCCGATGCCGATGCAGCCGTTTTTGGTTCTGACCATGGCGATGGGAATTTCGATGTGCTCATCGACGACGGTCAAAAGCTCTACGGCGCCTTCTTTGATGAGGTAGAAGTGCCGGGCTTCCTCATTCTCGCGAAAAAGCCACTGCCCTTTTTGAATCGTTTGCTCCCGGGAAATTGCAAGAACACTTTTGAGTTGAGCTTCAGAGAGACGACTAAACAAGTAACATGAACTAAGCGGCACTGTGATTCTCCCAGTTATTAAGCTTCTGGGGGACCTGTAAAAGAGGCCGGCTGCCCCCGGCGTGAGAAAAAATTCGAACCCCCAGGGCTCGCCACCACTAGCACAGGTCACCTCGATGATGGGGGCTTTTTAAGCGATCAGGCCATCTGTTTCAGCGCATCTTCTAACGACTCGTAAATCTTGGCAAACTTGGTGATCCCCACCATGTTGAAGATTTTCTTAAAATGATCAGAGATGCCTGTGATTCCAATCAGTTGTTTGTTTTTCTGGGTCTGGGCCAGAACCTGTATCAGTACCGCAATACCGCCACTGTTGATATATGCGGTGCTGTCAAACTTCAGCAGGATTTTGCCGGTTCCCCGGGCATTCGCACTCTGGTAGGCATCGTTAAGGAAGGGTTCAGAAAAGGCGGTAACATCGCCGCGGATATCCATCACCGTAATCGCATCGCGTGTTTCGAGCTTTATTTCATTGACTTCCGGCATCTTCCGACCTTCATTAAAGTTTGATGGTCATTCTAACAATATTGGTGCCATCGGCAGTTTTTTCGATGTCAACCTGATCGGCCAGCTGTCTGATTAAAAATGTTCCGAATCCGACCGGCGGGTCCAGTTCATTGACGATGCGCTCAATGTTGGGATCGGGCAGAAACGTGCTAAAACCCTTTCCCTGGTCCGCCACGGCCACGTGGATGCTGTTGCTCTTTAACATCATAGAAACGCTCACGCGGGCATCCGGCCGATCCTTGTTTCCATGCTGCATCGCATTGATGGACGCCTCGGCGACGATGGTTTTCAGGTCTTCAATGCGCTCCGGGGCAAGTCCAAGCATTTTGGCAAAAGTTGCCGCCGATGCCATGGCAATGCGCTCATACCCCACCTGATTGGGCAGGGTAATTTCTATGATTTGTTCTTCTAAGTGGGGGGGCATTGATCTTCTCAAATTGGTTGTTGTGACCCCAGAATCGATCTCTACGTTCTTCAAGTTGATGTCATATTAAGAAAGCAGTTAAATTCTGTCAACAAAAAAACAGCATGTTAAAGGGCTTCCGATTTTGCGAATGTTGCCTTATTCTTCCTTGAATATAATTTGAAAATAAGCTTCAATAGAAGAAATTTATTTTTTTCTGATAGATGCCATTCATGAATCCGACAACGAACCCAAAAGATATATCGACGCTTCTTGCGGTCGGTTCTTCGGAAGAAGTGCTAAACGAAGTCCTTGAGATTCTAAAGATGATATCTTCTGATTTCGATACCGCGCCTGTCAGAAATGTTTACGAAGCCGCGGAACGCCTTTACAGCGGCAATTTTTCCGGCTACAGAGCCTGTAACACCGGCTATCATGATTTTCGTCACGCCGTCGAATCATTCCTTGCCGTGAGCCGTTTAATCCACGGCGCTGTTTTGGACAACCCATCGATTGCCGAAAGGCAGATCGTCACCGCTCTGATTGCCGCCATTTTTCATGATGCCGGCTACATTCAGCAGCGTTCAGATACCCGGGGCACCGGCGCAAAACACAAGTCCGATCACGAGCAGCGCAGTATGGACTTTCTAAGCCGTCACGGTTCTGAATTCGGACTTTCGGCTGAGGAGATCACTGCCGGCCGCATGATCATTCTGTGCACCGATATGGATGCCGACATCACGACGATCGCCTTCCCGTCTGAGCAGATAGAGTTGCTGGGCAAGCTCTTAGGCACAGCCGATCTTATGGCGCAACTGGCCGAGCGGCGGTATTTGGAAAAGCTGTTGTATCTGTATGAAGAGTGCAAGGAAGCCGGGGTGGGTGACTATGAAAGCGAGGCGGACATAATTCGCAAGGCGGTTTACTTTTACGACGTTTTCAACAGGCGTTTAAAAACAACGCTGGGCGGCGTTGATCGATACCTGCAGCTGCATTTCGCATCAAGGTGGGGCATCGATAGAAATCTGTACCATGAGGCGATCAACAAACATAAGAAATACCTTGCCAAACTGTTAAAGATCCCGGATCTGGATCCGCGCATATATTTGCGGCGCGGCGGAATTGTCAAAAAAATCCGCGAGAACCTTCATAATAATACAGCCAAACACCCTTGATCATCTGCGTTTAACCATTCGAAATCTGCCGCTGCCGGACGGGGCGCAACCTTGACAACCTATTGCTGTTTCTCTATAGTGGCTACCCGAAACTTGCGCGAAACGAACCCCCCCACATGACTTCATCGACGACAGCTGCGGGTTTTAATTTCCAGGATACTGTTGACGCGTCAGACAGAACTTTGCTGTGATTTGAGATTATAGGAGCGAGATTAAATGGATCGCTTTGAAGACGCCAAAACCAACAGCCAGGCCTCTATTTCGTCGGAAGCAGCCCAGGCCGATAATGAGCGGCGTCTTTTTCACCTCAAAACGCTCTATGATGTCAGCCGCGAATTGCTGGGTGTTGTCGAAATCCAAGCCATTTTAAAAAATTTTCTATTGATGACCCTGGGAAATTTCGGGGTGGTTGAAGGCATCCTTTTTACGTATAATTCCCATTCCAGGCAGGCAAACCAGGTGGTCAGCATCGGATTTCAGGAGAAAGAGAAGCCGGCCCTTTTGGAGGGGATTCCTGATTTTTTGGAAAATGAAGGTGCCGCAAACGGAATCCTATCAGAAGAAGAGCGAGGGCAGCTCAAATTTTTGCCGCCGGCCATTCATTATGTCATGCGCTTTGTCGTCGATGAGGGCAGCTCCGGTATTTTAGGGCTCGGCTCAAAAATTATCGAAGAACCCTACAGCGATGAAGACAGAGATCTTCTGGAAACACTGGTCAACAACCTGATTGTCGCTTTGAAAAACGCCCGATCAGCCGCAGCGCTTAAAAATGCCTTCGAAGAACTTTCGATTTTAAACAGCGCCAAAGACAAATTGATTCACCACCTTGCCCATGAATTGCAAACACCCCTGGCGGTGCTGAAATCGTCGCTGGCCCTGTTAAAAAGAAAACTATCCAAATTGCCGGCAAAGGACTGGCATCGCACCTTTGAGCGGGCCGAGCGGCATCTCCAGCGAATTTCAGAATTGCAGGTGGAAGTTGAAGATATTTTAAAAAATCCGGTAACGGACAGTTACCGCATCATATCCAGATTAATTGACCAGTGCAGCGATGAATTGGAGGTTTTGCTGACCGAACAAATTGGGGAAACAGCTGCTGTTGAACAGATCAGACAGCGCATAGAGGAAATATACGGGCCCAGAGAGATTGTGGCTGAAGATATTGTGCTCGACGAATTTGTGAAAGCCATAATGAAACAGATCCAGCCTTCGCATTCGCACCGCCGGCTGAATCTGGTTATCGACACCGAAAAGACACCGTCGGTGCGTGTCGCGCCGGAAGCGCTTGAGAAGCTGGTTGTCGGCCTCGTTAAAAACGCGTTCGAAAACACGCCGGATGAAGGAAGGATTGAAGTGAAGGTAAAAAAAACAGATCGCGCTGCGGTGTTTATCGTCCATGATTTCGGGGTCGGCATTGTCGAAGAACATCGCAAGCACATCTTCGAGGGGTTCTTTCCCACTCAGGACACAATTAAATACGCTTCAAAAAAACCATTTGATTTCAATGCCGGCGGCAAAGGGGCCGATCTTTTGCGGTTAAAAATATTTTCCGAGCGCTTTAATTTTAAACTGGATGTATCCTCCTCGAGGTGCCGCTATATTCCGCTTGCCACAGATTTGTGCCCGGGAAAAATCAGTCAATGCCAGTTTTGCAAGACCGTTGCAGATTGCTGTCTGGCCGGGGAAACCCAATTCACGGCGGTTTTTCCGACCGGTGGTTCTTGACCAACGGCAGAATTCCGCCGTCTTCGAGTGCCCTGCATTTTTAGATCCAATCAACACGATTGTGTGCGAGTCAGGCCATGTCGCCTTCGACAGAGCATCATTGGATTCTGCGCTGGAGCGTCAGCATGGTAATATCATCTTCCTGCGGAGCCCGGCCGATGTGGGAAAAAAGATCGGTGCCGATTCGTTCCATGAGTTCGAATGCGCTTGATACCGGTTGCGACAACAATGCCTTCAATCGTTTTCGCGTAAAACGCTTTTCTTCTGAAGAGCGGGCGTCAATCACGCCATCGGTGTATAAAAATAGAATATCACCGGGTTTCAGCTGGATCTGTTTGTATTTGAATCGCGCCTGAGGTTGAAGGCCAACTGCCGGCCCCGTTGACAGCAGCCTTTCTCTGATTCCTTTTTCATCAACGACAAATGCGGTTTCATGCCCGCCGCTGATATAAACCAGCCTGCCGCTTTTTGGATTCAAAACGCCAAAGAAAAGCGTTGCAAACATGCACATCTCATTGTGTTCCTGGGCGATGTAATCGTTTGTCAGTGCGACCGCCCTGAGCGCATCAACCTGTTTGTATTTTCGAATGGACTCCGGTTTGATTGGACCGCCAACAGTTTGCGATTCCGTATCGACCAGCGATCGGCTCAGCTGCGCCTGACCGGCGAATATACGGATCAGGCTTCTAAACAGGGCCATGAAAAGCGCTGAGCCGACCCCTTTATCGCAGACATCACCAACGACGATTCCAAGGCATCCGTCCGGCAATAGGAACGCATCGTAAAAGTCGCCGGAGACCCGGCTGGCCGGGAAAAAAAATTCCTCGATACGCCAACCGGCCGGTTGCGGTAATTTTTGCGGCAGGAAGTCTTTTTGAATTTGTCGGCATTTTTCCAGCTCCTGGTCGAGCGCCAGCGAATAGCTTTCGATTTTCTGGTTGGCTTTTCCCAGTGACTGAAGAGAATCGCTGAGATTGGTAAAAAGGTAGACATTTTCCAAAACCAGTGCAATCTGGTTTGCCGTGGTCTTTATGAGCTCTACAATTTTTTCAGTGAAGTGATCGGGTGAAGGATGCAAGAGCGTTAGAACGCCCATCAGCATTTCGTTGCTGATGATCGGCAGGGCCAGAGCCGAGCGTGCAATATAGGGCTGATCGGGGAAAATTAACCAGCGATCATCGTTCTCGGTGTCGTTGACCAGGCCGATTTTGCGATGCCGCATCACCCATCCGGCAAGACCCCCTTCTAGTACCGATTTAATAAGGATGGTACTGAATTCTGGAGAGACTTCACCGCGGGACAGGATACTGTCGGTCACTTTGCCGCTGCTGTCGAGCAGAATGAGGCTCCCGAGTTCTGCTCCGGTCAGCTCGATTGATATACCAATGGTTTCGCGCAGCATAGCCTCAATGACTTCCGGCTCTTCAGGAGACCGTGCCATCGAAATGAATTTTTCAAACAGCAGGGACTGGGCCTGAAAAGCGGCCACCACTTCATCAGCGCTGAGAATGCCGCCGGTGTTGGGTTTAAAATCTTTTTGGCTCATGGGAGGGCACCTCCGAAAGGTTTTTTAAAAAAAAACAATATAAACTGAACGCAAGCGGATCAGACAGGCTGGATATGAGCAGCGGTTTCAATTTGAATTCTCGACGGGAAATGGCGCATTCGATCAGGTCAGGCAAAGATTTCAGATGATTATAGCGCTTATTAAATACCAAGTTTCGTAAAGGGTCAATTTATTTTTCTATTGGAACTTCGGTTAAATGCTCTAACCATCCTTTATTTTGTGAAAAATCACCACAGGCGCTGCATTGACAATGCCGTATCCGTACCTACCTTTTTCAATACACTGTGCAGAATCCTGGCACACAAATGGAAAATCTTGCGGGAAGCCATCTCAAAAATGCATCTTGCACTCAATAACTGTGTTAAAAACC
>Ga0209742_10001418_pt1 | contig 10952 bp, 20 predicted proteins | sample DeeMarSeWOR38_10_FD_187462 | JGI IMG/M metagenome (GOLD analysis project Ga0209742, IMG submission 187462) | Marine sediment microbial communities from White Oak River estuary, North Carolina - WOR-3-8_10 (SPAdes) (version 2) | ecosystem: Environmental > Aquatic > Marine > Intertidal zone >... | reverse complement strand
AACTCTGCCCGCCATAGACCCTGCGTCCTACCACTCTTTTTGCATATTGAACCGGAATACGCCTCTGGGCTGTCTCAAAAAATATGATGACCCCGACCACCAGAACCATCATAGCCAACAGAAAGACGAGGAAAAGAGCATTCATCTCTCCAGCGGAAACCATCTGGATGGTGTTGCCGACTGCAGCCGGCATGCGCGCCACGATACCGGCAAAAATGATAAGCGAAATACCATTGCCAATGCCACGCTCTGTCATCTGTTCCCCAAGCCACATGATAAAAGCCGTACCGGAAGTCAGGGTTATGATGGTCATGATCTTGAACTGCCAACCGGGAAAAATAACAATGGCTTCGCCGGCAGGACCGCTCATGCCTTCAAGCCCGACGGAGATAAAAAGACTCTGGATCAGGCTCAGACCAACGGTACCGTAACGTGTGTACTGCGTTATCTTGCGGCGGCCGGATTCCCCTTCCTTGGACAATGCCTCCAGTTGCGGAATTACCACGGTCAAGAGCTGAATGATGATCGAGGCGCTGATATACGGCATGATCCCCAGGGCAAAAATGGAGAAATTCTCCAGAGCTCCACCGGAAAACATATTGAACATACCAAACAGCGTCCCGGCATTCTTGGCAAAGAAAGCTGCCAGGGCCTCGCCGTTTATTCCCGGTGTGGGTATCTGTACACCGATACGGTATACCGCGAGCATCAAGAAGGTAAAAAAGAGCCTTCGTCGAAGCTCTGGTAATGCAGCAGTATTCTTGATTCCTCCAAGCATCCGTATTAGCCCTCGACAGTGCCGCCAGCAGCTTCAATCTTCTTTCTGGCGCCCTGGCTGACTTTATCGACAATCACTGTCAGCGATTTACTCAGCTCACCATTGGCCAGCACTTTTACCAGCGTGTCGCTCTTGCCTATCAAGCCAGCCGTGAGCAGGGCTTCACGGTCAACGCGGCTGCCGGACTTAAAAATTTCGAGGTCTCTTACCTGGACAAGGGCATACTCCTTGCGGAAAATATTGTTGAATCCCCGTTTGGGCAGCCTTCTCTGTAACGGCATCTGCCCACCCTCAAATCCAGGGCGGATACCGTATCCCGACCTTGCTTTTGAACCTTTATGACCTCGGGTCGCTGTCCTGCCCCGGCCTGAACCCTGACCGCGGCCAACTCTTTTTCTTTCCCGTTTCGCTCCCTTGTTGGGAGACAGATTGCTTAGGGTCAACATGTAATTATACCTCCTCAACCGTGACCAGGTGCTCCACTTTACGCAGCATCCCCCTGATCTCAGGTGTATCCTTGCGGACTACTGATTTTTCCCGTCTGGTGAGCCCCAGGCCGACTAACGTTGCCCGTATCTTCTTGGTGCTTCCAATCATGCTTTTGGTTAAGGTAACCTTTACTGTTCCAGCCATATCATAACCCATCTGAGATTTAATATTATCTATTGTGCTGCTAGCAAATTACTGTCTGTTATCCGGTCGCGTAAACAATGCATTCCCGGTGTTCTCTCTGCACGCGGCAATATGATCGCTTATGCAAGAATTTTCATCAATCCTCATCCTGTCCTTTGGCGGCAGGTAATTATGCAACTAGTTCTTCTGCGGTTATGCCCCGTAAAGCAGCTACCCGTTCAGCACTTCTTAGCTTGCGCAGGCCATCAAGAGTTGCCTTTACCAGGTTGTGGGGATTATGTGATCCAAGGCATTTGGTCAGAACATTCTGCACTCCTGCCGCTTCGAGCACGGCTCTTACGCCGCCGCCGGCAATTACACCGGTACCCTCGGAAGCCGGCCTCAGCAAAACCGAACCCGCACCATACTTGCCGATAATTTCATGCGGAATGGTTGTATCTGTTAATGAAACCTGCCGCATATCTTTCCGGGCCTTTTCAACACCTTTCCGGATAGCTTCAGGCACCTGGTTGGCCTTGCCCAGGCCATATCCGACCTTGCCATTACCATCACCGATAACCACGATGGCGCTGAAGCTGAAACGTCGGCCACCCTTAACAACCTTTGCCACTCTGTTGATATAGACGATCTTTTCAATCAACTCTGATGCACTGTCGCCTTTTGACCTTGTATATTCCGCCAAAACGTATCTCCCAATTCAAATAATTTAATGGCAACAACTGCCCAACACGTTTGCTGATGCAGTCATTCACTCCTTAGAAAATCAACCCGCCTTCCCTGGCACCTTCAGAAAAGGCCTTCACCCTGCCGTGGTATATGTAGCCGCCGCGGTCAAGAACCACTTTCTCGATACCAGCTGATTTCGCCTTCTCCGCCAGAAGTATTCCCACCTTGTGGGCCAGGGCACATTTTCCCTTAATATCTTCTCCTGAGAGGGACTTGTCCAGCGAAGACATGGAAACAAGGGTGTGCCCCCTGGTATCATCAATGACCTGGGCATAAAAATGCTTGGCACTCTTGTAGACGCGCAGACGTGGCCTTTCTAATGTGCCTGTTATCTTCTTCCTTATACGCTTGATACGCTTCTGTCGTGCTATAACTGTTGAATCTGTCTTTGCCATTTCCTTTTACCTGCTATCCTCGTATGACTCGAGTTGCCTTTTGTCAGCAATATCACTTTTTCGACATTTTATTTCTTCGCTGCAGACTTTCCTACCTTGCGGACGATGTGTTCGTCCTCGTACCGGATGCCTTTTCCCTTGTAGGGTTCCGGTTTCCTGACTTCACGCACCTTTGCAGCAGTTAATCCCAGGAGGTCCTTGTCAATGGATTCAAGCATTACTGTGTTTGTCTTATCCACCATGGTTGCCGAGACGCCGGCAGGCAGCTTAAACTTGACCGGATTGGAATAGCCCACATTAAGGGTGAGGGATGTTCCTTCAACAGCAACACGGTAGCCAACGCCTTCAACGATAAGCTTTTTCTGGAAACCGGTTTCCACGCCTACAACCATGTTATTGATAAGCGAACGGGTCAGCCCTTTCATGGCCATGCTTTTCTTGCTCTCATCCCTGGTTTCAAAAACGAGATTCCCGTCTTCAGTTTTTACAGAGACCTCGGGTCTGATCTCCCGCTCGAGCTTTCCCTTGGGTCCGGTGACAACGACCCTTGCCCCCTGTATATCAACCTTTATCCCGGTTGGTACCGGGATTGGTTTATTTCCTATTCTGGACATTGCAATCCTCCTCTTTCCACCTAATGATGGCCTCTTTTACCAGGCTTCACAAAGAATCTCGCCACCGATACGCAATCGACGAGCCTCGCGGTCGGTTACGATACCCTTGGAAGTCGAGAGAATGGATATCCCCAGGCCACTCAACACCTTCGGGATATCATCAGCCTTCACATATTTCCGCAAGCCGGGCTTGCTTACCCTGCGTAATCCGTTGATGACCCTTTCATCATGGGGGCCGTACTTCAACTCGATTCTCAGGGTGCCCTGCTTGTTATCCTCGATAACTTGATAATCTCTGATGTAGCCTTCATCACGCAGAACCTTGGCCACACCAACTTTCAGGTTGGACATGGGAACATCTACCGTTTCATATCGAACCATTCCTGCATTTCTTATCCTGGTCAGCATATCTGCCAGGGGATCGCTCATAGACATTTAGCCTGCTCTCCTTGCCAAAAATTTTCCTGTTTTTTCTGCTGCAACTCGTGGGGCGGCAGGAACAATATGCCCTGCCGCTGTCCATGATCAGCATTACCAGCTTGATTTGATGACTCCGGTAATCTCGCCGCGAGAAGCAAGACTTCTGAAACACAAACGGCAAATTCCGAACTTCCTGATAAATGCGCGCGGCCTGCCGCAAAGCGGACACCTGTTATAGCCGCGAACTTGAAATTTTGGTTGCCGCTTATTCTTTGCTACTAGTGATTTCTTAGCCAAATCATCCTCCCTTGGCTGCAATTGTTAATGAGATATCCGGGAATCTTCCTACAATACCCGCATTCAGTCTATTTCCTGAAAGGCATGCCCAAAAGCCGCAGTAAATATCTGCCTTCCTCGTCAGTTTTCGCCGTTGTGGTAATTACCACGTTCAGGCCCCTGATCTTTTCGATCTTGTCGTAGTCGATCTCTGGGAAAATGATCTGCTCTTTAATGCCCATGGCAAAATTGCCCCGCCCATCAAACATCTTCGCCGAAAGACCACGGAAATCCCTGACCCGGGGCAGGGCAATATGCACAAGCTTACCAAAGAAATCCCACATGCGGTCTTTACGCAGAGTAACACGGCAGCCAATGGGCATGCCCTGGCGCAGCTTGAATGTGGCAATGGACTTCTTCGCCTTTGTCACAACCGCCTTCTGACCCGCGATGAGGGTCAACTCCTGGGCTGCCAGGTCTACTGATTTAGGATTCTGCACCCCCTCTCCCAATCCCATGTTCAAAACAATTTTGTCCAGTTTCGGCACTTCCATAACATTCTTATAACCGAATTCCTTCATGAACTGGGGAACACATTCCTTCTGATAATATTCCTGTATTGTAGACATTAAAATAGCCTCCGCTTAGCGTGCTCTCTTTGCTACTTCTTCTTTGTGGGCTCGACACTTTCGGAACATTTCTTGCAGACCCTCACCTTAGAGCCGTCATCAAGAGTCTTCCTGGCCACACGAACCGTGTTTGTGCATTTTGGACAGACAAGCATCAGGTTCGAAACATGGATGGGTGCTTCCTTTTCAACGATCTGACCTTCCTGCCCGGCAGCTCTTGCCTTGGTGTGCCGCTTGATCATGTTGATGCGTTCCACCAGAGCCCTGTCGCTCTTCTTGTATATTTTTAAGATCTTACCGACACGACCTTTATCCTTGCCTGTAATGACCTCAACCTTATCATTCACCTTTAAAAAATTGTTTCCGTGCTGCATTGTATCCGCCTCCTGCCCGTAATTCCAGGCCGGCTCATCATTATTGAATCAATTATAAGACTTCCGGGGCAAGGGAGATGATCTTCATAAATCCCAGTGCCCTTAGTTCCCTTGCAACAGGCCCGAAAATACGGGTACCTATCGGTTCACCGCTACCAGTGAGAAGTACCGCGCCGTTCTCATCAAACTTTACCGAGGTATCATCCCAGCGCTTCAACTCCTTTTTCGTCCTGACTACCACTGCCCGCATCACGTCACCCTTTTTCACTTTCGAATGGGGAATAGCTTCCTTGACGCTTACCACGATGATATCGCCGATCCGGGCATAACGGCGGCGTGTACCACCCAGCACCCTTATGCAGAGCACTTTCTTTGCTCCGGAGTTATCAGCTACATTCAGTATTGTTTCCGTCTGTATCATAATATCACCAATCAACCAGTCGGTTGTTTCTCTGTTTTATTTCAAGCCGCCTTGCTGCAGCCTCCAGTTAAAACCCAATTCTTCCCTGTTCTCTGTTCCCCGGATCAGACAGCCTGTTCCAAAACAGACCGCACACGCCAGCGCTTGTTCTTGCTCAGAGGCTTACATTCTTCAATCAGGACCACATCACCGACCTTGCAGACATTGCCCGGGTCGTCTGCCATATACTTGACTCGCCTGCGGATGAACTTGCCGTAGAGCTTATGCGCAATACGCCGATCAACCTGGACTACGACACTCTTATCCATCTTGTTACTGATCACGGAACCGATTTTTGTCTTACGTGCTATTTTTTTATCACTCATCTGTCATTTTCCATAAATTGTTCTAAAGAAGCTTATGCCTGGGCCTCTATGCCGACTTCTTGGCACTTCTTGCCGTCATTACACGTGCTATATCCCTGCGCACCTGATTGAGTCTGCTGGTATTCTCCAGCTGCCCAACACCGTGCTGGAACTTCAGCTTAAAATAGTCCTCCCGAAGGTCTCGCTCTTTTGCCATGAGTTCCTCTTCGCTCATTTCGCGAAGTTTTTTGCGAAGTTCCTTTACTTTCATAATGTTGTACTCCTTGAGATCACTTTTGTGGCAAACGGCAGCTTATTGCCGGCCAGCGTCAGTGCCTTGACCGCAAGTTCTTCTTCGACACCTGTCAACTCGTAGAGGATGCGCCCGGGCCTGATAACAGCTACCCACTGCTCCGGGCTGCCTTTTCCCTTACCCATCCTAGTCTCTGCAGGTTTCTTGGTCAAAGGCTTATCAGGGAATACTCTGATCCACATCTTGCCGCCACGCTTTACCGTCCTGTTGATGGCAATACGGGCTGCCTCTATCTGCTGCGCAGTCATGCGCCCGCATTCCATAGCTTTCAAGGCAAAGTCGCCGAAGCTGATCGAGGACCCGCGGTAGGCAGTGCCCCTCATGTTGCCTTTCATCTGTTTTCTGTATTTGACTTTTTTCGGACTTAACATGGATATTCCTCAATTTTTATACAATCGTAAAAAACCTCGCATTCAGCAACAGGGCCTAATAAAATTTATAGACTATAGGCGCAACACCTGTCCGCATCGTGCTTTTTATGATGCCGACAATTTTCAGCAGCTATTATGCACCAACGATTAACAGTTGCTCCTGTTCTTTATTATTCCTCTTCCATACCTTCAAGGACTTCACCCTTGAATATCCAGACCTTGACGCCGATAATGCCGTAGGTTGTCTTTGCCTCGGCCAGGCCGTAATCAATGTCGGCACGGAGTGTATGCAGGGGCACTCTGCCTTCGCGATACCATTCCCTTCTGGCCATTTCAGCCCCACCCAGACGTCCGGCGCAGGCAATTTTTATACCCTTGACACCAAAACGCAAAGCGGTGTTAACCGCCTTCTTCATGGCTCGGCGGAAGGCTACACGTCGTTCCAGCTGCATGGCGACATTTTCGGCAACCAGCTGGGCATCGGCTTCAGGCCGGCGCACTTCCTGGATATCTATAACAGATTCCCTATTGGTCAACTTGTCGAGATCCTGTTTCAAGGCTTCAATCTCGACACCCTTTTTGCCGATAATGATTCCAGGCCTGGCGGTGTGGAGTTTTACCCTTACTTTTTCCCCGGTCCTTTCCACATTGATCCTCGCAATACCGGCATGAAAGAGTCTCTCCTTCAGATATTTCTTGATCTTCTGGTCTTCCAACAGATACTTGGCATAACCTTTGTCAGCATACCAGGTAGACTCCCAGCCCCTTGTAATATTGAGCCGCAAACCGATAGGATTAACTTTCTGACCCAAAATCTTCCTCCATTTACTCTATGTTATTTAATAACCATGTCTCCAGGAATGAGAACGTCTCGATTATTGCTCATCTAGAACAACCGTGATATGGCTTGTTCTCTTCAATATCCTGTTTGCACGCCCCATGGCCCGGGGCCTGATCCTCTTCAGCATCGGCCCGCCGTCAATATAAATTTTCTTTACATACAAGGTATCGACATCAATTTCCTGGCTCTGGCTTGCATTTGCCACAGCCGACTCGATAACTTTGCGGATAAGCTGCGCCCCTTTCTTGGGCATAAACCGCAGCGTTGTAATTGCCTTATCAACTTCAAGTCCACGCACAACATCTGCCACCAGACGGGCCTTCTGTGGTGAGATCCTGATAAATCGAGCAACCGCCTTTGCTTCCATGGCGTAACTCCTTTTGGTCCTAACAGTCCTTTTTAATTTCCCAAACTTCCCGGCAGCATGTATCGCTTCAGCCGGTCAGTCTCTCTCTGTCCTTACTTCTTAATTTTCCTGTCACCGGCATGACTGTAAAACGTCCGGGTTGGTGCAAATTCGCCAAGCTTGTGCCCAACCATGTTTTCGGTAACAAAGACAGGAATGAACTTCTTTCCATTATGTACTGCAAAGGTCAGGCCTACCATGTCAGGTATGACATCAGACCGTCTCGACCAGGTCTTGATGACCTTGCGCGATTTGGTTTCCTTGGCCTGCTGCACTTTTTTCATGAGATGGTCATCAATAAACGGACCTTTTTTCACTGAACGAGCCACTGTATCTACCCCCTAAAACGTTCTTATGACCTCTTTTTAACAATATCTCTGTCAGAGGGTTTGCGCCCCCTTGTCTTATAACCCTTGGTTGGGATGCCCCATGGTGTACAGGGATGCCGTCCGCCGGAACTCTTTCCTTCACCGCCGCCCATTGGATGGTCCACCGGGTTCATAGCCACGCCGCGGACATGGGGACGCTTGCCTTGCCAGCGGGTGCGACCTGCTTTGCCCAGCTTCTTGCTTTCATGCTCGGCATTGCCGATCTGGCCAATACATGCTCTGCACTTCTTGTGGAAACGGCGTACTTCGCCCGAGGGCAGTTTTACCAGAACATGATCTCCCTCTTTTGCCATGAGCTGGGCTGAGGCACCGGCACTTCTTACAAGTTGTGCCCCCTTGCCGATCTTCATTTCAAGATTGTGAATGACGGTACCCAGTGGAATGTTGCCCATGGCCAGACAATTGCCTGCCTTGATATCCACATTGTCTCCCGCCTCCACCGTATCCCCTACCTTGATGCCCGCCGGGGACAAAATATATCTTTTCTCGCCGTCTGAATAAAACAGCAGGGCGATATTGGCAGATCGGTTTGGATCATATTCAATGGCCGCAACCCTGGCCGGTATGTCAACCTTGTTACGCTTAAAATCAATCATCCGGTACTTTCTCTTGTGGCCTCCTCCAATATGGCGGGAGGTCACGCGGCCATTATTGTTTCTGCCGCCGGTACTATTCAATTTCCTGACTAGGCTTTTCTCCGGCCTGTCCTTGGAAAGCTCAGGATTAAGTATCGAGACGTGGTTCCGTTTCCCAGGTGATGTTGGTTTATATGTTTTAATAGCCATGTGTAACCCCGATATTTTTTACTGCTGTAATTCTCACCCCGCCAATGGGGCTGTTTCCCAGGTTTTCGGCCTTTATACAACCCTTGCCGCGGTCAACCTGATCTGATTTCCAGTTCCCGCAAAATCTCCTATAACTCTTCAAGGAAATTGATTTTCCCTTCCTTCAGGGTGATATAGGCCTTTTTCCAATCTGAACTACGACCAAGGTACTTCCCTACCCTTTTCTGTTTACCCCGGACTTTTGTCGTCCTGACAGTATCAACCTTGACATTGAAAACCTGCTCAACTGCTTCCTTGATCTCTACCTTGTTGGCCCTTCTGTCAACCTTGATCACTGCCTTGCCGTAACTTTCCTGCAACTGATCTCCCTTTTCCGTCAGACAGGGGCCTTTAATTATACTGTATTTCTTCATGACAATAACCTCTTCTCAAGTTGCCCAAGACAAGGCTGCAGCAGCACGAGACGCCGATGCAGCAGAATATCATATACATTAAGGCCGTCCGCTTGGATCACTTTATAACCCTGGACATTGCGGGATGACTTTTCAAGGTTCTCGTTTTTCTCGGGAATCACGATCAACCCGTTTTCAATGTTAAGCTTCTTCATGACCTCTACAAACTGTTTTGTCTTGATGTCCGACAGATCAAAACCATCGAGCACAAGCATGTTGTTTTCTGAAAACCTGCTGCTGAGAGCCATTCGCACACCGAGTTTGCGGACCTTCTTCGGCAGCTTGTAGCTGTAATCCCTCGGCTTGGGTCCGAAAATAACACCTCCTCCCCGCCAGAGAGGGGAGCGTCTCGTACCGGCCCGGGCCCGGCCCGTTCCCTTCTGGCGGTAGGGCTTTGCACCCCCACCGCGCACTTCGGTCCTGGTCTTGGTGCAGGCCGTGCCGGCGCGACGATTGGCCAACTGCATCTTTACGACATCATGCAGTATGTGTTTCTTGACCTCAAGTCCGAAGAGGGCGTCATTCAGCTCGACCTCTCCAACTTTCTTGTTGTCGGTATTATAAACCTCAGTTACTGCCATTTTGAGTTCTCCTCAAACAGCCGCTATTTCTGCGGCCAACCCTTTATTTAGTATAAATCTGCAAAAGTCCCTGCTTGGCACCCGGTACAGATCCTCTGACCAGCAGGATATTCTCATCAGCACGGATATCGATAACGGTCAGATTCTTTTTTGTTAATAAGTCGGTCCCCATATGTCCTGGTAGCTTTTTGCCCTTGACAACTCTGCTGGGCCAAGCGGAGCAACCGATAGAGCCTGGACGCCGGTGGAACATTGAGCCATGGGTCTTCCTGCCGCCCTTGAAACCGTGCCTTTTGACGACACCCTGGAATCCACGGCCCTTGCTGCGGCCGCTGATATTTACCTGGTCGCCGATCTTAACCAGCTCGGCAAGCTGGATCTCTTGGCCAAGCTCATAAGCATCAGGATCAGAGACCCTGAACTCCTTGATATGATAGAAGCCGCCTTTGCCGGCCACCTTAAAATGACCTGCCTCCGGTTTACTCAGCCGGGATTCCTTCTTGGGATCAAAACCGACCTGGATGGCATTATAGCCTTCCTTGGCTTCGGTTTTTTTCTGGAGAACCACGCATGGCCCTGCCTGGATAACCGTCACCGGTATGGCCTGACCCATTTCAGAATAGATCCTGGTCATCCCAATCTTTTTACCCAGCAATCCAATTGTATTAGGCATTGTAGTGTACACTCTTTCTTTAAATTAACCGGTTAGCAACCGGGGTGAATCTCTGATCGTTTCAGCCCTCGGAATCAGTTCCCAAAACTACGGCAGCTTGATTTCAACGTCGACGCCAGCTGACAGTTCCAGCTTCATCAGGGAATCTATGGTCTGCTGGGTCGGCTCAAGGATATCAAGCAGCCTCCTATGAGTGCGCATTTCAAACTGCTCCCTGGACTTCTTGTCAACATGGGGTGAACGCAGCACACAGAACTTGTTAATGGTTGTCGGCATGGGAATTGGACCGGCAACGGTAGCACCTGTGCGTTTTGCGGTCTCCACTATCTCCCTGGTCGACTGATCCAGCAGCTTATGATCGTACCCTTTCAGCTTTATACGTATTTTATCGGCTGTAACCATAATCGTTTCTTTTCCTATTCGATAATTTCACTGATAACGCCTGCACCTACCGTGCGGCCACCCTCACGGATGGCGAAGCGAAGCTCTTTTTCCATGGCAATCGGGGTAATCAGCGTGCCTAAGACCGTT
>Ga0209742_10001417_pt1 | contig 10970 bp, 11 predicted proteins | sample DeeMarSeWOR38_10_FD_187462 | JGI IMG/M metagenome (GOLD analysis project Ga0209742, IMG submission 187462) | Marine sediment microbial communities from White Oak River estuary, North Carolina - WOR-3-8_10 (SPAdes) (version 2) | ecosystem: Environmental > Aquatic > Marine > Intertidal zone >... | reverse complement strand
CCGCCGCGATTTCCAGGGCTCTCTTGGCACGCGACTGCCCACGCACGTCGTGGAGGTCCGCTCCGTTCGAGTTGCAGGGTTCCGGCCTGATTGCCGCTGCGGCCTCTATCGCTCGGCTTCCCCTGAGGTGCGCGGTGACCTCCAGCAAAGTGGCTGCCGGGTACACCGCGCAGCGGGCCAGCGCGGCCTCGTCGGCGTTCTGCCGCGGCACCATCACGGCATTGCCAGCCTCGCGCGCCCGGAGTGCGGCGGGCAGCACGCCGGGCACGGGTCGCAGGTCGCCGTTCAGTGACAATTCGCCGAGGAATTCGGTGCTGTCGAGCGAGCGCGCCGGGATCGCTTTCTGTGCGCAGAGGATGCCGAGCGCGATGGCAAGATCGAAACGGCCGCCCGTCTTGCGCATGTCGGCCGGCGCGAGGCTGACGGTGATACGCTCTTTGGGAAACGGCAGCCCGGAGTTGATGATGGCGCCGCGCACGCGATCGCTGCTCTCCCTGACGGCCGTTTCCGGCATGCCGACGACGTTGAAGCGCGGCAGGCCGCCGGACAGGAAGACCTCGATGGTGACGGGCGGCGCCTCGATGCCGAGCTGCGCGCGGCTCGCGAGAATCGCGATACTCAAGGGCCCTCCTTGGCCATAAACCGGTTCGCGGTTCGAGAACCGCTGCTACACGTTCAGTCCGTTGAACTCTCGAACTCCGCGACGCGCTTCTCCAGCGCCTCCAGCTTTTCGCGCGTGCGCGCGAGCACCGCTTCCTGGACCTCGAATTCCTCGCGCGTGACGAGATCGAGCTTCTCGAGGCCGCCACGCAGTACCGAGCGGAAATTCTGCTCCAGGTCGTCGCGCATCGAGCGCAGGCCACCCGGGAGCGAGTCGGCGAGTTTTTTCGCCAGGCCTTCAATGGAATTGTCATTCATAGCCGTTTGATACCTGAGCGCCCGCGAAAACGCCAGCCCCGAATCGCAGCGAAAGCCGGCGATTCGCCTGCGACTCACCAAAAAGGGGCATCACGACGCGCGCGTGCCCTTAAACGGTGCGCCTGCCGCACTGTGGTTCCTCCATATTGTTGATTTTATTGAAAATAGTAAGGCTGGCACGAATCCTGCTATGTGCATAAGTGACGTGCGGCCGCTACGGCCAAGCAGCTTATTTACGGGAGCAACAACAATGACAGCACTACTCAAGATCGGCCTGGGCGCAGTTATTCTGGCAGCCAGCGCAGCGGCCAACGCACAGGCATCGGCCAATATCGGCTGGGCGAGCGAATATCACTTCCGCGGCATCCTGCAGAAAGTGTCGTCGGCCAACGGCGGGCTCGACTACGAATCCAGCGGTTTCTACGTCGGCACCTGGGCCGCGGACGTGGGCGACGGTCTCGAAGTCGATGGTTACTTCGGCTACGGCACAGACGTGGGCGACTTCAGTCTCAGCGTCGGCTACACGGGCTACTTCTACACGGGCGATTTCGATGACACGTACCAGGAAATCAACCTGGGTGGCGCCTTTGCCGGCCTGTCGCTCGATGTCGCCATCGGTCGCTACGACAACTTCGACGGCCCGACGCAGGACTACATCTTCACGGCGCTGACCTTCGAGCAGAATGGCTTCTACGGCACCTACGGCACTTTCTCGCAGGATTTCGATGGCGACTACATCGAGCTCGGTTACGGCAGGACGATCTCCGAAATCGACTTCGGCATCTCGCTGATACTCGCGAACGACGATCTCGTCGGCGACGACGACGAATCCCTGATCTTCACGATCGGCAAGACCTTCGATCTCTGACCACGATACGCGGGGCGGGAATGGTCCCGCCCCGGCTATTTGAATTTGCACGCAAGGGGAATCCACTCATGAAACTGATCACCGCGATCATCAAGCCCTTCAAGCTCGACGACGTCCGCCAGGCCGTTGCCGACATCGGCATACAGGGCATCACCGTGACCGAGGTCAAGGGCTTCGGCCGCCAGCGGGGCCATACGGAGCTCTACCGCGGCGCCGAATACGTCGTCGACTTTTTGCCGAAGGCCAAGATCGAACTGGCCGTCGACGACGACATCGCCGAGCAGGTCATCGAGGCCATCGCCAACACCGCTCGAACCGGCAAGATCGGCGACGGCAAGATCTTCGTCACCGCCCTCGAGCAGGCCATTCGCATCCGCACCGGCGAGACCGGCGCAGAAGCCGTATAACCTATAAGGAGAATCTTGTCGTGGAAGATGTAACTCAGATAGCGACGCAGGTCACCGAGCTGGCCTACGCGCTCGACACTTTCTATTTCCTCGTTTGTGGAGCGCTGGTCATGTGGATGGCCGCGGGCTTCACGATGCTGGAGTCCGGCCTGGTTCGTGCCAAGAATACGGCCGAAATCCTCACCAAGAACGTGGGCCTCTACTCGATCGCCTGCATCATGTACATGCTGTGCGGCTACTCGATCATGTATCCGGGCGGCTTCGAGGGCGGCGTGTTCCAGAGCCTGAGTACGCTGGGCAGCGGCCTGCTCGGATCGGCCGACAACGACGTGGCGACCGTGGTCGCCGGCGACGCCTATTATTCGAATCTTTCGGACTTTTTCTTCCAGGTCGTATTCGTTGCAACCGCGATGTCCATCGTTTCGGGTGCGGTCGCGGAACGCATGAAGCTCTGGTCGTTCTTCCTGTTCGCCGTGATCCTGACAGGCTTCATCTATCCCGTGCAGGGCTTCTGGAAATGGGGCGCAGGCTGGCTCGACGCTGCCGGCTTCCTCGATTTCGCGGGCTCCGGTGTCGTACATATGTGCGGCGCTGCAGCCGCGCTCGCAGGCGTACTGCTGCTCGGCGCACGCAAGGGCAAGTACGGCCCGCGGGGACAGATCAACGCCATACCGGGCTGCAACCTGCCGCTTGCCGCGCTGGGCACGCTGATCCTGTGGCTCGGCTGGTTCGGCTTCAATGGCGGTTCGGAACTCAAGGTTTCCGACGTCGGCGAGGCAAACGCCGTCGCGCTGGTGTTCGTCAACACCAACATGGCGGCGGCCGGCGGCCTGGTGTTCGCGCTGCTGCTGTCACGCCTGTGGTTCGGCAAGGCCGATCTGACGATGGCGCTCAACGGTGCACTGGCCGGCCTGGTCGCAATCACAGCCGAGCCGCTTACTCCATCACCGATTGCGGCTACGACGATCGGCGCAGTCGGCGGCGTGCTCGTCGTCGCCTCCATCGTGTTGCTCGACAAGCTGAAGGTCGACGATCCGGTCGGCGCCATCTCGGTTCACGGCACGGTCGGCATCTGGGGCCTGCTGGCTGTCTGCTTCACGAACCCGGACGCGTCGCTGATCGCCCAGCTCAAGGGGATAGTATCGATCTTCGCCTGGGTGTTCGGCACGAGCTTCGTGTTCTGGTTCGCCATCAAGAAAACCTTCGGTATTCGCGTCTCCGAGGAAGAGGAGTACGAGGGCGTGGATATTTCCGAATGCGGTCTCGAGGCCTACCCGGAATTCACGTCGGCCGAGTAATGACATAACGTACCCCCCCGACAAAAAAGAGCACAATCCCCCTTGAAAGCAAGGACTTGGCGGGCCCCCCGGGCCCGCCATTTTTTTTGGCCCGGAAATTGTGCGACACGGCGCACGCGCTGCCTGTGAACGCAATCACGGCAGTTTTGCGGCTGTCATGGTTGAATGCCGTTATTGTTCAATGCTATGCAGTACGTGGTCTGCACTCGGAAGGTAAGCCATGAATCGCAAAATTCTCGTACTCGTTCTTTCTGCCGCGGCCCTGGCGGCCAATGCTTTCGCCGGCGAGATATACAAGTACGTCGATGAAAACGGCAACGTCCATTACCTGGATCGCCCCACCGGCGAATCCGGCGAAGAACGCATGGACATCACCTACTCCGGTACCAGCAGCGCGGCGGTGAGCGCCCAGGTCGAAAAGCGGCGCGATTACATGTCGGCGCTCGAAGAAGCCCGCAGCGAGGCAAACAGCCAGCGCGAGGCCGAGGCGCAGGCACGCGCCGAGATGGAAGCGCGCGCTGCGAAATGCGAGGAACATCGCGCCCGTCTCGAGTCCTACCTGCAGTCGCGCCGCCTGTACCGCGAAAACGAGGCCGGCGAGCGGGAATATCTCGACGAAGAGCAGACGATGGAAGCACGCCGCAAGGTCGAAGAAGCCATCCAGGAAGACTGCTCCTAGAGAAAAGCTCCGCACCCGGCGCTACAATCCGGGCTCAGGTCGTGAGGAGCGCCAGGTTTGGCCGCAGCCCCCAGTTCCAGCAAATCTGCCGAGTCCGGATCTCAGGCGTACCTGCCTGATTTCTGTTCGACCAGCACGGTTTTCATCGTCGTTCTCGTGGCGGCGCTGGTCGCCATCGCTTTGACGCTCGCCGGTACGACAGAATCCGGGCGGTTTCTCTTCGAGCTTTCCAAGACGGCTCTCTTCGTGCTCTGGATTTCGCTGCTCGGGTGTGCGGTCATGTGCCTGCTACGCAGCCGCCTCGAGGGAGCCGGCAAGACGCGCGCGTTCGTACTCAGCTTCGTGGTCCTCGTTGCAATGTGCGTGCTGCTGGCCGAGATCGCTTACCAGCTGACGCGCATCTATGCCGAATCCGTGATCATTCGCGACTCGCACGCGGGATTCCTGTTCCGGACCTTCATGGTGAGCGCCATCGTAGTCGCGCTCGGCATGCGCTACCTGTACGTCGCCAGTGAATGGCGGCGCAGCATCGTGCTGGAAGCCCAGGCGAGAATCAGTGCGCTGCAGGCGCTCATCCGCCCGCATTTCCTGTTCAACAGCATGAACACGATCGCCTCGCTGACGCGCACGGACCCGCGGCAGGCCGAGGAGGCCGTCGAGGACCTTTCCGACCTGCTGCGCGCCAATCTCAACACGGCGAAGAACCGCACGTCGCTGAAACAGGAACTCGAGACCGCAGCCATCTATCAGCGCATCGAAAAACTGCGTCTCGGCGACCGGCTGCGCGTGAACTGGGACGTCGCCGACCTGCCGATGCGCGCCCTCATCCCCAGCCTGACCATCCAGCCGCTGCTCGAAAACGCGATCTACCACGGCATCGAACTGCTGCCCGACGGCGGCGAAGTAACCGTCACGGGGCGCCGCGAGGACAAGGACCTTGTCATATCCATGTCGAATCCGGTCGCCAGAGGCAACGGCCGTTCGAAACACGGCAACAAGATGGCAATGAGCAATATCCGCCAGCGATTCGAACTCGCTTACGGCAGTCGCGCCGCCGTGGACGTCTCCGCCGGGAAAGACCAGTTTACGGTCACGCTGCGCTTCCCTCTCGAAAAGGGCGAGGCGTGACGTGCCGATGAAGATCCTGATCGTTGACGACGAGAAGCCCGCGCGCGACCGCCTGCGGCAGCTGATCGGCGACTTCGACGAATACGAAGTGGTCGCCGAGGCCGGCAATGGCGAGGAAGCCTTAAGGCTCGCCGGCGAGACGCAACCGGACATCGTGTTGCTCGACATTCGGATGCCGGGGGTCGACGGCATCCAGGCGGCGCACCACCTGAACAGGCTCGATTCACCGCCTGCCATCGTCTTCGCGACGGCTTACGACGAATACGCAATCGATGCCTTCGAGGCGCGCGCGATTGGCTACGTGCTCAAGCCGGTTCGCCGTGAACGCCTTGCAAGCGCGCTCGAACAGGCGGCCAGGCTCGCGGCCGGCACGCTGGCCGAGGTTGCTGCGGCATCGCATATGGAACCGCGCAGGAAACACGTCTGTTCGATGTCTCACGGCCAGCTGAAGCTGATTCCCCTGGAAGACGTTTACTACTTCCAGGCCGATCAGAAATACGTCAGCGTGCACCATGCCGGCGGCCAGGACCTCATCGACGATTCGCTGAAATCGCTGGAGGAAGAGTTCGCCGACGACTTCGTGCGCATCCACCGCGGCGCCGTCGTGGCGGTGGCCCGAATCGAGCGTGTCGCGAAGACCTCGGACGGCAAACACGAGGTCGTATTGCGCGACGGCTCGCAACAGCCCGAAAACGAGTTGATAATCAGCCGTCGGCACCTCGCGGACGTCCGCCGGCGCCTTAAAGGAGGTTGAACACCATTGTTGATCCGAATCGCCACACGCAAGAGTGCGCTGGCCCTCTGGCAAGCCGAACACGTCGCGGACAGGCTGCGGCTGATCGACGAAGTCGACGACGTGGACCTGGTACCGCTGTCCACGCGTGGCGACGAGATCCTCGACCGCAGCCTGCAGAAAATCGGCGGGAAAGGGCTCTTCATCAAGGAGCTCGAGGTTGCGATGCAGCAGGGCAACGCGGACATCGCCGTGCATTCGATGAAGGACGTGCCGGCTGAAATGCCGCAGGGCTTCTGCGTCGCCGCCGTTCTCGATCGCGCCAATCACGCTGATGCCTTCGTCTCCACGCACTACCGCTCGCTCGAGGAGCTTCCGGACGCGGCGCGGGTCGGCAGTTCCAGCCTCAGGCGCCAGGCACAACTCAGGATGATGCGTCCCGACCTGGTCATAGAGCCGCTCCGCGGTAACGTCAACACCCGGCTGGCGAAGCTCGAGGCGGGTGAGTACGACGCCATTATTCTTGCGGCCGCGGGGCTCGAGCGGCTCGGCCTGCAGCAGCATATCCGTCAGCAGTTTGCGACCGAAGAGATGCTGCCGGCCGCTGCGCAGGGCGTCATCGGCATCGAATGTCTCGCAGAGCGCGCGGAGCTTCGTGCCGTGCTCGAAAAACTGGAGCATGCCGAAACCGCGAAGACGACCCTGGCGGAGCGTGCGGTCGCGCTGACCCTGCAGGCGAATTGCCAGTCTCCCGTCGCGACCTACGCAACCATTGCCGGCGATCAACTGCGCCTGACGGCGCTCGTCGCCTTGCCGGACGGTAGCCGGTCACTGCGGGACTCGCTCGAGGGCCCGGCGGTCGACGCGGAGCAGATCGGCACTCGGCTGGCGGCCTCGTTACTGCAACAGGGCGCCGGCGAACTGCTCGAACAGGCGGCCGCGGCGGATGGCTGACGCGCCCCTCGCGGGCGTCACCGTACTCGTTACCCGCCCTGCCGCGCAGGCAGGGGAACTCGTCGCCGCCATCGATGCGGCCGGCGGCCGCAGCATCGTCTTTCCCGTCATCCAGATCACGCCCCGCAGTCCGCAGGACATCGCTGCCGATCTTGCCGGCCTGGCAGCCCCGGACATCGTCATATTCGTCAGCCGCAACGCGGTCGAGCACGGCCTGGCCTGGTCGGGTGAAGGCGCCATCGCCGCCGTCGGCCCGGCAACGGCGGCTGCGATCGAGGCGGCCGCACGCGTCGTCGATATACGTCCGGCGAGCGGCTTCGACAGCGAGAGCCTGCTCGAGGAGCCCGCGCTCAGGGACGTGGGCGGCAAGACCATCCGCATCATTCGCGGCAGCGGCGGACGCGAGCTGCTGGCAACCACGCTGCGGGAACGCGGGGCAACCGTCGACTACCTCGAGGTCTATGCCCGCCACGCCCCCGCCCATACGGAGCAGGAAATCGCGGCCGTCGCGCAGCAGCTCGAAGACAGGGAGATCGTCGCTGTCGTCATCATGAGCGTGGAGTCTTTTCACAATCTGCTCGCGCTGCTGCCCCGGTCCTCCCATCGGGCATTGGCAGAAACGCGACTGGTTACGCCGGCGTCTCGTGTGATAAAAGAGGTTACAGACCGCCTGCCCGGCTGTGCGGTGACGCTTGCTGACGGACCGGGCGCAGACGAGATCGTGCGCGCAATCGCGGCACCCGCGCCTCACAGTTCCGGAAAGAACTCATGAGCGAAGAAACGAAAGACAAGGAAACGGCGGAAGCCGTGACCGGGGAGTCCGAATTGGCCGAGGCCGCGGACGACGAGGCACAGGCCGAGAGCCCCGCAACCCCGGAGCAGGAGGCGGAGCCGCCGAAGCCTGGCGCGCAATCCTCGCGAAGCACGTCGTCGGTCGCCTGGCTCGCGTTGTTCCTGGCGCTGCTGACGCTCGCGGCAGTCGGCTACAGGATCGTCGAGGACCGCCGGACCCGTGCTGTCGAGGAGGCGAGCAGCGACACGCTCGAGCGCCTTGCCAGTCGCATCGACGAATCGCAGGCATTGCTGTCCGGCGTCGAGGACGACCTGGAAGATCTCGTGTCGGGCGACGATGCCCTGGACTCACGTATCGCAGGCCTGCAGAAGGAACTCGAGAGCCGCGCCGATATCCTCGACTCGCTGCCCGGGCGCATGTCGAACCTCGAAAATTCGGTCGCCGCGATGCAGGGTGCATCCGCCGGTGCGCGCGACACGTGGCTGCTCGCGGAAGCCGAGTACTACATGCAGATCGCCAATGCGCAGCTGCAGCTCGGCAATAATCCGCAGCTCGCGATGCTGGCGCTCGAAATGGCCGACGAGCGTGTCGTACAGATGGCCAACCCGGCGCTCACCGACGTGAGACGTGCCCTCGCCGAAGAACTCGCTGCGCTCGAGGCCATGGAGAAACCCGATCTCGAAGGCGCGACGCTCACGCTCGCGAGCCTCGCCCGGGTCGTCGACTCGCTGCCGCTGCGTGCGCCGGGAGGCGAGGCCCGCGAGTCCGGCGAGGCAGCGAGCGAGGAACAGGGCGCCGCCGCCCGCGCCTGGACCTCGGTCAAGGAGGCCATGTCGGGGCTCGTCAAGGTGACGCCGCCGGACGAGGAAACGCGGGCCCTGCTCACGCCCGATGCTGCGCACCTCATTCGCAGCAATCTTGCGCTGCAGCTGCAGGCGGCAAGGCTCGCATTGCTGCGCGGCGAACAATCGATTTTCGAGCAAAGCCTCGAGGATGCTGACGCCCTGCTCGCGGAGTATTTCGACGGCGACAGCGCCCAGGTCAAGAGTGCGCAGGCCACCATTGCCGAAATAAGCGACAGCATGGTCGCCGTTGCGGCACCCGATATTTCCGAGTCGCTGCGGCTGATTCGCCAGTTCCGGGTGCTGTCCGAGACCGCGCAATGAAGTTCAGCATCATCGTCGTCGTTGCGACGCTCATTTTCGCATTCGCGGCACATTTCCTGCTGCAGGATCCGGGCTATGTCGCGATCGACTTTCGCGGCTATCTCGTGGAGATGTCCGTGCCGGTGCTGGTCGGTATCGCCATCGTGATCGTGGTTGCCGTCTGGGCGATCCGCAAGATCATCATTGCGCCGCGCCTGATCGGCGAGGCGGCCGGACGTTACCGCGCCGGTCGGGCCGGGCAGAAGCTGACGCGCGGTATGATCGAGGTCGCCGAGGGTAACTTTGCGCGCGGCGAGAAGATGCTGGCGCGGGCCGCAAGCACCAGCGATGCGCCGCTTTTCAATTACCTGCAGGCCGCGCGCGCCGCGCACCTGCAGGGCAACGACAAACGCCGCGACGAGTGGCTCAAGCTGGCCTACGAGAACACGCCGGCGGCCACGAACGCGGTGCTCCTGACGCAGGCGGAACTGCAGCTCGATCGCAAACAGTACGAGCAGGCGCTGGCAACGCTGCGGCGCATCGAGGAGAACTCGCGCGACCACAGCTATGCACTCGGCCTGCTCGGCGAGCTCTACTACCGGCTCGAGGACTGGGACAGCCTGGGTGAACTGCTGCCGCGTCTGAAGGCGCAGGGCCGCATCAGCAACGACATGATCCGCACCTGGACGATCCGTGTGCACCGCGAACATCTCGACCGCGCACAGGATGGCGATGCGGTGCAGGCAGCCTGGAAGAACGTGCCGCGCAATCTGCGCTCGAGCGTGGAGTTGCAGGAGGCTTATTTCGAGGCGCTGATCAGGAATGACAAGCACGAGCAAGCCGAGAAGGAACTGGCGGCGGCGCTGAAAAAGGAATGGCGCGGGCCGCTGGTGCGGCTGTTCGGGCTGGTGCAGGGGCCCGATGCGTCGAAGCAGCTCAAGCGCGCGGAGGGCTGGCTTGCCACGCACCCGGAGGACCCCGACCTGTTGCTGGCCGCAGCACGGCTTTGCCTGCGTAACCAGCTCTGGGGCAAGGCGCGCAGCTATCTCGAAACCGTCATTTCGCTGCGACCAACGCCGGAGGCCTACCAGGAGTACGGCCAGCTCCTGAACCGCCTCGGCGAAGGCGACGCCGCGGCCGATGCGTTCCGCGAGGGCCTTGGGCTTGTCGCCGAGGCCCCGAGAACGGCGATCCCGCACCTCAAAACGGCACGAAAGTGATCACGCTGTTCGTCGGCGCCGGTTACACCGGGGCGCGTGTACTCGCGCGCCTGCCGGACACGATCGCCCTCGGCCGCTCCCGTGGCGGGAACCGGCAGCTGGACCTGGACCGCGACGGGGCCCTGCGGATCTCGCTGCCGGAGCGCTACGCGGTGATCTATTCCGTACCGCCTGCCGACGATCAGCCGGGCGACCCGAGGCTCGGCCGCTTCCTTGAAATGCTGCCGCATCCGCCGGCGCGGATCGTCTACCTGAGCACGACGGGCGTCTACGGTAATCGCGACGGCGAGCGGGTGGACGAACTCAGCAAGCCGCGGGCGGAGTCCGCGCGCGCAGAGCGCCGGCTCGCCGCGGAGCAGATGCTGGCGGAGTGGTGCACGGGGCGGGACACGACGGTGGTCGTGCTGCGCGTGCCGGGCATCTACGGGCCGGGGCGGCTGGGCACGGACCGGATACAGGCAGCGATGCCGGTGCTCGAGGAACAGGACGCGAATCCGGGCAACCGCATCCACGTGGACGATCTCGCAACGTGCTGCATCGCAGCCCTCTCGCCCGATGTGCCCGACGGTATCTATAACGTCGGCGACGGCGACCACCGCAGCGGCACGTGGTTCACCAATGAAGTCGCCCGGCAGGCGGGACTCGCGCCGCCCCCGACGATCCGTTTCCGTGAAGCCCGGGAAACCTTCTCACCGATGCGGCTCTCGTTCCTCCGCGAATCACGCGTCGTGGACACGACGAAAATGCGCAAGGTGCTCGGCGTTACCCCGAAATACGCCAACCCCGCTGACGGCATCGCCGCCAGCCTGGCGGAAGAATCAGACGGG
>Ga0209742_10001416_pt1 | contig 10974 bp, 5 predicted proteins | sample DeeMarSeWOR38_10_FD_187462 | JGI IMG/M metagenome (GOLD analysis project Ga0209742, IMG submission 187462) | Marine sediment microbial communities from White Oak River estuary, North Carolina - WOR-3-8_10 (SPAdes) (version 2) | ecosystem: Environmental > Aquatic > Marine > Intertidal zone >... | reverse complement strand
TACTACCAAGTTATCCTCATCAATAAAAGGAAAGTTTAGAGTAAATGGATGAACATCTACTCCAAACGTAAAGTTGTTTGTTGTTGCCATTGTTTACTTGTTCATATCTAGTAGTTTTTGGACTTGTTGTTGCGTCTGACTAGCAGCAGTCACAGCACCAGATTGTAACTGACGATCACGCAGATTCTTCATAGCACCAATGTTTGCAGATTGAGCATTCTGTTGTTCATAAGCTGCCCATGCATACTTAAATGCATCGTTGTGAAGACGATCAAGTTCTTTATGGACAATAGAGTTCTTGATTGGGAACTCACTTTGCTCCTGTAATCCACGACGTTTGGTGTATAGTTTCATCTGCTTATCCCAATAACTATTGGGTTGATTCATCATCTTTTCAATAGAACCTTTTAGGTCAACATTACCAGCAATCCAGTTGTTAACAAATTGTCGTTCCTTTGGAGTAAGTGGTTCTTTAGTAATTGGATTAGTACGTACGGTTTGAAGGTTATCCCATCCAGTAGACAGCAGCCATTGACGCCAAGGTTCCATACCTCCATTCATTTTAAAGAATGGAAGAACAGCATTAATACCAGCAGTCATTGGTTCGAAATACTTGATAGGTTCACCAGTATAAACGTCTACCATATCCTCAAGACCCTCACCAACACCTGGTAGGAACTTGTTACGATTAGCAAGATATCCCCAGAAATCACGTTCTACATCCTTCAGTTGAGGTACAATTGCTTTGGAAAAGATGCTACGAGTACCAGCATAAGGCAGAAGACTATCAGCAGTATTAGACAAGAACCTGTTAAAATTACCTTCATCACCAGACAACATACCTACCAACGGTTCGAAACCACTGAGGAATGATTTGTTAGAAATGTTCATAGTAATGGAAACAAGCATCTTTTGGAAGATTTTTTCAGTCCAAGCTGAATCAGCACGACTACCTTGGTAAACTACATCTCCAACAAGACCAAGTAAGGAATCAAAAGGCTCTAAACCTTTGTAGCTTACCCATTGATCAGTTCCAGGTATCTTTAGTGATAGCGGTTTAAAACCCATAGCAATCATACGGTTACGTTCACCAGCATCCTGTGACCCGTTACCTGTAAGATTACCGTTGAGTGCCCACAAAGCAGCACCAGTAATAACGGTACTACCCATCAATTGACGACCAATGTATTCTGATTTAAGTGCTTGAAAAGCTTCCATGCTATATTCCATACCATGTTCAGCCAAAGCTTCAGTAATCTCTTCGGTAGTCTTAGCTTTAAGAAGTCGTCGTGCCTTAGTAACAGCAGGACCGAGATTACTCATTGGGTTGAATGACCAACCAAATTCCAATGCATTGACACCAGTTCGTGGGAACATGAACAAAGACTTAGCAACTGGAAACTTTCTAAGCACCCCTTCAAGCGAATCTACAACTTTACTATCAAGATTAAGAGCAATCTCACCAGCTGCATGTTTAGCTGCTTCATCAGTCAGAAGACCGTCTTTATCAAAAGATTTGCTATAAAGCTCTTGTTGTTTTGCTTCAAACAATTGCTTGAAGTTATCATCAACAACACCACCTGTTTGGTCAAAAATCTCATCGTATGCCTTTGAACGTGCAATAATGCTGGCTTGGAAGGAGTTATTCATACCATCCATAGCATACATGGCATTAATACCAAGACGGCTAAACCAAGTATTATTGTACCAGCTAAGCCCTTTAGCCATATTCCAAAGAGCAACCTTACCATTCTTACCTTCTTTTTTCCAGACTTCAGCCATGGCATCCATCGATTCAAGGTCATTCAATTTAGCCTGGTAAAGGTCAGCACGACCACGAAGAGCTGCCTTTTCAGGGTTACTAACAGCATAGCGCCATTCTTCACCCATCATCTTAAGACCACGCTGGAAAGTCTCAGTAACACCGCCAAAGGTAAACAAAGCACGTTTGAAGGTAGCTTCATCACCAAGGAATTTACTACCAACCATTACCGAGATTGGCTTAGCAGCAGATGAAATGAGGTTACCAAACAATGCACGGATAGGTGCAAGACCATTCAAAACACTGTTGTAACGAATGCCATCAAGACCCTGCAAAACATAGCTAGGAATTGAAGGATTCTGATCTATAAGACCTTTCTTAATAACACCAATATGTTCTTCAGCCCAACGGTTAAGTTTAAAGATAGTATCTACATCACCATTGGTTGCATCATATGCCTTAATGAGAGGCTTGAGATATTCAGGATTCTCTTTAGAAATACCTTTCAAGGTTTCGATAATACTAGAACCCTTTTCTTTAGCTTTTTGTAGGTTCTCAGTAAAGTTATCAGCTTGATCTGCCATCCACTCTGCTACTTGACCGGCATCAGCATACTTAAGAAGTTTCTTATATTCCAAACTACGACCAGCAATGTACTGATTAGCACGGATTTCTTGAGCAACAAGGTTAAGTTTATCAAAGATAATCTCTTGTTGACGAGTAGTGTCTGCAGTATCACCAATCAACGACACAGCTCTAGCAGTATCAGCAACGTTATCACCAGCTTGCTGGGTAATCATTGCAGAAGCACGCATGTTATCAGGGTTAAACATTTCATCAAATGCACGCCTGAAAGCCTGTGAAGCAATAACCCACTCCTCTTCACCAAAGAACTTCTGACCTTCATACAAGGTCTTCTTCATGTCTTCAATAGTCTTTGTAAAGTCTTGAAGATCGGTATTGAAGATAGAATTAGTAAGGTTATCTACTGCTGCGTTAATTTCAGTGGCAGAGAGTTTAGTTTTACCAATAACAGCATCAACATTAGGGCTAATGCCTTGAAAGACTTCATCCAAGTTTGCAGCTCGTTCTGTTCCATCAGCAGCTTGCATGAACTTCTTTTGGAAAGACTCAGTAACAACCGGGTTCATCCTACCATTGGTAGTACCTACGTTGTTTTGAATACGAGCTTGGTCAACCTTTGCTGCAATAGGATTAGCATCAGTATTAATAACAGCACGTGCTTGAGGTTCAGCAGGTTCATTAATGAAAGCATCGTAGTTTTGACCTTCAGGATCAGCCAACATACGAGCTTCTGCTTCATCAGTTTGAGCAATGATTTGACGTTGCTGAGCAGCCTCTACAGCCTCTGTAACAGTGTCATCAGTTACTTTCAATGCATCAGCAGCTTCTGCAAGTTGTGCAGCTTCAGGGTCAGTAGGGATAATCTTAGCAGCCTTACGAAGAGCAAAGAATGCTTGAAGAACACTAAGACCAACACCCATACCTGCAGACTCAAGGATGTTCTTTTGACGTTTTACATCAGGACTATCTTCATCACGAGTAGCCCAAGGAATATCAGTACCCAACCATTCGTTCAATGCTTGAGCAATGTTCTCATCCTCAGTAGAGGTAGAAGCTACAGCCGTAACTGCAGTATCGATACCAAGTTCAGCAGCAAGACCACCAAGGATACGACTCCTTTTACTGATGTTCATTGCTTGGGTAGCTTTACCAACAGCACCAACTGTGGCACCACCAGCAACCAAGCTAGGAATAATAACTGAGGAAGCTTTCCTAACAGCATCATTAAGTGGGTTCTCATACTTAGGTTTACGATCATCCCACCATTTATCAACAGGCTTTAGCCAAGGTACAAGACCAACAGCATCAAAGACAGTATCGAGTGTACCCGTAAGCATTGCCTCTTTACGCCTCAAACCGCCGGTCTCTTCTTCCAATTCAGGGACATATTTATCGAACAGACTAGCACTCTCTTCAGCTTCCAAAGCTTCCATTTCTTGTTGTGCAGCTTGGGCTTCAGCAGCTTGTTGTTCCCTACCTTGCATAAGCTGTTGTTGTTCTAGTTCTTGGGCAGCATATTGTTGCTGCTCTTCTTCAGGGTCGTAATTAACGACTTGAAGATCTTCAGGAATATCAAAATAATCAGCCATATTAATTACCGCCAGACAGACGGCTTACAAGATTAGGATTCATGTTAGAAGTTTGTCGCCAAACAGAAGGACCAAAGCTGATAGGTTGTGTACGAGCAAGTTCAATCATAGCTCGTTCTTCAGAAGTAGCTTTATCTGAAGGACCAACCCAAGGACCAATACCTGCAGATTGCATGTAAGTAAGAGCAAGTAAATCTTGAACCTCTGGAGAGAACGGAGTCTCTGGAGGGATACCGATTCTCCTAACCCAAGCAGCCAGTGTAGGACCGATGAATTGATACTTACCAACTGCATGGAGACGACCTGAAGCAATCCACTCATCATTGCTCATATTGTTATCAGCTTGAAGAGCCATTACTTCTCCAACAGTCATGTCAGTCAAAGACTTGCCACCGTGTTGAGGCATCTTACGGAAGTCACCACTAAACCCAAGTACACCACGACCACCTTTTACACCAATCTGATTGACGGCATTATAACCTGCAGCACCTGATTCATACTTAGCAAGTACATTCAAAGCTGCACGTTGTTCGTTAGTAATCTGTGGGTTAGTGTAGATGCTAGGCATACCACTACCAAGCAAAGATATATCAGTACGAATCTGATTAGGTTGATAGTTGATAAACCGTTGGAACTCAGGGTCAACACTTTTCTGTGCCTTCTCCAGGGCATCAATAGGAATTTGGTCGTATCCAGCACGCTTTGCCTGTGCATTAAAGACATCCAAAGCTGTTACCCTACCACCATATTGATTGGCAATGTCTTGTGCTCGTTGTGGTAGCGACACACGTCCAGTAGCTTTGTAGCGCTTGGAAGTGTTTTCAATGATTGCTGGATCAATCAATTCCATCTCAGTCAATGCATTGTCGTTGCTACTGAGATCACGACGAAGAGTATCAACAGAAGGTACTACTGGTTTAACATCAAAGTTTTTAAAGTAAGTACGTGCTTTCTTATCAGGTTGTCCTGTCGTATCAGTAATTGCATATCTACCGTTGGGATTGTCAAAGTTTTCCCGAACAACACCAAGGGCATATTCCTGAGCTTTTGCTGCATTTTCATACATACCCATGCCACGAACATATTCACGTTGGAATAGCTCTTTAGCATCAGCTATCACAAGAGGTACAGTAGGATCACCTTGACGGTTCAGGAAATCGTACTTAACTGTTTCTGTAGCCGTAGCTTCGATGAAATCACTAGCTGTATCCATTACTGATTTAGGAACAGCAGCAGCTTGAGAATTTTTAGCTAGTTCAAGACCTTTACGCAAAACATCATTAGACACCTTACCAATGGAAGCAGTTACTTCCTCAGTAGTAAGCAATCCTCTGATAGCCTTTTCTTCCCAAACCTCAGCATACAACTCATCTTGCTTACTTTCCGTAGTAAAACTAGCGTAGGTAGACAACATCCGAAGACCAGATTCATTGCCCATCATCTTGAATTTCTCAACAAGAGGCTCCAAATCACTGTCATCCCAATCACCAGTATCAATCTTATCAACAATGATTTGACGAACTTCGTCATTCATTTCTGCAAACTCTCGTTGCTTGGTAGCTTCAGTTTGACGATACTGTTGGTTAGCTTGGTTACGAGCTTCATCACGAAGTTCAGCAATCTGAGTGCTGTATTGATCTCCAATTGTCTTATCCTGACCAGGGAATGTTAGATCAAGAATTTTTTGACGTTCTACATCACTGAACAAAGGATTACCGTTATCATCCTTTGCTTTAAACATTAGTTCTAGAAGCTGAGTTCTAGCAGCACCACGGTCACCACCGTTAGCACTGACTAGTGTGTTAAAGGCTCCAAAGAATGTTTCAGGAGTACGGAGATCAGCAAAGTCATCCAGTGCTTCATTAACACGCTTATCTTTTGCAGCTTTAATTTCACTAAGTCTAGTATCAGCAATAATACCTTCATTGATTGCATTAATCTTTTGAAGTGGTTCTAGGAGGATAGCAGGACGCTCTCCGTAAAGACCTACTTCACTGAGGTACTTCTGAACCAGACCAGTAACTACAGCAGCCTTCTCGGCGCTTGTAGATGCCTGCATGGGAGTGATTTCAATCAGCTCACCATCCTTGGTTTCTACAATAAACTTGTCTTCAGAATTAGTTTGAAGTTGTTGTTGTACCCAGCTGCTCCATTGATTACCAGCTTTGAGTGCTGCATACCGTTTACGTGCCTCTAGACGTGCTGGACTAGCAAGATTACGAACTTTTTCTACAGTTTCACCATCTGCACCCATTGCCTCAAGTTGATCGGCTTTGGTGTTGATAGCTACTCCAGCTTGTTGAAGTTGATTAAACTGACTATCATACTCTACTTGACCAGCAGGGTTGCCGCCATTCAAGAGTAGTTTAGTTAGTTCATCGTCATAGTCACGCTTATACTTAGCCTCTTTGATATCGTTAGCAAGCTGGAATGCTTTGCTGCTTAGACTAGAGATGCTATTGTAAAGATTCTGTTGACTAGTATAGGTAGCTTGAATCTCCCGTTCAATGTTCTCAAACTTTCGTGATTGAATGTCTGCAATATTACCACGACGCAACTGTTCATTGCGATCACGAGCACTTGCTTCTAGTTGATTCTTGTAACGTAGACCTTGAAGGTACTCTGTTCTGTTCTTAATATCAGCTTGGCGTTGCTGCTCCATACCACGTATGATACGTTGACCTTCTTGGCCAATTCGAGCAACGTTAGCATCTGATACTTGAATAGGACGGAACCCTTCAGCTTGGGCGTACCCTTGATAACTGACTTGTTCTGCCATTGTTTAGTTAAGGTTTTGTTTTAATTAGACCGCTGATACCACCGGCAACATCACCAAGACTACTGAAAATATCAGCAGTTGGGTTATAGCCAGGAGTAAATGCTTTTGGACCAACCTTAATCTTATAAGGTCTGCGTTCCTTAGCACGTGGTACTGCAAGCGGTTCAGGAATCTCTGGTAGACGTTCAGGCTTCAGCATACGAGCTGCTTCTGCATTCATGTCAGCACCATACTTCTGCAGTGAGATGCTTTGTAGATTCTGATTGTATTGCTTGTAAGCACTCTTCATGCTTTCTTCCATGATAGCTAGGTTACGACCAATACCTGCCAATTCAGCTTGCATTGCTTTACCAGCTGTCCTACCAGCTTGACCACGTGCTGCAACTTGACCAACAGCTTGTGTTTCTTGAACAAGCATGTCTTGTTTAGCAAATGCATCACCAATTTCAATCTCTTGCATTCTGCGATTCTCTGACTCGTAAGCCCTAGCTGCAGCAAGATTATTGAAAGCTAGCTGTTTCTTAAAGTTCTTCTCAGATTGTTGATACTGACGTTCCGCAAGGTTCTGTTCATACTCACGGATTTTTACATTGTATTGATAATTAAGTTGGTTTGTAGCATCTTGGTAATCGTACTCTTTACGACGATTACGTTTATCTGTTCGCCAAGTTTTCTTGTTATATTTGTTTTGACGTTTGGCTTCCTGTTTTTGAAATTGATAGATGTCTTCGGCAAGTTCTGCCTGTTCTGAAGCACGCCTTGATTCAGCAGACATGCCAAAGATAGAACTACCCAATCCTAATGCTAGGCTAATTCCTCCAGAAATTGGATCCATACTTTATTGCCTCGAATAATAACGTGGAGAATACCTACCTTCCCAAGTCATGGAAGTAATAGACAGTGGGAATGGTGAGTCACTAAATAGTTTCAAAGTAAAATTGTCGTTACGTTGATGAAGTGGAACTGTATAAACAGTCAAGTCTTGGAGTGGAACATTGTTAGCAAGATACTGGTCAGCAATCTGAACACTTTGAATGTTTCGCCAATCAGTCCTACCATTAGTAAGTAGTTTAAATTCAATACTACTTGATTGTTTGACGGATACCTTAACCCTAGCAACAGTCAATGATGCAGTATAATCAACACTAGTCTCATCCTTTCTGTAATAGAATCTAGGTAGTTCTACTTCCATATCATAAAGATATCCAACGTAGATCTGACTAACCATAGTGCTTAGGTCTTCACCAACCACTTCCAAGGTATTACCAGCTCCACGTGTCGTAGTCAAAACATAACCAGACTCTTCGACAAGTCCATCACCAACAATAGCAACAGGTGTTCTATCTGTTATGTCAGTGTAAGGTAGTGTCAAAGTACTGACATCTGTACCAGCATCATATGTGATACTAGTAGGATTAGTATACATGTCAATACAAGTCTGCACTACCTGTCCTTCTGCAGAAATCAGAATCCTATCTTCAGGAGCTTGGGTAAGGTTTGCTTTGACAATAGTGTACTTACCTTCTTGTTTAGTAATAGCAACAAAGTCATCCCTATCAACAATACAGTACTGTACATTACCTGCCATCTTCCAACGGAACCAAGCTTGAATGTATGTCTGTTCTGCATCACCATATGTCCTATAGAAATAGACAAAAGGATCAGAAGAACTACTCATAAAGACAAACGAGTTCTGAGGTGAAGCTTGAAGGTTATCAATAGTGTCAGGAACATACTCCGACACAACCTTACCTACATCCAACACATCAGGGTTCTCATCAAAGCCACGAGTCTTCAATGCATAAGTCCTAGAGTATCCAGGAGTCTTACTCATAAAGACAATGTTAGTACCAACATCAACTGGGTCAATCAAAACATCACACTCATAATTACTGATAGATTTGATTGCCGTTGTGTCCGGTGTAATCACACCAGTATCCGAGAACAAGATAAATTGTTGATTATCAGTAAAGAGTACCAAACCTTGTGGTACAGGTAACACAAAGTTAAGAACTGCAGGACGAAGAGCCGAGCAACTCAAGTCAATAGGATCGTTAGCAGCTACAGTCAATGCAGAGCTAAAGAAGAAGTTAAAGAACTCTCCAGCTTTACTCAGGATTACATTATCTGTACTAAGAAATCCAAGCCTATTGTTGTAAAAGAATAGCTCATTAATCTTATTGTTTACAAAGCTAGGAAGACTGTTAGATTCTTCATCACCAACCAAACGTTGTTCCCATGAACTCCTTAGTGAATCTGGAGCATCTGCTTCAATTGGTCGGAAGGTGAATGCATTAGTACCTGTATTGACTAGCTCATGAGGCATAGTCTGAGGATTGAGGTGAATAGGAATGTTTGGCTTTACAAACTCTTCCCAGTAACCATCACCAGATACACCATCTTTAGCAATGAATCGTACATAGTACGTGTCTTGATTAGATGCTGTGTTCTGAATAGTAACCCTACGGTTATGTACGCTTTGGGCTGGCAGATCAGAGATGTTATTTACTGAGTCAGTAAACGCTTCAATAGAGTCACCACTGATACCACCTTTAGCTGTGATAGAGAAGTTATCAGGTGAGCTACCAGGTGTTAGCTGAACTTCAATGCTAGATTCTAAAATAGTGAATGTAAACGGAAGACCTGTTAGAACTGTGCTCAAACCAGGTTGTAGTGGATAGCTAGCACCGCCTCCACCTCCTCCTCCACCTCCACCAGCACCACCACCAGATGGGTTAGCAGGGTTATCATTGACAATCCAATCAAGGACATCCTTTACATTAAGGATTTCCTCAAAGTCATTCTGATTCAGAGACGAATTCTCACCGTTACGAGTGGTAATATTAACAGTGTAGTCAGTACTATTATAAGTAACAACTACTGTATAAGTCGCACCATATTCAACACTAGTCAAACGTATAGTGCCTTGCTGACTTTCGACATAACCAAAGTTCCTATATTCAGGACCAAAGGTTGGTGATGGAAACTGTACCAATTCAGCAGCTGCATCACCAAGTATTCCTACCGTCTTTGTCTTATTGACAATAAAGGTAGAGTCTTGAACAGTAAGTACTTGGATATTATCACGACTAATACCTGCACCTACATTTAAATAATCATATGGGTTATAAGCAGCAACAAAAGAATCTGTAATAACAGTGGCTTCAACACCAGTCACAGTATTCCAAATCCTAATACCTGTAGCTGTCACACACCCAAGATATTGTTCATCAGGATCACGGTTAATGTAGAACCACCGACCACCATCAAACTCTGAAGAACCTACACTAGTAAGTTCAGTAATAAATTTAGTACCAGGTCTTTTAGTAAGACCAAACGTTGGGTCAATATAACCATTGATACAATCAACTACCTGTCCTGGTAGTTTCTTATCATCAGCTTGCTTAGATACACCACCAAGGAAGCTCTCTACTGTTTGTGTAATACTTGCCATCAGCGATAAAGTGCTCGGTACGGTTTGTAGCTGACATAATAGTTCTTACCTTGTGGTGAACCAAAGTAAGTAAAGTCACCTTGATTGCACTCATATTCAAGTGCCATTGCTCGGGTGTAAGCTTCACGTTGTTGTAGCATTTGATATTGAGTACTATCACCAATAGTCCGTTGACTAAAGATAGTTGCACTACGAGCTACAATATAATCACGAATAGGAATAGGAAGGTCTTCCCAATTATACAGTTTTTTGATATCACAGTAGATTGGCTCAGTAAAAGTAAATGTTTGATTCACACGATCATACAACTTACCTTCACGTCTAACTACATCAATATCACGATTGGTACTGTAAAGAGAGTTATCACTTTCGTTTACATCAATCTGTAGATAGTTATCAGGAATAAGGATTTCACCATTAACTGGTGTTACCTTTACATTGTAATCGATATTAAAAGTCCATCCTTCAGCCTGCACTTCTCTTGAAGTCTGAGTCAAGGTATTTAGTACAATCGCAACGTCCGGGTTGGAAACTTCAGTAACCTCTGTACCATCTTCAAAGGTAAGAGTTTGAGTCTCAACAGTAGTGACAGGCGCCTGACCTACTGACGCCAAAATTTCATTAACAGCTTGTAGCTCTAGAAGAGCGTTAGTAGTAGACATATTAGCGAAGGAGATATGAATAAAAAAAAGGGAGAGCCGTGAAGCCCTCCCCAAAGAGTTAATTAATCAGGTGCGAGTGATGGCAGGAGCATCAGCCTCTACACCGGAATAAGCGTACCGCAAGTTCTGAGTTTCAGAATAAA
>Ga0209742_10001413_pt1 | contig 10999 bp, 9 predicted proteins | sample DeeMarSeWOR38_10_FD_187462 | JGI IMG/M metagenome (GOLD analysis project Ga0209742, IMG submission 187462) | Marine sediment microbial communities from White Oak River estuary, North Carolina - WOR-3-8_10 (SPAdes) (version 2) | ecosystem: Environmental > Aquatic > Marine > Intertidal zone >... | reverse complement strand
CTGTCGGCCCGCACCACGCTGACCAGGCGCCACAGCAGGGAAACGACGATGATCGCCAACAGCCAGCGGCCATAGAACAGAAGCTGCGAAACAAATCCCGGCGGCGCGCTGACGTCGGCCAGCTGCGGCATCACCGGGATACGAATGAAGTTCTGCCACTCCAGCGTGTCGAAGTCCGGCTCGAGGAGCTGAGGCAGGGGGCCGGTGGGGTCCACCGCCGCCACGGGCACGATCCGGATCCTGTCGTCGAACAGGTCCCAACGCATCGTCGCCGTGTCCGCGAAGCCCTCGTGGGCGTAGATGAACTTCACTCCCATGATGGCCGCGTCCAGATCGAGTTCCTCCGGCGGGTCGATGACGCGACTGGTGCGCAGGGATCGCTCCAGGAAATCGGCCCGGACCATCGCGGGCTCGGCCGGCGATCCGTCGATGGTCACCGGGTGATGCCCGCTGAGAAACTCGATGATTTTCTGTCGGATATCGGCCTGCAGCTCCACCGGTATCGTGTCGCGACCGGCCAGTCCCAGGTCGACGTAACGCTGCATGTCCCTGGGCCGGACGATGATCTCCTTGCGCACCTCGTAGGGCTCCACGTAGATAAAGCCGGTCATCGGCGCGTAGTACTGGCGGCGCAGGGCGCGCCTGTCGAAGGCGCTGTACCAGGGGTCGTCCCAATCCAGGTTCAGGACCTGGCTAGCGGTCATGTAACGGAAGTCGTTCACCGCGACGCCGCCGTGGTAGACGACGAAGCCTACCGAGGCGGGGGCCGGCAGGGCGAGCCGGAAATCCAGCGTCTCGGGACGCGTCGCCAGCGGCCACATAAAACTCGCGTTGACAACGGTCTCGGGATCACCGTCCGACGGCAGCGGCTCGCCGGTGATCTCGTCCCGACGTACCCGCTCGGCCGGCCCGATGCGCGCCAGTTGCCCGGACAGCGGCTCGCCATCGGCGAGGATCCGGAACTCGTCATTCAGGAAACGCTGGAGCCGATCTGCCAGGGGATCCTCTCCGTACCCCATCTTCCGGTGGATCTCGTACGGCAGGAGACTGCGGAAGGCGCCCAGGTCCCGCAGGCCGATCTCCAGATCCAGACGTACTGCGTCCTCCTCCACGTAGATCTCGGCAATGGTGGAGGCCAACATGGCCTGGGTGCGGATGATGGCGTCTGCGCCCACCGCCGCGGGCATCAAACCGACGACGACGGCAAGCCAGCGGAACGATCTGCTAATGGTCCCCTCCCGCTCGAGCCACATCGACCTCGACAAGGCGCGCTAGGTTCTCCTCCATCAGCTGCAGAAAATCCCCGGCGGCCGGAGCCGCGGCGCCGGTGCGGAACACCACCGGCTCGATCCCCATCCGGCGCAGCCGATCGGCCGTCTCCGGCAGGGGCTCACCCTCCCACAACATGACCACCGCCGGTTTGTCAGCGATCCGCGCGGCCAGCGCTTCCCACTCAGCCGGACCGGGATCCTCGCCGGGCTCCCAGGTCATGCTCCATCCCTCGAGCCCGTAGCGGGCATCGAGGTACTGATAGACCGGATGGGAATACAGGACGCCGGCGTCCGGCCAGCCCCGGAATGCCGCGGCAAGTCGCTCACCCAGCCGCGCCAGATCCGTCTCCAGCAAGGCCAGTCCCTGCCGGAAATCGTCTCCAAGCTCCGGCCGCAGCCGGCCAAACGCCCCGGCGATAGCCCGCGCCTGGTGGGCCGCCAAGTCAGGATCGACCCAGGTATGGGACGCGACGTCGGCGTGATCGTGTTCCCCGGCCGGGCCGTGGCTGTGGGTGACGTCCCCGGCCGCGACGAAGCGATCCTCCAGCCCCCGTGCCGTGTCGACCAACCGGCCCGGCGGCAGGGAGGCGAACTCGATCCAGCCGGCATAGCCGGCGCCGTTCAACAGCACCAGATCGGCGCGCTGGTATTCCAGCACCGTCTCCGGCGATGGTTGCCAGTGGGCGGGGTCCACGCCTTCCGGAATCGGCAGTAACACCCGCACCGACTCGCCGCCGATGCGCCGGGCCATCCACGCCAGCGGGTAATTGACGGCATAGACGGTCAGCTTGGCGTCGGATATCGGGGGCGCCGGCGCGGTCCCGGCCTCTTCGTCAGCCCGCTGGCAGCCCGTCAGTCCGAGCAGGACCGACGCGCATCCGCATATCAGCATCCTCAGGCTCATCATGTCTCCGATAGCAGCAACCAGCGGAACATCTCGTCTCCCCATGTGGCGGCGGCGGCCGTGAGGAGCCCCGCCAGAAGTACGCTGGCCGCCAGCACCAGCAGGATTTCGGTGCCCAGGATCGCGGCGACCCGCCCCGGCGCCGCGCCGATACGGGTCATGGTGCGGATCTCCGCCCGCCGCAGGCGGATGGACAGCAGGAACACGAGCGCGATGGTGGCCAGCGTCGCCGCCCCGACCAGGGCGACCGCGGCCAGCACATACTGACGGACAGTGAACACGGTGGCCAGCAGCTCCTCCATGACCTCGGCGGGGCGCACCACCCGGACCGGCGAATCCGGTGCCTGATAGCGGCCCTCCAGCAGCACGCCGGACTTGCCGTCAGCCGGCACCGCGATAACGGCCGATAGCGGGAAACCATCGATGGCGCCGTGGAAATGGAATTCCGCCAGGTTTTCCGGTGTGATCTCCCGATACTGCACCAGGGCGGCATTGGCGACGATGTTCGAGTCGTCCCGTTTCAGCACGCTTCCGGACGCCGTCGGGTCCTCCAGGTTCTCGTGACCGTGGCCGATGCCGCCGATGATCCAGGCCGTGCGGACGTCCACGAATACGGCCTCGTCGTCCGGCGTGCCGGTCGGCGCGAGTACGCCGACCACGCGCAGCCGGACGGGATAGGTGCCGGTGACGTCGAAGACCGACTCGGGGGCGGTCACCACTCCATCCCCCGGAGCGGCGTCCAGCGCCTGGGCGGCGGCCGCGCCCAGCACCGTCTCCCCCGACAGCGCCAACGGCCGACCGGCGGCGACGGCGAGGTTGCGGAAGCGGAAGTAGTCGGGGCTGGTCCCGACCAAGGGCTGTAATCCGACCCGATAACCGAGATGCAGGGGGATGGCGGTCGCGAGGCCGGTGTCGCCGAGCTCGGCCACGGCAGCGTATTCGAGCGGCGCCGGCGACTCACCGCTGAAGTAGAGCGCGCCTAATGAGAGCTCAAGCGCGCTGCCCGGCGCACCGAACAGCAGCGGCGTGTCCGCCGCCCGGGCACGCAGACGCTCGGAACTGCGATCCAGCACCAGCTCGAGGGCCAGCGGCAGGAAGATGATGACCGTGAGAGCCGCGATCAGGATGCCGGTCTTCCAGCGATTGAAGACCAGGTAGCGCCAGGCGAGATAGAGGATGTCCTTCATGCGGCCTTGGCGCCGTCCAAATCGCGCATCTCGAGTACGCGATCGAAAGGCTCGAGAAGGTCCTGATCGTGGGTGACCATGACCAGGGTGGCGCCGTGGTTCTCGACCTGTTCCAGCAGCAGCTCCAGCACCCGCCGCTTGTTGTCCGGGTCGAGGTTGCCGGTCGGCTCATCGGCGAGAATCAGGTCTGGAGAGGCGATCAGCGCCCGGCAGATGGCCGCCCGCTGCCTTTCACCCTGGGAGAGCTGGTCCGGATACCGGTGGAGCCTCCCGGCGATACCGGTCTCCTCGGCCAGCCGGATCAGCCGGTCATCGGTTTCGGCATCCTGGCTAAGGGCCGGACTGATGCGGAAGGGCAGCAAGAGGTTCTCCCGGACCGTGAGATATTCGAGGAGCTCGAACGCCTGGAAGACGAGCCCGATTCGACCGAGGCGGAAGCTTCGTCGGGCCGCGTCCGTTAAGCGGGAAAGCTCCTCGCCCGCCACGGTGACCGAGCCGGCACCGGACACCCGAATCCCGGCCAGCAGATCCAGCAGAGTGGTCTTGCCCGATCCGCTTGCGCCGACGATGGCCAGCCGCTCGCCCGCGGCCACGTCGAGAGCGGGCACCCCCAGCCGGAAGCCGCCGTGCGGATAGCGGAAGACGAGGTTATGGACGCTGATCAATTCTGTCTGCCCGGTGACTTGGCCGGGCCCATATTCTGCAGAAAATGGAGCAGTGAGCCCAATAGGATGTATCTGGAAGAAAAATGGGGCGGCGCCCCTGTCTCGCCCAACCAGTCTCGCCTTCCTTTCTCTTTCAGGCTATTTTTTCCTGCTCAAAGCAGGTGAACCTGCCGCATCGCCACCTCCCCCAGGCAATGCTTGCGGGTACGTCTCCTCGAAACGGTTTAATCGCCGAACAACGGCTTCTCCATCCACTCGAACAACGCCGAGGGGACGGCGGGAATCATGAAGAACCTGATTCCGTAGTCCGAGCCCGGTACATCGTCGGGCTTGATGACGAACTTGTATAGCTCCAGGCCGAACCGCACCGGCACCTTGCCGATGTTCACCGTGGTATTGATGCCGAGGCCGATCGGCACGCTGAATCGATCGTCGCCGCTCTGCTCCCAGTTGGCGATGATGTTGGGCGCCGCGCCGATGTTGAGCGTGGGCGTCAGGGCATAGTAGTAGATGTACTGCAGGTTGGTCATGTTGACGTCGGAACGGTCATCGTCGCCCGCGTAGGACCAGTAGTGCTGCGCCAGCGAGCCCAGCTTCCATTTCTGTCCGAGGTAAACCCCCAGCGCCGCCGGCCCGGCGGTGTATTTTTCCGTCCCCAGCACATCGTCGCTGGCGGTAGGGAAGCCGGCGTCGAAACCGACGCCCCAGACGAGGTTGCCAGTCCCCATCTTCACCGGCTTCTTGGGCGAAAAGAGGCCGATATAGTAAGAATCCCCAAGACCGGTCGTGCTGCCGCCGAACACATCGATGGGAGCATCGGGGAAGTCCGAGGGCGGCAGCAGCGTCCCTGGCGCCGCGCCGAAATCGAGATCGTCATTGTCGATCGGTGAGCGAGTAAAGTTGTAGACCACCCGGTTGATCAGGTTCCAGTTGCTGCTTATTGCCTGCGGCCACTGGATGATGCCCATATAGTTGGTCTTGTGATCCGATTTGTTGAAAGTCGGATTTTCGACGCCATAGTAGTCGATCTGGTTCCACCACATCGCGACGTTTCCGACCGGGTTGTCCATCAGCGCGGACATCTGCGCCGTGGTCGGCTTGCAGCCGGCTCGGAGGATCTCACCGACGGTGACCTCGGGGTCTGCAACGAGCTTCGGGCAGTCCGCGGATTGGGACTCAGCTGGCTCCTCGCCATCCGCTGCTGCACCGACTGAAGCGACGAACATGCCGCAGACAAGGATGGTAGCGATCACGGAGAGCTTCACGTCGTCGTACTGCATGTATCCTCCTGTCGCGGATGAAACTCATCGGGCCATCCAAGGCGCGGGTGGCCTGCTTCGTAGAGCATGTTTCGCCCTGTTTGTTCGGACTAGGTCAACAATCGCGTGCGGACACTGACACCGGCTAGTACCGCCCTTTACTCGTCGCCGGGATAGGGGAACTCCCGTCCAAGCTTTTCACTGGCCTCCTGATAGACCCCGCGGAGCGCATCGTCGACCTCGCCCCACCGGCCCTGCTTCACGAAATCGGAGTACCGCAACGCTTCCATAGGAACGCCCGACTTTTCGCTGAATGTCTGCCGGTCCGGGTCGCCGCCGGGAGGCTGCGGCGCGTTGACCAGGGGCGGCGCCCACGTGGCTTCATCCACGACTGCCATCCGGACACGGATCTCGTCCTTGGTAACGTTCCACACCATGAAATCCTCGGCGAGGCTCAGGGGCCCGTCGTAGGTCGTGCGGATCCGATCGTTCACCTCTGCCGTGGTGTCGAAATCCTTGAAGAAATGGTAGGCGACCGCCATCCGCGGCTTGATCTGGCTCATCACCTTGCCGAACGCTTCCGGGGCGGTATGGATCTGAGTACCGACTAACAGAGCGCTTTCCGGTGTGAAACCCATCTTCTTGACCAGATCGGGGACCGCAACGAAGCACTCGTGGACAGCAATATCCGCGTCTGCGGCGTAGTCCACGAACCATTTGTTGGGATACGTGTCGGAGCCGAACACGAATTTCAGGCCGTTCCATTCGAGGCTGAAACTGACGGGTCCGTCGAGAGAATGAATGGCCGGAAAAGAACGGATCTTGACGCCGTTGTGCTCGTAGATGACGGCGTTCTCGCCCTTGTAATCGAACTCATTGACCTCGATCGAGTAGCCACGGAAATCGACCAGGCCCACGCGGCCAGCGAGGTCCCAAGTGTACATCTCCTCCATCTTTTTGATGGCATACGCTGTCCCCAGCTCCGGCGTCGGGCCGCTCGGGCCCCAGACCCGCAGCGGTCGCTGTCTGCCCATGAGGGCACCGCCGATGAACAGCTCGGCCAACGAACCGAAATGGTCGGCGTGCAGGTGACCAATGAAAATCTTGTCGAGGAAGTCGTAAGGGATCTGCAGAGAGGAAAGACGCTCGGCCGAGCCGGTGCCGATGTCGAATATGAACTTGTCGCCGTTGCCCAGCTCGACGAGGAAACAGGCCGCGGCCTGCGCTGCGCGGGTGGTCGGCATGCCGGTGCCGCAGGCGATGACCCGCATTTCATCCGGTGCCAGATCTTCAGTGTTCGGATAATACGTGTCCCGGTCCCGCGCCCTCACGGGAGAGACCGCCGGTTCGCCCGGACCGGTTTTCGCGGCGACGGTCGAGATCAGCCCGGTTTCCTGCCTGGCCAGCACGAGACCGGCGGCAAGCCCCAGGGCAAAGACCGTGGAGACAATCGTCTTACTCATGTTCATCAGCACTCCTCCAACATTTGCCGGCCATTCTCCGCGATCACACGATCGGGGCCCGCCCTTTCGGCGACCCATGGCTACAGAGATCCGGCATGGCCAGATGGGCTACTTAAGGTCTTCTTCCTTCCAGATCACGGGCTCCCAGCTTCCCCGCTCGTCCGTGACCTGGGCGGCAATCTTGTATCTCTTGCCCGCCTCGACGACGATCGTAACCGTGCCCGGGTCCGTCTTACGTTCCACATTGATAGTTCCGACCCGCATTCGATCACTGATCGCTGCGGTGACGGTTATCGTGTGCTCCCCGGGCTCTACCCAGAAGCTTGTCTTGGTAATCGGCGCATTGATGTTTTCCCCATCCAGCTCAACGAGCCGAGCCGGATGCAGCTGATTCGGGGGCACCGCGAAATCGAGAATGGCCTTGCCTTCCGTGCCACCCTCGGCCCAGGCAGACCCGGTCGCGGCAATGGCCAAAATCAGTACTAGTAGTCTCTTCACTGTCCTCTCCCTGCCGAAAGTATGGGCTGTGCCCGAAGTCAGAAAACCCGCGGTCGGCGGCGCATTCGCAATCTGCCTATCAGGCGTTGATTCTGTCCGGCACGGACTATTTGGTGCCGTATGCGGCGGGCAGTTCCTCCTGGGTCATGACTCCAGCGGCTGTTCCTGCCTATACTGTACAGTACTGTAAAGTATTTGTGTACAGTTGTGTACAGTTATGTATTGCGAAGTGCGGCCGACTATCGTGCTTGGCTATTGGCTTAGGAAGGTGACATTCCCATGGCGACGGTCCAGACAATGCGCCGCGTGTCCAAATCGGACTGGCTCGAGGCGGGTCTCGCGGCGCTGGCGACGGGTGGCGTGCGCAGCGTGCGCGTGGATGCCCTGGCCAGCGAACTCGGGGTCGCCCGTAGCGGTTTCTACTGGCATTTCGAAAATCGCGGCGAGCTGCTGGCCGAGATGCTCCAGTACTGGACACATGAACTCACCGAGGTCGTGACGAAGAACCAGAAGATCCTCTCGATGCCTGCTGCCGATCGGTTGTTTGAAGTCGCCACAATAGTCAGCGACAACGACCTGGGCCGATACGATGCGGCTATCCGCCAGTGGGCGCGTGAAGATCCGTCGGTCGCTTGCCTCGCGAGACAAACATTCGGCGCGCGACTCGATTTCCTTCATTCGACCTTTGCCGAACTCGGCTTCGAGGGCGAAGAACGGGAGATGCGCGTGCGCCTCTTCGCCATCTATCAGGCCGCTGAGTGCGAGGCGATTCCCCGCATGTCAAAAGCCAAGCGTCGACGGCTGGCCGAGATCAGAGTGCGGATGTTGATCAGGCAATGAAATATCAGGATGGAACACGGGCGTGGAGATAGTGACCTTTGCATCGTGCGTGGCCAACCAAGAGCGGAGACGCAGGCCTGCGGGCACCTGGCGCTGTTGGCCCCTGGCCGCTGCCGTCTTCACACTGGCGTCGGCTCCGGGCCAGCAGGCCCACGCGGCCGGTTTCTATATCGACAACATCGGCACTCCGGGCAGCCTGGGCACTGCCGGCGCCGCCAACGTAACCAACAGTTGGGGCCCCGACACCGCCTGGGCCAACCCCGCGGGACTGACCGGCATCGGGGAATCCATGGTCATGACCGCCAGTCTGCAGGTCCTTGCTCCGACCGCCAAGTTCGATCCGAATGTCGCGGAAGCGGGCGGCTCTGACGGCGGCGATGCCGGCGATACGGCACTGATCCCGAGCTTCTTTTACGCGCAGCCGCTGACCGACGACTGGTACTTCGGATTCGGGGTCTCGGCCCTGCAGGGTGGCGGGGTCGACTACGGCGATGACTTCGCCGGCCGTTACGGCGCGATCGACGTGGCGTTGACCGGACTCGGCGCCACCTGGTCCTTCGGCTACCGGGTCAACGAAAGGCTCTCTCTGGGCTTCGGCGGGACACTCGTGCAGACCAATTTTGAGCAGACCATCGCCGTCAACCAGGGCCCGGCGCCCGACGGCAAGGTGAAGTTCCGTGATCTGGACGACCTGGGCGTCCAGGGCATTCTGGGATTGCAGTACGCAGTCACCGACAACCTGACATTCGGGCTCACCTACCGGAGCGAGTTCGACGCGGAGCTGGAAGGCAACATCGAGTTCAAGAACTTTGTCCTGCCGCTCCCCAGCCAGACGAACCTGGACCTCGACTGGACCAATCCCCAGTGGCTGGAGGCGGGCCTGCGGCTCCGCGCAGGCCGCGGTTTCTGGTTCCTGAGCGGCAACTGGCAGGAGTGGTCGGAATTCAGTGACAATCAGCTCGGCATCGACACGGGCACCGGGACCATCGTCGAGACCCTGGACCGGGACTGGGATGACACCTGGGGTGTCGGCATCGCTTTTGCGTCCAACCCGGATGCCACCCAGGGCTGGTCCGTCGGCATGGCCTACGAGAGCTCCCCGGTCGATGACGACAAGCGCACCATCGACCTGCCGGTCGACGAGAATTGGCAGTTCTCTGCGGCTTACGGCCGATTCAACACTGATCGGTCCAGGGGATGGACGATCGGTGCAACGCTACAGGTCTTCGGTGACGCCGAGGTCGATCAGACAACGCAGGGATTCCGGGTAGCCGGCGAGTTTGACGACTACTACATCGTCTACCTCGGGGGCACATTCCGTTTCTGATATGCATCCGCAATGCAGAAGGCCGCTACCGGATGAGCCGATAACCCTTTTATCCAATTACAGAACATGGCGCGCGAAAAGCAGCACATCTGAGTGCCACGAAGGCCAGGGTTAGCCGAGAGCGGCATGGGAGAGATTGATCAAGACAGCCTGTGGGCTTTTTTGACCCTGCGGGCTTCGCAGCTTCTACGCTCGTCTCCAATAGCTTGCGCGATTGGTCGAACTGAGGGGCCCGAACCAAACCCCGGAGCGCTGCTAATGAAAAAGGGGGTCCATCGGACCCCCTTTTTGTGGTTATCGACAGATAGCTTACAGAATGTTCCGGACACATGGTTTACACATGACGGCATTTGGGGGAGATCCCGGATGCCCTGGAATGAGTGTAAACCGATGGATGAGAGACTTCGTTTCATCGCCAGGCTCCTGGAAGGCGAGAAGATGGCACCGCTGTGCCGGGAGTTCGGCATCAGCCGGGTCACCGGCTACAAGATCTTCAACCGCTACAAGGACTGCGGGCTCCACGGCCTGAATGACCGCAGTCGGGCCCCGTATCGGCAGGCCAACCGCCTGCCCTACCAGGTCGAGCGGACCATTCTGGGGATCAAGAAGGAACATCCGACCTGGGGCGCGCGTAAGATCCGCGACAAACTGATTCGCCAGTTCCCGATGATCCAGACACCGGCCATCAGCACCCTCCACGCGGTGCTCGACCGCAACGGTCTGGTGAAGCGCAAGAAGCGACGACGCCACAAGGCCCAGGGGACGCCGCTGGTCGGGGCGCACGAGCCCAACGGCCTGTGGTGCGCCGACTACAAAGGCGAGTTCATGCTCGGCAACCGCCAGTACTGCTATCCGCTCACCGTCTCCGATTATCGCTCCCGCTATCTCCTGGCCTGCGAGGGCGTCAAGTCCACCAAGTCCGACTTCGCCTTTACCGTTTTTGAAAGGGCTTTCAGGGACTTCGGCCTGCCGCAGGCGATCCGCACCGATAACGGCGTGCCCTTCGCCTCCGGCAATGCACTGTTCGGCCTCACCCGGCTCGCCGTCTGGTGGTTGCGCCTGGGCATCCGCCTGCAGCGCATCAAGCCCGGTCATCCCGAACAGAACGGCCGCCACGAACGGATCCACCTGACCCTCAAGCAGGAAGCCACCCAGCCCGCTGCCTTCAACTTCCTGCAGCAGCAGGAACGCTTCGACGACTTCCTCGAGGTTTACAACCATCAACGCCCGCATCAGGCCCTCGACGGCGCCTACCCGGGTGATCTGTATACACCTTCAGCCCGGGTCTACGCGCCGCCAGGACCGCCAGACTACCCGTTCCACGACCGCGCCATCCGCGTCACCAGCTGCGGTCGCATCTGCATCGGCCGACGCAAAATCAACCTCTCGACCGCCTTCGCCGGCCAAACCGTGGGCGTCAGAGAGGTCGAAGACCAGATCTGGCTGGTCAGCTTCCTGGATTACGATCTGGGATACTTCGACAATGAACGGGGCCGGGTGGAACCCGGCCCCAATCCCTTCGACCCGGACAAAGTGTTAACTATGTGTCCGGAATAAGGTGTAAACCATGTGACCGGAATACACC
>Ga0209742_10001411_pt1 | contig 11004 bp, 9 predicted proteins | sample DeeMarSeWOR38_10_FD_187462 | JGI IMG/M metagenome (GOLD analysis project Ga0209742, IMG submission 187462) | Marine sediment microbial communities from White Oak River estuary, North Carolina - WOR-3-8_10 (SPAdes) (version 2) | ecosystem: Environmental > Aquatic > Marine > Intertidal zone >... | reverse complement strand
ACACCCGCGACACGTGTCCCGGGCGGTCGGTCGAGCGTCATGTGCAGATCTGGACGCCCGCCGAGGGGTGGAGTCAGGTGTCGGTTCTGCCGACTGTTCCAGTGGAAAGATCATGACCGAAGCAATGACGATTTCCACGCGATGGGCCGCCGCCACCCTGTTACTGGCCACGCTCGCAATGCTGTTACCCGGCGTAACCGTCGCCGATGAGCACGCTACCGGCGAGTTCTGGGAAATGAGCGACCTCAAGCTGAAGCTCCGGGCGAAAAACGCCACGTCCGCCTACAGCACTCCTGTTACAAAAGAGATGGAGACGCTGCTGCTGCACACGGTCGATCCCGATCGGCCCGGTATCGCGTTTCGCTGCGAGGAGGGCAGGATGTACGCCCTCCTCGCTGTGCGTCCGGCGGATCTTTCGAAGGCGTTGAGGGAGGGTGTCCGCCGTCCGCGCGACTGGGAACTGACGTATAGCATCGACGATGGCGCCCCGGTCACGGAGGACTGGGTATCCATGTCCAACAGCCGCCTGTTCATGGCGCGCGAATTCGCCAGCACGGCGGCGATATTTCATGCCGCCCGCGACGGCGGAACCGTGGAAATAACCGTCAAGGGATGGGATCCCGTGGCGATCGAGATGCCGGAGAGTGACGACGAGTTATTCGATCACTACGTCGAGAGCTGTAACCTCGATCCCGACTACGATCCGAATGCCGGCACCTGAGGCCTTTCGTCGAGCACTGTATTTCGCCGGGGTGATGCTGGCGGTGGCGGCTGCCGCAGCGCCGGACGAGGATCCGGTGACGCTTTCGCAGGACGCCGGTCCCGCGCCGCTGCCGGCGCCGGTGAGCAACAATGCCGTAGCGTCGGTGAAGGCAGGCCGCAGGGAGTATGTCGTCAGCTTCAACGGCCTCGGCGAAGGCAAGACGCACGACGACACGCTGGCATCGACCTACGTCTACGACTCCCGCTCGAAAAGCTGGTCCGAAGCCGACCCGGTGCCCGGCGATGTCGGACGACTTGCATCCGTTGCCGCCGCGGCCGATGGACTTGCATATGTCTTCGGCGGTTACACGGTTGCCGGCGACGGCGCCGAGTCCTCGACGCCGTGGACGCACGCGTTCAATCCGCGCAAACGCACCTTCGAAGAGCGCGCCCCGATGCCCGTGGCCGTCGACGATGCGGTGGCCGTGACCTTCGACGATCGCTACATATACCTGATCAGTGGCTGGCACGACCTCGGTAACGTCAATCTGGTGCAGCGCTACGACACGCGCAAAGACGCCTGGGTGCAGGCAACGCCGCTACCGGGTCCGCCCGTTTTCGGCCATGCCGGCGGCATCGTCGGCAACACCATTGTCTATTGCGACGGCGTCGCGGTCGAGGTGCACGACGATCGTCCGCGTGACTTTGTCGCGGTGCCGGACTGTTACCTTGGGATCATCGACGATGAAGACGGACGGCGTATCGACTGGCGCAGTGTCGACTACCATCCCGGACTGCCGCGCTATCGCATGGCCGCGGCAGGCGTCGCTGAAGTGAACGGCGTGCTGTTCGTCGGCGGCAGCGAGAACCCCTACAACTACAACGGCATCGGCTATGACGGGCAGCCGTCCGAGCCGGCCGCAGACGCGCTGTTATTCGATATCGACACGCAGAGCTGGCGAGTGCTCGGGTTCGAGGGCGAGTCCACGATGGATCATCGCGGGCTCGTTCCGTTCAAAGGCCAGTGGCTCACAGTAGGCGGCATGGCGGCGGACCAGCGCGTCACCAATCGTGTAACCGCGTACGAGCTTGACTAAAAAAAGGCGGGCCAAAAGGCCCGCCGAACAGCCGATACTGCGACCGGCCTGAGGGGGAATGAGGCTGTCTTGTCGTCCCGTACTGAGGGTGCCGGTTTTCATTGCGTATCGGCCCTCGACGCAATTTCATCGACCCGGTCCGCGTAGCTGCCGGCGCGTGTCTCTAGCTGCGACACCATGACGGCGAGCTCGCGAGCCTGCTGCTCGTCGAGCAGCACCGGCATGCCGCATTGTTGCCTTGCCGTGTCCTCGTGGAAGGCATACATCAGCGACCGGAGCGCGTCCGACATGTCCTGCGCCACCTCGGTATCCTGCATCAGGATTCCCATCGCAATCTTCGATACTTCCGCATCCACGCGCGCGCGCTCGAAGCGCGCACGGATCGTGACCCAGACCAGATCCAGCTGGTCGTCGGAGTGCGCAAGGGCATCGGCGAACAGAGACGGAGCCATGTCTGCGACGGCACCGTTCAGTTCGCCCGAAACGCCGGGCTCATTGGCAAGCAGCCGCAGCGAGCGGTCTGCGTGTTCCTCGCGGACGAGAAATATGCCGGTCTGTGCTTCCGTGTCGATCTCGCGTATCAGGTTCTGGTAGCAATACTCGACCGGATCGCTGGCGGCATGCGCCAGTTCGATCTTTGTCAGGTTCTCAAGTGTGACCTTGCGTTGCGTCCATCTGTCGACGTTGGAGAGCAGCCCGCCCTCGGCGCTGAATGCCTCGTACAGGAAGCGCGACACCGCGGCATGGATAGCCTCGGATCGCGTGTAACGGGCGGTATCGTTGGTGACCAGGTTGAGCATGTCGTTCTCCGGCGAAATCAGGCCTACACTCTAGGCCCGCGGGTCGGCGCGGTCTGGTCAATACCGGTCAGCGATTGTGCATATCGCATCAGGCTGCAAAACAGCTTGAGCCATTGCTGTTATTGGGGTTCACTATGCATAGCCATGCTTTACGAACCCACGACACTGGCGAGCGTTGCACGGATCGTCGGCGAAACGCTGCAAAAGGACTACGGTATCGATCCGGCGCCGATTTTCGGGCAGGTGAAGATCGACACGAGCAAGTTCCAGCGGCCAGGCGCGCGTGTGCCGCTGTCGAAAATGACCCGCCTCTGGGATACGGCCGTCTTCGTAACCGGGGATCAGCAGTTCGGCCTGCGTGTAGGCGCACGCGCCGAACCGAGCGATTTCTACGTGCTCGGGCACGCGTGGCTCGCGAGCGCCACGTTGAGAGGCGCACTCGAGCGGCTGTGCCGCTACGCTCACGTGCTGTCCACGGCGATCACCAAAGCGGAGGTCGTGGAGGAAGACGGTATGATCGTGTTCGTCGAGTCGTTTCCCGACCCGGACATCGTGGTCAACCGTACCGCCGACGAGGCCGGGATGGTCGCGTTTTTCAAACTCTGCGAGATCATCAAGCGGGATCCGGTGCGCCCACTGAAGGCGGAACTGATCTTCCCGCCCGACAAGGCTCACGACTATCTTGATGAATTCCTGGGGTGCCCCGTCACCTACGGCAATGCGCGGGAAAAGTTCTATTTTGCGAAGCAGGCGTTCGACGAGCCTCTGCCCGGCCACATACCCGACGTACTGGACTCCACGTCGCGGATTGCGGAGCAGTACCTCGAAACCCTGGACCAGAGCAAGGTGGCGACGGAAGTCAGGCGCCTGCTCGTGCAGATGCTGCCGTCAGGAAAGGCCGACCAGGATACCGTTGCCGGCCGCCTGTACCGGAGCACCAGCACGCTGCAGCGCCAGTTGACGGCGGAAGGCACAAGCTACCGTGACATTCTCGAAACCACGCGCCGCAGCCTCGCGGAGAAGTACCTCAGGGACGGCGACTACTCGCAGGCGGAGATCGCCTACATGATCGGTTTCTCGGACCAGAGCAATTTCGCGCGGGCCTTCAAGCGCTGGACAGGAATGAGCCCCGGGCAATTCCAGAAGACGGCCTGAACCGCATCAACCGGACAGCACCGATTCGCGGATTTCCTCGATCTGGGGCTTGATCGTGCGGGGCTGCTTGCCAAGACAATGCTTGTCCCGGGGGCACGCCGAGCTTCGCGGACAGATGATCGTGGCCTCTCTCTGCGCGCCGTCGGCAATCCAGCCGATATTGAGAATCCGGCCGATGCTGCCGAGCTGCTTGCGGGCTTCGGCCGGGATCGGTCCGGAGCCGCCGTTCGCATTACAGCTGGACTCGATCATGTCGATCGTGGCCGCAGTATCGAAACCCTGGGATTCGAGTGCGGGCGACAGGTCGACGCCGGCGCACAGTACATGGCGGTTGCCGGCGGCATCGCGGCTGCGGATCGACTGGCAGCAGTAAAGCCGCTTGTCGTCGCCCGCGCGCAGCACCGAGATCTGTGACGAAGGTCTGTTCGAGCGGCTGTGCAGCATGCGGAATACGGCCCAGTGCTGGCACGGATCGGAAATCATCGACATATTGCCCCAGGGCAGCGGGATGCCATTGCCGCGGTAGACCGCGCGAAAGCTGCCGGGCGGGTAGGCGTCGAAATAATGCCAGTGAGGGTAGGGCGAGACACTCGGCATGCGGCGCATGACCAGCGTCGTGGTCAGGTCGACCTTGTCGCCGGAGTCGATGGCATACGAATTGCGCGCGAGGAACTGTCGGAACGGCGTCTTGGGGGCCAGTAACGCCGCGGCGAAGTAACTGCATTCGAAATCGCGCCAGGCATAGAGGATGTCGCGCGCATCGACGTTCTGCGTGGCGTCGTCCACGGGTCGTGTCGAGCTTCTGCTGCCGGAGATCTGCGGTATGCGCGCGCCATCGCCGTCGTGAAGCACCTTGTGCGCGACCTGGTTGGCAAGGTCGAATTTGAGCCTCGCGGGCGCCTTTTCGAGGGCGCGATTGAGGTACACCGTGTTGGGCGCGTCGTAGAACGAGCGCACCAGTGACTTGACGCGAAGGTCCTCGCCGCGCTCGCTGGCCGGCGGTTTGTCGAACCAGCGAATTTCGAGGCCGAGGTGTTTGGCGATGCCGAACACCGTTTCGAGGGATACCGGGAACAGCTTGTTGCCGATGTCCTCCGCTGCGCGCTCGATATCCGGAAAGCGATTCTGGTTGGTTTCCTGGTGCGCGCGAATCAAGAGGTGCGCGAACTGCCTCCCCGTCGTTCCGGTCTGGCTCAGCAGCTCCGGGATGGCAAGCTGCAGCAGGCTTTCCGCAAACAGGAAGCCGGGTTCGAGCGGCATGCCGCCGACGGGCGCCTCCGGCGCCGTGTCGATCGCGGTGTCGTCCAGCGACTCGTCGAGAAACCAGTGAACGTCTTTCTGGAATATCTCGGCGATGATGGCGAGCAGGCGCTCCGATGGCACGCGCTTGCCGTTCTCGATCATTGACAGGTAGGACACCGAGGGACCGGCCTCCGGATCGATCTGCACGCATCGCACGGAAAGGTCTTCGAGCGTAAGATGGTTGCGTTTCCTGAGCATGCGTATCTTGGTGCCCAGGAAATGCGATTTTCGCCGGAGGCTATGCGGTGACGACATAAGACTTTTGTGAAATTGACATTGTGAAATTTTCGCTGTGAAATTTCATCAGGTGCCTGCGTACTATAGCGCCTCGAGTGGGTGCTTTCACGCACAATGAAGACTGGATATGGGACGAGGTGTTCGTCATGAATCGAGAAGAGCAGATCAAAAAGCTTGAATCCGAGTGGGCCGAGAGCCCGCGGTGGAAGGGCATCAAACGGGACTACAGCGCTGCGGACGTCGTGAAACTCCGCGGATCGGTCCATATCGAATACACGCTGGCGCGGCGCGGTAGTGAGAAGCTCTGGAATTATGTTCATGAGGACGAGCCGCTGTGCGCGCTCGGAGCCCTCACCGGCAACCAGGCAATCCAGGAAGTGCAGGCGGGGCTCAGGGCCATCTATTGTTCGGGCTGGCAGGTCGCGGGCGACGGCAACAGCGCCGGCGAGATGTACCCCGACCAGAGCCTGTACCCGGTCGACTCCGTGCCGAAGATGGTGGAGCGAATCAACAATGCGTTCATTCGCACGGACGAAATTCACGCGCTCAACGAGGACGACAGCATCGACTGGTTCGCGCCGATCGTCGCCGATGCCGAGGCCGGTTTCGGCGGCAACCTGAATGCGTTCGAACTCATGAAGCACATGATTCGTGCAGGCGCGGCCGGTGTTCATTTCGAAGACCAGCTGTCATCGGCCAAGAAATGTGGCCACATGGGCGGCAAGGTGCTCGTTCCGACACAGGAGGCGGAGGCCAAGCTGCTCGCCGCCCGGCTCGCAGCCGACGTGTACGACGTTCCGACCGTCCTCATCGCCCGCACCGATGCCGATGCGGCGAATCTCATCACCTCGGACTCGGACGAACGGGACCGGCAATTCATCACCGGGGAACGGACGCCCGAAGGCTTCTTCCGCTGTAACGCCGGCCTCGACCAGGCAATCGCGCGTGGCCTCGCCTATGCACCCTACGCCGACATGATCTGGTGCGAGACGTCGCGGCCGGATCTCGAGCAGGCGCAGCGCTTCGCCGACGCCATTCATGCAGAGTTCCCGGACCAGCTGCTGGCCTACAACTGTTCGCCGTCATTCAACTGGCAGGCGAATCTCGACGACGACACGATGAAGATTTTCCGCGAAGAACTGGCCAAGATGGGTTACAAGTTCCAGTTCATCACGCTGGCGGGCTGGCACGCACTGAACTCGAGCATGTTCCGTCTCAGCCGTGCCTACAAGGCCGAAGGCATGTACGCCTACTCGCTGTTGCAGCAGCGCGAATTCGCCGACGAGCAGCACGGATTCCGCGCGGCGAAGCACCAGTCCTTCGTTGGCGCCGGCTACTTCGACGCCGTGCAGAATACGATAATGCACGGGCTGTCATCGACATCCGCCCTGGAAGGCAGCACCGAGGAAGAGCAGTTCGTCGCATAAATAGACAGGTGTCATGAGCAACAATGAAAAAGGCCGGCAGGAAGTCGGTGGTCTGAAAGTCGACACGGCCTTTTTCGATTTTGTCGAGAAAGAGCTTCTGCCCGCGATCGACGTCGAGCCGGGCGGTTTCTGGGACGGTTTCGGCGCATTGATCGACGAACTGACACCGGTCAATCGTGAGCTGCTGCAAACCCGTGACGAACTGCAGCAGAAGATCGACGACTGGCACCGCGCCCACCCTGGCAGCGACTACGATCACGCCGATTACGTCGCCTTCCTGAAGTCCATCGGCTATCTGCTGGAGGCTGGCGAAGGGTTCACTATCGGAACCGCGAACGTCGACGCGGAAATCGCAGCAGTCGCCGGCCCGCAGCTGGTGGTCCCGGTGAGCAACGCGCGGTTTGCCCTGAACGCGGCGAATGCGCGCTGGGGCAGCCTGTACGATGCACTCTATGGAACCGACGTAATCAGCGAAGAAGACGGCCGGGAGCGCGACGGACCCTATAACCCGACCCGCGGTTGCGCGGTCATTCGCTATGCACAGGAGTTCCTCGACCGGGCTATCCCGCTCGACGGGGCGAGCCATGCGGAGGTTGCCGATTACGGCATGGCCGGCGACGAGTTCGTCGCGGCGGCGGACGGCAAGACCGTCAGCCTCGCCGATCCCGCTGCGTTCCGGGGCCACACGCGAGACGGCGATGCGGTTACCTACCTCTTCGCTCACAACGGCCTGCACATCGAGATACAGACGAATCCGCAACACCCTGTCGGACGGGAAGCCGCCGCAAACGTTGCCGACGTCGTGCTCGAGTCGGCGATCACGACGATCCAGGACTGCGAAGACTCGGTCGCCGCCGTGGATGCGGAAGACAAGGTCGGCGTTTATCGCAACTGGCTCGGGCTCATGCAGGGAACGCTGGACGCGACCTTCGCCAAGGGCGGCGAATCGCTGACGCGGCGGCTGAACCCGGATCGCGAATACAAGGGTGCCGACGGCGAAGCCGTCGTCCTGTCCGGGCGCAGCCTGATGCTGGTTCGCAACGTCGGACACCTGATGACCAACCCCGCGATCCTCGATCGCAATGGCGACGAGGTGTTCGAGGGCATCATGGATGCCGTTATGACGACGGCGTGCGCCCTGGCCAACCGCAAGGTGTCGGGCAGCCTGCCGAACAGCCGCCACGGCAGCGTTTACATCGTCAAGCCGAAGATGCACGGGCCGGACGAGGCGCGCTTTACCGATACGTTGTTTTCGCGCGTGGAAGACCTTTACGGTCTCGAGCGCAATACGCTCAAGGTCGGCGTGATGGACGAAGAACGCCGTACGACCGTGAACCTGATGGAGTGCATCCGTGCCGTGAAGGACCGGCTGGTCTTCATCAATACCGGGTTCCTCGATCGAACCGGCGACGAGATACACACGAGCATGCGTGCCGGACCGATGAAGCCCAAGGAGGCGATCAAGCAGGAGCCCTGGATCAACGCCTACGAGGACTGGAACGTCGACATCGGCATCCGCTGCGGGCTGCCCGGCCGGGCGCAGATCGGCAAGGGCATGTGGCCGAAGCCCGATGAAATGAAGCAGATGATGGACACCAAGCAGGCGCACCCGGAAGCGGGCGCCAACTGCGCCTGGGTGCCGTCGCCGACGGCGGCAACGCTGCATGCAATGCATTATCACTTCGTCGACGTGGCGGCGCGCCAGCGCGAACTCGCATCACGGCCCCTCGCCAGCCTCGACGACATCCTGACGCCGCCGCTTTGCGACCCGGCCACGCTCGACGCTGCATTGATACAGGACGAGCTCGACAACAACGCCCAGGGCATACTGGGATACGTCGTGCGCTGGATCGACCAGGGCGTCGGCTGTTCGAAAGTGCCCGACATCAACGACGTGGGACTCATGGAGGATCGTGCGACGCTGCGTATATCGAGCCAGCACATGGCCAACTGGCTGCTGCACGGCGTCGCCAGCAAGGAGCAGGTGCGCGAGACGTTCGAGCGCATGGCGGCCGTCGTGGACGAGCAGAATGCAGGCGACCCCAACTATCTCCGGATGAGTGACGACTACGACGGCAGCATGGCTTTCCGCGCCGCCTGCGACCTCGTCTTCAAGGGATGCGAGCAGCCGAACGGTTATACTGAACCTTTGCTTCACGACTACCGTCAGAAGCTGAAGGCCAGCCGTTCGGGATAGTTCCATCGCACCACGACTTCTCCTCGTCGCGTTGATCCTGGTACCGGTCGCAGCGACCGGGGAGGATTACGTCACCGTCGCGGTGGCGAGCAACTTTGCTGCGACCGCACGCGATATTGCCGCCCGGTTTGCCGAGCAATCGGACTACGACATTCGTATCACCGCGGCTTCGACCGGGAAACTCTACGCCCAGATCGTCAATGGCGCGCCCTTCGACGTATTGCTGGCGGCTGATGCCGAGCGGCCGCAGCGCCTCGAGCGCAGTGGCGCAGGCGTCCCCGGAACGCGTTTCACCTATGCGCTCGGCGCGCTCGTGCTCTGGTCGCGGCAGGTCGAGGACTGCCGGGCGGCGCTCCATGGTGACGACGGCGGGCGTATCGCGATCGCGAATCCCGAGACGGCGCCATACGGCGCTGCCGCGAAATCGTTTCTGCAGCGATCGGGGCTGTGGGAATCGCTGCGCGGTCGCCTGGTCGTCGGCGAGAATATCGGGCAGACCCTGCAGTTTGCGGCATCCGGCAATGCAGAGCTCGGCTTCATCGCTCGTTCGCAGCTACAGGCACCGTCGCTACCCGCGGCATCCTGCAGCTGGCCGATACCGGATACGATGCACGCCCCGATCGACCAGCAGGCAATATTGCTGCAACGTGGCGCGGCCTCGGCAGGCGCGAAGTCGTTTCTCGCCTTCCTGCGCGGCGATGCCGGACGTGCCATCATCCGGCGCCATGGATACAGCTTGCCCGAGGTGAAGGAGTAATGGCATCGACCTTGGGGCCCCTGCTGCTGTCGCTGCAGCTGGCCGCTTTGACCACCGTGATCCTTGTCGTTCTGGGGACGCCGCTCGCCTGGTGGCTGTCGCGCACGCAGTCGCGCCTGAAGCCGGCGATCCAGGCTGTCGTGGCGTTGCCTATCGTACTGCCGCCGACGGTGATGGGTTTTTACCTGCTGATCGTGCTTGGGCCCTACGGCGCGATCGGCCAATGGTGGGTCAAGGTAAGCGGTGAAGCACTCACGTTCTCGTTCACCGGGCTCGTTATTGCCTCCTGTTTCTACAGCCTGCCGTTTGCGGTGCAGCCGTTGCAGAGCGCCTTCGATGCCCTCGGCAGACAGGAAGTCGAGGCGGCGCGCACGCTCGGCGCTTCGGAACTCGATGCGTTCTTCACGATCGCCGTGCCGCTTTCCGCGCCTGGTTTCCTTACCGCAACGGTACTGAGCTTTGCCCACACACTCGGCGAGTTCGGTGTGGTGCTGATGGTCGGTGGCAACATCCCCGGCGAAACGCGCGTCGTGTCTATCGCGATCTACGATCATGTCGAGTCGCTCGACTATGCAAGCGCGCACCAGATGTCGATCATTCTCGTGGTCTTCGCGTTCGCGGTGCTGCTGTCGATGTTCCTCGCCAACCGCCGGCTCGAGAGGCGGTCGCGGTGAGCAGGCACATTTCCGTCCGCTACCGGCTGCAGCGCAGTGACTTCTCGCTGGACGTGGACGCCGATATTCCGATGCGGGGGATCACCGGCGTGTTCGGCGAGTCCGGTGCGGGCAAGACCGCGCTGCTGCGCTGCATTGCCGGACTCGAGCGCGACGCCAGCGGCCGCCTCGCCGTCGCGGACGAAGTGTGGCAGGACGACAGGGTGTCGCGCCCCGTGCACGACCGAGAGATCGGCTATGTGTTCCAGGAGCCGCGTTTGTTTGCGCACCTGAGCGTCCGGCAGAACATCGAGTACGGTCAGCGCCGCGGTCGACGCGAGGATGTCGGTTTCGACGAGGCCGTGGAGCTACTCGGTCTGCGCGACCTGCTCGATCGCCGCGTCGATACCCTGTCGGGCGGCGAAGCGCAGCGCGTGGCGATTGCCCGGGCGCTGCTGCGGTCACCCCGTGTCGTGCTGATGGACGAGCCGATCGCGGCGCTCGATCGCGTGCGGCGCGATGAGATCCTGCCGTTTCTAGACAGGTTGCACTCGGCGCTCTCCATTCCCGTTATCTATGTGAGCCACAGCATCGAGGAGGTGATTCGCCTTTGCGACTACCTGCTCGTCATGGAACGGGGACGGATCGTCGCTGCAGGTGAGATACAGGAGGTGCTG
>Ga0209742_10001409_pt1 | contig 11013 bp, 9 predicted proteins | sample DeeMarSeWOR38_10_FD_187462 | JGI IMG/M metagenome (GOLD analysis project Ga0209742, IMG submission 187462) | Marine sediment microbial communities from White Oak River estuary, North Carolina - WOR-3-8_10 (SPAdes) (version 2) | ecosystem: Environmental > Aquatic > Marine > Intertidal zone >... | reverse complement strand
TGGCCTTTTTAACGGGGCGCTCAGGGGCCGGGAAAAGCACTTTATTGAAGCTGATTACCCTGGTGGAACGTACTACACGTGGTGAAGTGGTGCTGGATGGCAAGAACCTGTCACGGGTGCGGCGTCGACAAATTCCTTTTTTACGGCGCAAGATCGGTATGGTGTTTCAGGACCATAACCTGCTATACGACAAAACCGTGTTTGATAATGTGGCACTGCCGTTGATTATTGCCGGCGAACATCACGCTGAAACCGGGCGTCGGGTACGCGCCGCACTCGACAAGGTTGGTCTCCTGGGTCGTGAAAATGAGTATCCGGTAACGCTATCCACCGGGGAACAGCAGCGGGTAGGTATCGCGCGCGCGGTAGTAAACCGGCCACCTTTACTGCTGGCGGATGAGCCGACCGGTAATCTCGATCCGGATCTTTCCCGCGAAATCATGGAACTGTTCGAGTCGTTCAACAGCATTGGTACAACGGTACTCATCGCGACGCACGATCTCGAGCTCATTAAGCACCTGCCGCATCGGTTACTAACCTTGCATCAAGGTCGCCTGGTGGCAGATAGCTTCACGCAAGATCTGGTGCAAACGGCATAACACGCTAATTGCTTACTTTACTGTCTTAATTTGTCATTACGTTTTATTGTTATGCGCACAAAAACCCGCCGTCAACGCAAAAAGTCCCAGGCGCGCCGGCAGGCACCTGCCACATCCTTTGTGGACTATGAAGTCGAAGGCCGCAGTCGCCCCAAGTCCCGTTCCCGGTTAGGAAGATTTGTCGCCCATCATGGCTGGGTGGCTAAAACGTCTTTGCAACAATTGCTACAGGCGCCCTTGTCGACCTTGATGACTGCGGCGGTAATCGCAATCGCATTGTCGTTACCATCCGGATTGTTTTTATTGCTTAACGATCTGCAAAGTGTGGTGGTGGGCTGGCAGGGTACGGCGCAAATTTCCGTATTCATAAAAAAATCCATACCTGATGGGCAAGCAGAAAGTGTCGGTCAGTTATTAAGGGGTTGGGACGAGATCGCGGACGTACGTTATGTGAGCGCAGAGCAGGCATTACAGGAATTTCAGCAACACTCCGGTTTCGGTGATGCGCTGGGTATTCTCAATGAAAATCCTTTGCCAGCCGTGCTGGTCATCACACCGCAACGAGAGTATTTGTCATCAGAGAAATTGCAGCCACTGGCAACCCGGCTGCGTCAATTGCCGGAAGTGGACCTGGTGCAGCTGGATTATCAATGGATCGAACGCTTGAACACGATTATTGCCCTGGGTAAGCGCGGCGCATTGTTGTTGTCGGCGATGTTGGCTATCGCGGTGTTGATTGTCATCGGCAATACCATTCGTCTTACTATCTATAACCGGCGCCAGGAGATTCTGGTGACCAAACTCATAGGTGCGACGAACCAGTTTATCCGGCGTCCTTTTCTGTATACGGGATTCTGGTACGGCGTATCTGGCGCGGTACTTTCTATATTATTAATTTCGCTACTTTTCTGGCTAATCAGTGGCCCGGTAAAATCGCTGGCCGGTCTTTATAACAGCCCGTTTCAGTTAACCGGCCTCACCGCACTGGATGCTGGAATAGTATTTGCGACAGCGGTAGGGTTAGGGCTACTGGGATCCTGGATTGCGGTGACGCGGCATATCCAGCTTATCGAGCCAAAATAGCCTACAATACCGCGCACGGCCGATCATAACTAATTGTTATTTATGTAATATTTTGCTCCATGAACTTTTGCCGGCCTTAGCACTCATATTCCAGGAGTGCTAAAATTCATTGGCACTCCCAAATTTCGAGTGCTAAACTCTAACCTTCACAACAAGTTAAGGGGTAATGTGAACATTATGATGCCTAAAATCCATGCGTTAGATTTGGTGAATCCCAGCGGTAGTCTGGAGGCCTACATTCAGGCGGCCAATCAAATACCTATGCTGGAAGCCGATGAAGAACGGAAACTTGCCGAACGTCTGCAACAGGACGGTGATCTGCAAGCCGCTCAGCGATTGGTTATGTCGCATCTGCGTTTCGTGATCCATATTGCCCGTGGCTACAGTGGTTACGGTTTGCCTCAGGCGGATTTGATACAGGAAGGGAATGTGGGTCTCATGAAAGCCGTCAAACGCTTTGATCCCACCATGAACGTTCGTCTGGTATCTTTTGCGGTGCACTGGATTCGCGCCGAAATCCATGAATTTATTTTGCGTAACTGGCGTATTGTCAAACTGGCAACCACCAAGGCGCAACGCAAACTGTTTTTTAACTTGCGTAAAAGTAAGAAACATCTGGGCTGGTTCAGTCAGGCGGAAGTCGAAGCCGTCGCCAAAGACCTGAACGTAGCGCCGGAAGTTGTACTGGAAATGGAAAAACGCATGAGTGGCCAGGATACACCGTTCGACGGTTATGCTGATGCCAACGATGATGATGATTACATTCCCACACCAGCGGGCTATTTGCAGGACAACAGCAATGAGCCCTCATTAGTACTGGAGCGGGAAAACAGCGAAGAACACAACAACGAAAAACTGGCACAGGCACTGGAGTCTCTGGATGATAGAAGCCGCGATATTCTGCAACAGCGCTGGTTGTCAGAAAAAAAATCAACCTTGCACGACCTTGCGGCACAGTACAATGTCTCCGCTGAGCGCATTCGCCAGCTGGAACAAAATGCCATGAAAAAAATGAAAGCCAGTATGGTTGCGTAAAAAAATTTTGTATGAATTAAAAAAAGCCGCAAATAGCGGCTTTTTTTATGCGCCTGATATGGTCAGTTAAAACGCATTTTCGTTAGTAGAGGTGCAAATTGGAGACTTGAAGAAAAGTAATTTTGCTTTCTCTGGGGAATCGCTCTATATTATTGCCCCAGATATCGATTTGTATTTAAGGAATTTTGATATCGTAGAAGTAACAGATCAAGCCTCGCTAACGAGTGTGACCGACACCACATTTGTAGTTGCTTGCACCGCATTTAGTGGGCAAATTACTGTTGAAGTTCTTTTATAGCCCGATAATATCACCATTGCGTGGTCTCCCAATGCGTGCTCTATAAATATTGTGGGCGAAAGTTCGCAATTGATAATTGATGTCGTCGATACTGCATCTGTTTTCGTGTCATTGCTGGTGAAAGGCACACCTGAAAGCGGTTACCCGAAAACAGTAGGCTGGGCTGAGTTGGGGCTATAGCCAATTTACTGTGTCTGATTTATCTGGCAAGAACATGCTAAAAATTTGGTGTATTATTGTTTAACCTTATTTGCCAATCATATATTGCGTAGCGTTGATCTATTGAAAAAACTATTGTAACCAGTGATTTGCTAGCTCTATATGCAAATCTGTATGTCATAGTCATTACTTGATAGAAGATTTTTATAGAATTGGCAATATTTCACATGGAATTCACACACTATTGAAATATAATTTCACTATCCTATCCTATCCCATTCCTAGAGTAGAGTTGTCGTTTCCATTATAAAAACTTATCTAAATGTCAATTGATTAAATTAGAGGAATAATTATGAGAGTATCTTTTAAATCTACATTACACTTTTCATTGTTAGGGGCTGCATTAGGGCTGGTTGCTTGTAGTTCAGGTGGTGATGGGGGCGGTGGTGGTTTTATACCACCAAATATTTCTACACAGCCGGTAGCAATTACATCAGATAATGAAGGTGAAGTAGCGCAAGCTGGATTTGATGGTGCACAAGGTGGTATGGGGCTGGCCAGTGCTACCGATTTAGTTCCGATCGCGGCCGCCACTGCTGGTAGCAATACTACTAGTAGTAACATCAATTTATACCGTACAGTTAGAAAATTTGTTGACGCTGCTATAGATAAACAAATTGATCAAACGAGCACTTTGTCGGTAACCGGTGTTGAATTTTCGGATTCTGTATCCTGTGCTTATCAAGATCCTGTTACAAACCAAACGATAGGGTCTGGTTCAGAGAGTTTTCGCGCAAGTATTGCCGATTTCAATCAACAAACTGGCGAACCAAATTCGTTCTCTAACGGCGATTATATATCCGTTACATTTAACAATTGTGATTACGGAGATGGCGTAGTACAGAATGGATCTATGACGATGACGTTTAATTCTAACGTTTCTCTTATGGATGTTAATGCTGAAGTATTTAGTATGAATGTTACCGCTAGTTTCAACAACCTTAGCATGACTAGCATAACAACTGGTGTAGAGACATTGCACGGTACCATCAATTTAGCCTTCGATGTTAACGGAACTAGTGTATCTTTTAATATGTCGGGTAGTTCCTTTTACGCAGTTTCGTCTGCTGAAAGTGTGCACTTAACTAATTTTAGTTTTTCAGCTTCGACGGATGGTATTAATAGTAGCGTTCAAGCAACATTTACTATTGCAAGCACAATGCTTGATGGTCAAATTACTGTAGAATCCCAATTTTCGTCGAACGGTGCTGGTTATCCTACCTCTGGATCCATGACTATTACGGGTGATAATTCACAGTTAGTCGTTAGCGTTAATGGTGACGGTACTACTGCTACTGCTACTGTTAATGTGACTTTGACAATTAATGGTATGGTTCAAGCTGGGTATCCAAAAGATGTGACCTGGAGTGAGCTAGGTGTTGAAGTTAACAATGCGTTTTAATATCTTGTGAGTGCACCAGAATTAAAGGCGCGCTGAGGATAAGCGCGCCTTTTTTTATGTTTAGACTATTAGGAATAAACCAATATCTGGTAAAATTCTTTCATTTCCCCCTAAAAAACTATAATTAAAACTTTAAGGTTTATATCTGGTTGTTAAGAAATGAAGATATTAATTAGGTGCGCCTGCATTTTGATGTTGTCGCTCGGCCTTCTTGCTCACGTGGTCTATGCGGAAACAACGTTCACCATTGCGCCCGGGGTCATGAGTTTCAATTACGAGGAAACGGATGTTGATGGTTCGTTTTTAGATGGAGAACACGGTGAAATACCAGGGATTAAGCTGAGTATAGAAGAACTAGATCAAGAATACATGTTCTCGCTCGGCTTGGCGTTAGAATATTATGCAGGAAATGTAGACTACACGGGATTTGTTCAGTCAACGAATCCTCGCTACGATGGATTGCCGCTGTCGACTACAACTGATCAGACAATATTTTCTTTTTCTACTTATGTTAAAAAGCCAGTGTTTGATAATCCCTATTTTTTCGTTTATGGAAATGTAACCTATAAAAAGTGGGAGCGCGACATTCAAAGTAAATTCATTTCCGGCATCGACAATTTTGGTGATCCATTCACGAACTTGTACGTGTCGGGACTATTTGAAGTGTATCAATGGTGGCAGGTAACCTTTGGTATTTTTTCTAAGTTCCCGATCTTTAGTAATTCTGATATCGAGTTTCAGGCCGGATTACTACGCACTATTCAACCGCAAATGGACTTGGCGTCATTTACTTTTGACTTACAGGAAGCGTGGGGTTACGAGGCTGAACTGTCGTACCTTTATGTAATGACACAACAACAAAGGATCGGTGTGTCTGGCTCGATAATGGAGTGGAGCTTTGGGCGGAGCAATCAAATTGGCGGATTTGTTGAGCCCGATAGCAAATCTGAAATGAAAACTGTGCAGTTGCGCTATGAAGTAAAATGGTAAATGTTGAAATAGGGCAATATACGGTTTGGTTCTAAACTGTAATAGTCCACTAATAATCTAATTGATAGAGCGAAATAACAGTTTTAGATTGATATGTGGTGATGTATAGGCCGATGTTATGCTGTTGCTCCATGGGATAACTCCCAACATAGGCGCTTCAATTCGTGCTTCTAAACTGCGCATGTTTTCGTTGCTATTTAGCATGTTTTGGTCGGTTTGATTGGCAACCCAGCCAGCCAGTTTTCCGCCATGATTCTGTATGCTTTCTACTGTGAGCAAGGCATGATTCAAACAGCCCAGGCGCATGCCAACAACCAGGACTACTGGCAAATTTAAACGTACTGCGACATCGGCCATGGTTTCGTTCTCATTGATGGGTACCAGCCATCCTCCTGCGCCTTCCACAATGACTAAGTCGGATTGACTGGCTATTACGTTGAAGCAATCCTCAATTCTATTGATACTAATTTGGTCACCAAGCTGGTGCGCGGCGATATGGGGGGCAATGGGTGGTTCGTAGGCATAAGGATTTACAATCTCGTACGGTATTTCTGTAGTAGCTGCTTTTTGGAGTTGTAACGCATCATCATTGCGCAATCCGTATTCTGTTTTCAGGCAGCCGGCAGAAACAGGTTTCATGCCTGCAACGCTTTTCCCTTGCGCTTGCAGCGCATGCATCAAGGCAAGTGAGACAACTGTTTTGCCTACCCCTGTGTCAGTGCCGGTAATGAAGTAACCTTTCATGGAAGTGAATATAGTTTGTGTGTTTTGTTTATCTTTTGAAATTGACGTTGACCGTATCTGATTTGGGCTGCCTGGATTGTTCCGGACACCAGGCATGTCCATAAACTACTTCATAAGTGGCGGGCAACTTGCCGTCGTTGCGGAATCGTTCGTAAGCCTGCAGCATATGCTTCATGTGGGACTTGCCTGTCAAGCTATGCGGGCGGTCAACGGTAGCGTTATGGGCGCCAAGTAATTTAAGTTCACGCATAAGCTGAAAGCCGTCATTAAAAGTTAGCGTGAAGTATTCCATGTCCATGACCGGGTCCGCCAGCTGTGCACGCAGTAAAGCATCGCCTACATGATGCATATCGATAAAGGGATGCACATGAAGGTTGTTATCGATGGTGTGCCAACTGTTGCGCAGTTCCTTTAATGTGTCTGGTCCCAGGGAGCTGAACATAAGTAATCCGCCGGGTTTCAGAATACGTCGAAATTCGGCAAATGTTGCGTCCAGGTCGTTACACCACTGCAAGGTCAGGTTGGAGAATATAAGATCCGCGCTTTGATCTGCGATAGGCAATTGTTCTGCATCACCACAAAGCAATGTAAGGCGCCGCCCCAGTATCTTTTCCCGCCAGGTTAATTTGGTGCGCGTTTTACCCAGCATTTGTTCCGCAAAGTCCATTCCAATTACATGTGCCTGCTTGTATGCATGAAGCAGCTTTAGCGTCATATCACCGGTACCACAACCAATGTCAATGATAGTGTTGGGAATCAAACGCACGAGACTCATGCGATCCAGCAGGCGATCCCCTACTTCACGTTGCAAAACTGCAACATCGTCATAAGTGTTGGCGGCCTTGTTGAATGATTGCCGCGCTACTTGTTTGTCGATAGCTGCGATAGGTTTTTTATTCTGGTTCATTGATAAACGCTGTAGTTACATGTAAGAATTCATTTACATGGGATATGAATGGCGCGTGACCGGCTCCCTTGATAATTTCCAGCTGCGCATCAGGCAACAATGCCACGGTTTCTGCGCCGGCATTGGCAGGGACCAGGGTGTCTTTCCCGCCCAGTATAATTAATGTCGGGCAATGAATATTCGCCAATTGCTTGCGCACATTGCTGTTGCTCAACAGGTTGAGACCGGCCCGTAATGCTGTTAGCTGTGGCTCTCCGTTGATGAAGACTCTTTCTCGTAACGCCATGATTGCGTGCCTGGCGTGTTCACTACCCAATGCCTGGATGGCAAGGAACCGCTGGATAGTGGCACGGTAATCATCGACCAAGGTTTTCGCAAATCCGTCGAAGGTTTCCTGAGGTATCGCATGGGTCCAGTCGCTGGATTGCACAAACTGCGGTGAGCCAGCCACGATTACCAGCTTTTTGATTAACGCCGGATAACGGTGCGCAAGATTCAACGCAGTCAATCCGCCCAGCGACCAGCCCACGACAATTGCATTTCCTGTTAGCAAAGGTCTTATTTCATCGCCAAGCGTATCCAGATCAAAACGACCATTAGCTGGTAGATCACTTTTGCCATGCCCGGGTAAGTCCACGGTGATCACTTGCCCGTATTGTGATAACGCGGGAATGACTTCATCCCATACGCGTCCGTTTAGTGCCCAGCCATGCAGCAACACAATGGGATTGCCTTTGCCGTGGGTTTCGTAATGTAACATTAAACTAATTGCTCCAGTTGCGAGAGCAGCAAATCAATATCCTGTTCTTCATGCGACGCACTAAAGGTAATGCGCAGACGCGCCGTGTTGGCAGGAACGGTAGGCGGCCGGATGGCGGAGATCAGCAAGCCATTCTCGAATAATTGTCGGCTGAGCTGCAGAGTCCTGGCATTATCACCGATCAGCATGGGTTGAATCGGCGTGGAAGAATCCATGAGCTGTAAACCAAGTTGCATGGCACCACTGCGAAATCTTTTTATCAGGCTTTGTAATTTATCACGGCGCCATTGCTCCTTCTGTGCCAGTTGTAAACTGGTACGCGTTGCCTCTGCGATGGCCGGTGGCAGTGCCGTGGTATAAATATACGTTCGCGCTTCCTGAATTAAATACTCAACTAGATCTTCTTCGCCGCTGATAAACGCGCCAAAACTGCCCAAGGCTTTACCCAAAGTGCCCATCAAAACCGGCACGTCTTTTGTCGACATTCCATGATAATTAAGCGTTCCCCTGCCCTCTTCACCTATGACTCCCAGGCCATGGGCATCGTCCACCATTAACCAGGCATGCTGTTCCCGAGTAACCTGGCTTAACCTGTCGAGCGGCGCGATATCGCCGTCCATGCTGAACACACCATCGGTGACGATCAGTTTTTTAGTCGCGTCACTTTTTGCGAGCAATGCCAACAAGAAATCGACATCACCATGCGCATAGCGGTGAAAACGGGCGCCGCTACTTAAACCGGCATCTATCAAGGAGGCATGATTGAGGCGATCTTGGAATATGGCATCACTCTTATTCAGCAACGCTGCCACTGTGCCGAGATTCGCCATATAGCCAGTGGAAAACAACAGCGCCCGTGGTCGTTCGACGAATTCTGCAAGCTCCTCTTCCAGGGCGTGATGCGCCTGGCTATGACCGGAGATTAAATGCGCAGCGCCGCTGCCGGTGCCATATTGCTCAGCGCCTTTTTGCAATGATTTGATAACGGCGGGATGATTGGCGAGACCGAGGTAATCATTACTGCAAAACGACAGGTAGGATTTTCCGCCAATAGTAACGCGCCGACCTTGCGGGCTATCGATAATACGCCGGGAACGATAAAGGTGTTGTTCCCGGCGCAGATTTAAGGATTGCGCGATGGCGGTTTCAAACGGCGTGGTCACAATGACAAACGTTACGGCGTTCTGGTTACAGCAGGAGTGTTGAATGCTGCGTAGCGATAAATTATGCCGACTCGCGTTGGGCGCGTCGCTGCTGAGTATCTTCGCGCGGCGACAGTTTAAGATCTGCCAGCATTTTCAGATCATCCTCGACGCTGCGTCCCTTTGTAGTCAGGTAATCACCGATCATCACGCCGGAGGCGCCTGCCATAAAGATCATCGCTTGCATATCGCCCAGGAACTGGCGGCCGCCGGCAATGCGGATTTCGGCGCGCGGCAGCATGTAACGAAACACCGCGATGCATTTTAATATTTCCATGGGCGTCATCGGTGTGCGATCACCAAACGGCGTGCCCTGTTGCGGATTCAGGAAATTCAACGGCACGGATTCCACACCCAATTGACGCAAGGTGTCTGCCAGTTCAATGCGTTGATCCAGGTTTTCGCCCATGCCCAGAATGCCTCCACTACAGACGCGCAAGCCCGCATTGATAGCGGCCGTGATGGTATCAATATTTTCCTGATAAGTGTGCGTGGTACAAACCTGGTCGAAAAAGCTTTCCGCGCATTCCAGGTTATGATGATAGTTTTCCATACCCATGGCTTTCAATTCGGCGGCGCTGTTGGCATCCAGTGCACCCAAACTCGCGCAGCGGCCGATGTCGGACGTTTGCTCGAGAGTCTGGAAATACTCTTTCAACTGTTTGCGTTCTTTGTCGGAGCGCACACCCCAACCCTTGGATACAACACCAAAGTCACTGGCGCCCCACTCGCGCGCCTGTTGCGCCTGGCGGCTGAGTTCTTCATTGGAAATATAGTTATACACGGGTGAGCTGGTCTGGTAGTGACCACTCTGGGAGCAAAACGAACAGTTTTCAGAGCAGTTGCCGGAACGCACGTTGGAGATTGCGCACACTTCGATTTCGTTGCCACGATAGGTTTTGCGGATGCGATCCGCGCCAGCCATCAGCCAGGGTAGAAAGTCGTCCTCGAGACGGATCATCCATTTTGCCTCGTCAGTCGTCATGTCGCCGCCATCGAGGATCCTTGCCGTGATAGAATCGATGCGTTGGTAACTGGCGTTATCCATGAATGATCTCCCTTAAAAAACAATTAGTTATAAAATAGGATGCGCTTAGCCTGATCATCTTATCCTGAATCCATGGATTGTCAACTTTGCGGCAGGTAAAAAGTAAACAAGTGGACGTATTTCGTTCGTTATTTAAACGCAACGGGCCATGTGTGTTGTGCGGCGCAATGGGGCATAACGACCTGGATTTATGTTCGCCCTGTTATTCCGAACTTCGAACACTGACGCCGGTTTGTGCTCGATGCGCCTTACCTTTGCAAACCTCTGACCACCAGCAACGGTTATGCGGCAGTTGTCTGCAGAGTCCGCCCCCCTATGCCTTTGTTTATCGGTTTGCCGATTATGCGCCGCCACTGGATCGCCTCATTCAACAATTAAAATTCAATCAGAAACTGCATCTCGCCCGCTTGCTGGGGAAGCTGATGGCAAGGGACATACAGCAACTGGCGCTGGCATTACCCGATGTATTGCTACCAGTGCCGTTGCATAAGCAGCGTTTGCAACAACGCGGTTACAATCAGGCAGCGGAGGTGGCACGGATTCTTGCCGCCTCACTGGGAATAAAACTTGATTTGCATAGTTGTGTGCGCCGCACGTCCACCCGCGAACAAACGGGGTTGCCAGCAAAGCAGCGCAAAATCAATATTAAGGATGCGTTTCATGTGCGCAACGCTATGCAGGACAAACATGTCGCTATCGTTGACGATGTCATGACGACCGGTTCTA
>Ga0209742_10001406_pt1 | contig 11017 bp, 7 predicted proteins | sample DeeMarSeWOR38_10_FD_187462 | JGI IMG/M metagenome (GOLD analysis project Ga0209742, IMG submission 187462) | Marine sediment microbial communities from White Oak River estuary, North Carolina - WOR-3-8_10 (SPAdes) (version 2) | ecosystem: Environmental > Aquatic > Marine > Intertidal zone >... | reverse complement strand
GAAGCTTGTGAGTTATCTCGGCAACTGTGTCAATTGTTACAACTGCCGGGTGGCTTGCCCTGTTTGCTATTGCAAAGAGTGCGTTTTTCTCACCGATGTTTTCGACCACGAACCTTCGCAATATCTGAGATGGGCAAAGCGAAAAGGCATCCTAAAGATGCCCACAGACACGGTCTTCTTTCATTTAACCCGCATAGCGCACATGAGCACGGCTTGTATCGGCTGCGGCCAGTGCTCCAATGCCTGTCCTAATAATATACCTGTAATGGAGATTTTTCGAACCATGGCCCATTACACCCAGAAGGCCTTTGATTATGAAGCCGGACGGAGTCTGGATGACGAACCTCCACTATCCATATTTCGGGAAGATGAATTCCAGGAGGTTGTGGCCAAAACGCACTAGGTGTTCACGGACGATGTCCGTGAACTCGCATAGGGCATAGAGCATAGCCCTCAAGAAAAAGACGGGGAAGGAGCACAAAGAATACAGGAGTCAGAATTCAGAATCCAGAAGGCATAATATAAATATAAAGAGTGCGCTTCCCTTCTGACTACTGGCTACTTGAGCCTTTTCGACTTGAACGGTTTCAACGATTTGAACGGCTTGAACGGTTGACTATCCAGATTTTGGACTAAGAGGTATAGCGCAATGAGGAAAAAGATTGGTTCAGCTTTAGTGGTGGGTGCTGGAATCAGCGGTATCCGCTCCGCTTTGGATTTGGCAGAACTTGGCTACCAGGTAAAACTCATTGACCGAGCACCGAACTTGGGAGGAACCCTTACACAGCTGGATTACCAATTCCCCAGCGACCACTGCGGCATGTGCAAGATGCTGCCTCTAGTCGAAAGGGATTCTTCTTCTCAGTACTGCCTGCGCAAGGGGCTGTTTCACGAAAACATCGACATAATGCTTAATACTGAATTGCTGGGGATGGAAGGTGAACCAGGCAAATTCCAGGTTACCCTACGACAGAGACCTGCGGTAGTGGACTCTGAACTTTGCATTGGTTGCGGAGAATGTAGTCGCGTTTGCCCGGTGGAGGTTGCAGACGAGTTCAATGCTGGGCTGGGCAAGAGAAAAGCGGTCTATTTGCCGGTGCCCCACAACATTCCCAACAACTACGTGATCGATATGGACTCCTGCACTCTGTGCGGCGAGTGTGAAAAGATTTGTCCCACTGGGGCCATAGATTTCCGCTGGGAAGCACGCAAGCAATTCCGCATCCTGGTAGTGGACGACGAACTTATCGTTCGAGATTCGCTCAAAGATTGGTTGACTGAGGACGGCTTTCAGGTGGACTCAGCCGAGTCGGGACCCGTAGCATTGGAGAAGCTGACTAAGCAAAGCTATCATTTGATGCTTTTGGACATCAAGATGCCGGATATGGATGGAGTGGAAGTGCTGAAGCGGGCCAAAGACATGCGGCCCGAACTTCCGGTTGTGATGATGACGGCCTACGCTACGGTGGAAACAGCAGTGGAGGCCATGAAGATCGGAGCTATTGATTATCTGATGAAACCCTTCGATCCAGATACCCTTGTTCCTTTGGTGGTCAAACTGTACGAGAATTTGGAGCGGGCTGGTGAGTTTGAGATGGAAGTAGGGGCGGTTATCCTGGCTGCAGGTTTTGGTTCCTTTGATCCGGCAGGAAACGGATTGAACACCTATGGGTACGGTGAGATTCCCAATGTGGTTACGAGCATCGAGTTCGAACGGATAGTAAGTGGTACCGGGCCCTTTCAGGGTAAGCTGGTCCGTCCCAGCGATGGCAAAGAGATTCGTAAAGTCGCGTGGCTTCAGTGTGTGGGTTCCAGGGACATGCATGCAGATGCCGACTACTGCTCTTCCATCTGCTGTATGTTCTCCCTCAAAGAGGCGCTACTTGCCAAGGAGAGAAGCAACGGTCAGGTGGAGGCCAAGATCTTCTATATGGATATGCGAACTTTTGGCAAGGATTTCCAGCGGTATCGGGATAAAGCTGAAAAGGAGTATGGCGTTAAATTTCAGAGAAGCAGAGTTCACTCGGTGGAACAGAAGGAACTGGGCGGAGATCCGAGAATCGTCTACACGGATATGGCGGGCACGGGACGTGAAGAGCTCTTTGACTTGGTGGTGCTTGCCGCCGGCCAAAGACCACCAGCAGGTAGTGATATGCTAGCGGAGATGGCCGGAGTTGAATTGAACCAGTGGGGGTTCTGCCAATTAAAGCCATTTTCTTTGAGTCTAACCAACCAAGATGGTGTATATGTTGCCGGCTCCTTTTCAGGCCTCAGGGATATCTCCGAATCTGTAATTCAGGCAAGCTCCGCCTCTTTACGGGCGTCAAGTCTGATTCACTCAAAGGGCGGGGGGTTGGCCGAGGCCAGCGAATCAGAGGTTGCCTTTCGTGACGTATCCCGAGAACCACCTCAGGTCATGGTAGCTCTCTGCTCCTGCGGTGATAGCTTGATTCAGGCAGCTAAAATAAAAGAGGTGGAATCTTTTGTTTCGAGTCTGGACTCTGTCAGCCATGTCCATCGATTTGAAAGTATTTGCACTCAGGAAGGTTGGAGTCAGCTTGAGGAAGCTATGGAAGGAAGCGGGGCCAACCGTCTTCTCATTGGGTCCTGCATGCCCTATGTGTACACCAGAAAACTTCGCGATCTAGGGGCAAATACCGGACTAAATCCTGCGCTCATGGAGGTTGTGGATATCCGGACTTCCGTCTTTCCTGGAAATAATTTCGACCAGGAGCAGGCGAGTCGGGAGATTCGGCTGATGCTGGCCATGGGAGTGGGCAAACTTAAGGGCATGGACCCATCAGCTTTAAAGGTTACCCCCATTGCCCAAAAGGCGCTGGTGGTGGGAGGTGGCATAGCCGGTATGACCTCAGCTTTGGGAATTGCTGAACATGGCTTTGAAGTTTTCTTGCTGGAAAAGGCAGAGGAACTTGGCGGTAATCTCCGGCGCCTCTATAGGACCCTCGAGGGCAACTCACCCCAGGAACTCCTGGAGCAGACGATTTCCAAGGTTGAAAGACATCCCAATATTCACCTGCACATGAATACAAAGGTGCTTCATTCCCACGGCAGAGTTGGTCGGTTCATTACTGCCATTGAGAAAGAAGACGGTTCAGGCGAGACCCTTGAGCATGGGGTCACAATTCTGGCGACGGGAGGCAGAGAGGCCATCACCGAATCCTACGGCTATGGTCAAAGTGACAACATTGTTACCCAACACCAACTGGAAGAACAGCTCCACTCAGGTCAAATAAATCCTTCCGAGTTGGGCGTGGTTGCCATGATTCAATGCGTGGACTCACGGGAGGAGCCGCGTAATTACTGCAGCAGGATATGTTGTACTTCAGCTCTAAAAAATGCCCTCTATCTAAAAGAACAGAATCCAGAAATCGATATTTATATCCTTTACCGAGATATTATGGCCTATGGGTTTCTGGAGACTTATTACACCCAAGCGCGGCAAGCAGGGGTGATTTTCATTCAGTACGACTTAGCCGACAAGCCGAAGGTTAGGGTTGAAAATGGCCGGGTCTCCACTGCTGTCACTGATCCAATTCTAGGCCGAGAGATGGTAGTGGAGACTGATTTGTTGGTGCTCAGTACCGGCATTGTATCCGACGGTCAGAGGAAATTGGCAGAAATATTTGGAGTGGAAACAAACCAAGACGGCTTCTTTCAGGAGGCGGAGTATAAATGGCGACCGGTGGATTTTCTAAGAGAAGGGATCTTCACTTGTGGTGTGTGCCATTCTCCGCGCAACATTACAGAATCCATGGCCATGGCGGAAGCAACGGCACAGCGAGCCCTTAGAATTCTTGCCAGCAAAAGACTGACTGCGGGCAGCACAGTTGCTGAGGTGCGTTACAGCCTTTGCTCACTCTGCGAGAAATGCATTGAGGCCTGTCCTTACAATGCCAGGTGGCGAGATGAGGATGAGGAAAAGATAATGGTTGATGAACTGAGCTGTCAGGGTTGCGGTTCCTGTGCAGCCGTTTGTCCCAACAGCGCCTCGGTGCTGCGTGGCTACCGGGATCAACAGATCTTCTCAGTAATTGATGCCGCCTTGGAAGAGATTTTCTAAATCGATACTCGATACTAGATGCTCGATGCTAGATAAAGGCAAAAGGTAGTTTGAGGTATCCAGTATCAAGTATCCAGCATCCAGCCTATGAGCCGCTCGCAAGGCGGTGAGTCGAAACGAAGGAGAAATTATCCCATGAGCGAAGAGAGAATAGAACTAGCCGAGGGTCACACCGCGGAAGACTTAATGGGTTCCATTCGGGAAAACATGCAAGCTTGCATGCAATGCGGCACTTGCACCGGATCTTGCGGGAGCGCTTATGCCATGGACTATACCCCAAGGCAAATGTGGCGAATGGTCCAACTTGGCTTGGTGGATGAAATTTTTAACAGCAGGACCTTTTCCCTTTGTTCAAGTTGCTATTATTGCACCTTGCGCTGCCCACGGGGCTTGCCTTTGACAGAAACCATTCATGCTCTGAAGCAACTGGCCGTAGCCAAGGGGGTTGCAGAAAAAAAGGGAGCACGTTTCTATCAGACCTTTGTTGATACGGTTAGACGCTATGGGCGGGTGAGGGAGATGGAGCTTATGGCAAGGTACTTTCTAGTTATGAAGAGCCCTGTACTCCCTTTGAGTTTTACCCCATTAGGTATGAAACTTATGATGAAAGGAAAAGTCTCCCCTGAAATGCCAAAATTCTTTGGGCCAGGGAAGTTGGATGCCATCTTTCGCAAAGTAAAAGAACTGGAGGCACGTTCATGAAGTACTTCTATTACTCCGGATGTTCTTTAGAGGGCACTGCCCTTGAATATAACCTCTCCACCCAAGCGGTAATGAAAGCACTGGGAATAGAATTGATAGAACTGGAGGATTGGACTTGTTGCGGTGCCAGCGCAGCAGAGACTATCAGCGATCTACTTTCAATAGTACTCCCGGCGCGGAATCTGGCCTTGGCTGCAAAAATGGATAAGGACTGTGATTTTTTGATCCCTTGCAGTGCCTGCTACCTCAATCTAAGAAAGGTAGACGAGCACCTAAAGAGTGATGAGGGACTCCTAGAGCAGATCAATGAAGTCCTGAAGGAAGAGGAATTGAGCTACCAGGGTGGCATCAGATCTCGTCATTTATTAGATATAATTGCCACCGATATTGGCCCAGAGATGATCAAGGCTAAGGTAAACCGCAGGCTATCAGGCTTGCGCATCGCTCCCTACTATGGTTGTCAGGCCTTGCGTCCCTACGGTGGCTATGACGACCCAGAACGACCTCGATGTATGGAGCCTTTAATCGAGGCTCTTGGCGCCGAAGTGCATCCTTGGACTATGGGTGCCAAATGCTGCGGTGCCGGCTTGATGACCACTAAGAAAGAAATCGCTGTTGAACTAACGGGTGAATTGTTGAAGGCGGCGAAGGGAGCCGACTGTATTGCTACAGTTTGTCCAATGTGCCAAATGAACCTGGACAGTTATCAGAAACAGGTGTCACAGGCCAAAGGTGAAGACTTGAAGATTTCGGTTCTCTACCTCCCCCAGCTCATAGGAATTGCCTTCGGACTAAGCGAAGAAGCTCTAAAACTTGGTCTTAACATGGCTTACACTGGCTCTTTGCGAGCAAAGCTCAAGAATTGATTATTTTTGCTGAAAGGGCAAGGTTTATCCTTGCCTAAATTTTTCCGATAGACATATTACATAGTATGTGCTATGTAATGGTTATGCTGGTAAAACGCCACAGCAAGAAGGAAGCCCAAGCACGGGCAACCCACAAGAAGATCCTCATGGCGGCAACTAAACTATTCGCCCGCCAAGGTTACCACAAGACCACAATCACCGACATAGCCCAAGCGGTCCATTTAACCTCAGGTGCTGTGTTCCATCACTTTCCATCCAAAGAAGCTTTGCTTGAGGAGGTAGTGGGCTGGTTGGCCCGGGGCATCGATACATACTCAGACCACCTCAACCTGGCAGAAAAGGGTTCTTTATCGGTGGCTCAGGGTGTTGTGGATATAATGTGCCAGCATTTTCGCCGGCAACCAGAGGCGACAATCTGCCTGGCAGCGCTGGCCACAGAATTTGCCGGCAGCCGACACCCCATGGAAAAGCGGCTAAAAGATGTCTACGAAGACTTCATCGAGGCTTTTTCCCGTATACTGCAAAACCATCCAAAGATAACAGACTCACGGGCGGCTGCAACTGCTCTAGTAGGGGCAGTGCAGGGTATTGCGGTTCAGGGTCTATTGCAGGCTCCAGAACGGTCCATTGATGAGCTCGCTAACGGTTTTATGGGATTGTTAGCCGAATGGTGAGAAAGAGGGGAGGATTGAACCACAGAGAGCACAAAGAGCACAAAGTTAAAGTATTAATGGCTCAGTAATTGCTTTGGAACTTAACATTAAAAATTTCTTTGTGGCCTTTGTGTGCTTTGTGGTGAAACTTTCTTTATAACCAGTAAAAAAGAAAGGAGAGATAAAGTGAACATAGTTGTCTTGCTTAAGCAGGTGCCGGACACGGAGACAAAGATCAGGATCGGCGGTGACGGCAAAACCATTGATACCAGCGACGTCAAGTGGATAATGAACCCTTACGACGAATATGCCGTGGAAGCTGCTCTTCGTCTCCAGGACAGTGCTGGGGCGAAGGTCACCATTCTCAGTATGGGTCCGGAGCGAGTGGTGGAGTCTATCCGCACTGCTTTGGCCATGGGAGCAGACCAAGGGGTACTGGTCGATGACCCAGGAACAGAAGGGAGTGATGCTTTGGGCAAGGCGAAGGTTCTGGCAGCAGCACTCAAGAACCTTGAGTTCGACTTGGTTTGCTGTGGCCACAGGGCGGTGGACGATGATGAAAATCAAGTGGGTATAATGGTTGCCGAGCTTTTGGGGATACCACATCTAGGTCTGGCCATCTCAGTAGAGGTAGGGGATGGCAAGATAAAAATAGAACGGCCCATAGAAGGTGCTCGCGTCACCCTACAGGGAACGCTGCCAGCCCTGGTGACCTTTGGCGGTGCTCACGCAGTGTGGAATCCAAGGTATGCTTCTTTGCCGGGGATCATGAAGGCCAAGAAAAAACCTCTAGAGAGCAGGACCATTGCGGATTTGGGATTGTCCCCCGACGATGTGGGGGCTCAAGCAGCCAAGGTGAAGATAACTGCCATGGAGTTGCCAGCGGAGAGGCAAGCAGGTCGAGTAATTGAAGGAGAAACCGCTGAGAAAGCCAAAGAGTTGGTCCGCTTGCTCCACGAGGAGGCCAAAGTAATCTAGTCGGAGCTGTAGGTTACGGGTTGGAATTCATCAAGTCTTCATCTGCAAAAACGAAAGTGGAGTAAATCCTAAATCCGAAGCACGAAGCACGAAACAAATCCAAAATACGAATTCTCGAATGTTCAAAACAAACTTATTTGTTGAGAACAATAGTTTTGGTCATTGGAATTTTGAAAATTGGAATTTATTTAGGATTTAGATATTAGGATTTCGAATTTCAAATAGGTTAGTTGATTGCTACGAGCCCTTCTAAGTAGCTTGCTGGTATGCAAGTGAACAAAGATGGAAGGAGAATAAAAATGGCACAGGGAGTGTGTGTGATAACGGAGTTTCGGGAAGGCGCATTTCGCCGGGTATCTTTCGAGATTGCCAGTGAAGGAAGGAGGCTTGCCGATGAGTTGGGGGAACCGCTCGTGGCTATTGTCCTGGGTGAGTCCATTGATGATTTGGCAACCGATCTTGGTAACTACGGGGTGGAGAAAGTCTACCTGGTGGACGACCCGAATTTAAAGGATTACAGGGCTGAGACCTATGTGCCGGTGGCGGCTGCAATCCTGAGCAACCTCGATCCAAAGGTGATCCTCACCCCCGCCTCAGTGGACGGAAAGGATTTCAGTGCCCGCCTGGCAGCCAGACTTGGGGCAGGTCTGGCCACAGACTGTACCGAGCTAAGGGTGGAGGGAGGTTCCCTCAAGGCCAAGAGGCCCATGTACGCTGGTAAGGCCTTTGCTTGGTATGAGTGGTCAGATGGCTCCTGGCCCCAGATGGCCTCCTGCCGGCCCAATGTAATGGACTGTCTTGCCCCTGACACTTCGAAGAAGGCTGAGGTGGAGAAAGCCAAGGTGGAAGTGGCTGAGGGGAATCAGACCCAAGTTGTGAACATAGAAAAGGATGCCGGTGGCAAGCTGGACCTTACCGAGGCAGAGATCATTGTTTCGGGTGGCCGAGGAATGAAGGGACCAGAGAACTTCGCCATGCTAGAAGAACTGGCGAAGCTTATCGGCGCTGCTGTAGGTGCGTCGCGCTCGGCAGTTGATTCGGGCTGGCGCCCCCATGCAGATCAGGTAGGGCAAACCGGCAAGGTGGTCACCCCGAACCTATACATTGCCTGCGGCATATCTGGAGCAATTCAGCACCTCGCGGGCATGAGTTCTAGCAAATACATTGTGGCAGTAAACAAGGATCCTGAAGCCCCGATCTTCAGCAAGGCAGATTATGGAGTGGTGGAAGATCTATTCCAGTTTATGCCGGCCTTTATCGAGGAAGTTAAGACACTGAAGTCGACGTGTTAGCAGGCCAGGGGCTGCTAACAGCAGACAGCATGCAGCGGGCAGCAGGCAGAGATTACTAGGCACTAGCAGGTCACTCGCTTCGCGTCATTCGGCTACGCCGTCATTAGGTCTTGCGGCCGTCATTAGATTGCAACGACAAATGACTACAAATGACAGCGTAGCGTAATGACGGCCACATCTAGTGGCCAAATGACAATATAGTGCTATGCTCCATACTCTATGCCTTTTTAAATCCGCAATCCGCATTCCGAAATAGGAGAATTGCCATGCCGGGTCACTATCCCGCAAATATTCTGTTTATTCTGATTTTCCTTGCCGCTAACGGATTTTTCCTATTCACTGTTTACAAGCTCTACCGAATCATGAGGTTAGGTCAGCCGGAGGAACGATTTGACCGGACCTGGGAAAGACTCAAGGGTGTGGCAACCTTTGTTTTAGGACAGCGGCGGGTGATAAACGAGCCAGCCGGCTGGGGTCACTTTTTTATTTTTTGGGGCTTTGTAGTAATAACGGTTGGCAGCATAGAGACTTTTGGAGTTGGTATCTACCACGGTTTTGCTTACTGGAAGTTCCTGGGCAAAGGTGTTACTAGCCTGCTCTATCTCCTGCAAGATCTACTCTGTCTTGCAGTGGTGGTTGCGCTGTGTATTGCCCTCTACCGACGCTTCGTGATCAAACCCGAACGTTTGCTCTATGAGGATCAGCGGGCAGCGAATCAGGATGCTGCTATCATCATTGGTCTCATCCTTCTTTTGGTCGTGCTCCTTTTAGGGGCGCGGGCAGCTGAATACCTCTTAAGCCAAAATGAGGCAACTGGATATTTTCCCAAATTGGCTTTCATCTCAGTTGCTATAGCAAGCCTGTTTGGAGGATTGAGTGAAGAAGCCTTACATGGGTGGTACAGTTTTTTCTGGTGGTCCCATACCCTGATAATATTAGTATTTCTGGTCTACATTCCTTTTTCCAAACATCTGCACATACTGGGCGCCATCCCCAATGTCTTCTTCCGTCGGTTTAGCTCTGTTGGAGAACTAAGCAAGATGGATCTGGAGGATGAAACTGCCGAGACTTTCGGAGTCTCCAAAATTGAGGAGTTTACCTGGAAGCAGCTTCTAGATCTCTATGCTTGCACAGAGTGCGGCCGTTGTTCTGAAAACTGTCCTGCCACCCTTACCGGTAAGCCCTTGAGTCCCAAGTTGACCATCCACCATCTCAGGGAGCATTTGCAGAAAAAGGGCAAAGTGTTGCTGTCACAACATGGTAAGGAAGAAACAGAAGCAGTCAACCCAGAGGGTGAATTAGGGAGAGCACTGGTAGGCGAGGTCTGCCAGCACGATGAACTCTGGTCTTGCACCACCTGCGGCAACTGCATGGAAAACTGTCCGGTTTTTATCGAGCACATCCACAAATACGTGGATATGCGTCGTTATCTGGTTCTGATGGAGAGCAGTTTCCCTGCTGAAGTGCAAAACGTCATGCGGAACTGGGAAACCAACTCCAATCCTTGGGGTCTGGGTTTTGCTACCCGAGGAGATTGGGCCAAGGGCTTGCCAGTGAAAACCCTGGCTGAGGACTCTCAGGTTGAGTATCTTTTTTATGTTGGATGTGCCGGGAGTTTTGACGAGCGGGCCAAAAAGATCAGTTCCGCCATGGTGACACTCCTGAATGAGGCGGGAGTAGGTTTTGCTATCCTCGGTGCTGAGGAGAAGTGCTGTGGAGAGACGGCACGAAGAATTGGCAACGAATATCTTTTCCAGACCATGGCAGGGGAGTTGGTGGAAACAATCAACTCTTACGGAGTGCAGAAGATCATCACCACCTGTCCACACGGATATAATTGCTTAAAGAACGAGTATCCCCAGTTTGGCGGGAAGTGGGCGGTCTACCATCACAGTGAGATCCTCGCCCAATTGCTGCGAGATGGCCGCTTACAAACAAAACTGCCTATGGACAAGCATTTGGTTTTCCACGACTCATGCTACCTGGGGCGCTACAACTCCATTTACGACCAACCGCGAACCTTGATTAAGTCAATTTCGGGACTGCGATTTTCTGAAATGGATCGAAGTCGAAACAAGTCATTTTGTTGCGGCGCAGGTGGAGGCAGGATGTGGATGGAGGAAACTTTGGGGGATCGCAAGATCAACGATGCTCGCACCGAGCAAGCCCTGGCGCTGAAGCCGGATATCATAGGTGTATCCTGCCCCTTCTGCACCACCATGTTTGAAGATGGGCTAAAAGATCGAAATATGGAAGAAGCGGTTAAGGTTTATGACCTAGCCGAACTTTTGGCCCAGACAATAAACTCGGGTAAAAAGTAGGGTGGACGACTCCCGTCAAAGTGACCTCAAGAAACTCTCGACCTTTCCCATAGACATATGGTAATTTGTCAGATAGTTCGAATCCCTATTATCTCAAAATAATCTCTACCCTTTCTGCCATCTC